>Ga0207797_1003189_pt1 | contig 11036 bp, 1 predicted proteins | sample PRCRCaboRojoPR_6_FD_187275 | JGI IMG/M metagenome (GOLD analysis project Ga0207797, IMG submission 187275) | Marine sediment microbial community from Cabo Rojo, Puerto Rico - PR CR 10% Liquid 1 (SPAdes) | ecosystem: Environmental > Aquatic > Marine > Coastal > Sediment | place: Cabo Rojo, Puerto... | reverse complement strand
CCCCTCTTGGAGCCGGATGATCCGGGTCAGAGACGTCCAGTACGGTGAAGCCGCTGCCCTCGCCCAGGTAGACGTAGTCACCGCTGCCTGGATCCGCGGCGACGGCGGCCATCCAGCCGAAGAAGTGACCGCGCGACTTGAGCGTCAACTCCCCTGGGCGACACGGGCTGCCGAGGGGAGCTGCACGGCTGCTGCCCGATCGGGGAGTTCCTGTTAAGGTGATCATGATCAAGCTTAAGGCGGTCAGAAGCCAAAGCCGTCGTTGTACGTTGTCGATGCGCATCGTGTTCCTCCTCCTCGATAGATCGGCAGGTCGACGATCTACCTTGTCTCCTCGTCTCCATCATCGATTGTGTCCTCTGTCCTCATCCGTTCCTCCAGGAACGCCGCCAGCTCTGTCAGATCTCCAAAGCCGTAGCGCTGGCGGGCGCGAGTGTCCTGCAGGCTGAAGCGCCAGACGGATGGGCGCTCGGTCGAAGCCGGTCGCTCTTGCCATAGGCGCAGAATGTAGGCGCGGTAATGGCGTTGCTCGGTTGACGGGTTCACTTATACCTCCAGGAATCCTTTCGAGCCCGGGGCGATCTCCATCGTGCCAGGCGCCGGGGCTTCTCTCCTCAAGGCCGCTCTCTCCAGATGACAGCGCGGGGACTTGCAGCTTTGCCTCGGTCCCTGGACTGGGTATAATGAGCATATCAGACGAGCGTTCCGATATCGTTCCCCGAGGTAGAGTGTCTGAGGCATTAACGTTCCGACTGCTCGGTGGACTTACAGTCAGCCGGGCGGGCCAACCGGTGTCTGGCTTCCATTCTCGCAAGGAGCGGGCGCTGCTATGCTACCTGGTAATGACCGCCCGCCGTCATCATCGGCCCTTCCTGGCTGGTCTCTTCTGGGGCGAGCTGTCTGAGAGCCGGGCGCTGGCTAACCTGCGCCGCGCCCTCAGTCATCTGCGGGGAGTGGCCGGTGATCACTTGCTCATCACCCGTCGTGCGGCCGCTTTCGATCGTGAGAGTGACTACTGGCTGGACGTGGATGCGTTCCAGGCTTTGATCGATCGGTCGCGAGACCCGGCTGCCCTCCAGCAGGCGGTTGAGCTATATCGGGGTGACTTCCTCGCTGGTTTCTACGTCAACGGATGTCCTGCCTTCGAGGAGTGGGTGATTGGTGAACAGGAGCGGCTGCGGGGCCTGGCGGCCCAGGCGCTGCGGGCCTTGGTGGAGCTGCACCAGGCCCGAGGGGAGTACCCAGCGGCCATCGACTATGCCCGGCGACTACTCAGGCTGGATCCTTGGCGGGAGGAGGCACACCGCGAGCTGATGCGCCTGTTGGCCCTGGATGGGCAGCGGAGCGCGGCACTGGCCCAATACCGAGCTTGCTGTGAGGTGCTGCAGGCAGAGCTGGGCCTGGAGCCTCTGGAAGAGACCACGGCGCTTTACGACAGGCTGGTGAACTGCGAACCTGGCGGACTGGCAGATGAAGGCCCCGATGTGCCAGATCGCCCACCTGGCGGCCTGCCGTTCACGGGGAGGGGACTGGAGCACGCCGCGTTGGTGAATGCGTGGGAGGCCTCGCGGCGGGGTGACGGGAAGCTGGTTCTGATCGAGGGTGAGGCCGGGGTGGGGAAAACCCGCCTGGTAGAGGAGGTCGTTCGCTACGCCGCGGCCGAGGGTGCGGTCGTGCTGCGCGGACGCTGTTATGAGTTCGGCGGCGCAGTGCCGTATCAATCCATTGCCGAGGCGTTGCGCAGTTGTCTGAGCGGAGGACCGCGAGAGGTAGGGAAACGGGGAGAGGCGGAGAAACAGGGACCCAGAGACGCGCAGATGGGGTGTGGCGGGGTCGGTGACGCAGACGAGATCCCTCCCTTGGGATCCACCTCCGCCTCTTCCCCTCTCTCCCTCTCCATGGCCTCGGTCTGGCTTTCGGAGCTCTCTCGGCTGTTGCCAGAGCTGCACCAGCTCTATCCCAACCTCACAGAGCCAGCTCAGACCTCTGGAGAGGCTGCTCGCCAACGCCTGTTCGAGGCTGTGGGCCGCCTTCTGAAGCGTCTGGTCGATTCTGCGTCTGACCCTCGACATCCCGCCTCCTATGTCTTGCTTCCTTCTTCCTGCGTTCTGTTTCTCGATGACCTCCAATGGGCCGATCAGTCCACCCTCGACCTACTCCATTACCTGGTGCGTCGCTTGACCGGCGACTCGGTATGGATCGTGGGGACGTATCGCCCGGAGGAGGTGAACCGGGGCCACGGGCTAACCCGACTGCGACAGAGCTTGAGACGCGATCGCAGGGTAGACGTTCTCCCCTTGGCGGTTCTTCCCGCGGAAGCCGTCGATGAGATGGCCCGCTCACTGGTGGGCGAGGAGGAAGGGCCGACCCTCGGGGACTTCCTCTACTGTGAGAGCGAGGGAAACCCCTTCATCCTGACCGAGGTGGTGAGCGATCTTCGGGAACAGGGCCTGCTCTACCGCTCCGTCGATGGGGACAGGCTTTGGCAGTGGGCCGGCCCGCCAAAGGGAGAGTTACTTCCCATTGGCGTCCGGGACGTGGTCCTGCAGCGAGTAGGGCGGTTGAGCCAGGTGGCGCAGCGGCTGTTGTCCTTGGCTGCCGTCGTCGGGGGGCGGTTTGATGCCTCTCTCTTGCGCACAGCAGCGGGTCGACACGCGGATGCGGTGGAGCGGAGCCTTGATGAATGGTTGTGCCGGCGCTTGGCACAACCCCGTTCGACCGCCGCTCTCCAATCTCCAACCTCCGATCTTCAATATGATTTTTCGCACGATAAGATCCGGGCCGCCGTCTACGGGGCGATCGAGGACACACGGCGGCGTCGGCTTCACCGGCAGGTGGCCGAGGCGCTGGAGCAGCGTTCGAGCGACCAGATTGACGTCCAGGTCGGGCTGCTGGCCCATCATTGGGAGGAGGCCGGGGCGCCAGAGAGAGCGGTGGCGTATCACCTGCGCGCCGGCGACCAGGCCCGCATAGTTTACGCCCACCAGGAGGCTGTCGATCACTACGAACGGGCGCTGGTCACTTTGAAGGAGCGAGGAGCGTATCGGCGGGCGGCGCGTACGTTGATGAAGCTGGGGCTCACCTATCACCATGCCTTCGACTTTCGGCGGGCACGCCGGGTGTACGATGAGGCCTTTGCCCTGAGTCAGCGGGCGAGGGAGGTCCAGCCGGCGACCCCGTTGGCTCCCGCCCCTCATGCTCTCCGTGCGCGCTGGCTCGAACCGACGACTTTGGATCCGAGTCTGTCACCGGACAACCATACAGACGTTCTCTTGACCAACCTCTTCAGTGGCCTGGTGGCGTTGGGCCCTGAGCTCGACGTAGTGCCCGATGTGGCCCGGGCCTGGGAGGTCTCTGAGGGTGGGCGACGCTTCGTCTTTCACCTCCGAGAGGATGTCGTGTGGAGCGATGGGAGAGCGGTGACGGCCGCGGACTTCGAGTACGCCTGGAAGCGGGCCCTGGATCCGGTCAGCGGATCGCCGACCGCGGACTTCTTGCACGACCTGAAGGGGGCACGATCCTTCCACCGGGGGGAGGTCGGGAGGGAGGACGTCGGCGTCCATGCCGTGGACGAGGCAACCCTGGTGGTGGAACTGGAAGGTCCGGTGGGCTACTTCCCCCAGCTCCTGACCAACGTCGCCTACTTCCCCGTGCCGCGACACGTCGTGGAGGAACGCGGCAGGGATTGGACAGGAGAGGAGGCGTTCGTCACCAACGGGCCTTTCCGGCTCGAGGCTTGGAAGAAGGGGGAGGTCCTGATCCTATCCCGGAATCCGGCCTACCACGGTACCTTCGGGGGCAATGTGGAGTGTGTCACGCTCTTCCCACTGACAGACTGGTCCGATAGGCTGGAAATGTATGGGGCTGGAACCCTGGACGTTCTGGGCATAGCGTTTCTCCCTATGGCGGAGCGGGAGAGCGCTCGGCGGCGTTGGGCCGGAGATTACGTCTCCGGGCCTCGACTGGGCACCTACTACGTGGCCTTCGACGTGAACCGTCCCCCCTTCGACGACGTGCGGGTTCGCCGGGCCTTCACTATGGCCACAGACCGAGAGACGCTGGCGGACGTGGTTCTACGAGGCTACGTCTCCCCGGCCACGGGTGGATTCTTGCCGCCGGGTATGCCCGGTCACTCTTCAGGTATTGGCCTACCCTACCGGCCTGAGCGAGCACGTCGACTGCTGGCCGAGGCGGGCTATCCCGACGGTCGAGGCTTCCCCCCTGTGAGGACTTTGGCGTTCCAGGCCGCCCGGTCTCGGGGAGAGTATTTGGCGTCTCAATGGCGCGAGGTTCTCGGGGTGGAGACCCGGTGGGATGTGCTGCCGTGGTCTGCGTTCCTCAACAGGCTGGGCGAAGATTCACCGGAGATGGTGAACTTGATGTGGGCTGCCGACTATCCCGACCCCGACGACTTCCTCCGGGTCTGTCGCACGCGGACGTGGAGCGCGTGGCGGGACGAGACCTACGACCGGCTCGTGGAGCGGGCGCGGCAGGTGATGGACCAAGAGGAGAGGATGAGGCTCTACCGCCGGGCGGATCAGGTTCTCATCGCTGATGCACCGATCCTGCCCCTGACCTATGAGCGCCGACATCTGCTGATCAAGCCGTGGATCAACCATTATCCCATGTCGGCGATCCAGTCGGCGTTCTGGAAGGATGCCGTCATCGAACCCCACTAGCGGCCTTCCACCGTTGGACAAGCCCGGATGGAAGAGCAAGACGAGATGGTGCACCTCGTTTGTCTGAAGAGACGTATAGCTCGGTTAGCATCGCCACTCTCTGGCCCATCCTCATAGACGTATCCTGACAGCCCTGACAGGTTCTCAAGAATCTGTCAGGGCTTGTGGGTCTCTATGTCATCGTTATCAGTCCCTCAGGTGGGGAGGAGGGAGGAAGATGGGCCAGGCCCGCGTCTGCTGATCGAAGACTGCGGGTCGAGGGCTTCTTGCCGCTGGACCTTGGCTCATTGCTGGCGAGAAGGTCCTGGCGATTAAGGGAAGGAAGACTTCGTGCGTCCTTGCTTCGACAAAGATGGTAACGGCGTCTGACGGTGACGCCACCCCATAGGCATCGGTCACTTTCAGGGTGAATGTGAGTGTCGTTGGGCCGCCTGGCGCGGTAAGGGTGGGCGACACCACGTCCCAGCTGCTCAGAGCTACCGTTGGCCCGCCGACCTGGGACCAGCCGAAAGCGAGGGGCAGGTGGTCGTCGGGGTCGGCGCTGCCGCTGCCGTCGAGAGTGACTCCGTCACCGACGGTGACCCTCTGGTCCGGTCCGGCATCGGCTACCGGGGGCTCGTTGGTGATGGTGATCAAGGTGGTCGCGATTGTCTCGCCGACGCCGTTGCTGGCGGTGACGACGGTGGTGTAGATGCGTGCGGCGCTGTAGGTGTGGCTGATCGTTGGTCCGATGCCGATGTTCCCGTCGCCAAAGGCCCATAGGTAGGAGACGTTGGTGCCGGCGGTGACGGTGGCGGTGAAGAAGGTGGGCTGGCCCAGGATGGTGGGACTGCTGCTCTCGGCTTCGAGGCCGGTGATGGGCTCATCGTTGATGGTGACGGCCACGGCGTCGGGTGTCGAGGCGAGCCCGTAGGCGTCAGACACCGTGAGAGTGAAGGTGAGGACGGCCGGGTTACTTGGCGCGGTGAAGGTGGGCGAGACCGCGTGCCGCGCGCTTAGAGGCACCGCGGGACCCCCGACCTGGGACCAGCCGAAGGTGAGGGGCAGGTGTCCGTCGGGGTCGCTGCTTCCACTGCCATCGAGAGTGACTATCTCGCCGACCTGCACCTCCAGATCCGGACCGGCGTCTGCTTCGGGGAGCTGATTCTGGGTGGTGATGGTGATGATGTGGGTGTCGGTGACCGTGCCGCCACAGTTCTTGGCGGTGAGGGTGAGGGTGTAGGTGCTCGCCGTGGTCCACTGATAGGAGGCGCTGTCCGTGCCCTGGCCTTCTTGAGGCTCGGGCGCCCATGTGTAGGTGATGGGCGGGGTGGCGTCGACCGGGGTGATCACGGCGGTGAAGCCGAAGGGTACCCCGGTGTGGCCGAAGCTCGGCCCGACCGCAGATAGCTCTTGGAGTGCCTGCAAACAAGCATGGAGCAGGGAGGTGTGCGCCGAATCGAAGTTGTCGGATGGATCAGGGTCGGCTTCAGCGGCGCTGACCTCGGCTATGGTGTGGAGCCCCTCGTCGTTGTTAGGTCGGACGACGAGATCCACGCTGACCTGTGTACCGCTGGGCACTGCGCCCACCTCGCACACCACCTCACCGTCCTGCTCTTCGCACGTCCCCTGGTCCGGGACAGCCGATACCACCGTAGCGGTCAGCGGCACGGTGGCGGTGATAGTGACGCCGCTGGCGGCGTCCGGGCCGGTGTTGGTGACGACGATGGTGTGCGCGATCTCCGGGCCGAGCACGCCTTCCGGGCCCTCCTCGCGGAGCGTCAGGTCCGCCATCAGGGCCGGCTTCACCCGGAAGGTGGTGGTGTCGACCGCCGTCGGATCGGCGTGCGACCTCACCGTGACGGTGACCTCATTACTTGCGCCGATGACGGCGTCGACGGGTACCGCGAAGCTCGCGGAGACGACGGTGCTCGTCATCATGGTAGTGGTGAAGGTCCTCGGCTCCAGAAGCCAACCGCTGGTCTCGTGCACCATCACGGTCACCGTGTCCGTCGGGGCGACCGCGTTCTGAATGTAGATCTGGTTCGACTCGGTCATGCCACGGCCAGCCAGTACGGTCTCGGGTAGTGCGACCGCCACCAGGTTCACCGGGATGGTGCGCCAGTTGGACCAGTCCACGGTTCCGGTGACCTCCTCACCAGTTCCCGGGCCAGCACCTCCAGGGCCGCTGAGGTCGCCCCACCAGTTCTCCTGGGCGTCGACGCTGATGTCGGGGTTCATGTTGCTCAGGCCGAAGCCCGCGTTGCTGTAGACGTTGCTCTTGCGGATGCTGAGGTCGGCGTCGCCCTCCACGATGATGCCCGCTCCCCGGTCCTCTGCAATGGTGGAACCGATGATCGTGAGGTTCGAGTCGGTGACGTGAATGCCTGTCTGAGAGGAGTTCTCGCCGTTCTCCCGGATCAGGTTCTGGACGATGTAGTTGTTGCCCGTCGAGCTGTTATCGACGTCGAAGGCTGTTTCGTTGTCTATGACGCGATTGCGATGAACATTGAAATCGCGCGTAGTCTCGATCCTGACGCCGATCTCGTTGTATAGAATGCCCCAGCGCACTACCTCGCTGCTGGCTGAGCCCTCGAGATAGACGCCGTACTCGGTGTTGTGCTTGATCGAGCCTGGGCTTTCAGAACCAATCTTCGTGTGGGGGCTCCCCTCCACGTAGATACCGTGCCGGCCACACTTCTCTATCCTATGTTGGCCGACTACGCGGTTCCGCCTTCCGTGCTTGATGCGAATGCCGTGCCTCGTGTTCTCACGGATCTTGTTGCTATAGAGCACGTTGTGGTGCGAAGAGCTCAGGCGAATGCCGCTCTCTCCGTTCTTGACGATCTCGTTCTCGGCAATGCCCTCGTTGTACGAGCACTCGTACAGGAATACCCCGTTCCTACCGTTCTGTTCCACGTGGTTCTTTCGGATCTGGCTGCCCTCGGACCATTTCAGGTAGATGCCGTGCCATCCATTCTGGTCGACCTGGGTGTTCTCCTCGATTCTGTTCCTGTTCGACTGCTTCAGGTGGACGCCATCCTTCGCATGGGCCCTGATCTCGTTCGCTTTGACTAGGTTGCCGTGCGATTGGCGCAAGTAGATGCCGTGGCCCTTCCCGTTGTTGATGACGTTGTTGATGATGGCGTTGGCCGGCGCCTCGCCAGAGGACGAGCAGTGCTCCAGGTGAATCCCATCTCGATCGTTCAATCGCACGGTGTTCACCTGGACGCCGGGCTGACCGATCTTGGTTCCGGAGGAGCGCTCAAGGTAGATGCCGTGCTGAGCGTTCTCCTGGATCAGATTCTCCAGGATCTCGTTCTCAGACCCCGCAGGGGCCTGGCACGCCTTGACGTGGATGCCATGCTGGTTGTTCCAGATGGAGTTCTTGAGAACCTCGATGTCGTAGGAATCGCTGATATGGAGACCGGTGCCGTTGTTGTACTCGATGGTGTTGTTCGGCCCGATCTCGGCTCCTCGGGACCGATCTACGTGGACGCCATGGGCGTCGTCGGTGTTCTTGATGGTGTTGTAGGCGATCTCGTTCTTCTCCTCCTCGGAGCAGGGGCAGTTGTCCAGCCGAATGCCCTCCGCTTCGGTGGACTGGATCGTGTTGCCCTCGCCTGCCTCACCGATCGTGACCCGGCAAGTCCTGAGCAGCTCGATGCCGCTTTGAAGTGTCTTCTCGATGATATTGCCCACGATCTTGGTGCTCTGGTAGGACGTGCCCTTCCCCTCCTTCACGTGGATGCCGTCTTGACGGTGTTGCTCGATCTCGTTGCCCTCGATCGACGCCGCGCTCAAGTCGTGGAGGTAGATCCCGTTCTCCTGCCTGTAGTCTCCGTGGATCTTGTTCTCCTTGATCTCGGTGTAGGTGGAGCTGTCCAGGTGGATGCCCTCTCTGTCGTTTTTCTCGATCTGGTTCTCATCGGAGATGACGACGTACTTCGAGTCCTCGACGTAGATACCATCGCTCTTGTTCTGCCGGATGACGTTGGCCCTGATCCTGTTGGGTCGCCCTTCAGGAGCCTCGCACTGCTTCAGGCTAATCCCGTGCATCTCGTTCGACGCGATGGTGTTTCCCTTCTCCGGCTCACCGATCTGGTTCCCGTGGGAGCCCTCCAGGAGGATCCCGTCTCTGCTGTTCCCTTCGACCGTATTGAGCACGACGCTGTTGTTCTCCGCGGGCGGGCAGTGACTGTCCTTGATCCAGATGCCGTCGAGATTCTCCGGTCCGACCGTGTTCTCCTGGATGGTGTGGAAGCAGGAGGACTGGAGGTGGATGCCGCTCTTGTCGTTCTTTGTCAGGGTATTGCCCCGCACTTCCACATCTCGGTGACAATCGACCAGGCTGATCCCGTGGTCGCTGTGCAACCTGATGATGTTCGGCTTCTCCGTGCTTCCGACTCTCACGCCGGTGGAGTCCTGGATGTAGATGCCGACGCTCTGTCTCCCCTCCGTTCGGTTGCCCGCGATAGTGTTGCCCAGAATGCGGTTCGGCGGCTCGCCAGCTCCAGGTTGGCAGTTGTAGAGAACGATCCCTTTCTCCGCGTTCTCCTCGATGGCTGCGTTGTCCCTGATCTCCACGTCCTTGCTGCTGTTCAGTCTGATGCCGTCCTTCTCGTTCTGCTTGATGAAAGGGTTGTTCGTGATCTCGACGTCTTCGGCGTTCTCCAGGAAGACGCCGTGCTCCCCGTTCTCACTGATGGTGATGGTGTCGTCGATGACCACACCCTTGCTCTGCTTCGCGTGGATACCGTTCTTCTCGTTCCTCCTGAAGGCATTCTTGTTCGTGATCTTGGTCTGCTTTCCGGCTACCTCCTGGCAGTTTTCCATGTACAGACCGTTCTCTCCGTTCAGGGAGATCGAGTTGCCCTCGATGGTGCTCTCGGTCGACGATTTCAGGTAGATGCCGTGTCCCTCGTTGCTTAAGATGGTGTTGTCCTTGATCTCCGCCTCTGCTGCCGATTCGAGGAGGATGCCGTGATGGTGACCCATGAGGCTGCTGTTGGTGATGCTCGCCTTACGGACCGTGCTGCCGTGGACGTAGACGCCCGCCTTGCCGGCCCCACTGGCGTCCCGGATAGCGAGGTCGTCGATGGTGACGTTGTCCCGCTGGACGTGGAAGACGTGGTCGTTGGCGTCCGCGGCCTTCACGGAGGTGTCATCCTTCGTAGTCACCGAATGGATCTTGACCGACGTTCCCACGTTGACGTTCTCCTCGTAGTCGCCGGGGCAGAGGGCGACTGTTGCTCCTGAGGCGGCGCCATCTACGGCTTCCTGGATGGTGTCGAAGATCTCGAGGAAGGTCCCCTCGGCGTCCTCGTGCATCACACAGCCGATGCTGGCACCGCCGGCCGCTCCCCCGCTTGGCACGCCTGGCGAGAAGGTCTGCGGCAGGGCGTCGTGCTGCTTGAGGTTCACCAGGAAGTCCTGGTACTCGGTCCCACACTCTTCCATGCCTTCGTAGTCGAAGGCGTACTCTAGGCTGAAGTTCACGGGCGGGCCGCCCGATGGGATCTCGATCTTGGAGAACTCGAACTGGACTGTGCCGTTGTCTTTGCTATAGGTCTTGGTTCCGCCGATCTCGGATCCCTCGTGGAAGAGCTTGACGTGCGCGATGTTCTGGGCGTCGTCGCCATCGCCCGAGGCCTCGAACGTGAAGCTGCTCACCTCCCAGTTGTCGGCGTCGCTGGCCAAGAGGCTGAAGGGGAGCACGGTCTTGACGTTCTCCTCGTCCCCAACGCAGAGATTCTCATGACCTTGGCCTGCTACCGTGAGCTTCGGGCCAAAGAGGGCGACGACCTGCGTCTGCCCGTCGTCGGGGCACAGGACCGGAGGCTCGGGGCTGAAGCTGATGAACTCCCAACCCTCGGCTGCGCTCGCGGAGAATGAGATCTCCTCTTGACCGCATACACACGGCTTCTCGCCCTCAGGGCTCATCGTGCAGCCATCGGCCTTGGCCTTCTCCGGTCTGATAACCCCAGAGACGGAGCACTTCGGAGGATCCCCCACAACCTCCATGCCGTAGCTGTGTTTGTCGATGATGACGAATCGGAACGTGAAAGGGCCAACCGTGAAGCTGAACTCGTGCACGCTGTCGGCGTTCTCCGTTTGATACCTATCCGACGACGAGAGGTCGTCTCTGTCATACCGCTGCACGCTACCGGTTGGCGAGTCGTACATCGCCGGCCCAATTCTCTCAGTCGGGGCCAGGGAGCGCAGGCTGCCCTCCCCTTCCTCCACTGCCACGTAGGCGTACTGATCGCCCACGTCCAAGTCATTCATCTGCCCGGTGCCCTGCTGCTCTGCCAGCGGCGCGGGGTTGCTCGCGTCTGCCACGTTGTAGGCTCGAAGATGCCACGACGTCCCCGTATT
>Ga0207797_1003188_pt1 | contig 11039 bp, 12 predicted proteins | sample PRCRCaboRojoPR_6_FD_187275 | JGI IMG/M metagenome (GOLD analysis project Ga0207797, IMG submission 187275) | Marine sediment microbial community from Cabo Rojo, Puerto Rico - PR CR 10% Liquid 1 (SPAdes) | ecosystem: Environmental > Aquatic > Marine > Coastal > Sediment | place: Cabo Rojo, Puerto... | reverse complement strand
GTCAACTACCCCCCCTACTTCGCTCACCCTGACGGGTTCGCTCGTTGAGGGTGGGGCTTGTCCGTGAACTCGGCGTCGAACCCATCAGGGTAGCCGGTAAATCCGGCGTTCGGCTTCACCGTTCCAGACTTTAGGGCAAGCTGACTCTCGCCCGTCCGCCGAGACGACTGTTGGCCCCGGCGGACATACCGCATACCGATGTTCTTTGCCCCATTGTAGTCCGCGTTCGCTTCCGACTCACACTTCACGCACCGGAAGTCGTTGCGAGTCGCGCGATTCTCGTCCGCCGTGAATCCACATTCGGCGCACCGCTTCGACGTGTACGCCGAACCGACTTGCTTCACCGAGACGCCGACCGCTTCGGCTTTGTACTCCACTTGCTCGTACAGCGTTCGGAACGCCCACTTGTGCCCCCACGACGCTCCCGTTCGGTCGCGGATGTGCCTCAAATCCTCGAACGCTATCACGTCGCAGTCGTATCGGAGTGCTTCGTCAACGATAGCGTTCGACGCTCGGTGAAGTACGTCACGGACGTAGCGAAGTTCCCGGCCACTCGACTGTTCGAGTGTCCGGTGGGCGCTTCGCGTCCCGGTCTGTTGGAGTCCGGCGCGCACCTTCTCGAACTCGCGGAGGTTGTGGGTCAACTCCCGCCCGCTGAAGAAGTAGGCGGTGCTTGTGACAGCGAGGGTTTCGATACCGAGGTCGACCCCGAGAACCGTTCCGTCCTCGGCGGTATTCCGCTCGGTGTCGTTCTTGTGCCGACGGAAGCCGATGTGCAAGAAGTAGTCACCGTCGCGGGCGGTGAGCGTGCTTTCCGTGACACTCCACTCGTCGGAGTCAAGGTACTGTCGTTGGTAGCCATCATCGGCGTCGGGTAGTGCAAGGTCACACCGGACGCGACTCTCCGATGTGGAAAGCGACACCGTTCCGTCGTCAAACAGCGTCATGGTCCGTGTGTCGTACTTCACCGTTGGGCTGGTAAAGATGGGCTTGCTCACCTTCTTGCCTTTCGCCCGGCGTTCGATACAGCCGGTGATGGCTTGTGCGGCTTGGTGGGTGGCGAGAATCGCGTGCTGACTACCGAGGTCGGTGTGTTCGCGCACGTCGTCGTAGGCGAGGGGCTGTACGTCACTCTTGGTGTTGCACTTACCCCATGCCATGTCGGTGGCGATTTGGCAACCACGCTTCCACTCGGAGATAGTATCTTCGAGGAGGTCGCGTTGCTCGTCCGAGACTTCAAGACGAGTGATCACCGTCCGACGCACGTAGTCGTCTGCCACGTATTCAATGTGATTACGAGGCTACTTATAGGTCGGTGTTTGTAGCCTGTACGAACGCGCTCCTCCCCTCCCTACTCACTCGCTTCGCTCGTTCCTTGAGGAAGGGGACTCCGCGCTACCGCTTCAGTCGAGCGACGCGTTACAGTTCCTGCAGAACGACCAGTCGGCAGACGCTTTCGTCCCGCATTCGGGGCAGTAGACGTAGGAACTCTCGTCCGTGGGGGGCATGAGTGACACCTACTGCCAGAGTGTGAAGAGCGTTGTTCTCCCTCACTGACTGGTTCGTGTGGCACTATCGGTCGTACCCGTTCGTCCGCCCCGAACGCGGTAGCCGGTGAAAGCGAGTGTGGAGAGCCGGTACGAACCGCTGTGGGGCGGTTCGACGGCGCCCACGCTCGGTTCCACGCCGAGTGAGCAGTCGGTGCAGTCCGAGAGGCGCGAGAGAACCGATACCGTCGTCCCGACCTCACCATCCGAGTCGGTCACACGGCGTTCGATCGGCCGCAAACCAGTCGTGTTCGAACGTGAGCGAACTGACGACGATCCCGACGAGTCGACGAACTGACGACGATCGCCGCGTCGGGCTCGGCAACCCGCGCGAGGGCGTGTTCGGCGACCTCGAGACGATCGCCGCCGGCGTCGACGTCCGAGGGGAGTTCGACCGACCGGGACGGGCGAGGAGATCGACCTGAAGGCTTATCCGTCCGGTTCGTATCCGAACCAGTGTGCGACGATCTCGACGGGGGTTCGTGGCAGCCATGGCGGGAGTCGCGAGTGGTTGTCTCGGGTCCCGCCACCCCTCGACGGCGACAGTCGAACCCGACGCGGATCGGGACGGCGTTCCCGATCGTGGCGACGACTATCCGACCGACGACCGCAGGGCGTACCGAGAGTTCCGCGTGGAGGGGACCCCGACGCTCCGTCCCGGACAGTTCTCGGCCGTCGCGCTCACGAACTCGCCACGGGCGAGCGGCGACGTCCTGCACTACGACGTCGCCGTCGACGGTGACGCGGAGGTCGACTGCCTCGTGTTCGAGCGAGCGGCGTACGACGCCTACGAGGACGGTGCCCGTGACGTCCCGATCGTCGCCGAATACAGCAGGACGGGGATAACCGAGACGACGCTCACGCGCACGCTCGACCGGGGCGAGTACGTCTTCTCGTTGGATCACACCGACCTGGTGACCGACCCCGGCGAACGGCGCGTCACCGTGAACCGCCTGCTCGAACTCGGCGAACCGGCCGAGTGAGGACCCGACCGATCGAGGCCGAACCGACGGCCGTTTCGGACGGGATCGCCCGGAGCAGTCGAAAAACGTTTTTCCGTATCCATCTGCTAGCATACAACAGACCATGTGTCATCACCACGACACGCACTGGCGAGCGCGCACGGACGACGAGCAGTCGGACGACGAGGCGGCGGCCGACGAGCAGCCGTCGTTCCTCGAGGACGAGCCGGCGGACGACGTCGAGCTCCTCACCGACGGCGGCGACGACGGGACCGAGGACTGAACAGGTCGTCCGGGATTCGGACCGGGGACGGCGATCCCGAGGGACCCGTGTTCGCCGCCGAGCTGGTGCAGGCGACGACCGACCGACCGGCGTCCGAGGACGCCGACCGCCCGTAACCGTCCCCAATCTCCGAGCTCCGTCGTCGGTGCCCGACCCGGACCCGAGCACGAACGCGGACCCGAACTCGGATCCGATCGGACGTCCCGTCGACCTGGCCCTACTGCCCCAGCCCGAGCACCGCGCTGACGCCGGGCACCTGGCCGGCCCGCTCCCGGACCTTCCGTCGCAGCCACGGCCGGCCGTACGCCGAGAGCTGCTCCCGGGCGAACTCCCCGAGGAGCGGGAGGTCGTCGGCGTGCAACAGCCGGGTCAGCGCCAGTTTGCCGCCGTCGTTCGCGTTCTGGAGGACCGCCTCGTCGGCCCGCCGGAGGTCGGCCATCAGCTGGTCGTACCGGTCGTTGGGCGCGTAGTAGAGCAGCTCCGTCAGCAGGAGCCGACTCCACGCCCGCGGCGCCACCTCTGTGTGCCAGAGCTCGTCGTACAGCGACATCGCCGCGGCCGACGTGTCCGGTTCGTCGGGGGTCAGACAGCTGTCGGCCGTGATCGCCGCGGCGCGGGCCGAGCGCATCCCCTTGTTGATCCCCTCGCCCCACAGCGGGTCGACCGTCGGGACCGTGTCCCCGATCGCCACGAAGCGGTCCGTACTCAGTCGGTGGGGGAGCTGGATGTGCGCCGAGCCGCGGTGGTGGACCCCCTCGAGCCGCTCGGCGTCCTCGAACCGCGGGTCCGTGTCGATCCAGTAGTGCAGGTAGTCGTCGATGCCGAAGCCGTCCCGGGCGTAGTCCCGGTGCCGGTCGTTCTGGATGTAACAGACCCCGACCTTCGCGGTCGCCGCACCCGTGTGGAAGATCCAGGCGTAGCCGCCCGGGGCGACGTCGTGGTCCAGCCGGAGCATCATCGCGTCCGTGAGGTCCGCGAACCCGTCGGCGTCGATGTCGATCCCGTCCATCTCGTACTCGACGCCGATCGCCTGGCGCTCCCGTCGCAGGTCGCTCGTCCCGAGCGCCTTCGCGAGCGGGGCGCTCGGGCCGGTCGCGTCGACGACGATCTCGCCCGTCACCGTCTCGGAGCCGTTGTACTCGACCCCGACGATCTCGCCGCCCTCGGTGACGGGCCCGGCGACCCTGGCGTCGAAGCGGTAGTCGGCGCCCTTCGCTATCCCGTCGTCCACGAGGAACTGCTTGAACGCCCCGAAGTCGAGCACGGCACCCGACTGTCTCCGCTGGTAGTAGTCCGAGGGCGACTCGAGGACGACGCTGTCGGTGAAGTTCATCACCACCTCGTCCGGGATGCCGAACGACGCCATCATCGAGGGGAACGTCCCGCCCGTCGACTTGTTGCTCCGGGCCGGGAACTCGTCTTCCGACTCGGTTTCGAGCACGACGACGTCGTAATCCCTCGCCGCGAGGTCCCTGGCGCACTGGGCTCCGGCTGGTCCCGCTCCGGCGATGACGACGTCGTACTCTGCGGTCACGAGCCAACGGTTAGTACCGAAGGGTAACTAGGCTTTTCGATCCGCCGTGGCGAGGTCCGGCGGCGCCCGGTCACCGATCCCCCGTCGTTCCATCGTCGTCAGCTCACGAACAGCCGGCGGTCGGCGCGCTCGTGTTCCATTCCGCGGACGTCGACCAGTGGCGCGAACGGTCGCATCGCCTCGAGACCCGCGCCGTCGTACCGGTCACAGACGTCGGCCGCGACGGGCTGGAGGGCAGCGAGCGCGCGCTGTGCGGCAGTGTGACCGAGCTGGAGCAGGCGCTGGGCCGCACCGAGCAGCCCGACGACGAACGCGTGACAGTGCAGCAGACAGGCGATCCGTCGGGGGATGCCCGCCCGCGCGGCGACGAGCCCTAGCGCCGTCGCGTAGTTCCCCGGGACCGACCCGTCGACGACCCGCTCGCCGTAGCGGCCGATCGCGTCGTCGTCGAGTGTCGCGGCGGCCACCTCCAGGAGCCGTCGTCCCGAGCGCGTCGACGAGGTGCGGAACTCCGCGGCGAGGGTCACCGACCGCTGTCGCCGGTCGACCCGGGCCACCTCGTCGAGGGCACCCGTCCGGCCCGCGTCGTGCGCCGCGGCGATCGCCACCACGTCGCCCGGTCCGACCTGCCGGCGCAGGTAGCCCGCGAGGAGGCCCCGGAGGTCCCCGGCGTCCGTGACGTCGCCCGCCTCGACGAACTGTTCGAGCCCGTACGACGCGCTGTACGCGCCCACCGGCAGGAAGGAGTCGGCGAACTGGAGCGCGCGGAGGAACGGCACGTCGTCCACGACGTGGCCGGCGTCGACGCCGTCGGCCTCAGTCGTCGGCACCGTCGTCCCCCTGCTCGTCGACACGTTCGTGGCCGTGATCGTGCGAGTGGCCGTGATCGTGCGAGTGAGCGGCCACCGTCCCGTCGAAGAGTTCGGGGGCGACCTGTTCGGTCCAGGTGTCGGCGGCGGCAGGGAGGAGCGCCTCGAGTTCGTGGCGTCGCCGGTCCGCGTCGGGGCCGAGCGCGACGTAGACCAGCCCCTCGCGGGTCGCCAGCTCCCAGTGTTTGTTCCCGACCACGTGGCCGAGTTCGACCAGTCCGGCACGGGAGACGACCGGATCGTCGGGGAGGTCGACGACGACCGCCGCCATCGACTCGAACGCGACGACGATCGCGCGCTCGTCGTCCACGAGCAGCACGTCGCCCGGTGAGAGCCCGTCGGTCGACTCGACGACCACACCGACCTCCGTGCCGGCGTCGGTCGTCGTCCGGAACCGCGACCGGCGGCGCTCCGTCCGGTCGACGCTGACCGTCTCGAGGGACCCGCGCTCGCGGTGTCGCTCGACGGCCGCTGCGAGCTCCTCGTCCGTCGCGACGTTCCCGAGGGTGCCGCGCGCGACGAGCATCACCACCGCCTCCCGGCCGGCGCCGGCGCGTCCAGCAGCGCGCGCCGCGCCGCGTCGTACGCGGCGTCCAGCGGGCCGCGAACGTCGGTCGTCTCCCACCCGAGGGCGCGGACGATCGCACCCGACCCGCGCGGGAGGGTCGACGCCGACGCGACCGCGGTCCGGGATCCGTCCCCGGGATCTGTGTCCGCTCCGGCGTCGCCGATCGCCGTCGAGGCCGCCTCGTGCAGCCGGTCGGCCAGCGCGTCGGCGTCGACCACCGGGTCCGGCGACACCGCGTAGAACGTCCCGAGCACGCGGGCGTCGCCGAACCCCGCGGGACCGCGTGGACCCGCGACGCCGACAGCCGCGTCCGCGCCGTCAGTGCCGGCCGACACGTCGCTCGCGTCGGCGGCGTCACCGGTGCCGGCGGCCGACGCGTCGCCGTCGCCGTCGAGGTCGACGGCGTCGACGAACAGTTCGCCGTCGGCCCCCCGGACGACGAGGTCGGCCCGGTAGCGGTCGAACCCGAACGCCTCGCCGCGGGCGAGCCGGCCCGGGACGAGCACGTCCCCGAACAGGAGCACGCCGCCGGGCTCGATCGTCGCGTCGACCGACCGGGCGAACCGCGCGTCCCGGTAGAGGATCGTCGGGTCGGGGACGTACTCGAGCGAGCCGTCCGATCCCACGCGGATCGAGACCGACTCGGCGCCGTAGTTGCGCTCCATCCGGAGCACCTTCGTCGCCGCGCCGGTCGTCACCCGGGCGTGGGCGTCCGGGCCGACGGCGACGGCGGTCGCCTGCCGGTCGCCCTGTGCGATGCCCCCGGTCGGCGTCTGGACGCAGACGGTTGCCACGTCCGGTCGGGCCGCCTCCCGGCGGACCGTCCCCGCGAGGTGGAACGGGACCGTGACCCGGTCGGCGACCAGTCGCGTCCGGCCGTCGGCGCCGCGCTCGAACCGGGCCTCGAACGCCCCGGCCTTCCCGCGGGAGCCGGCGGGCGCCTGAGGGAGCTCCTCGGCCGCGAACCGGTCGAACCCCGGCGGCGGGTCGCGAAGGGACGCCAGCGGGTCGACGCCGGCGACGCCGGTGACAGTCCCGGCGAGAGACGATGGTTCGCCCGGGGAGTCGCCGTCCCGGGCCTCACCCGAGGTATCGTCGTCCCGGGCCTCACTCGAGGTATCGTCGTCCCGGGCCTCACTCGAGGAGTCGCCGTCGGCAGCCTCGCGCCCGTCAGTTGGCCCGCCGACGGGCGCACCACCGACCCGACCGGGACGGCCGGCCGACGAGCCGGCCCCGTCCCCGGAGGACTCTACTGAGTCGCCGGGGCGCTCGCCGGAGTGCTCCCGAGGGTCGCCGGGGCGCTCGCCGGAGTGCTCCCGCCCGTCGCGCCCGTCACAGCTGTCGGCGGCCATCTACGCGAACAGCACCCCCGACTCGATCGCCTCGGCGACCGCGTCGACGCCCTCCTCGGCCTTGCAGTTCGTGAACAGCGTCGGGCCGTCGCGGACCGCCGCGGCGTCGCGTCGCATGACGTCCAGGTCGGCGCCGACGTGCGGCGCCAGGTCGGTCTTGTTGATCACGAGCAGGTCGGCCTCGGTCACCCCCGGGCCGCGCTTGCGGGGGATGTCGTCGCCCTCCGCCACCGAGATGACGTAGACGAAGTAGTCGGCGAGTTCGGGGTTGAACGTCGCCGCCAGGTTGTCGCCGCCGCTCTCGACGAGCACCAGGTCGAGCCCCGGATGCGTCCGGACGTACTCGTCGATCTTCGCGAGGTTCATCGACGGGTCCTCCCGGATGCCGGTGTGCGGGCAGGCCCCCGTCTCGACGCCCTGGACGAGGTCCGCCGGCAGGTCGTCGGCGAACGTCGCCCGGAGCTTGTCGGCGTCCTCCTGCGTGAGAATGTCGTTGGCGATCAGTCCGATCTCCCGGTCGGTTCCCTCCTCGTCGGTCAGGAGCCGGGGAACCAGCCGCTCGACGAGCGTCGTCTTCCCCGACCCGACCGGGCCGCCGATGCCGACTGTCGGGACGTCGCGGTGGGTGCGGGCGCGGCCGGCGTCCACGTCGCCCGCCGTCGCGGCGTCCACGTCGCCCGCCATCCCGGCGTCCGCGTCGTCGTCCGCCCTCGCGGCGCCGTCGCGCTCCCCGCGTCCGAAGGGGTCCCGTCGGCTCACTCCCCCACCTCCAGCGGCTCGTCGCGCCGGATCGGGTCGTGGACCGTCACGAGCTTCGTCCCGTCCGGGAACGTCGGCTCGATCTGGACCATCCCGATCGTCTCGGGGACCCCCTCCATCACGTCCGCGCGGGTGAGGAGGGCCGTCGCCCCGGCGCGGATGTCCGCGACGGACTCGCCGTCGCGGGCGCGCTCGAACACCCAGTCGGAGATGTACGCCACCGCCTCCGGGTGGTTCAGTTTCACGCCGCGCTCCTTCCGGCGGCGGGCCAGCTCCGCGACCGTGAAGACGGTCAGTCGCTCCCTGTCTTTCGGTGTCAGCTGCATTCGTGTATCGTGTGTCGCTCGGTCAGTCAGTCGTCGGTCGATCAGTCGGTTCGTTCGAGTCTATCGCGTGAACCCGGCAACGAGCGGGCACTCACAGGGCGTACCGCTGTGCCAGCGGCACCTCCTCGGCGGGCTCGCAGGTGACGACCTCGCCGTCGACGCGCACCTCGAACGTCTCGGGGTCGACGTCGATGTCGTCGGGACAGTAGTCGTTGTGGAGCATGCTCCCCTTCTCGACCGTCCGGGTTCCCTCGACGGGGACGACCGCCTTCTCCAGCCCGTACGCCTCGCCCACGCCGGTCTCGGCGGCCGCCCGACTGACGAACGCCAGGCTCAGCGCGGCCGGAGCCTTCCCGAACGCCCCGGCGCGGTAGCGCTGCTCGACCGGCTGGCAGGTCATCAGCGAGCCGTTCGCCTCGCCCATCGCCGAGAGGACCGGGAAGCCGCCCTTCATCACGAGGTCGGGTTTGAGCCCGAACGTGGCGGGATCCCACAGGCAGACGTCCGCGAGCCGCCCCGGCTCCAGCGTGCCGACGTAGTCGTCGATCCCCGCGACGCGGGCGGGGTTGACCGTGTACTTCGCGACGTACCGCTTCACCCGGGCGTTGTCGGCGCCGGTGTCCTCGTCGTCCGGCAGCGGCCCGCGCTGGGCCTTCATCTTGTGTGCCGTCTGCCAGGTCCGGGAGATCAGCTCCCCCATCCGCCCCATCGCCTGCGAGTCGGTCGTCAGCATGCTCACCGCGCCGAGGTCGTGGAGGACGTCCTCGGCGGCCAGCGTCTCCCGCCGGATGCGCGACTCCGCGAACGCGACGTCCTCGGGGACGCTCGGGTCGAGGTGGTGACAGACCATCACCATGTCGAGGTGCTCGTCGAACGTGTTCGTCGTGAACGGCATCGAGGGGTTCGTCGACGAGGGGATGGTGTTCGGCTCACCGACGAGTTCGAGGACGTCCGGCGCGTGGCCGCCGCCGGCGCCCTCGACGTGGAACGTGTGGATCGTGCGGCCGTCGATCGCCGCGAACGTGTCCTCGACGAACCCCGCCTCGTTGAGCGTGTCCGTGTGCAGACACACCTGGACGTCCTCCTCGTCGGCCACCTCGAGGCAGGTGTCGATCGCCGCGGGCGTCGCGCCCCAGTCCTCGTGGAGCTTCAGCCCGCAGGCGCCCGCCTCGACCTGCTCGCGGATCGACGCCGGCCGGCTGCTGTTGCCCTTGCCGTAGAAGCCGACGTTGACGGGCCACGCCTCGGCCGCCTGGAGGAAGCGCTCGACGTTGACCGGGCCGGTCGTCGCGGTCGTGGCGCCGCCGCCGTAGCCGCCACCGAGCATCGTCGTCACGCCGCTGGCGAGCGCGTGGTCGACCAGCTGGGCGCTGTTGAAGTGGACGTGGACGTCGACGCCGCCGGGCGTGGCGATCAGTCCCTCGGCGGGGTAGACGTCCGTGCTCGCCCCGACGACCAGCTCGGGGTCGACGCCGTCCATCGTGTTCGGGTTGCCCGCCTTCCCGATCCCCGCGATCAGGCCGTCCCTGATCCCGACGTCGCCCTTCACGATCCCGACGACCGGGTCGATCACCGTCGCGTTCGTCAGCACCCAGTCCAGCGCCCCCTCCGACTGGGTGACGCCCGGCGCCATGCCGAGCCCGTCGCGGATCGTCTTCCCGCCGCCGAACACCGCCTCGTCGCCCGGCGTCCCCAGGTCGCGCTCCACCTCGACGAACAGGTTCGTGTCCCCGAGCCGGAGCCGGTCGCCCTCGGTCGGCCCGTAGAGGTCCGCGTACCGGCGCTTCGGGAGGTCCCGGGCCACCTACGCGTCCCCCTCGCCGTCGGTCGCTCGCTCGTCGGTCGCGGCGGGCGCGTCGTCGCCCCCGGCCGCGTCCCCGTCGTCCCCGGGGACGTCCCCGACGCCGCCGTCCGGACGCACGACCTCGCCGTCGGCCCCCAGGAACCCGTCGTCGCGGGCCCGGCGGAGCGCGCCGGCAGCCACCCCGCGGCTGGTCGCCCCGTCCGCGAGGCCGTTCATCCCGACGACCCGGCGCGCGCCGCCGTACGCCACCAGGCCGACTGCCGTCGCGTCGCCCGGCTCGAACCGGACGGCCGTTCCGGCGGGGATGTCGAGCCGCATGCCGAACGCCGCCTCGCGGTCGAACGCCAGCGCGCGGTTCGCCTCGAAGAAGTGGAAGTGCGAGCCGACCTGGACCGGCCGGTCGCCGGTGTTCCGGACGGTGACGCTGGCCGTCTCGCGGCCCCCGTTGATCCGGACTGTCCCCTCGCCGGGCCGGACCTCGCCGGGAACGAGCCGCTCGTCGTCGTTCACGCCGGCCGCCTCCATCGGTCGACCGGGTCGCCGTCGTCGGTGCGTGTCATCGTCAACCACGTCGGGATCGTTCGCACATCAATACCGCTCGTTAGCGAAAGAATTGCAGCTACCGGCGTGTAGTTTACTCGTATCTTTCGAAATTCCTGGATAAGGAAAACGAATACACAAACTCACCGGGACGTTGAGCGGTCTCGTCGTCGGAACGGTCACCCTCGCCTCGATCGGCGCCGTGGGGGAGGCAGTCGGGCGAACGCGGGGGACGCTCGATCGCGAGCGGATCCGGCTAGTCGGGTCGTCGTCGTCGTCGCCCTCTCGCCGGCGTTCGCCCGGGCCGCCGCGGCCGCCGGCGACGCCGAACCCCTGGGGGCACTGGCGGCGACGACCGACGCGAGCGATCACGTCACCCGCGCCGTCCCGGGGCTCCTCCCCGACCACGGCGTGCCGGGGCCGGGTCCGTACGCCAGCACGCTGGTCGCGGGTGCCGTCGGGACGGCCGTGACCCTCGCGGCGGCGCTGGCCGTC
>Ga0207797_1003187_pt1 | contig 11042 bp, 8 predicted proteins | sample PRCRCaboRojoPR_6_FD_187275 | JGI IMG/M metagenome (GOLD analysis project Ga0207797, IMG submission 187275) | Marine sediment microbial community from Cabo Rojo, Puerto Rico - PR CR 10% Liquid 1 (SPAdes) | ecosystem: Environmental > Aquatic > Marine > Coastal > Sediment | place: Cabo Rojo, Puerto... | reverse complement strand
GCCGCGAGCCGGGCGACGCGACTCAATCGAACGCCACCACATGAGCCAGCTAGGCGCAGTGACCCCTCCCCAACCGCTCTCGCCCCACTCACTCGTTCGCGCGGCGGTCGCTGAGGTGCTCCCAGATCTCCGCACAGCCACAGCCGTCCTCGACGTCGAGGTGACACCGATCCGAGTCCCCGGACATAGTTACTCAGTTTTTGAGTAACTCCGCGCCAGCATAAATCTTCCCCCGAGGCCGGCCTCCCGAGTCGGCACTGACGGGCTCGCAGGACGGAGATTCCTCTCGCGGCCGTGATAATCGAGAAACGTGTCCGTCAACAGGCCGAACGCTCTAGTCCGCTTCCTCGGCGACGGAGACCGAGAGGTACTCCTCCATGAGATCCTCCTGATCGCGGAGCTCCGCGACGGTCCCCTCCCAGGCGTTAGCGCCCTTCTCGATGATGTACGCTCGCTCCGAGAGGTCGAGGGCGAAGTCGACGTTCTGCTCCGTGATCAGGACGGTGACGTCCTCCTGGACGATGTCCTGGAAGACTTCCCGGAGGTCGTCGACGATGACCGGCGCGAGTCCTTCGGTCGGCTCGTCGAGGAGGAGCAGGTCAGGACGCTGGACGAGAGCCCGCGCGACCGAGAGCATCTGTTGCTCGCCCCCGCTCAGGTTCCTGCCCTGACTGTTCCGAAGTTCGTCCAGGCGGGGGAAGTACCCGTACATCTCGTCGATGGGCCTCGCGTCCCTCGCGGTGTCGGCGGCCACCAGGAGATTCTCGTGGACAGTCAGGGTGGGGAAAATGCGACGCTCCTCTGGGACGAGCTTGATCCCCATTTTGCTTATTTGGTCGACAGAGTGACCGACGGTCTCGTGACCGCGGAAGGCAATGTGGCCCTCGCGACGGGGCACGACGCCGGTGATGCTTCGCAGCGTCGTGGTCTTGCCGGCACCGTTCCGTCCGAGGAGGGCGACCACCTCGTTCTCCTCGACCTCGAGTGAGAGGTCAAAGAGCACGTGGCTGTTCCCGTAGAAGGCGTTGACGTCGGCCATCTCGAGGATCGCCATCAGGCCTCACCTCCGAGGTACGCCTTGCGAACGTGCTCGTCGGCCATGACCTCGTCCGGCGACCCCTCCGCGATGAGTTCGCCGCCGTCGAGGACGAGGATCCGGTCGGAGATGCCAAGCACCACCTCCATGTCGTGCTCGGTCACCACGAACGTCGTGTCGGTACTCTCGTCGAGTTCCTCGATGAGTTCGACCATACGCTTGGTCTCGGAGCGATTCATGCCTGCCGTGGGCTCGTCGAGGAGGACCACCGACGGGTCCGTGCCCAGCGCGAGGGCGATTTCGACCTTCCGCTTGTCACCGTGGGAGAGGTTCGCGCACTCGGTCTCCGCGACGTCCTCGAGTTCGGTCAGCTCCATGATCTCGTAGGCTTCCTCGGTGAGCTCCGAGTCCTCCCGGGCGATCGCCCGGAGGTCGAGGGTCCGGCTGTTCTGGCTGATACGGGCGATCCGCAAGTTGTCGGCGACGGTCAACCCGTCGAAGACGTTAGTGATCTGGAACGCCCGCGAGAGGCCCAGCCGGTTGATCTCGTAGGGTTCGAGGCCCGTGATATCTTCGAGCTCGCCGTTTCCGGTCCGAAGCCGGACGCTACCCTCAGATGGCTCGAGCCGGCCGCTGAGGAGGTTGTAGAAGGTGGTCTTGCCGGCGCCATTGGGGCCGATGATGCTCGTGATGTCCTCGCTATCGATGTCGACTGTCACGTCGTCGACGGCGACGAGACGGCCGAACCGTCGAACGAGATTCTCCGTCTCGAGTGCTGTGGTCACGCCTCGGCACCCCCAACCAGGCCCTCTGGCCGGATCAGGAGGACGACGATCAGCGCGAGGAAGGGGAACAACTGACCCGCGCCTGCGGCGAAAATGCTACCCACGGCAATCATGAGACCGATGAGGTAGGCGCCGATGAACGCGCCGGTGAACGACCCCAGACCACCGATGACCACGACGACGAAGGCGTTGATGACGACCTGGTTGCCGAGCTCCGGCGTGACCGACTGGATCGGCGTGATCAGCGCGCCGCCGAGCCCGGCGAGTGCCGCACCGATAAAGAACACGCTCGTGTACAGCCAGGGCACATTGATTCCCAGCAGAAGCGCCATGTCGCGATCGCTCGACGTCGAACGGACGAGTCTGCCGAAGTTGGTGGCGCGCAGCGTGAGGAGAATTGCGCCTATCACGATCACCGAGGCGACGATGAGGAACGCTCGATAGGCACCGATGGAGAATCCTCCACCCAGACCGATATTGAACTGGAGGAGTTCAGGCGGATCGCTGAGGACCGAGCCGGACCCGAAGAAAAAGCGGATCCCATCGGTGATGATGAGCACGAACGCGAAGGTCATCAGCAACTGGTCTAGTTCCTCCTCCGCGCGCCCGTAGAGGCGGCGGATGAACCCGATCTCGATGATCGCGCCAACCACCCCGACCACCAGGGCCGCGAGCACCAGGCCGACCCAGAAGTTCCCGACGCTCCCCAAAACGAGGATTGCGACGTACGCACCAATCATGAACAGCGCTCCATGGGCGAAGTTCAGTACGCCTAGCACGCCGAAGATGAGGCTCAGGCCGACTGCAACCAGGAACAGCCAGCTTCCGATACTGATTCCGTTTATGATCTGCTGGACGAGCAGCCCGGTCGATACCATAGTCCGTCAACCGCAAGCCCCCCAGTAAAGCTTTTCCTTGTCTGCTCTGGCAAACATGTACATTTTTAACCTGGCCGGTAATTGAATCGCGGTAGTATGGCACCTCAAGGCCAGGACGCGAGTGGTGAGTCGAGAACGGGCGTGACGGGATCGCTGGACCGACGGGGATTCCTCGCCGCTGCCGGCGCCGGCGGTGCGACGGCCCTCGCCGGCTGCGGGGGCATCCTCGGTGGGAACGGGGAAGAGGAGCCGATCCGGATCGGCGGGATCTACCTCCTATCGGGTCTCGCGGAGCAACTCGGGGCCGGCTCGGCTGCCGCAGCAGAGGTCGCCGTCGACGTGATCAACGAGGAAGGCGGAATCAACGGTCGCGACGTGGAAATCGAAGTGCGTGACCACGGCGACGACCCCCAGGGCCAGATCCAGAGCCTGGTCCAGGAGTTCGGCGCCGACGTCATGATCGGGCTGACCTCCTCGGGCGTCACGCTCAACTCCGGACCGACGATCGAGTCGCTGGGCGTTCCCTTTACCCTGACCGACATCGGGACGCCGTACATCACGGAACACGACACCGACACGTACGGCGACTACTACGAGGAGGACGGCCTGGCTGCCGGCCTCCCCAACCTGTTCCGGAGCAACTCGATGACGGCCCACATGACCTACGGGATCGCGCAGTACACGGTCGACAACTACAGCGACGGGCTTCGTATAGCCAACGCCGGGCCCGACTACGCCTACGGGCAGCAGTGCTGGGAATACTACCAGGCGTACCTCGACGGCCTCGGCTTCGACTACGAGGTTGTCGCCTCCGAGTTCCCCTCCCTGGGCGCCAGCGACATGACGCCCAACATCAGCAACATCATGGCGAACGATCCCGACGTCGTGTTCACCAGCTTCTGGGCGAACGACACGGTCACCTTCACTAGCCAGGGCGTCGAGCAGGGGCTGTTCGAGGAGATAGAGGACGCCTTCGACACGATCGGCGCCGACCCCGTCAACTTCAACACGCTCGGCGATACGATGCCGGAGGGGATGCACTACTCGGGCTGGTACTGGCCGGGCGCCTACGGCACCGACGCCGACCAGAACTTCATCGACACGTACAGCAGCGCGTACGAGGACGACGACGAAATCCTCGCCTACCCGACGTTCACGGGCGGGAGCACGTGGGGCGCCATTCACATGTACAAGCAAGCCATCGAGGCGGCCGGCGGGACCGAACCGGAGGGCATCATCGGGGAGATGGAAGGCCTCACCTTCGAGGACGACCCGCGCGGGACGATCACGCTCGACGAGACCTCTCACCAGTCGGACGCCTCAGTCATCATCGGCGAGTCCTCACACGACGCTGATGTCCCCTACGAAGGGGCCGGTCAGGTGAACATCGAGGAGTACACCATCGACCGGCAGGAGGCCCTCGACCTGCTCGAGGAGAGCGGACTGCCGCCGGGAATGTGAATTCGCCGGGGGCAATACAGTGAGCTACGGCTTCAGAGACCGGTTGCGGAGGACCGACGATCGATGGCGTGGCGGCGCCGTCCTAGCGGCAGTGCTCGTTGTCGCACCGTTCATCCTGGGTGGCTTCCAGACGTCGCTCCTGACCGAGACACTGATCTTCGTCCTGTTCGCGACGGCGTTCAACCTGCTGTACGGCTACACCGGACTGCTATCGTTCGGTCACGCGATGTTCATCGCAGTGAGCGGCTACACCGTGGCAAAGACAGTCGGGGTGCTCGCGCCGTTGCTCGGCTTCGGCGACATCTTCGGCGGCGTCTCACCGCTTGCCACGTGGGCCTTAGCCATCGTCATGGGCGTCATCGTCGCGACGATCGTCGCCGTCTTCATCGGGTTCCTTTCAGTCCGCCTTACGGAGATCTACTTCGCCCTGATCACGCTGGCGTTCAGCATGGCGATCTTCGTGGTATTTCTCCAGGACACTATCGGAGCCATCCTGGCCGGCTTCGGCATCGGCGACGGTAACTGGTCGAACGGCTCGGACGGCCTGTCGTTCATCATGGGCGACGTCAACCTGTTTGGATGGGAGTGGCGGCTCGTCGACATCACGAACCCCCTCGCCTACTACTTCCTCGCCCTGATCGTCGTGGCGGTCGGGATGTATCTCCTCTGGCGGATCGTCCGGTCGCCCTTTGGGGCGACGTGCCAGGCGATCCGGGAGAACCCCGAGCGAGCGGAGGCGCTCGGGATCAACGTCAGTTTCCACCAGTGGATGACGTTCATCCTCTCGGGCGCGTTCTCCGGGCTCGCGGGCGCACTGCTAATCCCGCTGGCCACGAACGTCAATCCGGAGTCCCACGCCCACTGGACGTCCTCGGCCGAACCGGTCATCATGACCGTGATCGGCGGCCCCTACTCGTTCCTCGGCCCCGCACTGGGGGCGCTGACCTACGAGTACCTCCGGTGGATCATCCGGCAGTTCCCACTGCTGGAAGAGTACTGGCAGTTCAGCTTCGGCATTCTGCTGCTGATCGTCGTCATGTACTTCGACAACGGCGTGGCGGGCGGCCTCTTCAGGCTCCGGGACTGGCTCGGCGAGGCGCGGACGCACTACCGGCGGGACGGCGTCGGTGGCGTCGTCTCGTTCCTCCGCGCGACGATCGTGAGCCTCCTTCGCTGGGCCGTGAACGCAGTGGTGGGCTGGGTGCGCGCACAGGTCCGCCGCGTCGTGAACGTCATGCGGCGCGAGTCCGACCTCCCGGGCTGAGTCGCGGGTCAGTTCTCTCGTTCGCGAAGCTTCCGCCGCTGAATCTTGCCAGTCGTCGTCTGCGGGAGCGAGTCGACGAACTCGATCTCGCGGGGATACTCGTGTTTCGCGAGTTGCTCGCGGACGAGCTGGGTGAGCTCCTCGCGGAGCGCGTCGTCGCCAGCGACGCCGGCGACGGGCTGGACGAAGGCCTTGATGATCTCGTTGCGCCGCTCGTCGGGGATCCCGACGACGCCGACCTGCTCGACGTCGGGATGTTCGAGGATGACGCTCTCGACCTCGCCGGGCCCGACGCGGTAGCCCGAGGTGATGATGATGTCGTCGTCGCGGGCCGTAAACCAGATGTAGCCGTTCTCGTCGCGGGTGCCCAGATCGCCGGTCAGGTGCCACTCCCCGACCCTCGTTCCCGCCGTCTTCTCGGGTTGCTCCCAGTACTCCTCGAAGACGACCGGGTCGCCCTCGTAGCGCACGGCGATCTGGCCGCCTTCGCCCGTGGGGACTTGCTCGCCGGTGTCGGGGTCGACGATGGCGACGTCGTGGCCCGGCACGGGCTTGCCCATCGAGCCGGGCTTTGCCTCGAACCAGTCCCGGCAGTTACAGACCAGCAGGTTCGCCTCGGTCTGGCCGTAGAGCTCGTTGACGGCGACGCCCTCGAGTTCCTCGTCGGCCCAGTCGAGGATCTCCGGCGTGAGGGGCTCGCCGCCCGAGCAGATGGCCTTCAGCGAGAGGTCGTACCGGTCGGCGTCGATCGGCATCATCTCGCGGATGGCCGTCGGCGGGAGGAACGAGTCGGTGACGTCGAACTCCTCGCAGAGTTCGTATGCGGTCTCCGGATCGAAACCGGCCATTGGGTAGCCGACGATCGGCCGACCGTAGTGCCAGGCCGGGAAGACGAGGTCGCCGAGCGCCCCGATCCACGCCCAGTCGGCGGGCGTCCAGAACGTCGAGTCGAAGACGTCCCGCTCGAAGTAGGCGTAGAAGGCCGGACAGTGGCCCAGCCAGAGGTCGTGCGTGTGGAGGGCGCCCTTGGGCGGACCGGTCGAGCCGCTCGTGTAGAGGATCACCGCCGGCGTGTCGGCGTCCGTGTCGGCGATGTCGTAGTCGGTCGGCTGGCCCTCGAGGAGTGACTCGAAGTCGTGGGCGTCGCCCGCGGCCTCGCCGTCGACCTCGACGACGTGCGCCAGGGCCTCGGACTCGGGGCGCACCTCGTCCACCGTGTCCCTGACCTGCTCGTCGACGACGGCGACGGTCGTGTCACAGTCGTCGATCCGATATCCCAGGCCGTCGGGGCCGAAGAGGACCGAGAGCGGGACCGAGACGGCCCCGAGCTTCCAGCAGGCGAGGTGTGCGATCGGGTTGGCCGGCTTCTGGGGGACGACGACGGCCACGCGGTCCCCGCGCGAGACGCCGAGGTCCTCGAGCGCGTGCGCGAACTGGTTCGACAGGCGATCGAGGTCCGCGAAGGTGTAGGTCTCGCGGCGGCCGTCCGGATAGGCCTGGTACAGCGCCGGCCGGTCGAGGTCCTCGTGCTTGCGAACGAAGTCCCGGGCCGCGTTGTACCCCTCGGGGACGTCCCACTCGAATCCCTCGCGGGCGGCCTCGTGGGTGTCCCAGTCGACCGTGAGATGCCACGTCATACCTCGGGGTGACACGGGGAACGCCCAAATACGGCCCGGTTCGGGCGCACGATCGCCGACGCCCGTCGACCGGGCCGGCCCGAGCGCAAGCAGTTTGAACCCCAGCCCGCCTAGCGGTACCAGTGAGTGACGCAGACGACGCCGATCCGGACCGACCGGAGGACGAGGACGCCCGGTCGGCGTTCTACGACGCCCTCGAGGCAGTCGGCCGGCCGATCGTGACGGCGGCCCGGTACGCCCAGGCCCGGGACTGCTCGCACGAGGCCGCCAGCGACGAACTCGAGGGGCTGGTGGCCGACGACGTCGCCCGGCGACTCGACGTCACCGGGGATCCCGTCGTGTGGTATCCCGCCGACCTCGACGGGTTGACGGATCGGGAGCGGGTCATCCTCTTCCCCGAGAACCGGGAGGTGGTCGTCGACCAGCCGACGCAGTTCACGCGGGCCCAGCTCTCCCAGTTCGCCCACCTGGTGGCCACGACGGGCTCGGGCGCCTACCGGTACCGGATCCGGCGGGAGGACGTCTGGCAGGCCCCCTACGAGGACGTCGAGGACCTGCTCGGGACCGTCCGGGCGGTCCTTCCCGAACGCTCCGCCCACCTCGAGGACTGGATAACCGAGCAGTGGCAGCGGGCCAACCAGTTCACGCTCCGGACCCACGAGGAGGGCTACGTCGTCCTCGCGGCCGAGACGCCGGAGCTGATGGCGAACGTCGCCAGGCAGGAACTGGACGAGGGCACGCTTCGGGCCTCGATCTCGGAGACGGAGAGCTGGGTCGCGGAGGACGCCGTCGCGACCGTCAAACGAGAACTCTTCGACGCGGGCTACCCGGTTCGCGACGAGCGCGACCTCGAAACCGGCGATCCGCTGGCCGTCGAACTCGAACTCGACCTGCGGGACTACCAGGCGGCGTGGGTCGAGCGCTTCCAGGAGACGAACTCGGGCGTCCTGGTCGGCCCGCCCGGCAGCGGCAAGACGGTCGCGGCGATGGGCGTCCTGGCCGCGGTCGGGGGCGAGACGCTGATCCTCGTCCCCGGTCGCGAGCTGGCTGGCCAGTGGCGCGACGAGCTGCTGGCCCACACGAGCCTCACCGCCGACCAGGTCGGCGAGTACCACGGGGGAACCAAGGACGTCCGCCCGGTGACCATCGCGACCTACCGCTCGGCCGGCATGGACCGCCACCGCCAGCTCTTCGACACCCGGGAGTGGGGACTGATCGTCTACGACGAGGTCCACCACATTCCGGCGCCGGTTCACCGACGCACGGCCGACCTGCAGACCCGCCACCGGCTCGGCCTCTCCTCGACGCCGGTCCGGGAGGACGACCGCGAGGCCGACATTTTCACGCTCGTCGGCCCGCCCATCGGCACCGACTGGGACGCCCTCTTCGAGGCCGGGTACGTCGCCGAGCCGGAAGTCGAAATCCGCTACGTCCCCTGGCGGGACGACGACGCCGCCAACCAGTACACGAGCGCCGAGGGCCACGAGCGCCGCCAGCTCGCGGCGACCAATCCCGCGAAGGTCGAGGAGGTCCGACGGGTCCTCGCGCGGGCCCCCACGCAGCGCGCGCTCGTCTTCGTCGAGTACCTCGACCAGGGCCGGGAACTCGCCGATCGGCTGGACGTCCCGTTCGTCAGCGGCGAGATGCCCCACCACCGCCGGGAGAAGCGCTTCGAGCAGTTCCGCAACGGCACGCTCGACGCGCTGGTGGTCTCCCGGGTGGGAGACGAGGGGATCGACCTCCCGAGCGCCGAGCTCGCGGTCGTCGCCTCCGGGCTCGGTGGCTCCCGGCGCCAGGGCGCCCAGCGGGCGGGACGGACGATGCGGCCGACCGGCCGGGCCCGGATGGTCGTGCTCGCCACGCGGGGCACGCGCGAGGAGGAGTTCGCCCGCCGGCGGATGCGCCACCTCGGCGAGAAGGGCGTTCGCGTCACCGAGCGGGACGCGGAGACGGTCGAGGACTAGCCGAGCTGTCGGTCCGGGAGCGGGCCGTCGTAGCCCGGCGGGACGTACGGACAGAGCGGATCGCTCTCGAGCGGGTCGCCCGTGTCGGCGTAGGCCCGCGACCGGCTGCCGCCACAGACCCGCCGGTACGGACAGGCGCCACACTTGCCGGTCAGGCGATCCCGATCCCGCAGTGCCTCGAACAGCGGCGCGTTCCGGTACAGGTCGACGACGTCGTCCTCGCGGACGTTGCCCGCGCTCTTCGGGAGGAAGCCCGACGGGTAGACCTCGCCGACGTGGCTGACGAACGCGAAGCCGTCGCCGGCGACCACGCCCGCCCGTCGGTTCGCGTCGGCGTCCTCGCCCGCACGCTGGCGCCTGACACGCCGATAGTGGGGGCCTTCGGTCGTCTTGAGCCCGAACGACGACTCGTCGGCCACCTCGGCCAGCCACCCCATCACGTCCTCGGCCCGGTCGGGGTCGATCGGCTCGAGGACCCGCCCCCGGCCGACCGGGACGAGGAAGAAGACGCTCCAGAGCACGGCCTCGAGGTCGGCCACGAGATCGCGGATCGCCGGCAACTCGTCGACGGTCGACGCACAGACCGTCGTGTTGACCTGGAGTGGCACGCCGCGCTCGCGGGCCGCCTCCGCGGCACGGACGGTCGCGGCGAAGCTGCCCGATTCCCCCCGGAACGCGTCGTGGGTCGCCGGACTTCCGCCGTCGATGCTGAGCGCGAGCCGGCGCAGCCCGGCGTCGTCGAGCGCGTCGATCGTCCCTCGCGTCAGCTCGTCCGTCCCGCTGGGGGTGAGCGTGATGGTCAGCCCGGCCTCGGTCCCGTAGTCGACGAGGTCGACCAGGTCCGGCCGCTTGGCCGGATCGCCGCCCGAGAAGACGACGATCTGCCCCTCCCCGAAGTCGGCCGCACGATCGAGTAGCGCCTCGCCCTCGGCGGTGGTCAACTCGGCCGGGTGGCGCTCGGGCTTGGCGTCGGCGCGACAGTGATCACACTCGAGGTCACAGGCCTGGGTCAGCTCCCAGACGAGCACGACGGGTCGGCGGTCGGTGTCGAAGCCCTCCATGGCTCACTCCACGACGGTCGCCGCGACGCTCGCGCCGTAGATGGGCGGTCGCTGTCGGCCGATGTCCGCGGACTCCTGCATGATCGGCTGCGCCTATCACCGAGGTGCCCAAAAGCGTCCTCGCAGTTCCCGGGCGCTGGGAACGCCGAACCGAACGGCTTCGGGCCGGAAACGACCCCCGGCCCTTAGCGACCGGCCGTCTGCGTGCGGATGGCCCCGGCGACACAGTAGATCGCGATGGCCCCGGCCCCGAGCACGGCGAGGTGACCAGCGAGCGCAACGGAGCGGCCACCGACGGGTTCGAGACCCAGCAGCAGGACGCCGGCGAACCCCACGGCGAGGCTGCCCAGCGCCAGCCGGTCGCCCGCACCCCGCCAGGCAGCGACGCCCGGCGGGTAGAACTGGTAGAGGACGCCCAGGATCGAGAGGCCCAGGAGGCCGAAGACGTTCAGGTGGCGGTGGGCCCGGGCCAGCGACGCGTCGAATCCCACGAATGCGAACTGGAGCCCCAGGCCGACGCCGACGAGGCCGGCCAGGAGGCCGAAGAGTGGCCCGTAGAAGCCGATCCGGTCCCGGTCGGTCGCGCGGAACAACCGCCAGTAGGCGAGGGCGAACGCCGCGACCGCGGTCGCCTCGAGGGCCGCACCGACGACGAAGACGGGTCCGGCCGGATAGCCCACGGCCAGGAGCACCGGCCCGACGGCCCCGGCGGGGAGGGCGACCAACGCGAGCCAGCGGGGCGGGGTCGCGACGAGAAATCGGGGGAGGAGACGGAAGCCAACGCTGAACAGCACCAGCAGGGCGAATCCCGCCGCGAGCAGGTGGCTGGAGCGGACCGCCACGCCGTCGAGCAGCGTCGGCAGCGGGGTCGAGGCCCCGAGGAGGGCGTAGGAGCCGACCGCCAGGTACCCGAGCGCCAGTGGCACGAACCGGTTCGCCAACCGATCGAGCCACTC
>Ga0207797_1003186_pt1 | contig 11051 bp, 12 predicted proteins | sample PRCRCaboRojoPR_6_FD_187275 | JGI IMG/M metagenome (GOLD analysis project Ga0207797, IMG submission 187275) | Marine sediment microbial community from Cabo Rojo, Puerto Rico - PR CR 10% Liquid 1 (SPAdes) | ecosystem: Environmental > Aquatic > Marine > Coastal > Sediment | place: Cabo Rojo, Puerto... | reverse complement strand
GGCTGCGGAGTCGGGGGAAGCCGGGAAGGCCCGAAAGGCTGGGGTGGCCGGGATGGCCCGGGAGACCGCCGAGTAGGGGGAAGCCGGGAAGGCCCGAAAGGCTGGGGTGGCCGGGATGGCCCGGGAGACCGCCGAGTAGGGGGAAGACCGGGATGGCCGCGATCGGCCGTGACCCCTTCCCCGGGACTGGATGGTCCCGCCTTCGCACTTGAAGCCTGGCCCCTGCAAATGGAGTCGGGTAGCTTGCGTCGGGCCCACTCGGTTCGGCCGGGACCGCCGGGCAGCACCGGCGCCAAGCGTGTCGTCGGCGCAATCGGGAGTCGCCGAACGGGGGGGTGTACCGGCGGCCGCCCTTCCAGTATTACGAGTACTTGCGGGGCTCCGCTTGCCGTCGGCGCGCCAGAAAATCCCGCCCTCACCGGCCAGGGGCAGCAACTCGCCTCGACCAGTACGGCTTTGTCCGGCGGGCCCCACCTCCCGGCCATGTCGGCCGAGGAGGAAGCGCCGCTGCCCTGGTATCTCGCGCCGCTTCCCACGCGACTCGAGGACCTCGCGTTGCGGCTGGCGTGGCTCATCGCGGCCATCAACTTCGCCGGGACTGCCTTCGGCTTCTGGTATTACCGCTTCCAGTTCGCCGCGACGCCGGCCATCGCCTGGCCCCTGGTCCCCGATAGCCCTGTCGCCACCGCATTCATCGGGCTCTCCTTCGTCGCGTACAAATTGGATCTGGACGCCGACTGGATCCACGCTCTGGCCTTTTTCGGGACGATCAAGCTCGGCCTCTGGACCCCGTTCGTCCAGCTGGTCCTCAACGGCCAGGGCGACCTGGCCCTGTGGCTCTACCAGTTCCTGATCTGGAGTCACCTCGCGATGGTCCTCGAGGCCTTCGTCATCCAGCGCTATGCCCGGTTCTCGGTCGGATCGGTCGCCCTCGCGCTGTTCTGGTACGGGCTCAACGACGTCTTCGATTACTTCGTGCCCTTCGCCGGCCAGCTCCATCACACCTGGCTCCGGGCCGAGCTGGTGGGCGGACAGTTCACCCACGCGGTCCCGGCCCACGACGCCGCTGCCGCCGCAGCCGTGGTCCTGACGCTTCTGGCAACGTTCCTCGCACTCGCGACGCGGGTCAAACGCCTGGAGGGCCGACTCGCTACCGGGACGGGGTCCTCGACGCAGGGCTAAGGCGCCAAAGCACTCGCTGGCCGACGCGACAGCGAGGGTGTTTCAGGGGCGAGAGCCGGGGTACGCACTCAGGGCTGGTACTCTTCGATGATGTCGGGAGCGGGGTCGATGGTCCGGCAGATGAAATCACAGACGGCCCCGCCGAATCGCAAGAATAGGAGGACCAGGACGACCACGCCGCCACCCAGGAGGATTCCCTCTGCCATCGTATTTATTGATACGCAGTTCCGGATAAAGATGGTTTGCCTCGACAGTTCCAGGTATTAAGATGGGGTCGGATAATCGTCGTCGCGTTGGCACGTCAGCCTGGGTGGTGGGAGCGGGGAGTTCTCAGTCCGCCTCGAGGCCCTCGAAGTAGACGGTCCGGTCCTCGTCGGGAGCCGCGTGTGTGGCCCAGGAGACGCCAACCGTGAGGACCAGCCCGATCAGCATCCCCACGAGCGTGAAGTCCCAGCCACCGATCGTGGACGGGAGAAGGCTGGTGAACACGCTCGCCAGGTAGGCTGCCTGGCTGCCGCCGACGCCGGCGAGCATCCCCGTTCTGGTCGTCCGGCGCCAGTAGAGCGCGACCATGACCGGGAGGGCCAGCTGCGCGAAGCCGCCGAAAGCCGTCGAGCCGATGTCGATGAGCGTGCCGGGCTGGAAGAGACTCGCCACGAAGGCGGCGACCGCGAAGACCGCCACGCCGACCCGGCCGAGCCAGTCCTCCCGGCGGTCGGACACCTGGGGATCGACGAACGGCCGGTAGAGGTCCCTCGTGAAGTACGACGACCCCGAGAGCAGCATCGAATCGGAGGAGGACATCATCGCGGCCAGCGCGCCGGCGATCACCAGCGCGGCGAACCACCCGGGTGCGTACTGGGTGAGCAGGACCGGGAGGACGTTCCCGCTCTCGCCCACCTCGACGCCCAGCCCCTTCGCCCAGGCACCGAGGAGGAAGGCGGGCACGAACAGCAGGATGACGAGGACGGGCCACAGCGTGAAGGAGCGCTTGAGCACCGTGGCGGACTTCCCGACGAAGAACCGCTGGTTCACCTGCGGGAACATGGTAACCCCGAAGGCGATGCCCACGGCCTGGGAGATGATGAACTGGGGCGTGTAGAGGCCACCGCCGAGGGCCAGGAACTCGGGCGCGTTGGTCCCCAACCCCTCACTCAGCACCTCGGGGCCGCCGACGGTCGCGAGCACCCAGAGCATCGCCGCCCAGATCATCCCGAGCATGAACAGCCCCTGGAGGGTGTCGGTCCAGGCGACACCGCGCATGCCCGCGAGGATGACGTACACGATCATGAACAGCGTGACCAGGCCCGCCCCGGCCCAGTAGGGCAGGGCGCCCTCGGTCAACCCCGCCAGCGCCGTCCCGGCGCCCATCTGCTGTAACATCACGTAGGGGAACAGCCAGAACAGGCTAATGCCGGCCACGAGCCCGCGCAGCCCCCGCGAGCCGAACCGGTCGCCGAGCATCTCGCCGAGAGTTACGTAGTCGTGCGCGCGGCCCACGACCCACTGCTTGAACCCGATGACGTACCACAGGATGCCGAAGAGCACCCCGTCCATCAGTCCCATGACGAGGATCCATTCCGGGCCGGCGCGATAGGAGATGTTCGGCCCGCCGAAGAACGTAAAGGCGGAAAGCAGCGTCGCGAAGGTGGTAAACAGCAAGACGACCGTCCCGAGCGTGCGGCTGGCGAGGTAGTAATCCTCGGCCGAGCGTGTGGTGACCCGATAGGCGACGACGCCGATCCCGAGCGCGAGAACCAGGTACCCGACCACGATCCCGAGCTGGACGGCGAGGCTCATGCCTCGACCCCCGACCAGATTCCCCATCCGGTCCGGGTGAAGACGAAGAAGACCGCGGTGGTGAGGACGAGCCAGCCCACGTGCCACCAGAGCCACACGGGCAGGCCAAACCAGGTGACAGCGACGCCCCAGAGGAACCAGGGGACGGCGAGTGCGGACAGAACGAGGAAGGTTCCGGCCCAGAAGACTGAGGCGATCGCGGTGGACATCCGTGGGTCCAGCTACCCCATTGGCCCCAATAAGGATTGCTCACAGGCTGTGGTGTCCCGGCGGCGGGGTCCCCCCAGCGGTCCGCCGACTGGAACACTGCTTCGGGCGGGCCCTGGCCGGCGTACGACAGCTATTTGCCTCCCGGACCTGTATGTCGGGCGTGATTATCCGGCCATGGAGGACACGGCGAAATATCTGATCCACGCCTCCTTCGTCGCCGAGGGGGTCGTGGAGCGCAGCGACGTGGTGGGGGCGGTCTTCGGACAGACCGAGGGCCTGCTCGGGGACGAACTCGAGCTGCGGGACCTCCAGGAATCGGCGAAACTCGGCCGGATCGACGTCGAGGTCGAGAGCCAGGGTGGGACCTCCCGCGGGGAGATCACCATCGCGAGCAGCCTCGACCGCGTCGAGACCGCCACGCTCGCGGCGGCCCTGGAGGCCATCGAACGCATCGGCCCCAGCCGGGCCACCGTCGAGGTCGCCCGTATCGAGGACGTCCGGGCGGCCAAGCGCCGGGAGATCGTCGAGCGAGCCAAGGAGCTGCTCGCCACCGCCTTCGACGAGGGCGTGATGGACAGTCGCGCGATCCTCGAGGAGGTCCGCGAGAGCATCCGCGTGGAGGACATCACGGAGTACGAGGGCCTCCCCGCCGGCCCGCACGTGGCCGAAAGCGACGCCATCATCGTCGTCGAAGGGCGCGCGGACGTGCTCACGCTCCTCCGGTACGGCATCAAAAACGCCATCGCCGTCGAGGGCACGGACGTCCCAGAGGCCGTCGCGACCCTCACCGAGGGCCGGACCGTCACGGCCTTCCTGGACGGGGACCGCGGCGGGGATCTCATCAGGCAGGAACTCGAGCAGGTCGGCGAGCTGGATTACGTGGCGCTGACCCCGGAAGGCCGCTCAGTCGAGGATCTAACCCGGCAGGAGGTCCACGTCGCGTTGCGCGAGAAGGTCCCGGCGGAGGCCTACGAGGCCGAGCGCCGCGCCTCCGTCGCGGACGGCGCCGAGGGGGCTGCCATCGAGGCACCCGAGGCCAGTCCGCCCCCGACGGGTCCCGGCGCCGGCGACCCGGAGGCGCCCACGACCGAACCGACCGGTGGCCAGGGGGCCGTTCAGGTCGCAGAGGCCCAGGCAATCGAGGAGTCTGGCCCGGAGCAGGGCTCGATGTCGGAATCGGCCATGGCGAGCGAGGGCGTGACCGACGAATCGGCCGCGGCGGTCGAAGCGCCTGACGAGGTAGAATCACCCGCAGCTGCGTCCGGGCCGACCCTCGCCGACCACGTGGAGGCCGTGGAAACGAGTGGCGGCGTCCGGCTCCTCGACGAGGACCTCGAAATCCTCACCGCGGGCGACGCCGCAGACGCATTCGAGCTGCTTCGGGACGCCGACCCGGTTCCACGGATCGCGGTGGTCGACGGCCCCATCACCCAGCGGCTCGTCGACGTCGCGTCACAGCGGAATATCGGCCAGCTGGTTGGCGCAGCGGCGGGCGAGTTCGTCAAACAGCCGACTGCCGTCCGGGTCCGGACCTTCGAGGACATTCAGTAACTGCGCGCAAGCGCGTTCCGTCACTACTGCTTTTCACGAGAGGATTCACTCTCACGTCACTGCGAATAGTCAGCACTCTGCCCCCGACGTCGTTGTCACGCCACTGCGACCAGCCACAGAACCGCCCTCGGCGTCGTTTTCACGCCACTGCGACCAGCCACAGAACCGCCCCCGACGTCGTTTTCACGCCACTGCGACCAGCCACAGAACCGCCCCCGACGTCGTATTTACGCCACTGCGACCAGCCACAACACCGCCCCGGCGAGGGCACCCACGCTCGTCGCGATGAAGTTCACCGCCTGGTTCCCGATGCGGTCCCCCTCGATCGTCGCGCCGGCGAGGCTGTCGGCGGTCATGCCGGCGAGGCCGGCGAGGACCACGATCAGGACGCCGGCTGCGGAGATGTCGAGGAGCAAGAACCCAAGAAGCCCGATGACGGCGGCGCCGGCGATGCCGGCCACCTCGCCCTGCCAGGTCACCGCCCCGTCGGTGCCTGGCTCGACAGCCGCGAGGGTCGTGATGAGCCGCGGCCGGTCGTACAGGCCACCGATCTCGGAGGACAGCGTATCGGCCAGCGCGGTCGCGACGCCACCCGCGAATGCAAGCACGAATGTGTGGCCCGGGACCGGCATCCGGGCGTGGGCCGCGAAGAAGAGCAACGCGATCAGCGCCGCCAGGGAGTTCCCGAGCACGTTCCCCGTCCCCCGGGCACCCCTGTTCGGCTCGGCGACGCCACGCTCCAGCTTCTCGTCGTAGCGGTACTTCGTCGAGAGCCCGCCGATGCCGAAGAAGGCGATGAGGACGACGAACCAGCCGTAGCCGCCCAGGACCACCGCGAGCAAGGAGAGGAAGACGCCGGTGAGCATCCCCGGGATGGAGGCGGTCTCGAGCTGGATCGAGAGCGCGCCAAAGAGGACCGAGACCCCGAGCGCGACCGCGATCTCCACCCAGCTGACCGCCACCGCGAGGTCGGCGAAGAGCCAGAGGAGGACGGTCACGAGCCCGAGGACCAGGGGATCGCTCCGCGCGAAGAGGACCGACCGGAGCAGCGCTCCCAGGATCGCCGCGCTGGCCCCGAGAAACAGGAATTCGGGGACGATGCCGAGCCCGACCCCGTTGCCGATCAGGGTGACGGCCGCTTGGCCGGCCACGCCGGCGGTGGTTCCGAGCACGCCGAAACCGGCGGTCCCGGCCTGGGCCGACTCCCAGTACTCGAGGGCCAGGCGACGGCCCAGGTCGCCGAACCCGATCGCGAGCATCGTCGTGACGTAGACGGTCGGCGGGAGCCCGAAGGCGGGGATGAGTGCCGCCAGCGCCGCGGCGGTGAGCGAGGCCGCGATGAGCGTTCGCAGTCGCCCGTCCTCACGGTCCGGCGCGGTCGAGAGCAACTCGAAGGCCGTCCCCGACGTGGGCACGAACGCAGCCGCGGCTATCGCGAGGAACGCGCCCACGGCGAGCCACGGCTGCCGGGCGGCGGTCAGCGAGAGCGTCGAGAGCAGCGCGAAGACCGCAGCCCGTCGAAGCGGACGGGACACGTACCGGCGGCTTTCGACGGCCGGCACTTAAGTATCCCGAACCGGGCCTGGGGGCGTTCCGGCGCGGCTTTCCGCGCCCGCTGTTATATTTGGGGGCACAGTCCCGCGGGAGACCGGCCTGGTTCCCGAGCACTCCCCATTCGCGACCGCCCCGTTTTACCGTCGGGCGATCAAACGGGTGGCTGTGGGACTCTACGACCGGTACCTCGCGCTGCGGGTCCGCCACGCCGCGGCCGACCCACCCGCCCACGTCGCCCTGGTCATCACCGAGCGCGACCTGCTGGAGCAGGGCGCCTACGAGACCCTGGAGCGGTTCGTCGGCCTGGCATTCGACGTGGGTGCCGAGCGGGTCACCGTCTACGTGAGCGTCATCGACGAGGCGGTCGTCGAAACCATCCACCGCGAGATCGAGGGCCTGGACTTCCCGCGGGCGACCGCCATCCGCCATCCGGACACCCCGGAACCCGGCGAGGCGCCGATCCAGATCAATCTCGGCCTCGGCGGCAAGGAGGAGTTCGCGACCGCGGTCAGGGCCATCGCCGAGGACGTCGATGCCGGCGGGCTCGACCCCGACGCGATCGACGAGGCCGATATCGAGGAGCGACTGGTCTTCGCCGAGGAGCCAGACCTCGTCATCAAGACCGGCGAGGAGCGTCTCTCGGATTTCATGATCTGGCAGTCGGTCTACTCGGAACTGTACTTCACCGACGTCAACTGGCGGGACTTCCGGAAACGGGACTTCCTGCGGGCGGTCCTCGAGTTCGAGAACCGGCAGCGACGGTTCGGGCGGTAACGTCGGGCCCGTTTGCCAGTTCCCGGGTGGCGACGTGCACTATTCGCCGAATCCCGGGTAGCGACGGGCGCTGTTCGCCGGTTCCCAAGGAGCGGCGGCGGCTGTTCGACGGCTCCGCTCACTCCGCGGCGTGCTCGATCCCTTCGAACATCGTGTCGACCCCGGCCTGGTCCGCGGACATGAGTGCCGGATGGACGCCCACCGCCACGACGTAGTCGCCGCCGTGGTTCACGCGTGTGAGGTGGATGGTGACGTCGACCGGCTGGCCCTGGTAGCGCACGGTCGCGTCGAAGGCGACGACCGCCGACTCGCTCCCCAGGACCATCACCGTCCGCGTCCCCTGCTCGCTGACGTCTGAGACGTCGCCGTACTGTCCCAGGACCGTCTCGAGCAACTCGCGGTCCGACATCGAGCCGATCGGATTCAGGGTCTGGCCCGCGATGGAGACTTCGGGGGTCGCGAAGACGGCCACGGTCCCTGGCGCCGGACTCGTTCCCACCCCGAGGTCTCGCTGGTAGGTTGCCACCCAGTTCGTGAGCCGGACCTCCCGCTCCTGGCCGGCCGCCGAGAACGTCCGGTTCGCGGTCTGGCGTTCCACGGCGACCTCCTCGTAACCGGCATCCGCGGCCGCCGCGTCGGAGACGGTGGCCTGCGAGGCGCTGAACTCGAGGGTGTCAGCTGTCAACAGGGAACAACCACTGAGCGCGACGAGGAGGGCGAGGCCCAGGACGGCGAGTGTGCGTCGGTCCATGGACCATCTGGCGGTTGCCAGCCATCAATAGCTTTGCGGCGGTCAGTCCAGATTGTGCCTCTCGGCGGAGCACGAGTAAAGGTACGGGCAACTGTCGCGTTTCCGGACTGGTTACAGGGGAAGCCGCTGGGAGTGCAGTCCCCATCAGGACGCGGGCGTCTCGGGACAATGGGTCGGCCGGAGTTGGAAGGGAAGCGCGGAGTCGGGCAGGGTGCGGACGAAGTTGCGGGTTCCAGCAACGTCACACCGTAACCGCTCCGAGTCAGTCGGCGGGTTCCTCGACCTCGTCGACCTCGGGCGGGGCCTCGGGGAGGGAGTCGCGAAACCGGTCGAGCACCCGCCTGGCCTCCCGCACCTCGTCGCCGAGGGCCCTGACGAGCGCGAGCGCTCGGCGGGCCCTGGTTCGGCGCCAGGAGGCCTTGCGGGCCTCGTAGGTCCGGATCGCCCGGAGGAAGTCGATCTTGGAGAACTCGGGCCAGTAGGGGGTACAGAAGAACGCTGCGGCCTCGTTGCCATTGGCGTGCCACGGCAGGAAGTTGCTGGTGCGCTCGTCGCCGCCGGTCCGGACGATGAGGTCGACGTCCCGGACTTCGCCACCGTAGAGCATCGATTCGACGGTCTCGGCGTCGACCGTCCCGGGGTCGAGTTCCCCGCGCTCGACGGCCCGTGCGACCTCCCGCGTGGCTTTCAGTAGTTCGGCGCGACCGCCGTAGGCGACGGCGACGTTCAGCGTGAACGCCCGGTAGTGTCCGGTCCGGCGCTCGGCGTACTCGATGGCTCGCTGTACTCGCTCGGGGAGTCGTCGGGTCTCCCCGATGGCGCGGACCCGTACCTCGTCCTCGTGGACCCGGTCGCTGTCGGCGAACTCGTAGAGCTTCTCCTCGAGCAGGTCGAAGAGGTGTTCGCGCTCCTCGCGCGGCCGGTTGAAGTTCTCCGTCGAGAAGGCGTAGATCGTGAGTTCCTCGATGCCCAGTTCCGCACACCAGTCGAGGACCTGTTCGGTTGTCTCGGCACCGGCTTCGTGGCCGGTCGTGGCTTCGGCCCCTTGCGCGCGGGCGTAGCGGCGGTTCCCGTCCTGGATGATCGCCACGTGCTCGGGCACGCCGGAGAGCTCTCGGCGCAACACGCGTTCGTAAACCGACCGGATCTGGCGCTCGAGCCACTCCCGCATCGTCCGAGTGATGCGCAGACGTCCGTATCAGCTTTCCGTTCGCCGGCGACCGGAGCGGCTTTACTTCCCACCCCGCTACGCGCAGCCATGACTCAACCCGAGGATTCCGCTCCGGCCGCCGAGGGGACGGCTGGCGACCCAGACGATGACCTCTACGCGGAAGCCGCCTCGTTGCTGGCCCCCGGCGAAGCGACGTACCGCGGGGTCGTCCTCCACACCACGATGGCCCAGCACGCCGAACAGGCCATGAACAAGCTCATGCGGGCCGCAGGCGACCGCATCACCGAGCACGTGGCCGACGCGGAGACCTACGTCTACGCGGGCGAGGACGACGAGCGGTTCGGCGTCGGGCAGTTCCAGGGCCGGCGGCTGGCGGACGACGAGCCGATCTGGGAGTGCCAGCAGCTACTCCGCGAGGGGACCTTCGATCTCGTGTTCTACTGGAACGCCGACCGGGTGGCGGCCGATTCCAGCGGCGCGGAGGGGGCGTCCGACCCCGAGGCCGTTCACGAAGTGATAGTGGCCGATCTCGCGGACCTCGACGCGGACGTCGTCCCGGTCACCGAGGACGGGGCGATTTCACTACGATAAGGCCGGCTGTTCCGTCCGGACCGCAACGGAGCCAACGCTTTTCTCGCTCGCCGGCGCACCTGCAGGTACGCGGCCGGTCGCGAGCCAGCGTGCCCGGACCGGGCAGGAGTACTGTGGGCGCGACCGCCGAAGCCATGGAATCCAGGTACGTCTTCCACGTCACGGTCAGGCTGTCCGCCTCGGGCCGGGTCTTCTTCGACCCGGACACGTTCGAGACCCGGCTCTACCGGCCGGCCGACCCGCCGGGCGAGCCCGGCTGGCTCTTCTTCCGCGATAACCTCTGGCGGGGCGAGCTGTCCGACCCCGACCACTTCCGCCGGCTGGCCGACCGGGCCATCGCGGCCGAGGTCCTCGAGGTCGATTACCGGGCCTTCGAGACCGACGAGGCGTCTCTCGCTGCGCTGAAGGACGAGATCCGCGCGAACCTGGACGATTTCCGCTCGGAGACGGTCCCGGAGACGGTGACCAAGTACTTCGGGAGTTCTATCGAGGTGCGGGCGGATTCGGAGGGCGGGGAGTCATAGCCGCTCGCCAGGGCCTCTTTCGGTGGGTTAGTATTGGCTGTCTCTCAGCACCAGCCCGGGCTCCGCAAAGCACTTACACTCCGGTCGACTACCGACCTACCCGATGGACCCCGAGGCCTACGACTTCTGGCTGCTCGACCTCGACGGGACCCTCGTCGACACCGAGTGGGCTTACACCCGCCAGGTGTTCGACCGGGTCGGCGAGCGGCTGGGCCGGGACTTTTCCGACCGCGAGGCGGAGGTGCTCTGGCACGGGCTCGGGGGCTCACGCAACACGTACCTGCGCGAATGGGGCTTCGACCCCGAGCCCTTCTGGGAGGCCTTCCACGCGGTCGAGGACCCGGCGGCCCGGGCCGACGCGACGTACCTCCACGACGACGCCGCGTTCGTGAAGGACCTCGACGTCCCGGTCGGGATCGTGACCCATTCCCAGCAGTTCCTCTCGGAGCCGGTGATGGAACGGCTCGAGATGACCGACTGGTTCGACACCGTCGTGAACTGCTCGGCGGAGCTGGGCTGGAAGCCCGACCCTGCGCCGGTGCACCTCGCCATGGACCGACTGGGGGTCGACCCCCGCGACCAACGGGGCGTGCTGGCCGGCGACGGCGCGAGCGACGTCGGCGCGGCGTGGAACGCCGGTCTCGACGCGATCCACGTCGAGCGCCACGACCCGAGCCGCCGCGGGAAGTGCGTCCTGGGCGATTACCGGGTAAACTCCTTCGAGGAGCTGTGGGCCCGCTCGGCGTCGGACTGAGCTGACTGCGAGCCGCTCTCCTGGTCGCGGCTGCGGCCGCAGTGACGTCGGTGGATGTGCACTGCAGAGCCACTGAAGTGACATTGGAGGGCCATTGGGGAGCCACTGCAGAGCCACTGAAGTGACATTGGAGGGCCATTGGGGAGCCACTGCAGAGCCACTGAAGTGACATTGGAGGGCCATTGGGGA
>Ga0207797_1003185_pt1 | contig 11052 bp, 8 predicted proteins | sample PRCRCaboRojoPR_6_FD_187275 | JGI IMG/M metagenome (GOLD analysis project Ga0207797, IMG submission 187275) | Marine sediment microbial community from Cabo Rojo, Puerto Rico - PR CR 10% Liquid 1 (SPAdes) | ecosystem: Environmental > Aquatic > Marine > Coastal > Sediment | place: Cabo Rojo, Puerto... | reverse complement strand
CTTCCCGTTGCTGTGGATCGCGGCGACGTTCGGGCCGGTCGTCGTCGGTGCCTTCGAGGTCGGCCGGCGCATCCGCGGCCTCATCAACAGCGTCTCCTGGGGCTTTTCGATCGCCTCCAGCACTCTCGTCGGCCAGGCCCTGGGTGCGGGCGACGAGACCGAGGCGGCGGCCGCCGGCTGGGCCATCATCCGCCTCTCCGTCGTCGTCTACGTCGCCATCGCCGGGGTGGTCGTGTTCGTTCCAACGCCGCTCGCCAGACTGTTCGTCTCCGAGCCGGCAAAGGTCGCGCAGGCTGCCCTGTTCGTTCAGGTCGGCGCCGTCAGCGCCATTCTCCTCGGTATCGACGGTTCCGCGACCGGTGCGCTGCGGGGTGCGGGCGACACGACGTGGCCCTTCGCCGCGTCGGTTCTCGGCCGGTACCTGTTCGCGCTGCCGCTCGCGCTCGTCGGCTATCTCACGCCGCTGGGCGTCACCGGACTGTACCTGGCGCTGGTGCTCGAAGCCGTCGTGCCGGGACTCCTGAACCTCTGGCGATTTCGCAGTGACCGGTGGCGGGCGCTCAGCCGCGCCTACCGCCCGTCCTGAAGCATCGTCTCCGCGACGGCCGTCGCCGTCTCCGGCGGGCCACGCGTCACGACGGCGGTCGTCGTGCCCCCGTCCGTCCAGTAGACCACCGACCCGCCCTGGGCCGACGCCACCGTGACCTCGGTGCCGGCGATGGTCGTCCGTTCGCCCTCGCCGGCGCCCGCGAAGTCGTCACCGTCGGTCACGGCGACGTAGACCTCGCCGGCGTCGGTGTCGTAGATGGCCGTCGCAGTGGTCGTGCCGTCGTAGCTCGCGACCAGCGCACCCTCGAAGCCGTAGCTGTCGCGCAGGTCCGGCACCGAGAGGTCGGTCGCCGACTGCGCAGCGGCGAAGTCGTCGTAGCGCTGGCGCTCTGCCCCGTCGACCAGCCGTCCGGTCTCGTCGGGCGCGCGGAACGTCGACTCGTCGACGCTCACGTCGAAGCGGGTGTCGGTGAACGTCACGGTCACCGTCCCGTTGTCGGTGACGGTCTGACTCTTGAGCACCGTCCAGTCGTCCTGTGCCACCCACAGCGTCCCGCTGGCGGTGATCGACTCGTTCTCGGAGTCGACGGCGAGCACGTACGCGTTCCGGCCGTCGACCGTCTCCGTGCCGGTTCGCGTCACCGTCACGTTCTCCTCGAAGCGGTCGACGCGGTCGGCGTACTCCCGGTCGTAGCGCTGCTCGTACTGCTCGACTTTCGTCTCGTTGTCGAAGGTCTGCGTGATCCCGGTCGCGGGCTGGTACGACCACGCGACGGAGCCGTTGGTGCCGACGACGGCGGTTCGGCCGTCCTCGCCGGCGACGGTCACCCGACTGTTGTTGCCGTCGGCGGCGACGTACTCGACGGTCGCCGTCCGCGATGTCGTCTCGTTCTCGACGGTGACCGTGGCAGCGCCGACGACCGTCTCCGCGTCCTCGTAGCGCTGCTCGACGTTGTCGAGGATGGCGTCACCCGACGGCTGCTGGAGCAAGACCGCGCCCACCGCACCCGTCGCCGCGACGACGAGCACGACCACCAGCAGCGGCGCCCAGCGACCGATCCGACCACGGTTGTCTGTCATTGTCTCTGTTAGGGGCTACAGCATCATATGTGCTCGGTCGGTCAGGATCCTGAGACGTCGCCGCTGACGCCGAAACGACGACGTGAGCGATACGCTGATTACCAGTCTTTGTGAATTCGATGACATGAACGTTCTGGTGTGGGTGGTCGCGGCGACACTCGCCATCAGCCTGACCGCCTGGATCGGTGTTCTCTCGCTTTTTCTCAACGAAGACCTTCTGGACGACCTGTTGCTGTTGCTGGTCGCGCTCGCGGCCGGTTCGCTCATCGGCGGTGCATTTCTGCATCTGCTCCCGCGTGCCATCGCGGAGACCGGTACCAGCGATACCGTGGGGTTGTTCCTCTGGCTCATCGTCGGCTTCTGTACGTTCTACGTTCTGGAGCAGTTCATCGGCTGGCACCACCACCACGTCGCGACCCACGACAACGAGACGGTGTCGTATCTCGTTCTCGTCTCCGATGCGCTGCACAATTTCATCGACGGCGTCGTCATCGCTGGCAGCTTTTTGACGAGCGTCCAGGTCGGGCTGGTCACGACGCTCGCTATCGCGCTTCACGAGGTTCCACAGGAGATCGGCGACTACGGCGTTCTCCTCTACGGCGGATTCGAGCCTCGTCGGGCGCTCGTTCTCAACTACGTGACTCAAGCTACCGTCATCGTCGGCGGCCTGGTCGGGGTCGTCGTCGCCGACGCTGTCGGTGGGCTCCCGACCGCGTTGCTGGCGTTCGCCGCGGGTAACTTCGTCTACATCGCGAGCGCCGACCTCGTGCCGGAGATCAAACGCAGCCAGAGCGGTCGGCGGGCGGTTCTTCACTTTCTCGTCTTCGCGGCTGGCATTCTGCTCATGCTCGGCGTCCGGATCCTTCGGGGCTGGCTCGGCTGAACATCGCAACCGTATCGCAAGCAAGCGGACAGTACAGCGAAGTCTGTCGGTGTCCCACATGTCACTGATATGCACGTTCTTGTCCCGATGGACTACTCCGACCTGGCGACGAAAGCACTCCGAACCGCCTGCTCGTTGCACCCTGCGGCTGATATCACCGTCCTCCACGTCATCGACTTCCGCACCAGCGACCTCGGCCCCGGTGGCTGGGGCGAGACGCCGACCACGTGGGACGACTGGCTCGCCGATGCCCGCGACCACGCCGACGAACTGCTGGCAGACGCGCAAGCCGTCGCCGCGGAGTACGACGTCGACATCGCGACCGACACCGCGGTCGGCGAGGATGCACAGACGATCGTCGGGTACACCGAGGACAACGACGTCGACCTGATCATCATGGGGAGCCACGGCCGGTCGCTCCCCGCCCGCATTCTGCTCGGCGACGTGTCCGAAACCGTCGTCCGTCGGGCGCCGGTTCCCGTCATGGTCGTCCGGGGGCAAAAACACCTGGACGCCTGAGCGTGTGCCCCGCCGAGGCTTATATGCCCGCAGAGCCGCTAGCACGACCGACACGTGACCAACGAGAATCACAGGCGATCGCCGGCACGCTCCGCAGCGGAGGGTGGGTAGATGGACGTTCGGGAACTGTTCAGGTTGTCAGCGCGCTCGCTGCGCGGCCACAAACTCCGGTCGGCGCTGACGATCATCGGCATCGTCATCGGCATCGCCGCGGTGGTCACCTTCGTCACGCTCGGCGCGAGCCTGAAGGCCGACGTCGTCGGCGAGATCGACCAGTCGACGGCCAACAACATCTACCTGCTGTCGACGCCCGCCGAGGACGAGGGCTTCCCGGAGCGTCCGCAGGCGGTGTTCACCGAGGCCGACCTGGAGCGGTTCCGCGGGATCGATGGCGTCCGGGAGGTCGTCCCGCAGGGCACCATCGCGATCAGCACGCTCACCTTCGGGAACGAGACGATCGCCAGACAGCAGGTGACAGCGACGACGCCCGCCGCCTTCGAACGGGCGACGTTCAGTGGGGGTCGCGCGTTCGACGCCGGTGCCCCCGAGGTGGTTCTCAACCGCGAGGCGACCCGCGTCTTCGAGCGCAACCTCTCCGTCGGCGACGAACTGGCGGTCGGACTGCGGGGCAACGAGACGGCGACCGTGACCGTGGTCGGCGTGGTAAACCGCACCGGGTCGCAGTTGCCCTTCCAGTCGTTTGCCGCCCAGCCGCGCTTCTACGTCCCCGCCGACCGGTACTACGAGACGACGGTGGAGAGTCCGAGTCTCCCGGGCAACCCGCGGCAACGCGCCTACCCGCAGGTGACCGTCGTCGCCGACCCGGCAACGCTGTCGACGACCAAGGCGGAGGTGGGGGCGGCGCTGAACGGCACCGACGCCGCACAACTCCAGCCGCGGGGATACAGGCTCTCTGCGCGCACCAGCGGCGACATCGCCGACGGCCTGGCCGACCTGGTCGACCGCCTGACCCGCTTCGTGACCGGGCTGGCGCTCATCTCGCTTGTCGTCGGCGCCATCGGCATCGCCAACATCATGCTCGTCTCCGTCACCGAGCGCACGAAGGAGATCGGCATCATGAAATCCGTCGGCGGCGGCAAGCGCGATATCCTGCTGCTCTTCCTGGTCGAGGCGGCGCTGTTGGGCGGGATCGGCGCGCTCGTCGCCATCCCCGTCGGACTGGCCGGCGGCTACGTCGCCACCTCGTACGCCGACATCGGACTGACCCTCGCGCCGATGTGGTTCGCCGTCGCCATCGGCGTCGGGATCGTCGTCGGCGTCGTCGCCGGCCTCTATCCGGCGTGGCGGGCGGCACGGGTCGACCCCATCGACGCGTTGCGCTACGAGTGACGCCGCTTAAGACCGACTCGTCCCTACCCGACCAGCAATGGAGTACGCCGCGCTGGTCGAAGTGTACGACCGTCTGGCCGCAACCCAGTCGACCACCGAGAAGACGGCGATCGTCGCCGACCACCTGGCCGACGTCGCCGCGGACGACCTGCCGATGCACGTCCGACTGCTCCGCGGGGCGGTCTTCGCGGCCTGGCAGTCCGCCGACCTCGGCGTCTCCTCCAGTCTCGCCAGCCGCGCCGTCGCGAAGGCGACCGGACGCCCGGCAGAGGACATCGAGGCCGACTGGAAGGAGACGGGCGACCTTGGCGATGCCGCCGCCCGCGCCGTCGCCGACCAGGTACAGCAGACGCTCGTGAGCAAGCCGCTGACCGTCGAGCGCGTCTACGACACGCTCCGGTCGCTGGCCGACCTCGACGGCGAGGGCAGCGAGGGGCGGCGGGTCGGCGAGGTCGCCGGCTTGCTCTCCGATGCCGACCCCGACGAGGCGAAGTACGTCGTCCGCACCGCGCTCGGCCACCTCCGCCTTGGCATCGGTGAGGGGACGATCCGCGACGCCATCGCGGCGGCATTTCTCGACGAGGCTGACAGCGAGGCCGTCGAGCGCGCACTCCAGGTCACGAACGACGCCGGCGTGGTCGCACAGACGGCCAGATCCGACGGGCGCACGGGACTCGACGACCTCGAACTCGCCATCCACCGTCCGGTGAAGGTGATGCTCGCGGAGAAGGCCGACTCCGTCTCGGCTGCGCTGGCCGACGCCGGCGCGCCGGACGAGGACGCGGCCGACGAGGCAGCGACGGACGCGGGCACCGTCTCGCTCTCGCAGTTCACCGACGGCAGTACGGCGACCGACTCCGGCACCGAACCGCTCGTCGAGTACAAGGTCGACGGCTTCCGCGCCCAGGTACACGCGACGCCCGAGGAGACCCGCGTGTTCACCCGGCGGCTGGAGGACGTCACCCACCAGTTCCCCGACGTCGTCGACGCCGTCGAGGCCGGGTTCGACGCCGACTCGTTCGTCCTGGAGGGCGAGGTCGTGGGCTACGACCCGGTGACCGAGGAGCCGGTTCCATTCCAGCAACTCTCCCGGCGCATCAAGCGCAAGTACGACGTCGACGACCTGGTCGAGGAGGTACCGGTCGTCTGCTACGCCTTCGACCTGCTGGCTGTCGACGGCGAGACGCTGCTCGAGGCGACGCTGGCCGACCGCGTCGCCGAACTGGAGCACCGCATCGACGGCGAGACGATGGCCTTCGAGCGGATCCCGAACGTCGCCACCGCCGACGTCGAGACCGCCGAGTCGTTCTACGAGGACGCGCTGGCAGCTGGCCACGAGGGCGTGATGGTGAAAACGTCGACGGCGACCTACCAGCCGGGCAAACGCGTCGGTTACATGCTGAAGGTGAAACCGACGATGGAGCCGCTCGACCTGACCATCACGCGGGCGAAGTGGAGCGAGGGGCGGCGCTCGAACAACCTCGGACGGCTCTACCTGGGCTGTCGCGACCCCGAGACCGAGGAGTTCCGGGAGGTCGGGCGACTCTCGACGGGTTTCACCGACGAACAGCTCGCGGAACTGACCGCCCGGCTCGAAGACGCCATCGTCGCCGAGGACGGCCGCGACGTGGATCTGGAGCCGCGGGAAGTCATCGAGGTGGCCTACGAAGAGATCCAGGAGTCGCCGGCGTACGATTCGGGCTACGCGCTCCGATTCCCCCGGTTCGAGGGGTTCCGCGACGACGTCGGCCTCGACGAAGTCGACTCGCTCGCCCGGATCGAACGGCTCTACGACGACCAGTGAGCGTGTTGTGCACCCATCTCTCGGGCCGCGGACAATAATCTCCACTTGAAATTACCAAACCAAAAGTATTTTTACGATGTGTGTTGACGCTCCACACGCCGCAGCGGGCGGCGATCCGCATGATGCGACGTCATGCAACCCCCTCTCCCTCAGCGGTACAGCCGTTTTGCTTCCACTGGAAATAGCTGGTGAGAACGCCGGTAATAGAGTGACTAACCCGGTGAACTGACTGCACTGTTTTTGAGCGCACCGCACCTCCCTGCAGATGGTGTCCCGTTACGCGACGCGACACCGGAGAGGGGGTTGCCACAGACCTGACCCGTCCGGCTTCGGCCGGGACGCCACTGTCCAATCCTGACGTCCCGGCCACTTTTCGACCTCGCTGCCGTCGGAACGTCGACCCACCGCCCGATACTTATAACTTGGTCTTGTTCAACAATGAACACGAATGGTCGACGAGTCGACGGCGCTGGAACAGATCTCGTTTCTCACCCGTTCGGAACCACGCGTGCGGATACTGACACACCTGCTCGACGCGGGGCCAACCTCGCAGCGTGAGTTCCGGTCGGCTGTGGAGACGTCCCGGTCGACGGTCACGCGGGCGCTCTCGGCGCTGGAAGAGCAGGACTGGATCGTCCAGAACGGCGACCGTTACCACCTGACGCCATCGGGGCGCCTGATCGCCGAAGGGCTCACCGACCTGGTCGATACGGTGCAGGCCACAGACGACCTGTCGACGTTCATCCGGTGGTTTCCGCTCGCCGACTTCGACGTCGACATCGACCAGCTCCGCGACGCGGAGGTCACGGCCTCGACCGACCCGGACCCCTACGCGCCGTCACGGAAACACGCGGCGGCGGTCTGGGAGGCGACGACGTTCCGGATGTTGCTGCCGTCGATCGACCTCCAGCTCGTCCAGGGGAGCGCCGACCGCATCAGGGCGGGCGAACTGGAGATGGAACTGGTCGTCTCACCCGAGGTGGAAGAGACCATCTCGGCGGGCGAGTTCGCCGACGTGCTTCCCGACCTGATCGCGACGGGGAACATGACGGTGTTCGTCGCCGAGGAGCCTGTTCCCTTCTATCTCGGGCTCTCAGACGACGGCGACGTCCAGGTCGGCGTCGAAGACGACCAGGGATTCCCGCGGGCGCTCCTGGAGACCGACGACGAGGCACTCCAGGGGTGGGCGGCGGGCGTCTACGAGGACTACCGCGCCGCTGCGCGCCGCAAGCCGGCAGCGGAGTTCTGACCCCTCCTGTGCACGCCGTGCACAGATTGCACAGAGTAACATGATAATCGTGTAGCCCCTCTGTTGCTGTCGTAATGTACGCGGAAGCGAACGACTCGGCCGCCGGCGCGGGAGCTGTCCACTCCCGACCGATGCCGGCTGTCGAGAGGGGGAGTTGCATCGAGAATCGTGTGGGGCGATTCACCACCGGGGGTGTGCGGTCGTGACCTGCGTCCACTGCGGGCAGACGACGCTCTCACGAACGTACACGCTGCGGTTTACACCATCACGTCGGCAATCGACGACACTCGACCTGCAGCTGTGCAGCGACTGTCTGGTCAGCCTCCGCTCGGAACCGGATATCGAGTGGCAGGCGGAGTCGAACCGGGTCACTGCTGACTGACGCCCACAGCGTTTTGGACTCGTCGACCCTAGCGAGACCGTGACTCGGTCGGTTCGCCACACGGACGGCATCGAAATCGACCTCTCGACCGGCGAGACAGTCGTCGCCGACGCCAGCAGCCCCGACGGCGACGTCGCCGTCGTGAGCCACGCCCACGGCGACCACCTCTACGACGACCCGCCCGACGCGGTGGTCTGGTCGTCGCTCACCGCCGATCTTGCCGGCGTCCGACGGCCCGACGACCCGCTACCGGCCACCGCGACCGACGACCGCATCACGCTGGTCGACGCCGGGCACGTCCCCGGGTCGCGAGCGGCGCTCGTCGAGGACGAGGACGCCGGCCGCACCTACCTCTACACCGGCGACGTGAGTCCTCGCGCACGACACGCCCTAGCGGGCTTCGACCCGCCGGAGGCGGACGTGCTCATCATGGAGGCGACCTACGGCGAACCGGAATACGTCTTCCCGCCGCGCGGGGACGTCGTCGCCGACTTCCACGACTGGCTCGCGGACAACGCCGACCGTCCGGTGATCGTCTTCGGCTACTCGCTGGGGCGCGCCCAGGAGGTTCAGTTGCTACTCGCCGAATCCGACCGCGAGCGGGTCTTCGTCACGGAGGCCATCGAGAAACTGAACGACCCGATCGCCGCCGCACTCGACCTGTCCTTTCCCGTCGAACGGTACACCCGCGAGACGACGCTCGGCGCCGGGGACGCGCTCGTCCTCCCTTCGCAGACCAACCGCCTCTCCTTCGTGGAGTCCATCGTCGCGGAGACGGGCGCGTTGCAGGCCGCGCTCTCGGGGTGGGCGGTCGATTCCAGTTTCAAATACGCCGGCGGCTACGACCGCACGTTCCCGCTGTCGGATCACTGTGACTTCGAGGAACTGCTCTGGGTCGTCGAACAGGTCGACCCCGAGGTGGTCTACACGACCCACGGCAGCACGGACACGCTCGCGACGGAGATCCGGTCGCGCCTGGGCTACGAGGCCCACTCGCTGAAACAGAACCAGACGTCGCTGTCGGACTTCTAGAGCGGGAACGACCGCATCAGTTTCGGCAACTGATTCTCCAGGCGCACCCGGAGACTCCCGGTCAGCCCGTCGATCCGGCCCATCTCGGCCGCTGTCAGTTCGAAATCGAAGACAGCGAGGTTGTCCGCGAGGTGGTCGCGGCTGGTCGACCGCGGGATGGCGACCACCTTGTCCTGCTGGATCAGCCACCGCAGCGCGACCTGGGCGGCCGATTTGTCGTAGCGGTCGCCGATCGACGCGAGGCCGTCGTCGCCCACGACGGCACCGCGTGCCAGCGGGCTGTATGCGGTCAGTGCGACGTCGGCGTCGACGCAGGCCTGCTGGAGGGCGCGCTGGTCGTTGAACGGGTGGTAGAGCACCTGGTCGGTGACGACCGGCGCGTCGGCGACCTCAGTGGCCTCGGCCAGCTGCGCGCGGGTGAAGTTGCTCACGCCGATGTGGTTCACGAGCCCTTCCTCGCGCAGTTCCGCCATCGCCGCGAGCGTCTCCGCGACGGGGACGCGCGGGTGCGGCCAGTGGATCAGCAGCAGGTCGACGTAGTCGGTGCCGAGCCGGTCGAGACTGGCTTCGAGGGCCGGTCGGACGTCCTCCCGAGAGAGGTTCGAGCGCCACACTTTCGTAGTCAGAAAGACCTCGTCGCGGCCGACGGCTGCGCGCTCGATGCCCGCGCCAACCGCCCGCTCGTTGTCGTAGTACTCGGCGGTGTCGACGTGGCGATAGCCGAGGTCGAGCGCCGTCTCGACGGTCTCTCTGCATTCGCTCCCGGAGAGCTGGAAGGTGCCGACGCCCAGAGCAGGAATCTCGGCGTCGCCAGCGGAGACGTGCTGCATACGCCCCCGTTCGGGCGCCGGCTAATTGAGGCTGTGGACTCAGGTTCCGTGCTGCCAGGAGCCCATGTACTCCCGTTGCGTGTCGCTCAGGCTGTCGAAGGCCACGCCCTCTGCGTCGAGTTTGATTTCGGCGACCTCGCGGTCGAGGTCGTCCGGGACGTCGTGGACGCCGGCCTCGTAGTCGTCGCCGTTTTCGACAAGTTCGCGGGCACAGACGGCCTGGATGCCGAAGCTCTGATCCATCACCTCGACCGGGTGACCGAGTGCAATCGGCGTGGCGAGGTTGACGAGCCGACCCTCAGCGAGGACGTTCAGCCGGCGCCCGTCGGCCGTCTCGTAGGCGGTGACGCCGTCGCGGGCCTCGTAGCTGTCGACGGCCATCGCGTCGAGCGCGTCGAGGTCGATCTCGACGTCGAAGTGGCCGGCGTTGGCCAGCAGGACGCCGTCCTGCATGTCTTCGAAGTGCTCCTCGACGATCACGTCGCGGTTGCCCGTCGTCGTGATGAAGACGTCGCCCTCGGCGGCGGCCTCGGCCATCGGCATGACGTCGTACCCCTCCATGTGGGCTTCGAGCGCGCGGCGGGGTTCGACCTCGGCGACGACGACGTCGGCGTTCTGGCCGGCGGCCTTCTTCGCGACGCCTTTCCCGCAGTGGCCGTAGCCGGCGACGACGACGGTCTTGCCGGCCCACGAGAGGTTCGTCGTCATGGCGATGGAGGCGAGCGAGGACTCGCCGGTGCCGTGGACGTTGTCGAACAGGCGCTTCATCGGCGTGTCGTTGACGGCGAACATCGGGTACTCCAGTGCGCCGTCGTCGGCCATCGCGCGCAGGCGGTGGACACCGGTCGTCGTCTCCTCGCAGCCGCCGATGATCGTCTCGATGAGTTCGGGGTACTCCTCGTGGATCAGAAAGACGAGGTCGCCGCCGTCGTCGACGGTGATCGTCGGCTCGTGGGCGACGACGGCGTCCATCGCGTCGTAGTAGGCGTCGTCGTCGACACCGCGTTTGGCGTAGGAGGTGATCCCGTCGATGGCGTCGAGCGCGGCGCTGACGTCGTCGTGGGTCGACAGCGGATTGCAGCCGGTGATCGCGACCTCCGCGCCGCCGGCGGCAAGCAGTTCGGTGAGGACGGCCGTCTTCGCCTCGACGTGCATCGCCATCCCGACGGTCTCGCCGGCGAAGGGCCGGTCGGCCTCGAACTCCTCGCGGAGCGCGGCCATGATGGGCATGTGCTGGCGTGCCCAGTCCATCTTTCGCTGTCCCGCCTCGCGCTTGGCGGCGACGTCGTCCAGTTGCTCGCTGATGGGTGCGGTCATGGCCAACAGAAGGGAAACTGGCGGGAAAACCCTACCGAAGCCTGTCGTCGGATGCGT
>Ga0207797_1003184_pt1 | contig 11054 bp, 10 predicted proteins | sample PRCRCaboRojoPR_6_FD_187275 | JGI IMG/M metagenome (GOLD analysis project Ga0207797, IMG submission 187275) | Marine sediment microbial community from Cabo Rojo, Puerto Rico - PR CR 10% Liquid 1 (SPAdes) | ecosystem: Environmental > Aquatic > Marine > Coastal > Sediment | place: Cabo Rojo, Puerto... | reverse complement strand
CTCGCTAAACCCTGATACTCGCATAACAGCCAGCTTCCGGGTGAAAGCAAGTTTCACCTTCGGGGATTCTCTCAGAATTAAAAAAGTTAGCAACTTGAGAACTTTTAGAAGAGCTAGCTGGTAATCATAGATTCATAGGCGATTCTAAGTTATTACCTCTCTCCAAACTTTAAATCCAAAAGTGAGGTAATTTGGGAGGTTTTATATAATATCCCTGACGTCGAAAAAGTCACGGAGTCCATCGCCCAAGAAATTTACGCTCAACGTAGTGATCATGATTGCCACGCCGGGGAAGACGGCCAACCACCAGGCAAAGCTGAAAAACCCCCGTGCGTCGCTCAGAATTAGTCCCCAGGTGGGAGTACTGGGACTTACGCCCAAGCCCAGATAAGAAAGAGAGGCTTCAGCCAAGATACCCCAGGCTAGGCAGAGAGTGGCCTGGACGATTATCGGAGCGACTGCGTTTGGCAGAATATGCCGCAAAAGAATCCTTCGATCCGGAACTCCTACCGATCGCGCGCTGCTGACGTACTCCTCTTCTCTGATCCCCAACACTTCCCCTCTAGTTATGCGGGCGAAATCGTCAAACCAGGCCACGGATATGGCCAGGATGATATTGAACAACCCTCTGCCAAAAATGGCCATCAGCCCAACTGCGATCACCAGGTTGGGCAAACTCCACTGCAAATCTATATATCTCATCACCAACATGTCGACAACTCCGCCATAATAACCGGAAAGCAAACCCAACGTTACTCCGACTACCAGAGCGAGCAGAACTGCCGACAACGCTACCAAGAGGGAGATTCGAGTGCCGTAAATAATGCGACTTAACAGATCTCGCCCCAGATCGTCCGTGCCCAACAGGTGAGTTCCTCCGGGAGGAGATATCATGGCAAAGCCCTGATTGTTGGGATCAAAGGGGGCTATCTGGGGACCGAATAGGGCCAAAAAAACGATCAAGGAAAAGACGGCCCCTCCCAAGAGAGCTATTCTGTTCCGGGAAAATCTTTCAACGGTTTGATACAATTGTTCAGTCGTCATCGCAGTCCCCCAACGATTTGTTACCATAGTAGTTTAGTAGTTTTCAATGATAACGAATTTTGGGATTGATGTAGGTATACAATATGTCAACTAAGATGTTTGTCAGGACAAATATTCCCGCAATAATCAAGATAGTCCCCTGGAGCAAGGGATAGTCCCTATTTATAGCTCCAGAAATCAGCATCCGACCCAATCCCTTCACCGCAAAAACGTTTTCAATCACCACCGTACCCCGAAAGAGCACGGCCAGATTTATGCCCATAACTGTCACTATCGGTATCATGGCGTTGCGTAAAGCATGCCTTAAAACGACTACCAGCTCGGTCACTCCCTTGGACCGAGCAGTATCGATATAGTCTTGTTTCAACTCTTCCAAAACTGCAGAACGAGTCATCCGCGACAGACTGGCAATTAGGGGAACCCCCACGGCGACCGCGGGTAGGATGATGTGTCGAAACCATCCACCGGGGTTGGAAAGGAGCGGTTCATAACCAAAGGCGGGCAAGACTTGCAGCTTAGAGGCAAATAAAATTATCAAAATTATGCCAAACCAGAAGGCAGGCATACTTAATCCCAGGAAGGCAAAGAAGGTGACGACGTAATCGAGCAGAGAATACCTCCTTACGGCCGAAATTATCCCGATCGGAATGGCGATTATCGTGCTGAGCGTAAAAGCGATAACCACTAAAGACAAAGAGCGTGGAAACGCCTCCGTCAGCACTTTGGTTACCTTCTGTTTTAACCAAATTGAGTTGCCCAAATCTCCCCGCAATACGTTGCCAAACCATCTACCGTACTGGACGTAAAGGGGCTTGTCGAATCCCCACTTCTTCTTGATCTGCTCTACGGCCTCGGGGTCGCCTTCAAAACCGACCATCGCCCTGATCGGATCACCGGGAATGGCCCTCATCAAGAAGAAGACCAAGGTAGTGACGGCAAGCATGACGGCGACCCCGTACAATAATCTTTTTGCCACATAGGCTGTCATCTGTAAAATGGCCCCCGCTTCTTTTGATCATAGACGCTCCGTTCGCCAAGATAGAGGAAACTATCCAGTGGAAGATCGGGGTCAACTCCAACGGTAGGAGTTGACCCCGACCGCAAAGTCTTAATCTCTCTAATCCAAGTAAACGGAATGTAGATCGCGTAGACCTGGTATAAACTTGAATCCCTTGACTTTTTTGTTTAACGCCAGATCGTCCGTCGGGTGGAAGAGGAAGATGGCGGCGGGATCGCTGGATATCTTTCTGTTCAACTCCCGCACCAACTCGACTCTTTTCTCCCGATCAATCGTCACTCTCTGCTCTTGAATCAATTCGTCAACCTCGGGGTTTGAGTAAAATCCGTAAGGCATGGAGTCCGGTCTTTTGGGCCCGTTGAACTTCGAATTTGTCTGAAACCAATCTATCAGAGAATCGTTGGGGTCCAAGTCGGCCCCGCTACCGATCTGAAGCATGTCGAAATCGATGTGGTCGAAATGGTCTATCAGCACGGTCCAATCCATCACCTTAAGCTCTACTTCCAAACCAGCGTTTTGCTCCAGCATATTGGCCACTATCTGATTCCTTCTTTTGGTGGCCGGCGTACAGATCAAGCTAGTCCGAAATCCATCGGGATAACCGGCCTCTTCTAGGAGCTTTTTAGCCCCCTCTGGATCGAAAGCCTGAGCGCTTTCGTCACCTAGTTCCTCGAAGAAGGCCTTCTGAGCTGGAGGGATCGGCCCATAAGCGGGTATACCCAGTCCAAATAGGGCTTTGCGAACCAACTCTTTCCGATCGACGGCCTTGCCCAAAGCCAGTCTAACGTTACGATCGGTAAAGGGTTCGCGGTGAGGATTGAGAAAGACGGCCTGAAATCCCGGTCCTGGTCCTACTAGAACGTCTACATTTGGATTTGCCTTCAACTTGGGCACGAACTGGTCGGGGATATCATCGCAGATGTGTACGTCCCCGGCCTCGATAGCACTGACCAAGGTAGCCGGTTCGGGAATTGGGAAATAGGTTACCTTGTCCAGTTTGGGCTGACCTTCGACGAAATAATCCTCAAACTTTTCAAGGACTAGTCTTTCCCCCAACCTATGCTCCGTCACCTTAAAAGCCCCGGTGCCTATGGGCATTAACCCGTATTCAGTCGGTCCCTTCTCCTCCAAAGCCTCCTTGTTCACGATAGTCATCGCCCGAGCGCTCGTCCGCTCCAGTACTTTGATAAGAAAGGCAGCGGATGGGGCCTTGAGAGTAAATTTGACCTCGTATTTGCCCAACTTCTCCAACTTCTCCACGTTCGACAATACCGTATAATGACGAGAACGTTCAGGATCTTTGGAGCGGTTGTAGGTAAAGAGCACGTCGTCCGCGTCAAACTCCATCCCGTTATGAAACTTTACTCCCTCTCGGAGAAAGAAGGTCCACTCTTTGCCGTCAGAAGAAACCTCCCAATCCCTGGCTAGATCGCCTCTTGGAACAAGTTTTTCATCTACATGAACCAGACCGTTATATACGTTAGAAGCAATCTGAAATTGCAAGATTTGGTCTATCTGAGCCGGATCCAGGGTCGTTATCTGGTCCGTCAACCAACCACCCTTCAGATGCCCTCCCCCAGCTTGGGCATTGGCAAAGGATCCCGCTCCCCAAAAGCTAGATAGGCTAACTCCCGTAGCCGCCATAAGCTTCAACATAGTTCGCCGGCTCATCTTCGGTCCGCTCAACTCCTCAGGCGATAGGCCAAGCAACGGATCTTCTCTATCGAATTCCCTTTCTTCCCCTTCTTTACCCTTCATATGAGCCCTCCTTGAAAAACCATTTTTCGCCCCTTTGTGACTGATTGCACAAAGAGAAAAAACAAGTCGGATATTTGAAATTTGTTAATTATATTCTCGAATATATGCAAAAAATTTCAACTCTAAGGGGCAAAAAGTTAATATAATCTAAAAATATCACCTTTCGATCCACCGATATCACATCCACTATCCATCGACAACCTTGGAAACTGACAGAGCTAGCCGAACTCATCAGTTACAGTACCATAGTAGATTTTCCCTGCATTAGCTCGACTTTATCGACGGCGACGTCGCCCACAAAAATATCGATTCCAAAATCCCAACTGCTCCCCGCTCGAAGATTCATCACGACTACGGAGTTTTTAGCTATCAAAACTCCCTGCCCATCGTAGCACTGGGCCTTCACCTCCGCCAAAAACAAGTTTTGCTCCGCCACGTTTTTTGCCCGCCCTACCACCTTTATCCATTGGCCTCGTCGGTCCCATTTCCAATCCGATATCTCTAGAAGCTCGTCCTCAGCTACCTCGTTTCCTTTTTTTTCTTCAACGTTAGAGGTCGTCTCGCTTTCAAAATCTTCGATCTTTGCTTTAGAATAAAAACCGGAAATTCTCTTCTCCACGTCTATAAATCGATTTCCTATCAAGGTCAACTCCACAAAATCGTACAAATCCACTCCGTGTCTTACTCCCGAAAAAACGGAATTCTTCACGGTAGCCTTGGCCCTGTCGAACAACCAAAGACCATATATCTGTTCTTTCAAGTTACAATCGTTCAACTCCACCTCCGAATCGTCCACCATGAAGATCCCGGCGTTTCCTTCGCTTATCTCCGAGTCAGTCAATTTGGCCTTGGAGCGATCTCTTATTTCCAGACCATAATATTGACTTTTTTCAATGAGAGAGCCAGCTATCGTCGCCTCCACCTTTTGCTTCAGTTTAATTCCGCTACGATTTTTCGTCACTAGAACGTTCCTCAAACCGACTATCGATTTGCCAGTCGCCGATATTCCATAGGGACAGACCACACTTGATTCATCCAAGCATTTGCCGCCGTCCTTTTCCAGGGCGGAGACGATCGACAGGGACTGTAAATTGACCTCTATGTTGGTAGTTTCGATCAACACGGCGTTCAACCCCACCTCCTTTATTTCCGCCCCGATCAAAAGGACAGGATATCCCAGCTCTCGCCCTTCTATCTTGACTTCTTCTCGACCTTCCCCGACCAAAGTCACATTTTTGTTGATAACTAAATTTTCTTCGTAAACCCCGGCTCCGATCTTAACTTCGCCGCCGTCTCGAACAGCGTCAATTCCCTTTCCAACCTCGGAATATTGACAATCATCCTTACAGACGGAAACCGTCAGCGGCTTTTCAATCAGTTTCTCCTCTACCTTTTCCCCCGCCAATTCCCTCAACTGGGCAAACAACCCTCTAAAATAATCGGTAGATACGACTTTTATAGCTTCGTTTAGACCTCTCTCTACCTCCCACCGCGCGTATCTATGGGCTTTATCATTTTCCCCTTGGGCAAGAAATTCCCCCCATCTGCAAACGGATTCGGCCAAAGAGGGTTTCCCCTCGTCCTTCATCGCCCGGATTTTTTCTATATCTCCGATCAGATTCTCCGGCGGGACATCGTCGAAATATCTCATCATATCTCTGACCTTCATCGCCCAAGAATCCTTCACCCCGTCGTACTCGAGTGATTCAAGGAAAATGGTCTTTGCAGTTAGAAGAAGTCTTTGCGAATATTGCCCGATTTCCTCTATTTCCGTTGATTTGAGTATCTTGCAATAATGAGATAGGATTTCTTTTTTGTCTTTCAGAATCCCCTCCCCCTCTTCTGAATCCGCAAAAACCGGTCCGAAAAAAGATAGGACGATCGTTAAAACAACCACCATTAGCAAATACGGACCAACTCGAAGATACATCTCTACCTCCTTTTCATAGGACGGAAACGGAGAAAAGACACTTTACGGCGCTTCTATGAGCGAAAATGGGATAGGCTTAAGGAATGGAGTATAAGGGATGAATACTACGCTGATTTTTTCGCTGAATAGCGAGTTCAAGGAAGAACCCTCGCGCCAAATTTTAACTATTTCCCATGATACAAGAGAACTAGTTATTTGCACAAATCTTGATAGAAATTACCGAAATCCGGAGCGAACCTTGGATATCGAAACGCGAGGTGCAATCGACTTCACAGAATTAAGCTTCGAACAGTACGAATCAACGAATCTCCCCGAAATCCTCTGACCAAAACGGCGTCAGCTCCGGACTCCAGAAATAATTGCCGTTGATTTACTTTATCTACCAACGCCAGTACCTTTGTAAAAGGCGAAGATCTCTCTAACCAGTTGAAGAAGGCTCGACAACATTCTTTCAATTCTTCTAATTTAGAAGGATAAATAATGATCAAATCGGGTTCCAGTTTGATAATCCGGTCCGACCAACTAGGGACATCATCGAAACAAACCACTCTACTGATCTCGGGAATGGCCTCAACTAGAGCTTTGACTCCGTCCCTGATTTGACCCTTTTCACCTATTATCAGAGCGACTTTCTCTTTCATGACTATTTCCTTTTTGGAATACATCCCGCAAAAAATCTGCCATTCCTCCAAATCTTTCTTGTAATTGCTATCATTTCCGCCATCGATTAAAAGAAAAGCAACACTACATTTTTAAACCAGCCTAAGCGGCCCTCCTCCGACTCGGACAGTGCCTTTCTGGCTTGCCTCTCTTCTTCCCCCTCTCGAAGTCTACCTTCATGTTGAAACTTTCCCAGTTTTCCAACTTCGTAACTGTTCATGTCGGTACCCTCCCGTTTTTTCCTATATAAACCTCAGAAATAGCTGCTTAAATTGGCCTCGACTAGAGACACTTTTTTTAACTACAAATATTCTATCTCCATCGCCGGAAGAAAAATCGGATGTTCGACCCCTTAAGAGTAAGTCAAATGTCGTAATTGGCCGATTGGAGTTCGCTCTGGGGATAGGGGCAAAAGGCGATTGACTGTATTAGTCGTTTGAAGAATACCTTTAACGGAGGAGGACAGGCGAACCTTGGGTAGGATTGACTGAGGGCAACTGTGTTGAGAGAAAATGATTAACCAAAACTCGCCGAGGTAGCCCTGTCCATTGGAGCGGCGTTCTTGACTATTTCTCAACGAGGTGATGAACTTTACCGAATTAAAGACACGCGTTACTAGAGATCCGCTATTCCTTCCCGTACTGCGTAAAGTGCTGCTTGAGTCCGGTTGGCAAGATCCAACTTGCTCAGGATATTACTTACGTGTGAACGTACAGTTCGTTCGCTTATGTATAGTTTTTCGGCGATATCATCGTTGGGTAGACCTTCGGCAACCAACTCGAGTACCTCCCTTTCCCGCTCAGTTAGCTCTCCCGCCGAGTTACTGGTCTCCCCTTGAATGGAATTCAGAACGGTTCCGGCAATCTTTGGATCCAGAGTAGATTCCCCCCGATAGACGTTCTTGATTGCCTCTACTAACTCGTCCGGAGAAGCATCTTTTATCAAATAACCGGAAGCGCCGGCCTTTATAGCCTGAATTATGCGCTCTTCCTCGGAAAAACTCGTAAGGATCAATATCTTTAGCTCTTGCTCGTCTTCAGTTATCGCCTTAGTGGCTTCTACGCCGTCCATCTCCGGCATAACGAGATCCATTAAAACCACGTCCGGATTCCCGGCTTTGACTTTCGTCACAGCTTCCCTTCCGTCGGCGGCTTCACCGATCACTTCCAATTCAGATTCAGTTGCGATCAAAGCTTTGACTCCGGATCGGACGACTTTATGGTCGTCAACTATCAAAAGTTTTATACTTTCTTTTTCGGCACTCATCTTATCACTCATTTGTTTGCTTCTTTGATAACTCTAAGGAAACCGCCGTCCCCTTACCCAGTTCCGACTCTACAGAGAGAGTCGCCCCTATCTTTTCCGCTCGTTCCCGCATATTTTCCAGTCCCATTCCTCCGCTTTTCCGCGCTTCTTCCGGATCAAACCCATGGCCGTTGTCCTCTACCTTTAACCCTATCCCATCCTTGAGAGCATCCAACGAGACTTTGACTCTTGTGGCTTGGGCGTGCTTTTGAGCATTATTAAGAGCTTCCTGGGTAATGAGGTAAAGTTGCTCCACCTCTCCCTCGGTAAGCTCTGGGTTGCCCTTGACCTCTATAGAAGATTCTACCCCTGATCTCCTTTCAACTGTTTCCAATCTACCCTTAATCCTATCCTCAAAACAACAATTCCTCTTCTTCGCGCCCCGCATCTGGTATATAAGTAGCCGCATTTCTTTGAGTGCCTGCTGGGAGGTCCGCTCGACGTTTTCAAGATGGGAACTGACCTGTCCTAGGTCTCCCTGATCCGCCAATCTTTTCGCTGCCTCTGCAAACAACGTAACGCTATAGAGGGACTGCGTCACCGAATCATGCAACTCTCGAGCCATCCGATTTCTTTCCTCGGCTATCGCAGCTTCTTCCACCTTCTTATTCAACCGAGCGTTCTCTATCGCAAGAGATGCCTGGTCGGCGAACGTGGTAGCCAAACTTAGGTCTTCCTCAGGAAACTTCCTTCGTCTCTCGTAGTAAAGAATGATCACGCCGTATAATTCGCTTCCGACAATTAAGGGAACTGAGATAGAGGATCCGAAGTTTTCTTGAACCACTCTCCCCAACCGCCTCATCGAGGAGGAGCTATAATGATTCTCCACGTTTTCTGCGGAAATATCGTCCAAGACAAGCGGTTTCCTATCTAAGATTTTTTGATTCAAATCCGAGAAGGAAAGAGAGACTTCATCCACCTCTCTAAATCCGTCCGGAGGGTTTTTCGTGGTTAGTCGAGCTACGATGGCCTCCTCCTCGACCAATTTCTCTTCCAATCTAAATATCACGGCGCTATCGGCATCCAAAAGCCGATAAATCTGGTCCAACGTAGTATCAAGAACCATATCGAGAGATTGACTGGAATTAACGACGCTCATAGTCTCTCTTAACCCTTCAGCCACCTGGCGCCTCCGTTCGCTAGAAGCCAGTCTCTCTTTTTCAGCTTGGTAGAGTTGCGCGTTCTCTATAGCTACCCCTACCTGATTTGCAAAAGCTAGAGCCACTTCCTTGTCCTGGAAAGAATAATAGCATTTTTCCTTATGATCCAGCGTAAGCATGCCAATAACGTCATCCTTAACGATCAGCGGCACGCCCATCCAGCATCGCAGGTAGTCATAGGTATTCTCTAACTCATCCCCCGCAGTCTCTCGAATACCTCGGGCCAGCGGATCATCTCCCATGATATCGTCGATCAAAACGGGCTCTTTTCGGTCGATTACCTCCCTGTTTGCCTCCGCTTCCTCTAGAGAAAAGCTAATCTCCATCGCTTTTTCATGCTCAATTGGTCCTCTATACGCCATTACTTCAAGGTCTTTGCCCTCCAGTTTCATTATCGAAGCGGCGTCGTAATCCAACACGGTCTTCAATTTTCCCAGAATTTTGCCGAGGAGATTTTCGAGCTCCAAGGTAGAAGCCACGTCCTGAGCTATATCCATCAATGCCAGCAACTCGGGAGATTTACTTGTCCGTGGATCCAGCTCAGCTCCGTCTTGGATGCGCTCGGTGATATTCGTGACAAATCCTTCGACAACTTTCCTTTCCCCTCCCTCGTCCTGGATTCCCACTTTCCGCCCTTTCTCCCAGACCCATTTTTCTCCCCGGGGCGTGAGAAGGCGATAGATCACATCGTAAGGAGCCCCCTCGGCATGAGCCTCTTCGACCTCCCGTCTCACCATAGGCCTGTCCGTCGGATGAATCAGCTGGGCATAAGATATTCCTCTGTTTTCCAAAAGCTCCTGGGGCGAGTACCCGGTCAATTCTGTACTACCGGAACTTACAAAGGACATCGTCCAATGGGAGTCACAGTAGCAGCGGAAAGTCATCCCCTCGAGCTTCTCAATAAGTGCGGAAAGAATCCTTCCGCTCTCAGAGACTCCTCCATCAAGTTCTTCAGACAGCCCCTTGGCCTCATCGCTATCTTTTAACATAACTCACTTCATCCACTTTTGAAATAAAATCATTTTTTACCTTAAGTATATTACACAGTGGTATTGAGCCAACCTCCGTCTATATAATAGGTCGAGCCGATGCAGTAACTGGCGAGCGGAGAGCAGAGAAAAGCGTAAAAATGGGCTATCTCCTCGGGTTCAGCAAACCTGCCGATAGGGGCCTTTTCTTCCGCGATCTGTTTGAAATATTCATCTTCGGTCATATCTTTGCCTTCGGTAAGCTCCGAGGCCGTATTTTTCCAGTCGGCGGTACGGACTAGGCCGGGGTTTACGGCGTTGACCCTAATCCCATCGTCGACCAGTTCGTTGGCCAGGCTCTTGGAAAACATAACTAGAGCGGCCTTTGTAGTATTATAAATTGGTTCGTAATCCAGTGGTTGTTTGGCACATATGGAAGCAGTGTTTAAGATCGCCGCGTCGTCGTGCCCACGCATCATCGGGACCAACCCCCGGACAAATCTTACCGCTGCCATTACGTGTAAATCCCAGAAGTACTGCCATTTCTCATCATTTGAATCTAGGATATCCTCATTGCTTCCGGTTCCGGCGTTGTTTATCAATATATCTACCCTGCCTGTGGCCGATTTTATCTCTGATATGGCCCGGCTTATATCCCCTTTATCAGTGACATCGGCCTGGATGGGCAGTACTCCCACGTCATGGTTTTCTTCGATCTCCTTTGCTGCCTCCTCCAATCGGGATTTAGTCCTAGCGATGATTGCCACGTCCACTCCTTCTCTGGCCAACTCCTCTGCTACGGCAAAACCAATTCCACTACTTCCACCCGTAATAACTCCAAACTTGTTCTTCAGATTTAGATCCACAACATTATTCCTCCTCTTAAAAAATTTACCTTATTATCCTAAGGAATTATAGCTATCTATCCAACTTGAACGTCTCCAGCGAAATTGACCGGATGCTAGATTCAAATTCAAGGTAGAAATTTGACCTATTGACCTTTCCGTATTCAACCGAGCAACATCTGAGTTCAAAAGACGTTTGAGCCTCCTATCACCTTCCTTTGAATCACTTTTGTTCGTAACTTAGTTACGAACAGTGAAGTAGTGGGGGGAGTAAAGAAAATAGGGTAAATGAAATATGGGGAGAATGAGAAAAATGGAAGTTGTTCGTAACTTGGTTACGAACAATGGAGTAAGTGGAGTAATGGG
>Ga0207797_1003182_pt1 | contig 11054 bp, 11 predicted proteins | sample PRCRCaboRojoPR_6_FD_187275 | JGI IMG/M metagenome (GOLD analysis project Ga0207797, IMG submission 187275) | Marine sediment microbial community from Cabo Rojo, Puerto Rico - PR CR 10% Liquid 1 (SPAdes) | ecosystem: Environmental > Aquatic > Marine > Coastal > Sediment | place: Cabo Rojo, Puerto... | reverse complement strand
CAGCCCCCGCCGATCGAACCGGACAGACGGTCGGGCGGTTGCTCGTCGGCGGGTTCTTCGGCATGATGACCATGCTGTGGTATATCCTCTTCCTCTATCCGTGGTACCTGGGTTTCCCCGACGACGCGTTGCTCGTCTCGCTGTCAGGGCCCGCCGGGACCTACCTGCTCGCGAACGTCTGGGTGATGTCCACGGTCGTCCTGTTCTATACCGGCTGGCCGATCCTCCGCGGGGCCTACGTGAGTCTCAAGGCCGGACACCCGAACATGGACCTGCTCGTGGGCCTCGCAGCGAGTACGGCCTACGTCTTCTCCATCGCGAGTTTCCTGCTGGGCTCTCGGGAGCTGTACTTCGACATCGTGGTCGTCATCGTTGTGGTGGTGATGGTCGGGAACTACTACGAGACGCGGGTGAAGGAACGGACGGCCGGGCAGGTCTCTGAGCTCACCCAAGAACGCGTCGACAGGGCCAGACGCCGGACCGGTACTGGCGAGGAGTGGGTGGACGTCGAAGCGGTCGGCCCGGGCGAGGAACTCGTCGTCAAGGCAGGGGAGCGGATTCCGGTCGATGGCACCATCGTGGAGGGCTCCGCGGCGCTTGACGAGTCCCTCGTCACCGGGGAGTCGCTCCCGGAACGCAAGGGCGTGGGGGACGAGGTGATCGGCGGGGCCCAAGTCGTCGACGGCGGGGTCGTTGTCGGGGTGGGTGACGAGGTCGAGAGTACGCTCGACCGACTGACGGATACGCTCTGGGACATCCAGAGTTCGAGCCCGGGCGCCCAGCGGCTTGCCGACCGGATAGCGGCCGTGTTCGTTCCGCTCGTGGTGGTCCTGGCCATCGTCACCGGCGCGGTACATCTCGGTCTCGGGGCGACACCCACCGGGGCTGTGCTCACGGGATTGACGGTCCTCGTGGTTTCCTGCCCGTGCGCGCTCGGCCTGGCCACGCCCCTCGCCATCGCTGCGGGGCTCCGCGAATCACTTGATAGGGGCATCGTGATCACCAACGCGAGTGCCTTCGAGGACGCGACAGACACCGACGTCGTGGCCTTCGACAAGACCGGGACACTCACCACCGGCCGGATGAGTCTGGTCGCGGCCGAAGGCACCGGCGACTTTCGTTCGAAGGCGGCTGCCGTGGAGCAGTTCGCGGACCACCCGGTCGCACGGGCCATCGTTGCGGCCGGCGAGGCAGACGCCCACCGAGTCGCGGACTTCGAGACCCATCCTGGTGCAGGCGTCGCGGCACTGGTCGATGGAGAACGGGTGGTCGTCGGGCGACGCTCGCTGTTCGAGGACCGGGACTGGTCGATTCCCGACACATACGAGGACACCTATCACAACGCACGGGACAATGGGCAGATTCCCGCGTTCGTCGGTTGGGCAGGGTCGGTTCGAGGTGTTCTCGTGGCCGGTGACGATCCCCGGCCGGGCTGGGAGGAGGTCGTCGCGGGGCTCGAGGAGTCCGGTCGCGAGGTCGTCGTAATCACGGGCGATGACACACGGGCAGCCGAGCGGTTCCGCGAGCATCCGGGTGTCGAGCACGTGTTCGCCGGCGTGCCACCGGAGGCCAAGGCCCAGGTTGTAGACAGGCTGCAGGCGGACTCGGGCTCGGTCGCGATGATCGGGGACGGTAGTAACGACGCTCCCGCGCTGGCGACCGCAGACGTGGGAATCTCGCTCGAACGCGGGACCAAGCTCGCCGCCGAGGCCGCGGACGCGGTGTCGATAACCGAGGACCTCGGGGCCGTCCCGGACGTGTTCGCCGTGACCAGGGCCACCCGTCGGCGCATCCGTCAGAATCTCGGGTGGGCTTTCGCCTACAACCTCATCGCGTTGCCGCTGGCCGCATTCGGGCTGATCAATCCGCTGCTGGCGGCCGCTGCGATGGCCCTCAGCAGCCTGCTCGTGGTGCTGAATTCGTCCCGGAGTCTGCTCTAGCCGTGGGACGCGCAGGACTGAGAGCGGAGCATGGAGGAGTCCGGCCGTTGCCATGATCTTCGCGGCAGATACGCTGGCCCACCCCGCGGGCCTGGGTCCCGAGTTCTCATCTCGCCCTCTCCTGGTCCCTTCGGTCACGACCACCCCGTGTACCCCGCAACGCTCAGCGATCCCCCGCTCTCTGGCCCGCCTTTATATATTGGTGCCGGAGGCTCCAACGCCTTCGCTACCTGTCAGGTCCGGCGCGGTCGGCCCGGCATCGCCAAGAACCGGATTCGCGCAGGCGTCGGGTTCGCTACCACAGAATAATGGGGTCAAACGGCTGGCACAAAAACATTATTTACTACCGGTGCCCAAGGGCGCTGTAGATGATGGGAGCCATGATACCGGATGTCGCGACCGAGGCGACATCCCTCATTTTTCGGGTGGCCCTCGCGGACCTGGCCTCGTGGCAGGAGGCGGCCATCGCCTTCGGGTTCGTGTTCGGGATACTGCTAATCGGATTCGTTCTCGAGAAACTGGGGGAGGACCTCCATGAATGACATAATTTCCCAAGCGGAGGCCTCGACGTCGGGTCGGCACGTGTTCGTGTTCGTCGCCGCGAGCCTCGGACTGCTCGCCATGGGCCTTGCTTTCGCGTACGGCGTCTTCGCCGGCTTCGTCTCCGACCCGGCGACGAACCAGACCTACCTGGGGGTCATCCTGGCTGTGGGGTTCGCGTTGCTGGGCGTGATGCTCTACCTGTACTTCCGGATGGCGGTTCCCCATCGGATCGTACTCGAATACGACGAGGACCTGTGGTAATACCATGACCGATGACACCACGGACGAGACTCGAGACGTATTGCCGGTCCGCCGCCGCGTTCTGCAGTGGTTCGGGGGCCTGGGCGTGGTCGGGTTCTTCGGGGCCCTGCTCACGCCGATCAAGGACCTCGGCATCGCGGCCGCGGGCGGACAGGAGATCGAACTTCCCGGCCAGGCACTGGTACTCGCCGAGGAGTACTCGCCCCCCGACGGTTCCGAGTCCTTCGCCACCGGCGAGCCGGTGACCGCGGACATGCTCGGCGAACCCCCTGAATCGGTCCTGGTCTACCCCGAGAACCTGGTCGACAACAACGACTACCTCGTTCGGTTGCACAACCTCGAACCGGACCGCATCGCCGAGCCAACCAACCTCGACTGGGTCCAGGACGGCCTCGTGGCGTACAGCGCGATCTGTACCCACCTGGGCTGTACGGTCGGTTGGGAGGAAGAAGACGACCAACCGCCGAACGTCTCAGCCGAGCTCCAGGAGGGCGCGAGCATGCTGTGCCCCTGTCACATCAGCAGTTTCGACCCGTACAGCGGCGCCGAGGTGCTCGGTGGCCCTGCCTCCCGACCGGTCCCACAGATCGGCGTGGCCGTGAACGAATCGGGGGCGGTCGAGTTGACCAGCGAGTTCGAAGGCGAGGTGGGGAGTGGATAAGATGGCGGGCGACTCCCGGCTGGACCTCGATCGGCTCTTCGGCAAGTTCAAGGACAAAGCCTTCCCGCTCCACGGGACCTTCTTCCTCGGGGAGCTCGCGCTTTTCTCCTTCGTCACGCTCGTGCTGACCGGGACCTTCCTCGGGCTGTTCTACGAGCCCTCGATCAGGCTCGTAGAGTTGGCCGGCGAACAGGTCCCCGCAGCCTACGCGAGCGTCGTGAAGATCGACAACCTCTCCGTCGGCCTCCTGGTGCGCCGGATCCATCACTGGAGCGCCCAGATCATGATCGCGGCCGTCATCGTGCACATGGCCCGGATTTACTTCACGGGCGCGTACAAGAAGCCGCGGGACGTCAACTGGCTGATCGGGGCCATCCTGCTCCAGGTCACCATTCTCGCGGCGTTCCTCGGCTACCTGCTCCCGTTCGACGAGTTCGCCGTGACGGCGACGAGCATCGGGTACCAGGTGTTCAAGTCCATCCCCTGGATCGGCGCGACGTTCTCGAGTCTGGCCTTCGCCGGTCCCTTCCCCAATCCGCATCTCGTGCCGCGCTTTTTCACCGCGCACGTGTTCCTGATCCCCCTCCTCATCGTCGGGCTCATCGGGGTACACCTCATGATACTGCTCAAGCTGAAACACACCCAGGACCCCAAGGTCACAAAGCGGCTCCGCGAGCGGGCGGGCGACGTCAAGGAGCGCGGGCTGGTCGGCGTGCCGATGTGGCCCGAGCAGGCCGTGCTGATGGGCACCATCTTCATGTCCTACCTCGCCGGCGTCTCGCTCCTGGCGGCATTCGTGCCGGTCCACCCGGTGGAGGCGTACGGTCCATCGGTTCCCGGGACGCCCGCAATGCGGCCCGACTGGTACCTGCTCTGGATCTACGGGATCCTCAAGATCATCCCGTCGATCGACCTCACCATTCTCGGGGGTTCGATCACGGCGGAGTTCATCGGTGGGCTGCTGGTGCCAGGCGGCATCTTCGGGCTCATCATGGGCGTGCCCTTCATCGACGAGAAGGTGACCGGTGATACTGCCGAGGACACCGAGTACACGGAACTCGACCGGCCGCTGGAGCGGCCCGGGCGGACGGCGATCGGGATCGGCGCGATCGCCTTCTTCGTCCTGGCCGGCACCGCGGGATATCTCGAGGAGATCGGCATCGGGGCGCTCACGATGGGACTGATCACGCTGCTCGCGCCGGTCGCGGTCGGGGCCATCGCGTACGTCCTGCTGCGCAGCCGGGCACCGTCAGGAGCCTGAATACACGACAATGGCAGGTGTCATAGACGGGGCGGTCGAGCGGCTGGCGGACCACACGAGCGGGCTCCTGGCAGCCTCGGCCATCGGCGTCTATCTCATGGTAGTCGTCGGGGCAACCACGTCGTTGCTCGACGCCGGCACGGCGTGTACCGCCTGGCCGACCTGCAACGGGGGCGTGCTCCCCGGCTCGGAACCCATGGCTGTGCTGGCCTGGGGCCACCGGGTCGTCGGATTGCTCGTCGGCCTCCTGCTGGTCGCGACGGTCGTAGCGACGTGGATCAACTCGGGCAACCGCGTGAAATACGTCGTGACCGCGGCCGCGACCCTGTATCCAGTCCAGACCCTCCTCGGTGCCTCGATCGCGCTGTACGGGGTCTCCGAGCTCGTCGCCGTTCTCCACCTCTCGGTGGCCATCTCCATCTTCACCGGCGTCCTGGTCGGCCTCCTGTGGCAGCTCGAGGCCGAGACCGTCTCGCCGGCCTCAGCGTCGGCTGGGTCCGCAGGGACCGACGCGGAGCCCTTCGACGAACCGAGCGCAGTGGCTGTCGCCCCGGACGCGGCCACGAGCAACACCCCCACCCGTCTCGAGGTCCTCAAAGCGTACGTCTCCCTCACGAAGCCACGACTCTGGTGGCTCCTGGCCCTCGTGGCGGTCGCCGCCATGGCCCTGGCCGCCGGACCGAGTCTCGAAGCCAGGACCGTCGTTGCAACCGTGACAGGCGGCGTCCTCGCAATCGGAGCCAGCGGCACATACAACAATTTGCTCGAGCGCGACCGGGACAAGCAGATGGAACGGACGGCCGACCGGCCGCTCCTCGATGGAACTATCGAGCCCTGGAAAGCCCTGGTCTTCGGGGTCGCGCTCACGCTCGCCTCGATCGCGGTGTTCGTGGCGTTCGTCAACGTCCTGGCGGCGGCGCTCGGATTCCTCGCGATCCTGTTCTACAGCGTGCTCTACACGCTGGTGCTCAAACCGCACACCGATCAGAACATCGTCATCGGCGGCGCAGTGGGTGCCTTCCCGGCTCTCATCGGCTGGGCGGCCGTGACGAACACGGTCGAACTGCCGGCGGTCGTGCTGGGGACCATCGTGTTCCTGTGGACGCCGGCCCACTTCTACAATCTCGCTCTGGCGTACAAGGAGGACTACGCGCGCGCGGATTTCCCGATGCTCCCGATCTCGCGCGGGGACGCGCTGACGCGGCGGCACATCCTGCTGTACCTCGGCGCGACCATGGCGGCTGCGTTGACCCTCGGGACCATCCAGGGGCTCGGCTGGCTCTACGCGACCGCGGTCGTGGCGGTCGGCGGCGTGTTCCTGTGGGCGGTAACCCGACTCTTCCGGGAGCGGACCGAACGGGCCGCATTCCGCTCCTTCCACGCCGCCAACGCGTATCTCGGCGTCCTGCTGCTCGCAATCGTGGTCGACGCTCTCGTGATCACATGACCGCAACACCGGCAGGCCGACTGGCCGACAGGATCGACCCGGCTCCGCTACTCGTCGGTGGGGCCCTCGTCCTCTCGGAGGGGCTCCTGGTGACCGGCTACCTGGGTCTCACCTCGACTGGCGTGACCCAGCCACGCTATCTCATCTATCCGTTCGTCTGGATAAACGTCGGGCTCTGGGCGGTGTATGCAGGTCGGCCGCGGGTCGGGACCGAGCGGCATCGGGGCATCGGCCTCGCGGTCGCGGGCGCGTATTATGTAATACTGCTCGCGGTCGCCGGTAACGTCCAGTTCCTGACAGCCGCCGAGCCGTACGCGAGCATCATCTGGGCGACCCCCGGCTGGGGGCCCGTCCTCAACGGCAGCGTCCCGGGGATCGAAGTCCATCTGGTTCCCTACCAGGTCATCGGCTACGCGGGCCTGGCGTACCTCTTCTACGCCAACGTGCTCGAGATCTCCCGGGGGCTCTTGTCCGGCGTCCTCGGCATCGTCACCTGCGTGAGCTGCTCGATGCCCCTGTGGGGCCCACTGCTGGGCCTTCTCGGCGGCTCGGCCCTGGGGCTCAGCAGCCTGGCGACGACGTACGCCTACGACCTCGGGACAGTCGTCTTCCTCCTGACCGTGGCGTTACTTTACTACTTCCAGCGGCCCGACGCGCCCAGCGTTTCCACCGATGGGCTGGCGTAATCCCGAGGCGTTCGGCCAGCCTCACCGCCGCAACTGCCACGGGCAACCCGTCGATTGGCCCCGACGTCGCCCGGGTCACCGAAATCCGAACGCCTACAAACCGCTGCCCGACAACTGAACCCATGCAACCTGTGGTCGCCGACGGGGTCGGCAAGTCCTACGGTGCCACTACGGCGCTCCGGTCCGTGTCGGTGGCCATCGACCGGGGCGAGGTCTTCGCCCTCGTCGGCCCGAACGGTGCGGGCAAGACGACGTTCGTCAGGTGTCTCACCGGCACCGCCCGACCGGACGAGGGCTCTATCGAGGTCTTCGGCCAGGCCCCCGACGCGGTGGACCGGTCGCGGATCGGCTTGCTCCCCCAGGCCTTCGCGCCACCGGACCGTCTCTCGGCCACCGAGCTGGTAACCTACTACGCGGGCCTGTACGATAACAGCCGTGACCCCGACGCAGTCCTGCGGGAGGTCGGCCTCGATCCGACCGACGAGACGTGGTACGAGAACCTCTCCGGCGGGCAACAACGGCGGGCGTCGGTCGCGACCGCGCTCGTGAACGACCCGGACCTGCTCTTCCTCGACGAGCCGACGACCGGCATCGATCCCGAGGGACGGATCGCCCTCTGGGACCTATTCGAGACGCTGACCGACGACGGGACCACCATCTTCCTCACGACCCACGACATGAACGAAGCCGAGAGACTCGCGGACCGCGTGGGGCTCCTGGCTGGGGGTACGCTCGCCCAGACCGGTCATCCGACAGAGCTGGTCGAGGCCTTCGGGGGCGAGAGCCGCCTCCTCGTCAGCACCGACGCCGACCCGAGCGTCCTGGCGCAGGTGGGATTCGCCGTCGAGGAGACCGACGACGGTCTGGAGGTCCGGGGTATCCAGCCCGAAGAGATCAGCGTCGTCGTCGACGCCTTCGAGGTCAGCGACTCGTCCTTCGAGGCGCTATCCTGGCGGGAGCCGAGCCTCGAGGACGCGTATCTCGCCCTGGCGGAGAACGCCACCCGCGGGGAGGTGCAGGCGTAGATGAGCCGCCTCGGGCGGATCGGTGCCGAGACGCGGGCGGCCTACCGGACCTTCCTCCGGCGGCGGACCGCGGTCTTCTTTACGTTCTTCTTCCCCATCCTGCTGATCGTGATCTTCGCCGGCCTGATCCGTACCCAGCCGGCGAGCGGCGGGATCTTCGCGAAGCCGACCGGCTATTACGTGCCCGGCTATCTCGGGACCGTCGTGCTCTTTACGCCGCTCTCGCGGGTCTCTAGCGAGGTTGCCCGCTACCGGGACGGCAACCGCTTCCAGAAGCTGGCCACGACCCCACTCTCCAAGACCGAGTGGCTCGCAGCCCAGACTCTGGTCAACATCGTCCTCATCGGGGCCGCGTCCGTCGTGCTCCTGGCGGCGCTGCTAGCCCTTGGCGGGCAGTTCTCCCTCTCGCCGTGGCTGCTACCATACGTCGTGGTTGGGTCGACGCTGTTCTGCGGCGTCGGTGCCCTGATCGGCCGAGCCACGAGTTCACAGGACGGCGCTATCTCGATGGCCAACGGCATCGCGCTCCCGTTGCTCTTCCTCTCGGACACCTTCATCCCGCTCTCGCTGTTCCCCGACTGGTTCGGCCCGCTCACCCTGCTCTCGCCCCTTACGTATTTCGCGCGCGGCGTGCGCGGTGCCACCTACGAACCGGTCTCCGGAATCGGGGTGCTTCCCCCGATGGGGCCGGGTGGGTACCTCGGTATCCTCGTGGTCCTCGCACTCGGCTTCTTCCTCTGGGGAGCCGTCGCTCAGACCTGGCAAGAGTAATCGGAGAACCGAGCGGTCAGGCGAACTGTGCGAGTTTCTTGCTGTAGACCCAGCTCCCGACGAAGGTCGTCGTCAGCATGACGAGGATGAGCGTCGCGAAGGCCAGGTGGGAGGTGACGATGAAAGGGTCGAGCTGTTCGGTGACCGTCAGGCCGCCGAGGACCACTTGGAGCGGGAGGAGAATCAGCGCGAGCGTCGCGGACCACCGGATGACGGGGTTGTCTCGGTGGATCCGCCAGGCCGCGATCGCGGTGCCGAGGATCATGAAGCCCGCGACCATCGCGAGCCCGCGATGGATCCACTCCGCGAAGATCTGCAGCGGCGTGTACACGGAGTTCTGGATGATCGCCGGGTCGAGGAACGGCACCAGGGTCCCGTAACACATCGGCCAATCGGGACAGGAGAGGCCGGCCCCGATGGCGCCGGTGTACGAGCCCAGGATCATCACCACGTAGGTCACGACGAGCGTCGACCCCGCGAGGTGCCGATACGGAATACGGCCGCCGAGGATGTACCGCGTCCCGACGGCTGTGGTGGTCCCTGCCATTGTTGACTGTAGAATGGCGGAGCGGCTGATACCCCTTCTGGTTCAGGAATCGAAGCCCGGAACCGCCAGCAGGACCGTCATCGCCGCCCCCTGGACCGGCTCCCAGCTGTACACGTGATTGAGCATCCAGTAGGTGAGGATGCCCAACGCGAGGCTCAGCCCCCAGGCGGCCACCGCGACCCGACCGACGGTCGGATGCTCGGTCTCGCCGAGTCGATCCATGGGGATGGTCGCGGCCAAGACGACGGCGTGGAGTACGACCGGCACCGCCAGGATGGAGAGGAGCACGTGGATGGCCAACATGACGAGATAGGCGTAGGTGATCGGCGTGGCGAACGCGGCGAGGAACTGTCCTTCGGCGACAATGAAGTCCTTCGTGAACCCGCCTGATTGCTTCCAGAGGTACAGGACCAGGAAGAGCAGGATCAGGAGGAAGGTGACCGTCATCGCCATCGCATGGCGGCGCCGGCGCCCCTGTTTGATGTACCACACCCCCACCACGAGCGAGGCGAGCGCGAACGAGTTGATCACCGCGATGGCATCGGAGAAGAGGACGACGCCCTCCCGACCAAGCGTCGGAAAGGGGATGAGTCCCAGGAACGACGCCGCGACGAGCACGTAGCCCACGATGCTGAGGACCGCGGTGACCACCCGGGGATGGGCCGCGACCCAGGTTCCCTCGAGCCGGCGGAGTGCCATACCCGGACCAGGGGTCGGGCGGGTCTAAGCCGTTTGGGACTCGGCACGCCAGCGCGGAAGCACTCAACGCATATCGACACGCCGACGCGACAGTAATCAACGTATAAGACCGGGCCTGCCGAAGCCAGCACGTGACTACCCGTATCGTCATCGGCATGACGGGGGCCAGCGGCCAGATATTCGGTATCCGGGCCCTCGAACTCATGGCCCAGACCGACCTGGAGACGCATCTGATCCGCTCGGAGGCGGCGTCGGTCACGCTCGAGCACGAAGCCGCCGACAGGTATTCGGCCGCTGCACTCGAGGACCTCGCTGACACCGTCCACGACAACGATGCGATCGGTGCAGCTCCGGCAAGCGGCTCGTTCCGGACCGAGGGGATGCTGGTCGCGCCCTGCTCGATGAAGACCCTGGCCAAGATCGCCACCGGGGACGCCGACAATCTGATCGCCCGCTCCGCGGACGTCACGCTGAAACAGCGTCGGCCGCTGGTGGTGATGCCCCGGGAGAAACCACTCAACAGGATCCACTTAGAGAACATGCTCGCGGTCACCGACGCGGGCGGAATCGTGATGCCACCCTTCCCATCCTTCTACGCGAACGACGACACGCTCGACGCCATGATCACCAGAACCGTCGCTCGAGCGCTGGAGTTCTTCGACGTCGACGTCGAGTACGAGGAATGGGAGGGACTCGACGAATCGAGCGAGTAGTCCCTTTCCCTACTCGCGTCTTCCCTCGCTACTCGCGTCTTCCCTCTCGCTACTCGTGTCTCCCGTCGCGCGTGACGAGCGCATCCGGAAACTCGCTGAGGAACCCCTGGAGAGACCGCCGGTAGGAATCGGTGCCGACTGTCTCCCGTTTCACCAGCACGGTGGACCTGACCCTCGCTCCCCGCTCGCGGAGTCGGTCACGGAGTCTGGCCGCGTATCGTTCCTCGTCGAATCCGCCGAACGTGAGAAACAGGCCGACAGATACGTCGGCGAGCGAGGCACGGGAGAGGTAATCGGTTACGGGCGGACAGGACAGGGTCCACTTGGGCGAGCCGAACAGGACCGGGTCGTATGAGGTGAGATCGGTCTCGATCGGTTCGATGTCGACCCGGGAGCCCGGCACGAACGAGCGGAGGAGCCAGTTCGGGTAGGAGCGCTGTCGAGTCGGTTCGATACGCAGGCTGACCGGATCGGCGAGCCGAGCAGCGAGGTCCTTCGCG
>Ga0207797_1003181_pt1 | contig 11055 bp, 8 predicted proteins | sample PRCRCaboRojoPR_6_FD_187275 | JGI IMG/M metagenome (GOLD analysis project Ga0207797, IMG submission 187275) | Marine sediment microbial community from Cabo Rojo, Puerto Rico - PR CR 10% Liquid 1 (SPAdes) | ecosystem: Environmental > Aquatic > Marine > Coastal > Sediment | place: Cabo Rojo, Puerto... | reverse complement strand
ATTAATTCCAACTAAACCTGTATCGTAAAGTTCTAATACCATAAACGCATCGGGATTTTCTCCCTCAGAGGTTGTTATAGCGTAATTTTTTGCGCTCTCGAACCCAAATCTGCGGTAATATTCGGGATCTCCAAATAAAAAGACTGCTTTATAATCCAATGATTTTGCCTTTTGGAGAGACTTGTTGGCCAATAAAGAACCGATTCCATTTCCCTGATACGAAGGCAATACTCCTAACGGTCCCAGAGTCAAAACCGTAAATTCCTGGTTTTTGCTGCTGATAATTTTTGCCTCTGAATAAACTATATTACCAACGATTTTATTATCCTCATCAGCATCACAGGCTACTAAATCCAATTCTCCCACAAAGGCGGGAACCTTTCTTAATTTATGGAGGATTAAGTGTTCGTTACAGCCAGGTTGGTAAACGTCCCAAAATGCTTCTCTGACCACATTTTCCGTTTCTCTATAATCTTCTTCGTTTTCTAACCTTATCGTTAGTTCCACTATAAACTCCCATTACTTAATGAGTGATGGAGACGAGAATATCATACAACAAGCAAGTGCTCTTTTCCTGAAACCTGCGGCGCGTTGGGACAATAATTGTAAATAAGTCCGATTAGAATTATTTGCAGAACTTTCTATATTTCAACGACTGCCTTCCTCCAAAAATTAGGAGCAGCGCAACAGTTATTCTCTATTTTTGGATCGGGCAAGCCTTCTCAATTTCTCTTTGATACTTAATTTGTCCTCCTTTGATCCGATTGGAAGATAAAAGTTCGAATTACTTCCAAAATTGGGTTCTCGTTTATCTTACTCTTTTAGCATGGTTGTTTATTCGTGACAGGATCATATTTCTTTATTACCCAGTTTGACAAATTTTACGCAATACTATAGTATAAGACTAAATATTATGCGCAATAATGAAAAAAACGAGCTAAGTTATACGGATTTAGACGATCGTGATCGTAAAATAATTGATTTCCTTCGCGAGGACGGTCGGATCGCCTTCCGGGAAATTGCGAGAAAGCTAGATATTTCGGAGGGAACGGTAAGAAAACGGGCAAATAAGCTGTTGAAGTCCGGCCTGATAAACATTCGTGCCGTTGGTGATCCCCTTAAATTAGGAGTTCCCGTGTTGGCCACCACTACATTGAAAGTCCAGAGCGGTCACGTGGACGAAGTATCGGATCAGCTGGCTGAACTCGACAACGTCCGCTACGTCGCCTGTGGCGTTGGTAGCAAGGAAGTCCTGATTGAGTCCCTGCACGAGAGCGTCGACGGGCTATACGAATTTACCACTGAGGTAATAGGCGATATTTCTTCCGTAATTACGGCCGATACTTTCCAGGTCGTACGGGTCAAAAAAAGCGTCTGGGACTGGCCAATCCCTATTAAAGAAGAAGATCTATCTCATGATTGAATCACGCGAAAAGTCCATCCAATTAAAGTAAACATCGGGGGTGGTAGATCGCCAACCAAACTCAGCAGAAGCTTGAAAACCCTGGAAATTCCAGGTAATTAGACCTAAAGAGGAGGAGGTGTACCTCTCTCAATGAAAGGAAAGTGGCTTACGCTTGGTTTATGTTTATTTCTTCTGGTCGGTCTAGCCAGTACGGGATTGGCGGCAGAAAAGCACGGCGGTAATTTAATCATCGGCATGAATGGTGATCCCGCTGGCTTCGATCCTCACGTGACGACAGCTCATACCAGTTACGAGGTACTGGAAAACGTCTACAATACACTGGTGCAAGCCGAGATCGACGGAGTAGAACCTTCACTCGCGAAGTCCTGGCAGGTTTCGGACGACGGATTGACCTGGACGTTTCACCTGAGAGAAGGAGTCAAGTTTCACAACGGAAACCCACTTACCGCTCAAGACGTAAAATATTCTTACGAACGTATTCTCGACCCCGACACCGGCTGTGGAGACGCCTGGCGCCTTTCTGCGGTGAAGGAGATTCGGGCACCGGATGAGACCACAGTGGTCATCGATCTAGAACATCCCTATCCCGAGCTTCCGGTCCATCTAGGAGGTTTCAAGGGGATGGCAATAGTTTCAAAAGAGAACGTCGAGAGCGGCAATATAAACAAGCACCCGATAGGTACCGGACCGTTTGAGTTCGTCGAGTATACGCCCGGAAAAGAAGTCGTAATCGAGAAAAACCCTAATTACTGGAAGGAAGACCGTCCATATCTGGACAAAATCACCTACAGAATTATTCCCGAAGAAAGCGCTAGAATATCGAGTCTCGTTACCGGTGAAATCGACATCATCGATAGTGTCCCACCCCAGCGGGTAGACAGCCTCAAAGATCGGAAGAACATTGAGGTGGGAGAGACGAATTCGAACGCTTACTGGTATATCGGAGTTAACCTGGCGCATAAACCGTTCAACAACAAGGCAGTACGACAGGCTATAGCGTACGCTATTAACCACGAGGACGTAGCTGCCGCTGCCAAATGGGAAGCTGCGACAGGAACGGATCACCCGGTACCCGAAAGCAGCAAGTGGTACAACGATTACCATCCATACATCGGAAAAGGTGGAACCGAAAAGGCAAAAGAAATGCTCGAAGAGGCGGGGTATTCCGACGGCTTCAAGGCAAATATAATGGTTAGCACGGCGTACCCCGGGACTATAAGGGCAGCAGAAGTCATTCAAAGCCAGCTCCTTCCGCTGGGCATAGAGCTTGAGATAAGAACTCTTGAGTGGGGAACCTGGCTTGCCGAACAAAAAGAAGGGAACTTTGATCTCTATATCTGTGGATGGCTAGGAAACAGAACTATCTCTTCCTACTTCCACTCTCAGCACCACAGCGAGGGTAAATTTAACTTCACGAACTACTCAAACCCTGAATTAGATAAGCTACTGGAAGAAGGGACAAAAGAAACGGAGTTCGAAAAACGCTTCGAGATATATTCCCAGGTCCAGAAAATCGTCATAGACGACGCTCCCTATATTTACCTTTACATACCGAAAGTCGTCAATGCCTGGAGGTCTTACGTAAAAGGTTACGACGTTAGACCGGATCAGGCGGTACAGTTTGTCGATACGTGGCTTGATAAGTAACGGACTTAAGTGAGATTCGCAGGAGGGGTCGGAACTTTCCGATCCTTCCTGCGATTTGTTTCTAGTTCTGAAGTTTGGGTGAAGAGTTCCCAATCTGACCGTGCGATTAACCCGGAGGATGAGCAAGGCTTGAGGGGAAACCGAGATATCCTGATAAGAGGTGGGCTGATAGTAACCGGGAAAGGGATTGAGCCTGCCGACCTGGCAATAAGCGGCGAAAAAATAACCGGGGTTGGAACTGAGCTCGACGTAAATCCGGAAGAAGTGATTGACGCAACCGGGAGCTTCATTTTGCCCGGATTTATCGACGCCCACACGCATCCGGACTACCTCGACGGTCTTGAGAACCTCTCCAGGGCTGCGGCTCTGGGTGGAGTCACAACTTTAATCCACCATTCCTTCGCCAGGCCCGGAGAAAGTCTGGTAGATACGGTAGGAGAAATGAAGCGGGATGGAGAAAGGGAATCTTTGCTCGATTTTAACCTTCACGGTGCCCTGTCGGATCCGGAAAGCCAGGCCGAGGAAATACCGGAAGTCGAGGCTCTCGGTATATCCTCGTTCAAATTCCTGATGGCGTATTCAAAAGATAACGTAATGACCGATGATTACCAGTTGATGCGATCTTTCGACCTGGTGGGTAACGTAGGGGGGCTGGCAATGGTTCACGCAGAAAACGGTCCGGCGATAGATTATCTCGAAGACAAGTTCCTGGACAGTAACCTGCAAGGGGTAGAGTTTACTCAGAAAACCAGACCCGGATCTCTCGAAGCCGAGGCAATTAACAGAGCCGTTTCCCTTGCTAAACAGGCCGAATGTCCGCTTTACGTTGTTCATATATCCACCAGCGAGGGCTTGAAGGTCGTCGGAAAAGCTCGAAAGGAAAATAGTCCGGTATTCACGGAAACCTGCCCCCAGTATCTCACTTTAACCAGGGGCGCCCTGGATACTATGGGGTCCCGTGCCAAGATTGCTCCCCCGTTGAGGGGGAAAGAAGACAATCAAGCCCTGTGGGACGGCCTCCGAAACGGAACCATCGACGTAATCGCGAGCGATCACGCGGCCCATTCCAAGGAGGTTGACGACTTTTTCTGGGAAGCCCCTTACGGTATGCCCGTGGTCCAGGAAATGCCCTCGGTAGTCTTTACGGAATCTTTTCGTCGCGGGAAGCTAAGCCTTGTCCGAATGGTCCAAACGACTTCGGAAAACCCGGCACGTATATTTGGTTTATACCCGAAGAAAGGTACCTTGCAGGCCGGAAGTGACGCCGATCTGGTTGTGTTTGATCCGGGCCAGGAAAGGACGATAACCCATAAGCGAGGAGCCTCTCACGCCCCTTACTCGGCCTTCGAAGGATACAGCTGCCTGGGAGTTCCCGAACTGGTGATGCAACGAGGGAAGGTCATTGCCAAAGACGGTCAAGTTAGCGCCGAACCGGGGCGGGGTAAGTTCGTTTCGGCAAAAAAAGGGGCAAGTAACACGGAATTCCCCAATTAAGACATACTCGGAGGCGAGTAGCATGAAGCCAGTAGATCGATTGGCAAGGTACGTCACGGACACTTCTTTTAACGATATCCCCGAAAAAGTAATAAAAAGAGCCAAGTTTCTGATAATGGACTCGATCGGATGTGCTCTGGGAGCCACAAAGACGGACCTTGGAAAGACCTATTTGAGACTGGGAAAGAGGCTGGGCGGTGAACCAGAGTCCAGGTTGGCTGGAGATAAAGAAAAGGTTTCCGTCGAAAACGCCGCGCTCGTGAATACTCAGCTAGCAAATCTGCTCGACTTCGATGACATGTACGACAATTACCCGCCATTTCATCCCGGTTGTGGGATAATCCAGACAGCCCTTGCTGCAGGCGAAAAAAACTCAGCAACGGGGAAACAGTTTTTGACTGCCGTGGTTGTAGGTTACGAAGTATGTTTACGAGTTGGGCGAGCAATGGGACACGCCATGTGGACAGGAGGAACTCCGAATTTGGCCGCCCCCATAGGACCGGCGACGGTCGCCGCTAAGCTTCTGGATCTAAAAGGAGGAGGAGTTAAAAGGACCTTAGAGATCGTCGAGGTGGCCGGGGGTAGCCTTACCACCGGAACACCCAAGCGAAGGAAGTACGACATTGAGCTTGACCGGACGGGAAGCGTTAAGAGCAACTTCGGTATTGCGGCCCACCAGGGGATCACCTCCGCAGAACAGGCAGCTCTGGGCCTCGACGGCGGAAAGGGCTTGCTGGGATCGAACCTAAAGGAGTGGTATCTGGCCGGCTTGAACTCCGAAAACTACGACCAACTGGATAAGGATCTTGGTGGTTCTTATAGAATTCTGGACGTAAAGTTCAAACCCACACCGTCCTGTCACCTCACACACCTACCCATCACCGCGGCCTGGAAAGCTCTGGAGGGAGAAACGATCGAAGAAGACGAGGTCGAAGAACTTGTAGTTAAGGGAGTGAAGCGTCTGGCCCACTTTAGCTGGAGCAATATGCTGGAAGCCCAGCTCAGCATCCCCTGCACGCTGGCCCTCGCAGTAAAGGGTGTTCCTCCGGATGAGTGGTATCGAAACGAAAGGTTTCTGGAAACCGACATCAAACAGTTGGCGGACAAAGTACGCTTCGTCAACGATCCCGAGATCGAGGAGGCCGAAATAGAGGACGGGAAGATGAGCTGCGAGGTCGAAATTGTGCTTAATGACGGAAAGACCAGAAGTGCTAGAGTGGATCAAGATCACCTAAAAGGTGCAAAGAAAAATCCGATGAGCGAAGACGGGTTAAGGGAGAAGTTCAGTAAGAACGCGGTCGGGAGTATTTCCGGAACCGTGAATCAACTTGAGAGATCGCTGATGGGTATCGAGAGTGCTGATAATATCCGGGAGTTAACCGAGTTGCTGGGTTGAGTTTATTCAAGAAAAAGATTTCCCTATGTCTATGAGTGAGAGCAAAATTATCGATTGCACAATGAAGGTCGATCTTTGGTCCAACTATAAGGCTTCGTGTTGGCTGGTGTCGGGCACGGATTGCGGAGAGGAGAGGTCGTCTTATAAATCATGACTGCTTACATAGTGAGAAGACTTTTCACGACGCTTGTTATTGCCATAGGCATATCGATTATCGCCTTTTTGATAATTCGGCTCATACCTGGTGATCCGGCGCGTATCATGCTCGGAGTTCAGGCCGACGAACAACGAATCAAGGCTCTACGCCATAAGCTCGGTCTGGACGAGCCCATGGTTATTCAGTACGGCAAGTGGGTTTCAAAAGCCGTGCGAGGAAATCTGGGCGAGAGCATTATAACCGGAAAATCGGTATCAGGAAGTATAGCGCAACGGATACCGGTTACCTATAGTCTGGCGTTTATGGCTCTTTTTATAGCGCTATTGATCGCCATTCCCGCCGGTATCATAGCCGCAGTCAAAAGGAATTCGTTCATTTCTTCAGTCGTTACCTTTTTCAGCCAGGTCGGAGTGGGAATACCTAACTTCTGGCTGGGTATCATGTTGGTACTGGTATTTGCTCAGTGGTTCAGGCTACTGCCCGTAAGCGGTTACGAACCTCTGGGTAAAGGAATCATTCCCTGGTTTAATCATCTGATACTGCCCGCCGTGTCCGTGGGGTTAATTAGCGGGGCTGTCATTACGCGGTTTGTAAGATCCTCTATGCTGGAAGTCATGGACGAAGATTACATTCGAGTTGCCCGGGCCAAGGGGCTAAAAGAACAAATAGTTATCTTTAGGCACGCCCTAAAAAATTCATTGATACCAATCTTGACCGTGGTGGGTCTACAGCTAGCCTACCTCCTGAGCGGAACGCTTGTAATCGAGGTAGTTTTTGCCCTTCCCGGCCTGGGCAGACTTGCCTTTAATGCAGTGACACACCGGGATTATCCAGTACTCCAGGGGGCTGTCTTAACAGTGGCTATTTCGTTCACCATGATAAATCTGATAGTGGACATCCTGTACTCGTATGTCGATCCAAGGATCAGGTATTGAGGGGCATAGGTATGTCTAAGAAAGGTTTTTTCTTCGAAGAGTCTTCGTTCTGGTACGATGCTGTAAAACAGTTCAGGAAAAACCGCCTGGCAATTATCGGGCTCAGCTTTCTGCTATTCGTGGCTTTCTTCGCCGTCTTCGGCCCCCTTATTGTGGACTCGAATCCGTTTCAGGTAAATATTTCCCAGAGGTTGAGCCCACCTTCCTGGAACCACCTGCTCGGGACCGACAGCCTGGGTCGGGATATCCTAATCAGGATCTTTTACGGCGCCAGGACGTCGCTGATAGTTAGCTTCCTTTCGGTGACTATTTCTCTTGTGGTTGGCACGTCCTTGGGAGCGATCGCCGGGTTTTACGGCGGAGCCTGGGACGAGTTAATAATGAGGTTTATGGACATACTTTTCGCGTTCCCGGCAATGCTTCTTGCAATGACGATAATCGCGATGATAGGTCAGGGAACGAGGGGCGCTATCATTGCAATAGGGGTAGTCTATACCCCGATTTTTGCTCGAATCACCAGGGGAGGGGTTCTGGACGTACGTCAACTTGACTTCATTGAATCGGCGCGGTCAATTGGTGCGGGTCAGTTTCGCCTCATTCTCCGTCACGCCCTTCCCAACTGTATGGCGCCGATAATAGTAGAGACTACGCTGAGCCTGGGCTTTGCCCTGTTGTCGGAATCGGCACTTAGCTTTCTCGGGCTCGGAACCCAGCCTCCAAATCCAAGCCTTGGGAGAATGTTGAGCGAAGGAAGGATGTACATAAGCGACGCGCCCTGGCTTGGGCTATTCCCTGGGCTGGCAATATTACTGGTAGTGCTTGGTTTTAACCTTATGGGGGACGGTTTGAGGGACGTCCTAGATCCGAAAATAAAGCACGAGGAAATCGGACGGTAATTCAGATACTTAAACAAACGGAAAGTATTTATAGGAGTAGATATATGCCTGCAGGGAGGGTATGCAATTGGAACCGGAGAATAAAAACCTAATAAACACGTATTCAATAGTGGCCTACGACCCCGAAAGTGAACAGCTGGGTGCTGCCGCCCAGTCCAAATTTTTCGCCGTGGGGGCGAACGTGCTCTGGGTGGATCCCGACGCGGGTGCAATTGCAACTCAAGCTTTGACCAACGCCCACCACGGCAGGGACGGTCTGGAGATGTTGCCTGGTTCCACCAGTACGGAATCAGTGCTTGAAAGCCTTCTAAAAGGGGACGAAGGAAGGCAAAAACGCCAGATAGGAATGGTCAGTAGTACCGGGGATAACGCCGGATTTACCGGAGAAGAATGCCCGGAACACTCCGGTCAGGTGCTTGGAGATTACTACAGCTGTCAGGGTAACCTTCTGGCGTCGGAAAAGGTCGTCGACTCCATGGCGACCACTTACGAAAGCGACGATTCTAGTTTTAACCGAAGACTGCTCAACGCCCTAAAGGCCGCACAGCGTGAAGGAGGAGATCGACGAGGTCAGCAATCTGCAGCACTGGTCGTGGTTAAAAAAGACTGTGAAGATATATCGGGAATGGAGTGTCGAACTGATCTCCGCGTCGACGATAGCTTCAATCCGTTGTCCGAACTTGAGAGGTTACTCGACCTTTACACCCTTTATTTCGAAGATCCGGAAGAAGGGAAACTCGTTAAATTGTCTCAGGACTTGACGATCAAGCTGCAGAAACTCTTGACCAAACTCGGATACTACGGGGGCAATACGGCCGGCAAGTTATCCGGTGATTTCGAGTCCGCCCTCAGGGATTTTTTATGGACGGAAAACCTGAGAGGTCGGTACACCAAAGCCGGTTCCAACGCCGCCATACCAAAAATTGACTCCAGAGTAATTAGCTACATGGAAAGTGTTGTCGAAGGAAGTAATAGCAAGCAGGGCGGAAGAAGAACGTAACTTGCTTGTCCGGTCAGGGCAATTAGGCCTTGAAATTAAACCATCTATGATGTTTTTCGGGCCGCAAACTGAAGCCGAGGGTCCTTTTTAACATGTAAGGACTAGGTAGAGATCTTTTTAAACAAAAAATAGTGGGGGTAGAAGGAATGGCCAAGACCAGGATAGACGAACTGAAGAGCTTGATAAATAAAGAAGGAATTGATTTCGTCGATTTTAAGCTAATTGATATGTCGGGCTACTGGAGACATGTAACCATTCACTCCTCTAACTTTACCGAGGATGTTCTGAGTAAAGGCCTGGGGTTTGACGGTTCGAACTACGGTTACAGTTCCGTCCAGAAAAGCGACCTCCTGTTGGTTCCCGATTTGGAGGCACCAGTAATTGTGGAAGACTTTGCAAAGGCTAAAAGACTATCTTTGTGCTGCGATGTTTACAGTATAGTGGACGACAAGAAAGAGCGCTTTTTCCCTTCGCCGAGGGGGACGATCAAGCGGGCGAAAAATTACCTTCGAGAAAAGGGGATTGCCGATAGGTGCCAGTTCAGCCCGGAGTTTGAGTTCTATCTATTCGAAAATTTTCAGTTCGAATACCGAAATTCCTCTATCGCTTTAAATATCAGCAATAATAACTTAGCTTGCGGTAGTGACGAAGAACCCACCGGCACGGTTTCCGGACCCGGGGCGGGTTACCATGCTGTTCCGCCTTCCGATAAAACGGCAGATCTAAGGGATATGATCGTCGGGTTTCTGGAAAGTCAGGGTATCAGCACCAAATACCACCACCACGAAACTGGAGTAAAAGGACAGGCGGAGGTCGAAGTCGAGTTCTCCGATATTGTACTGGCTTCCGACCTGACGATGCTGATTAAGTACGTTATAAGAAATATGGCCCATGAAGCAGGGAAGTCAGCAACCTTCATGCCAAAACCGCTGCCGGAAAATCCGGGAAACGGCATGCATTTACATCAATTTCTGGTCGAGGATGGAGAAAATATCTTTGCCGGAAGCGAATACGGCGGACTGAGCAAGACGGCTCTGAATTATACTGGAGGACTGCTCAAGCACGGAAAGAGCTTGATGGCTTTTACCAATCCAAGCACCAATTCCTATAGAAGACTCGTGCCCGGTCACGAAGCACCGACCGACCTGGTCTATTCTCGGGGAAATAGGAGCGCGGCAATTAGAATACCGGGCTACCTTCAGGGGGAAAGCAAGCGAAGAATTGAATTGAGAACCATGGATGGGACCTGTAACCCGTATCTCGCTTACTCGGCTATTTTAATGGCAGGACTGGACGGCATAGAAAACGAGATCGACCCCGCGGCCCATAATTTCGGGCCGATAGATGAAAATATCTACGAACTATCTCCGGAGGAACGGGGAAAAATCAAAAGCACCCCCGATTCACTATCCGACGCCCTACTGGAGCTGGAGAAAGACCACGGTTATCTCACCAAAGGGGATGTGTTTAGTGAAGAACAGATAACTAACTGGATAAGAACGAAACGTGAGGAACTAATGGAGTTCACTGACAAACCTCATCCCAAGGAGTACGAGCTTTACTACGATATTTAGTACTTTAATTCAAATACTTCTCGCAACATTCATCCCGCCCCATGCTTCTACCAATTCAACTAACATTTTCACCATACAAAAAATAGTGATTTAGGACGAGATCTATCACGGTTTGATTGCTGGTTGGGCTCATACACCTTCTCACTCTTGGAGTCCTTTTCTATTATCATTGCAACAGTAATTATGAGCTGTTTTGCCTGTCCGTAAGTCGAGTTTAATACTCCATCACGGAGGTGCGTCGATTCAGCGATTTCTGTACTTTCGGTGTTATGTTAGGAATTTTTAGTATAATGGGTTTGAGGGGTTAGAATCTAAGCTTACAAGAGATGGATTTATTTGGTTTTCCGAAGATTATTTTTCTAAAAGCCACCACCCGGAGGAGGGAAAGGAATACATGGTAACTCTGAGAACACAAACTTGTACCGTCACCCAAGATGCGAGTTAGCACTAACGTCGCCGACATGCGGGAGGATCCGGAATCGGCTGCCCGGAGGTCCAGTCAGCTTTTGTTTTACGAAGAAGTTAACGTA
>Ga0207797_1003180_pt1 | contig 11056 bp, 5 predicted proteins | sample PRCRCaboRojoPR_6_FD_187275 | JGI IMG/M metagenome (GOLD analysis project Ga0207797, IMG submission 187275) | Marine sediment microbial community from Cabo Rojo, Puerto Rico - PR CR 10% Liquid 1 (SPAdes) | ecosystem: Environmental > Aquatic > Marine > Coastal > Sediment | place: Cabo Rojo, Puerto... | reverse complement strand
CGCGGCCGTCGCCGATCTGTACCGCGAAGCACTTGCCCCGCTGACCGACGACCTCGTCCTGCCCGCCCGTCCGTCGGGGGCCGAGCGGAGCTGGTTCGTGTACGTGATTCGCCTGCGCGACCACTTCGCCGAGGATGCCCGGGATCAGCTTATGTCTCATCTGCAGGCAAACGGCATCGGGTGCGCGCCGTACTTTCCCACCATTCACCTGCAGCCGTATTACCGTGATCGGTTTGGCTTCGCGCCGGGCGATTTTCCGGTGTGCGAGGGGGTTGCGGCGCGAACACTGGCCCTTCCGTTCTACGGGTCGATGGGCCAAGAGGCGGTGAGCCGCGTGGCCGACACGCTTGCCGAGACGCTGCCCTCCCTTCCCCGCCGCTAACACCGATGGCCGCGTCCGACTGCTCGTATCCTCCCCCCAAACGCGCCCTCGACCTCGTCGGGGCGAGCCTGCTTTTGGCGGGACTGGCGCCCGTGTTCGGGCTCGTGGCGCTCTGCATCTGGCTGGAGGACGGGCGGCCGCTCTTGTTTACCCAAACCCGAGCCGGCTGCCAGGGCGAGCCGTTCCGCATCGTCAAGTTCCGCACACTGACGCACGAGCCGGACGACCCGACGCGCCCCGCGGTCCATACTACGCGAGTTGGTACATTTCTCCGGCGCTGGGCCCTCGACGAATTACCGCAGCTCTGGAGCGTCCTGCGCGGCGAGATGAGCCTCGTGGGCCCCCGCCCTACGCTGCCGGAGCAGGTGGAGCAGTACGGCCCCCACGAGCAGACGCGCCTTCAGGTGCCGCCCGGCATCACCGGCTGGGCGCAAATCCACGGGCGCAACGCCCTTCCGTGGCCGGAGCGGATCGACCTGGACGTGTGGTACGTGCAGAACCAAAGCCTCTGGCTCGACCTGCGGATCCTCCTCTACACCCCGATCACCCTGCTCTCGGGCGTTGGCGTGCAGGGCGACGGCGGCCGAAACCCTGCCTTTTCCCCCGACGACTCCTCTGCCTCCTCATCATGAACGTACTGCTCACGAGCGCGGGCCGCCGCACGTCCCTACTGCAGTTCTTTCAGGAGCGGCTCCACGAGCGGGGCGGGCGTGTCTGGGCCGGCGATCTCGATCCCCTGGCCCCTACGCTCCGAATTGCCGACGCGACCGTTGTCCTGCCCCCCATCGACGAGGACGACTATGTCCCAACGCTCCTCGACCACGTTCAGGCGCACGACATTGACCTTCTCGTGCCCCTCATCGACCCCGAACTGCACCCGCTCGCGGAGGCCCGGGACACCTTCACCGAGGCAGAGTGTCGCGCACTCGTCGCCGATCCGTCGCTCCTCGACGTGGTGCTGGACAAGTGGCGAACTGTGCAGCACTTTTCCGAGCACGGCATCCGCACTCCGCAATCGTGGCTCCCGGAGTCGTCGACTCCTGACGCCTGGCCGGACCCGGTATTCGTGAAGCCCCGGCGCGGGAGCGCCAGCAAGTCGGCGCGGCGAGTGGCCCGAGACGCGTTGCCGCACGTGCTAAATGACATGGACGAGCCGATCCTCCAGGAGGTGGTGGAGGCGCCCGAGATTACGGTCGACGCGCTGTTTGCCCTGGGCGGAACGCTTCTGCACTACGTCCCCCGACGCCGCGTCCGCACGATGGCGGGCGAGTCGATTCAGGGCCGCACACTTCCGGACGAGGATGTCGCCTCGTGGCTTCGGCCCGTGCTCCGGGAGGTCGGCCGTCTCGGGGCCCGAGGGCCCATCACGCTGCAGGCGTTCCTGACAGAGCCAGAGCCCACCCTCTCCGAAATCAATGCCCGCTTCGGCGGCGGCTTTCCGCTGGCGCGCGCCGCCGGGGGGCACTACCCGGCGTGGATCATTCAGATGTGCGAGGACGAGTCCGTGGTGCCGCGTCTCGGGGACTACGAAGCTGATCTCTGCATGACCCGGGCGTACACGGAATGGTTCGTCGAGGCCGACGCACTGGACGAGCCGCCGGAGGACCTGGGTACTGCCAACGTCTAACGTGTTTATAGAAAGGCTATCGCCTTCCACCCGATTCCACCGTGAGAATCGCCGTCTTCCTCCAGTACTACCACACCCCGGACTGCCCCACGGCGGCCCGTCCGTACGCGCTGGTGGAGCGGCTGGGACGGGACCACGACGTGACGGTGATCACGACGCGGGCATGGGAGGACAAGCGACAGGCGCACCGGTTTCCGTGGTCGCCCTCGGGCGTCGACCTCGTGCGGTTCGACGTGCCCTACGACAACACGATGTCGGCCCCGAGACGGCTGGCGTCGTTCCTGAGCTATGCCGCCCGCGCCATCCGGTACGGCTTACAGATGCCGAGACCGGACCTCATTCTCGGCTCGTCGACCCCGCTGACGGCCGCCGTGGCGGCGGGAACGGTGGCCCGAATTCGCGACGTGCCGTGGGTCTTCGAAGTGCGTGACCTTTGGCCCGACTTTCCGATTCAGATGGGCGCAGTGCCGGATTACGGGCTTCACGATCTACTGCGGTGGGGGGAGGCGGCGCTGTACCGGAGTGCGGCGCAGGTGGTCACGCTATCGCCGGACATGGAGCAGCACGTTTGCGTCCGCGCACCCTCGGCCTCGGCCACGACCGTGGAATACGGCGCCGACTTCGCCCTCGTCGACGAGATCGGACGTGGGCGGCAAGCCGAGATGGCGAGTCGCTTCGACCTGGACCGCCGCTTTCTCGTGCTCTACGCCGGCTCCTTTGGCCGGGCCAACGCGATCCCCACGCTCCTCGACGCCGCCCAACGGCTCACCGCCGAGCGCTCGGACGTGCTCGTCGCTTTTGCCGGCGATGGGCATCACGCGCCGATGATCGAGGAGGCCGCTCGTACGCACGACGCGATCCGACGGCTCTCACCGCTCCCGTACCCCGATACCCTTACGCTTTTTGAGTGCGCCGACCTCTCGCTCGTCTCGTTCATCGACCGGCCCGTGCTGGCGTCGAACTCGCCCGCGAAATTTTTTGATAGTTTGGCAACCCACACGCCCGTCGTAGTGACGAACCCTGGCTGGACAAAGCGGTTTGTGGAGCGGCACGCGTGCGGATGGGCGGTGCCGTCCGAGTCGCCGACCGCCCTCGCGGATCGGCTTCAGTCCGTGCTTGCTTCGCCCGGCGTTCTCACCGCGGCGGGCGAGAACGCCCACGACGCGGCCCGACAGCGCTTCGATCGCGCGGAGATGATGGATCGGTACGCCGAGATCGTCGAGCGTGCAGGGGGCAGGATGAAGCGACGCGATAGACCCACCGCCAAGTTGAACTGAGTGCGACGCGTTTTCGTCCGGACTCTCAGTGTTCACACTGCTCGATTCCCGACCTATGACGTCCCCGATTGCTGATTTGGAGCGCTCCTCCTTCTGGACGTGGCTCCGCGGACGTATTCCCATCCTGCTCGTCGTGCCGGACCTCCTGGTCCTGTACAGCGGCCTCCTCCTCGGCTACCGCATTCGCCTCGGCCAGTGGCTGTTTCCGCACACGACGGAGTGGGGCACGGCCTCCTTTCTCGTCCTGGGCGTCTACGTGGCCGCGCTGGTGGCGAGCGGCGTGTACCGGCTGTCGCCCCGGCTGATGCACCTCTCTGAGTTCATGCGGGTAGGGATGTGGCTGATCGGGGCGTGGGGGCTCTCGATTACGCTCACCTACGCGGTCGATCCGGCCGACGTGCCGCCCCGCGGCGTGATGGCGGTGCTCGGGCTCGTGGCGATCGTCGGTGTCCTCAGCGTGCGGGCCGGGGCGCGGCGCCTGCTGGAGTACCTTTCCACCTCGCCCGACGAGCCAGCCTCCGGCATGGCGTCGACGAGCCTGCAGCTGGAGGACCTCGTGCCCCGCGATCCGGTGGAGATTGACCGCCCGGCCCTGCGCGATTTTTTGTCGGACCGCACCGTCCTCGTCACGGGCGCGGGCGGATCGATTGGCTCCGAGCTAAGCCGCCAGCTGGTCTCCCTCAACCCGTTCCGGCTGGCGCTCGTGGACGTTAGTGAGCACAACCTGTACCGGCTCGAAAAATCCCTGCGCACTGAGCGCTACGACGGCGACCTGGACTTTTGCATCGCCGACGTGCGGGACGCCTCGCTCATGGACGACCTCTTCGCCAGCCACCAGCCCGACGTGGTGCTCCACACGGCGGCCTACAAGCACGTCCCGCTCATGGAGCGCCACCCCGCCGAGGCCTTCCGCAACAACACGCAGGCGTCGGTCAACCTGCTCACGCTCTGCGAGGAGCACGACGTCGACCAGTTTGTCTTCGTCTCTACCGACAAGGCCGTAAATCCCGCAAGCGTGCTCGGGGCCACCAAGCAACTGGCGGAGTGGTACGTGCGCACGGGCGGCGGGGCCACCCGGTGCAGCACGGTCCGCTTCGGCAACGTCTTCGGGACGCAGGGGAGCGTCGTCCCGCGGTTCGAGGAGAAACTCGCTGAGGGCGAGCCGCTGCCCATCACACACCCGGACATGGAGCGTTACTTCATGAGCCCGGGGGAGGCGTGCGGGCTCATCCTGCAAACGCTGCTCCTGGACGCTCATCCGACCTACATCTTCCGCATGGGCGACCCGATTCGCATCCAGCGGCTGGCCGAGCGCCTCATCGAGCACTGGTACCCGCACGTCGACCCCGAGACGATGATCGAGTACGTGGGGCGGCGTCCCGGGGAGAAGATGAGTGAGGACCTCGTGGCGGAGGGCGAGACGGTGCACTCGACCGACCACCCGAGCATCCTGGGGCTCAATGGATCGCCCCCCTACTCCCGCGCCGAGCTCGACGCGCACCTCCAGCGGCTCCAGTCGGTCTCGTCCCCCACGCGCGAATCGCGGGAGCGACTTCGCAAGCTGCTCCTCAACACGCGCCCCGACGGCCGCGAGACGACCGAACCGTCGTCGCCCAGTCCTTCCTCCATCGAATTGTGAGGCGGGCTCTTCGCACTTTGAAACGAAGACGCCGCACGCTTCCACTCAACCTCCAACCCCCTTCGTTTTCCTGCGTCCTACGACTGGCCTTCGGCACCCCGGACGCCTTTGGTTTCTCGTATGCTCGACTTTCGCCCTTCATTCTGGTTCGCGCTCGTGTGCGGACTGCTGGTCCTGGTCCCACCCTCGGCCCAGGCCCAGGCCGACTTCGACCCCTCGTGGTACGACCCCGAGGCACCCCACCTCCAGATCGGCGTGACCAGCGATGGCGTCTACCGCGTTTCCGCCAGTTCGCTCCAGGACGCGCTGCCCGACGGAACGGCCCTCTCCGACATCCCCCCGGAGACGATCCGCCTGCTCGAAAACGGCGAGGAGATTCCCATTCAGGTGGGGGGCACGGAGGACGGCTCGCTCGACCCGTCGGACACCATCACATTCGTGGGCCAGCGCAATCGCGGAACGGATGAGCTCTGGGCCTACAATGGCGACGCCTCGGCGCAGAGCAGCACGTACCGGAGCCTCTACAGCGACACCACCTACTACTGGATGACGTGGGGCGGGACCGATGGCTTCCGGTACGAGCGCACGTCCACCTCCGCCACGGCCACCACCGCGGCCCTCCGCGACACAGTGCGCATTGAGCAGGACCAGCACTACTACTTTGGGCGCCCGGGGAGCACCGGCGATCCGCTCTACACCGACGCCGAAGGCTATTACTGGCGCCAGTTTCGGCACAACGACACGACCTCCCTCTCGGCCACCTACACGCTCCCGGTTGGCCGCCGAGCCGACACCGACACGTCCCTCGACCTGACGCTTCGCTTCGACGCCGCGACGATCTCCTGCCACCGCGTTGAGATCGAGGGGGAGCTTCTTCAGTCCGACGGGTCTGTCGCCTTTGAATCCCTCACCACTGCAGAGTGGGAGAATCTCAACCGGACCACCGTCGAGACGTCCATCTCTCAGGATCGGGTCCCAGAATCGGGCCTGACGCTGCGCCTCACGTCCTACAATAGTGGATTCTCGGAGACCCTTACCTGCTCCGATCCAGCAAGCACGCCCAACTTCGTGCTGTTCGACTGGGCCGAGGCGGCCTACACGCGATCGCTGTCCGCCCGCAACAATCAGCAGCGCTTCGTGGCCCCCACGCCCGACGCGACCACCTTCGAGTTGACGGACCACGCGGGCGACTCGGTGCACGTGTACAGCCCCATCCACGCCCGCCGGTACACAGGCGAGATCGACGGCACCACGGCGTCCGTGTCCGCCGATCCGCCAACGGCCCCAACGCCGTACTGGGCCGTGGGCGACGAAGGCTTCAAGGCGCCCGCCGCCATCCGACCCGACGCCTCCAGCAACTGGTCAAACCCCGACGCCCACGGGGCCGACTACCTTCTCCTCACGACGGAGGCCCTGCTCCCCGCGGCCCAGCAGCTGGCCAGCTACCGCGAGTCGCACGACGGCTACCAGGTGGAGGTGGCCCTGGTGCAGAATGTCTTCGACGAGTTCGACTACGGACGGCCCACCCCCATCGCCATCCGGCGGTTTGTGCGGTCCACGCAAGCGTGGGACCCGGCCCCTCGCTTTCTCTCGATCTTCGCGGACGCGCAGTATCCCATCCGCGACGGCTCGGTCGACACGCTCTATCCCGAGTGGAGCGTCCCCTCGTTCGGCTACGCCCCGTCGGACGGGTGGTACGCCATGCAGACGGGCGGCCCCAACGACTGGTCGGAGTTTTTGGCCGTGGGCCGCATTCCAGTCCGATCCGTGGCACAGGGCGAGCTCTTTGTGGAGAAGCTGCAGACCTACGAATCGGCCCCGCTCGAACAGTGGCAGAAGCGGATGCTCCTCCTCGCGGGCGGGACGAACGAGAGCGAGCAGAATCAGCTCCAGTTTTATTCCAACCTCTGGGGCGAAATCGCCGCGGACACGGTGGCGAACAACATTAGTTACACGGGCCCCGTGCACACCGGAGCCGACACAATTCGGTACTACAAGCAGACCGACAGTGCACTCGACGACACCTTCCAGGACTCGCTCGCCGCGGACCTGAAGCGAGGAGCCGGCTGGATCAACTATTTTGGCCACGCCGCCGCGCAGACGTGGGAGATCGTGACGGACCCGCCCTCGGAGTTCGACAACGCCGGCCGCCTCCCCGTCGTCGTCTCGCTAAGTTGCCGCACCGGCTCCTTTGCCGGGGGGCGGTTCGAGGAGAAAAGCGCCCCGTCGCTCGGCGAGCAGCTCGTCGTGGGCTCGGTGCGGCCCGACGGCACCCCGCGCGAGGGCGCGCTCAACGGCGGCATTGCCCACTTCGGCGAGTCGGCCCTGGGCACCATCCTCCCGTCGGCCCGCCTGAACGACGCGCTCATCCGCCGCGTCTTCGTCGACACCATGCGGGTCCTCGGCGAAACCATCCGCTCAGCAAAGGCGGAATTTGAAGCCAACGCCGGCGACCGAAAGTCCCTCCTCCAGTACGGCCTCCTCGGGGACCCGGCCACAAACATGGCCCTCCCCACGCGGCCCGACCTGCACGTGTCCCCCAACCTCATCGCCACCGACCCAAACACGCCAGTGCCTTCCGACGAACTGACCGTGACCGTGCAGGTCCAAAACCGCGGTCTTATCCCGTCCGACAGCGTGACGGCCCGCCTGACCTGGGAGCAGCCGGATGGCACCACCACCCAGCGCACGCGCCGTCTCGACCGCTTTCGTCTCGAAAAGACCCTCTCCTTCTCGTTCTCCCTCGACGAGCGCGCCATTGGGCCTAACACATTTCGCGTGCGGGTGGACCCCGAGAACGAGTACGCCGAGGTGCGGGAAACGAACAATGTGGCCGAACGCACGCAGGTGGTGTTCGACACCGGGGTCTCGCTCCTTTCCCCGTCCGACTACGGGACGGTCCCCTCCGACCGCCCGACGCTCGAGTTCACCGTCTCCGGCCAGCGGACCGATCAGGTCCCAGTCGTCCTCCAACTCGACACCGTGCCCGACTTTTCGTCGCCGGCCCGCCGGGAGGTGCGACGCGAGGTGAGCGGCCTGCGCGGCACGTGGGAGCCGTCCGCCCTGTCCCCGAACCAGACCTACTACTGGCGCGCCCGCCTGGCGGACGCCAGTGCCAACACCTGGCGAACAGCCCGATTTGTCGTCGACCCGGCACTCCCGGAGCGGTCGTGGCTCCAGAAAGATCGCTTCTTCGCCGCGAATACCAATGTCCGACTTCAGCGGACCAACCGTTCCTGGGCGTTCAGAACCTACTCGCGCACTGTTCTGACCTTCTCCGAGCGCGGCAGTGGGTCGGAGGAACATGGGTTTACCATCGACGGCACCGCCGGCTACGAGTACCTGCAGTTTGGGTTTGGAGTGCTGGTCCTGAATGGAAAGACCGGAGCGGTGCGGGACAGCGACTCGTTTCCGACGTACGACCTCCGCGACGACCTCGAAGACGACGTGGGCGATCAACAGGAGGCCATCGATGCCCTCGCCACGTTTCTCGATCAGGTGCCGCAGGACGGAGACTACGTGTTCGTTCGCACCCGGCACCTGGCTCGGGAAAGCGGATCCTCAATTCCAGATGAGGTAAAGTCGCTGTTCCGGGACCTAGGCTCGGCCACCATCGACACCCTCACGTACAATCACGTCTGGGCCATGAAAGTCCGCAAGGGGCGCCCGGACGAGACGGTGGAGCGCGTGTCGCCGCCCTCGGAAGCGGATGAGGTCAATGAAATCCGTTTCGAATCGGAGCCCTCCTTCTCGTACGCCGCCGGCACCACATTCTCCCCCCGCATCGGCCCGGCCAGCGCGTGGTCGTCCCTGCAGTGGGCGGGGACCACCCCGGACGCGGGGGACAAGATTTCCCTTGATGTCCTCGCGGCAGACTCGACGGTGCTCATTGACGACCTTGACGGTGCATCGGGGGAGCGAGACCTCTCCTCGATTGATGCGCAGGCGCACCCATACCTCCGCCTCCGCGCCACCCTCACCGACTCAACCAGTCGCACGGCGCCCCAGCTCCAACGGTGGAGCGTGTCGCATACGGGCGTGCCCGAACTCGCCATCGACCCGTCCGGCCTGAATGCCCTCCCCGATACCCTCCGGCAGGGCGAGGGCGCCTCGGCCTCCATCCCCGTCGTGAACTTTGGCCCCGTGGCGAGCACTCCGGTGCGCGTACGTGCCACCGTGCAGGACGCGTCGAACACGACCACGACCCTGCTTACGGATACCCTCTCGGCCCTCGGCCCCGACGGGGGGCGGGACACGACCTCCCTGGCGTTCCCAAGCACAGAGTATCCGGGAAGCAACGTCATCACGGCAGAGGCCAGTGCGGACGGCCCGCCGGAGCCCCTGCCGAGCAATAACACCAGCGTGCGGAACCTCTACGTGGAACGGGATGAGACGCCCCCCTCCGTCCGCGTGCTGGCCAACGGGCGCGAACTGCCCACAACGCCCGACGACGTGGGGCTGCAGGCCCTTCGGCTTCCCTTCGTGTCGACCCAGCCGACCCTCGAGATTCAGATCCGCGACGACAATCCGTACCTCGCCCTCGACGACACGAGCCACGTCGACGTGTACCTGAAGGGCGGCTCCCCCGAACGCGACCCCGCCCTCGGGTCGCTGTTTCGGCGCATTCCCTTCACCAGCGACGCCCTGGAGTTCATGCCGCCGGACTCGGGCGGGACCGATCCGGTGCGGTTGGTCTACGAGCCCGATCTGCTGGCCCGGGACTCCACGTACACGCTGAAGGTGGAGGCCGAGGATGCGCGGGGAAACCAGGTCGAGCCCTATCAGGGCAGCTTCCGCGTGCAGCAGAAGCAGGTCATTGACGACGTGTACCCGTACCCGAACCCGATGCGCTCGCACACGACGTTCGCCTTTCGGGTGAAGGGGGGGCAGAACGAGGCGCTCGGCGACTTTACGCTGCGCATCTACACCTTGTCCGGGCGGCTCGTGCGCCAGTTCGACGAGCGCAGCCTCGACGCTCCGCTGCGGGTGGGGTGGAACACACTTCGCTGGAACGGGCGGGATCAGGATGGGGACCGGGTGGCCACCGGTGTCTATCTCTACCGGGTACGCATCGAAGGCGACGATCAAACGTTCCGGGGCGACGTGGAAAAGATCAGCGTCATTCGGTAGCCGCCCGAGCCGTCCACAATCAGCATCGTGTTGTGGAGCGTTCAGTGGCGGCGAGACACGACTCCATTTACTCAAGAACCGAGGCGTCGCTCGTGGACGACCCGCCCCCTGCCCCCCTCCACCTTGCTTTTTTCATTCCTACCCTCGCCGGAGGGGGCGCCGAGCGGGTCGTCGTCACACTGGCAAACGCCTTTGCCGACGCAGGGCACAATGTCGATCTGCTCCTCACGTCCCACCACGGCCCGCTGTCGGATCGGGTGTCCCCGCAGGTATCCGTCATCGATTTTGGATGCGAGCAGACGTGGCGCACGGTTCCGGCCCTGGTGCAGACGCTCCGAAAACGACAACCCGACGTGCTGGTGTCGGCATTGTTTGGCGCCACGGTGGCCGCCTATGGGGCGACAGCCTGGATGCAGGCCTGGGGGGAGCGCGTTCCGTCTCTGTGCACGACCGTCCACGCACCGCTCCCGCGGACCGACGCGCAGGGCCCGCGCGCCCACCTGCAGGTCCGCGCCGCCCACGTAGCGCTCCGTCGGGCCGAAACCGTCGTTACTGTTTCTCAAAGCGTCGCCGAGGATCTTGCCACACACGTAGGACGGGCCCGGAAACGAATTGACGTCATCCACAACCCCATCGACATCGACGCCGTGCAGTCGGGCGCGCAGGCGCCGTCGCCGCACGGCTGGTTTGAGGACGACGTGCCCGTGGTCGTTTCGGCAGGGCGCCTGCATTTCCAGAAAGACCACCAAACGCTGCTTCGTGCCCTTGCTCGCCTCCACGAGCGGGGCACGGTACGGGCGATCCTCCTGGGCGAGGGCCCCGAGCGACGGCGTCTCGACGAACAGAGTCGGGAGCTGGGAATTTCTTCCGACACTGCCTTCCCCGGATTCGTGGAAAACCCCTACGCGTTCATGGCACGGGCGGATGTGTTCGCGCTGCCCTCCCCTGTGGAAGCGTTTGGGAACGTCGTGGTGGAAGCATTGGCCTGTGGGACGCCCGTC
>Ga0207797_1003179_pt1 | contig 11056 bp, 8 predicted proteins | sample PRCRCaboRojoPR_6_FD_187275 | JGI IMG/M metagenome (GOLD analysis project Ga0207797, IMG submission 187275) | Marine sediment microbial community from Cabo Rojo, Puerto Rico - PR CR 10% Liquid 1 (SPAdes) | ecosystem: Environmental > Aquatic > Marine > Coastal > Sediment | place: Cabo Rojo, Puerto... | reverse complement strand
CGGTCCTTTCGGATGGGCGGGCCTCGCCCTGGGGGCGCTGGGGGTGGTGGGACTGGCGGTCCGGCGGCGTCGCGCGCTGGCGCTGACGGGGGTCACGTTCGTGGCGTTTGTGGTCTACGGGCTGAGCTACTACGTGGCCGACATCGCCGTCTTCCTCCTTCCGGCCCATCTGATCCTGGCTCTGTGGATCGGCATCGGCGTCTCGTTTCTCGCGCGACGGCTGGATGCGTTGGCACCGGCCTATGCCGGGATATGGCGGCCGGCCCTGGTTGCCCTCTTTGCGCTATTGCCCCTGAGCCGCATTTGGATCAGTCTGCCGGTGGTGGATCGGAGCGAAGATCGAGGCGGATACGCCTGGGGGCGATACGTGCTGGACCACCCATTGGACAGCGAGAGTGCGATCCTGGCCGATACGAAGAAGTTCGCTCCGCTCTACTACCTGCAGCAGGTGGAAGGGGTGCGACCCGACCTGGACATCGTGCTGCTGGGGACCGAGACGCTCTACCAGGCGGATCTGAGGCGGCGGTTAGGGGAAGGACAGACGGTCTATCTGGCCCGGTACCTGCCCGGCCTGGGGGAATTCTATCTGCGCTCGATGGGGCCGCTGACGGAAGTGCGGAGCGAGGCCCCGAGCCCGGGTTCGGGGCCCGGCGACGGGGTCGCACAGTTTGGCGAGAGCATTGAGCTGCTGGGCGCCAGCGTGGAGCGAGATCCGCTGGGGCGGGATCTGCGCCACGTGACGCTGGCGTGGCGAGCTGACGCATCGGTCGGCGACGACCTGGTGGTCCGGCTGCGACTGGTGGGTCCCGACGGTCGGGCAGCATGGACGAGCGAGGGTTCCCGTCCGGTTGACGGGCTGTATCCGACGAACGCCTGGGCTGTGGGCGTCCCTATCTCGGACTACCACGACGTTTCAATCCCGAGCTGGCTCCCGCCGGGGACCTACGGGCTGGAGGTGGGTCTCTTCCGTCCGTTCGGCGACGAGGGCGTGATGGTCGACGGTGGTGCGAGGCCCTGGTTTCCGCTGGAGACGGTAGACGTGGGGACAGCCTCAGATCTCGATCCTCTGGCGTACCGGCGGCGGTACAGCTTTGAGAGGGGCGCCTGGCTGACGGGTTTCGATTCCCCGGGTGAGATTCCGGCCAATTCTCGATTGATGGTCGACCTGGCCTGGCGGGGCGTTGGAGAGGATGAGCGGGTCCGACTGTCGTGGAAAGACGGGGAGGGGCGAAGGGGCGAGAGCGTCGTATTCCCTCTCGCTGCCGGGATGGTACGGAGCCGCCATGGCATCACGACGCCGCGGGAGGCTGGTCCGTACACGCTGGAGGCAGGGCTGGTCGAAGAGCCGGTCACCTGCGGTTGGCTCGCCCGGCCCCGGGATGCCTGCCCGATGGTCACGGTCGGCGTCCGGGCTGCGAGGGAAGGGCTGGCACCCTTCGGGGATCGCGTGCTGCTGCTGGACGGGGAGGTGGGGAAGGAGGCGGCAAGCCCGGGCGAGCTGATCCCGGTACGGCTGCGCTGGCGCGGGCTCCGTCCGATGGACGATGACTACACCGTCTTCGTTCACCTGGTGGGCCCTGATGGACGGCTCCACGGGCAGGTCGACAGCTGGCCGGTCCAGGGGAGCTACCCCACCAGTGAGTGGTCGCCCGGGAGCGACGTCGCGGACCCATACGAAGTCCGGTTGGACGCCGACGCGCCGGCAGGTGAGTACCGGGTCGAGGTGGGGTTGTACCTTCTGGAGACGATGGAGCGGCTGCGGGTTGTGAATGAGGCCGGTGAGCCGGTCGCGGACTCGTTTGTGGTGGGCAGGCTCAGCGTGCAGCAGTAGCGCCGGTCACGATTGGGCGAGGGACTCGACCTTCTCGGGGGTCACGAGCAGGGTGCTCTCATTCCGGTAGGTCACGAGACCGGGCCGCCTGCCGGGCGCCCGCCTGACGAACCGACGCTCCGTCACATCGACGTCCACGGCGTCACTGTCACGGGCCGCTGAATAGTACGCCGCCAGGGCAGCGGCGTCCTCGACGACCTCGTCCGGCACCTCGCGCCGGTCGGTCTTTATGATCACGTGGGCGCCGGGCCGCCCGCGGACGTGGAGCCAGAGATCCTCGGGGTTTCCCCGCTGGAAGGTGACCTGGTCGTTCTGGGTGGCGTTCCTGCCGACGAAGACGGGGAAGCCCTCGAGATCGAAGCGCCGGGGCCCTTTGACCATGCCGCTGCTGCTATGCTTGGGCTCCTTCGTCGCCCAGCCGGCGTCGACGAGGGCCTCGTGGACCGCGTCGATCTCGGGGCGGCTCTCCGCAAGCGCCAGGTCGGCCTCGAGCTGCTCCAGATAATGGAGGTCTGCGTCGAGGGCTCTGATGCGGGCCGGGATTTCCTCGGCGGCGCGCGCGGCCTTGCGATAGCGCCTGAAGTAGGCCTGGGCGTTCTCAACGGGCGTCAGCCGGGGGTCGAGGTCGATAGTACGGGGCTCGCCGTCGTAGCCGGGTACGGTGACCTCTCTCGCTCCGCGATCGATGCGACTCTGGTACGTGAGCAGTAACTCCCCTGCCTGGCGGAGGGCCGTAACCTGCTCCGGATCCACCTTCTGTCGCCGCACCTGCTCGAGGGCATGCTCGACGCGGGAGTGGGCCTCACGGATCAAGTCGTGAACCCTCTGGCGGGCGGCGGCATAGGCGTCTGTGGTCAGGCGTCGACGGAAGTAGAGCCACATGGCCTCGCTGATCTCGGGCACGGGCTCGGTCCGGGGGAACTGATGGAGCACGTAGGGAGCGAACGCGACGACGTGGCCTTCCTCGTCCCGCGCGACCTCGGGGGACCAGGTCCCGTCCTCGAGGGGAGCGAAGAGCCGGGCCAGGGCTCGGGCGACGTCGTCGGGGGAGGCTGTCTCGGCCTCTGCCTCCGGATCACCGGCCACGCGAGCGGCGACCTCCCGCGCCGCCGTCGGGCTGACGGCGAAGAGCTTGCTGGTCAGCACCCGGTGGAGCGGTCGGTCGGGGTCGACGGACGAGAGTATTCCGGCCCACTCCGTGGCCGTGACGGCGGTCGGCGGCTGCCGTCCCGGCGGTTGGGGCGGAGGCTGGTAGGGGTGGGCGGGCAACGTGACGCGGTAGCGGTTGATGTCCGGCCCGACGTGCTTCACTGCTTCCAGGACGTCGTCATCCGGCCCGACGAGGATTAGGTTGCTGTACCGTCCGATGAGCTCGGCGACGAGCCTGCAAGGGCCCGCCCCCCCGTCGAAGTGGAGAGTGAGAATTCGCTCCCAGGGGGGCTGGGTCACGTCGGTCAAGCGGCTCCCGCGGACCCACTTGCGCAGCAAGAGGAGGAAGGGCGGGGCGGTAGCGACGCCCCGGCGTAGCTTCTGGGGCACCAGGAGCATACGCGGATTCTGCGGACTGGCCGAGATCAGAAGCTGGAGACGGTCGCCAGCAAACAACTCCAGGCCGATCGAGCGGTCGTCGGGTAGCACGACCCGTTGGACACGGGCGCCAAGGAGCCCGTCGAGTCGATCCCGAAGGCAGGCCAGGGTCAGGTGATCGACGTGCATACGTCCTCGTGAAAGCAGAAAACGTCGTTGCGGTAAGCAACGACGTTTTCACAAAACGACGTTCTCACAATAATAGCGTGATCTCGCCAGCCGCTGCCCCTACGTGGGGGTCCCGACACGGGGTATTCCGTTACCGGGTTAGGATCCCTGTTCTTCGAGCTGGTTCAACTGGCTCATCAGGCGCGACTTGCGTCGGGCAGCTTTGTTCGGGTGGAGAACACCCTTCATGGCTGCTTTGTCGAACGCGGCCTGAGCGACTCGCACTGCCTCGCGCGCCTCTTCCACGCGACCTTCCTCGATCAGGCGTCGGGCCTTCTTGTCGGCGGTGCGGGCTCGCCCACGGTGGACCTGATTGATCTTCTCTTTCCGTTTGGAGCTACGAACGCGTTTCGCAGCTGATTTTGTGTTAGGCAACGTATCTTCCTCCTGTTTGTCGTCATACTCCCAGCGACCTGTTATTTTACACCGGGTCGGCAGATTTGTAAAGCTAACCACCCTGGCCTATAATCTTTTGGAGATCAGAAACTGGAACAAGGTGAAAGGGTGGAGATGGAAAGAGAGAAAATTGCGGTTGTCTCCGGGCTGCCTCGCTCCGGAACATCGATGATGATGCGCATGTTGGAGGCGGGGGGGCTGGAGGTGCTGACGGACAACATTCGGACAGCCGACAAGGACAACCCGAGAGGGTATTATGAGTTCGAGCGGGTGAAGCAACTCGATCACGACACCGGGTGGCTGGAGGACGCGAAGGGGCGGGTGGTCAAGATCATCTCTCAGCTCCTTCAGGAGCTCCCCGCTGGTTGCACGTACAAGGTCGTGTTCATGCATCGGGCGATGGACGAGATTCTGGCGTCTCAGCGGCGGATGCTCGTGCGACGGGGTGAGGACACGGACAAGATCAGCGACGAGCAGATGGCGGCCCTGTTCCGCAAGCATCTGGAGCGGGTGGAGGGATGGCTCGATCAGCAGCCCAATTTCGACGTCATTCACGTGAGCTACAACGAAGTTCTGGCCCATCCGGAGGAGGAGGCGAAGCGGGTCAACGCCTTCTTCGATGACGACCTGGACGTCGGCGCCATGGCGAAGGTCGTCGATCCGACACTGTACCGACAGCGCCACGAGGACTAGGCTTTGGCGGCGACAGCAATTGGATCCCCCGGCATCCTCCATAGGCCGGCGCGGCACCGACGAGCTGAGCCCCCGCAAGTAGGAGGGTTTGCTTGAAGGAGAAGGTCAAGCGGTATATCGCTGCTGGTGGGGTGGTCGTTCAGGACGAACGGGTCCTGGTGCTGCGCTGGCCCAGCCGGGATGAGATTCGGCTCCCCAAGGGGCACGTCGAGGCGGAGGAGACGGTGCCGGAGGCGGCGATACGCGAGGTGAGTGAGGAAAGCGGTTACACACGCCTGGAAATCGAGGCGGACCTCGGGAGTCAGCGGGTCGCCTTCGACAACGAGGGGCGTCACGTGGTCCGGACCGAACGCTACTTCTTGATGAGGCTTACCGGGGAGGGTGATAGGCCCTCGGGCAGCGGCGAGGCGAAGTTCGATCCCGTCTGGCTAACCTGGGACGAGGCGCTGGGCGTGTTGACTTTCGAGGCGGAACGGACCTGGGTACGGCGAGCGAGGCGCGTGGCGAACGGAGACGAGCCGACCGCCGACGAATTGTGAGGAATCGAGGAGAGATGGAAGAAGCGCGTTTCGAAAAATCGGGTTGGTCGCTCGACGCGTTGCTGCCGGCGCACGAAGGGGAGGAGCTGGAGCGGGTCCTGACGGAGCTGGAGGAGCAGGTCAGCGAGCTGGAGGGCGCGCGCGAGCGGCTCTCCCCGGAGATGAGCAGCGAGGCGTTTCTGGAGGTGATGGGGCTGGCCGAGTCGATACGCACGTTGGCGGCGCGATTGACGGGTTACGCTCAACTGTGGTTCGCCGAGGACACCCAGTCGCAGGACGCCCTGGTCTTCCTGGGGAGGATGGAGCAGCTCGCCACGGAGGTTCAGAACCGGCTGTTGTTCTTCGAGCTGTGGTGGAAGGGGCTGGATGACGAGGCGGCGGAGCGGCTGCTGGACGCGAGCGGCGACTATGCCTACTATCTGGAGACGCTGCGGCGGTTCAAGCCCCATACCCTGTCGGAGTCCGAGGAGAAGGTCATCAACCTGAAGGACGTCAACGGGGTGGACGCCCTGGTGAATCTGTATGAGATGATCACCAATCGCTTCACGTTCGAACTGGAGGTGGATGGGGAACGGAAGGAGATGACCCGCGCGGAGCTCTCTACCTACTTCCGGGATCCCTCGCCGGAGATGCGGGCCGCGGCGTATCAGGCCCTGTACGACGTCTACAGCGAGCAGGCCACGGTGCTGGGACAGATCTACAGCCACCGCATGCGCGACTGGGCGAGCGAGAACGTGAGCCTGCGGTCGTTTGACTCGCCGATCGCCGTCCGTAACCTGGCGAACGACATACCAGACCCGGTGGTCGAGACCCTGCTGGGCGTCTGCCGCGAGAACATGTCGCTGTTCCAGCGGTACTTCCGGTTCAAAGCGAGCCAGCTGGGTCAGGACAAGCTGCGGCGCTACGACGTCTACGCCCCGCTGGGTGCGGCGGAGAAAGCGTACCCCTTCGCGGAGGGGGCGGATATGGTGCTGGACAGTCTGAGAGGGTTCTCGGAGGAGGTAGCCGACGAGGCGAAGCGGGTCTTCGTCGACGAGCATCTCGATGCGGAGATCCGTCCGGGGAAGCGGGGCGGCGCCTTCTGCGCGGGAATCCTGCCGGGGGTGACGCCGTGGGTGCTGGTGAACTACGTCGGCAAGATCACCGACGTGACCACGCTGGCCCACGAACTCGGTCATGCGGTCCACGCGATGATGGCGGAGGCGCACTCCATGTTCACGTTCCACTCGGCCCTCCCCCTGGCGGAGACGGCGTCGGTCTTCTCGGAGATGCTGCTGACCGATCGGTTGCTGCGGGAGGAGGAAGATCCGGAGGTGCGGCGCCAGTTGCTGGTGACGGCGCTGGACGATGCGTATGCGACGGTGGCGCGCCAGGCGTACTTCGTGCTCTTCGAGAAGGCGGCGCATCGCGAGGCGGTGGGCGGCGTCAGCGTCGACGACCTGTGTGCCCTCTATCTGGAGAATCTGGATGAGCAGTTCGGCGACGCGGTCGACGTGAGCGACGATTTCCGTTGGGAGTGGACGGCGATTCCCCATTTTTACCACACGCCGTTCTACTGTTATGCCTACAGCTTCGGCCATCTGCTGGTCCTGGCCCTGTACCAGCAGTATCAGGAGGAGGGGGAGTCGTTCGTGCCCCGTTTCCTGAAGATCCTGGCCTACGGGGGATCGCGGAGCCCGGAGGAGATCATCAGCGAAGCGGGTTTCGACATCGCCGCGCCGGATTTCTGGCAGCGGGGCTTCGACGTCCTGGAAGGGTTGGTCGATGAGCTGGAGGGGCTGGGGCCTGCTCCCGCTCAGGCGACATGATCGCCCTCTCGACCGGGTCCCTGTACACCTACGGTATCGCTCGCGTCTTCGACCTGGCGGCCCAAGCCCATCTCTCCAACTACGACGGGCGGGAGCATCGATCCCCGCCGGACGGCAGCCTGCGTCTGGGGAGCTTGCTCCAAGCCTTGACCCGCGATGGCTACCGAGGGGCCGTCACCGTTGAATGTCATCCCGATGCGTTGAAAGCTGAGGACGCGGGAACGTGTCTGGCGGCACTACGTCGGGCGCAATCCTTCTGTCGAGCACACTATGAATGGAGGTAGACCGGTGTCAGAGCATACAAAGACGCGTAATATTCTCGTGGAGCAAGTGCCGAACCTGCCGATGGAGGAGCAACCGACCGAGCTGGTGGAGCGGAAGGGCGTTGGCCATCCAGACTCGATCTGTGATGCGATCGCGGAGGCGGTGAGCGTCGAGCTCTCCCGGGCGTACCGGGATCGGTTCGGTAGGGTGCTCCATCACAACATCGATAAGGGGCTGCTGGTGGCCGGCGGGGCGACGCCGGCCCTGGGCGGCGGCAGGGTGGACGAGCCGATGCGCCTCATCTTCGGCGATCGGGCCACCTACGAGTACGAGGGCGTTCGCGTTCCGGTGGGCGAGATCGCCGAGGCCGCGGCGAAGAGCTGGCTGCGTGGCCATCTTCGGTTCGTGGACCCGAGGGAACACATCGTGTTTCAGAATGAGATTAAACCGGGCTCGCCGGAGCTGACGGACATCTTCGAGCGGGACGTGGTGGGGGCGAACGACACCTCGGCCGGGGTGGGATATGCACCGCTTTCGGAGACGGAGAAGTTGGTGCTGGCCGTGGAACGACATCTGAACTCCACCGCCTTCAAGGCGGCCCATCCGGAGGCCGGGGAGGACATCAAGGTGATGGGCTACCGCTTCGGAAGGGACCTGACGCTGACGGTCGCCCTGGCCTTCGTCGATCGCTTCATCGGTGACGAGGGGACCTACTTCGAGCGGAAGGGCGCCATTTGTGACGAATTGCAGGATTTCGTGGCGCGCCAGCCCCACTCGATGGAAGAGATAACCATCGACATCAACACGCTGGATGAGCCGAGCCGGGGCACGGGAGGGATGTATCTGTCGGTGCTCGGAACGTCGGCGGAGGGCGGGGACTGCGGTCAGGTGGGGCGCGGGAACCGGGTGAACGGGGTGATCGCCTTCAACCGGCCGGCGACCACCGAGGCGGCCGCCGGCAAGAACCCGGTCAGCCACGTGGGGAAGATCTACAATTTGCTGAGCCACGAGCTCGCCGAGCGGATCTACCTGGAGGTGGAGGGGCTGCGGGAGGTGACGGTGTATCTGTGCAGTCAGATCGGTCACCCGATCGATCGGCCGCTGGTTGCCGCGGCGCAGGTGGTCCTGTCGGACGGAGCGGAGCTTGGAGACGTACGCGGTCCGGTCTCGGAGGTGATCGACCGGGAGTTCGCCAACATCAATCACTTCACGGAGCGCCTGATCCAGGGGGAGTTGAAGGTGTGGTAAGATAAGGGGGGGCGATGTTCGAGGCGATGTTGACCCGGGAGCAGCGGGCGCTGCGGGGCGAAGCGCGCGATTTTGTCCGTTGGGTGCCGCGAGAGTTGATCCTCGACATGGACGCCGACAGGATCACGTATCCGCGCGGGTTTGTGCGGGAGGCGGGGCGACGGAACCTGTTGGGGCCCCGCTTTCCGGTGGAGTACGGCGGGCGGCACCTGGGCTGGGAGGACGAGATCGTGGTCATCGAGGAGGTGGGGGTCCTGGGCACGGCGCTGGCCTGCGCGTACGTGATGCCCAGCATCGTTGGCGAAGCGCTCCACGTGTTCGGCACTCCGGCGCAGAAGGAGCGCTGGCTGGCGCCGCTCCTGACTGGCGAAAAGATCGCCGCCGAGGCGCTCACGGAGCCACGCGGAGGTTCGGATTTCTTCGGCACCACCACCGAGGCCCGCCGCGAGGGGGACCAATACGTGCTGCGCGGCCAGAAGCGGTTCATCGTCGGGGCGGCCGAGGCGGACGTCTTCCTGGTTTACGCCCGCACCGATCCCGAGGCGCCACCTCGCCACGGCATCAGCGCCTTCATCGTGGAGCGGGGGGAAGGGGTCGAGACGGCGTACCTGTACGGGCTTCTCGGAACGCGAGGTGGCGGGACGGGCAGGCTCGTCTTCCGAGACGCGGTGGTACCCGCCGAGAACCTGATTGGACGTGAGAACGGCGCGGCGGAGATCTTCTACCAGATGATGGTCCCGGAGCGCCTGACCAGCGCGGCAGGTGCCATCGGCATGGGCCGGGCAGCGTTGGAGGTGGCGGCCTGCTACTCCGATAACCGGCATGCCTTTGGGAAGGAGATCCGCCGTTTCGAGGGGGTCAACTTCAAGGTGGCCGACTCGATCACGCTGCTGGACGCCGCCCGCGGGCTGGTGTACGGGGCGGCCCGGAGCGTAGACGCAGGCGGGGATCCTGGTCGTTCGCGGCGACTCGTCTCTGAGGCGAAGAAGTTCGCCACCGATGCTGCCTGGCAGGTGGTCAACCACGCGATGCAGATTCTAGGGGGCATTGGCTACACCGACATCTATCCCATCGAGCGGTTGCTGCGCGACACACGTCTGATTATGATCTGGACGGGCACCAACGAGGTGATGGACCTGATCATCCAGCACGAATACTACACGGAGGTGCTGGCCGAGCGGGCGGCGACGCGGGACGTGGAATCGGACGCGCCGGAAGCTGAACAGGTCGAGGAGAAGGTTTACGAGTAGCAGAGAATGGGCGAGGGACCCGAGACCGGCCTCAGGCTGAACGTGCGGCTGCTGCCCGCCCTGGTCGGTCTGGTGCTGGTTCTGCAGCTGGTGGCGCCTTACCGCGGCTGGATGATCCTGCTGGTGGGGCTTGGCGGGGCGCTGCTGGCCTCGTACGTGTGGGCGCGCTCCCTGTGCGACGGTCTCCAGCTCACGCGCGAGATGCGCTTCGGGTGGGCTCAGGTGGGCGATCGACTGGAAGAGCGGTTCACCCTGGTCAACGAGAATCCACTCCCGGCACTCTGGGCCGAGGTGACAGATCACTCCACGATGCCCGGCTACCACATCGATCGGGTGGCGATCCTGGCTGGGGAGGACTCGACGCACTGGCGCACGCAAGGAACTTGCACGCAGCGCGGGCTCTTCACGCTTGGCCCCACGAGTCTCAAGACTGGCGATCCCCTGGGCGTCTTCAGCGTGGAGCTTCGCTATCCGCGGTCGATGCCGTTCTTCGTCATGCCACCGGTCGTCTCGCTGCCCTCTATCGAGGTGGCCTCCGGCGGGCGGACTGGTCAGGGACGGCCGCGCCCGAATGCCCCTGAACGGACGGTGAGCGTCGCCACGGTGCGGGAGTACCTGCCAGGGGACAGCCCCCGGTGGATCCACTGGCGAACCTCGGCACGCCGGGACGCCCTGTACGTGCGGCTTTTTGAGGGGGTCCCGGCGGGGGACTGGTGGATTGTGCTGGACATGAACCGGTCTGTGCAGGCGGGCCAGGGACTGGACGCGACGGAGGAGCACGGGGTGGTTCTGGCGGCCTCGCTGGCTGACCGGGGGCTGCGGTCGGGCAAGGCCGTCGGGTTGGTGGCGCACGGCGAGGAGCTGGCGTGGTTGAGGCCCCGGGGCGGTGAGGGGCGACGCTGGGAGATTCTGCGGGCCCTGGCCCTCATCGGCCTGGGGCAGGTCCCCCTATCCGAGGTGTTGGCCCAGATTGGCCCGACGCTGGGGCGATACGCCAGCCTGATCATCATCACGCCCGATCTCGGTGGCGAGTGGATTGAGTCTCTCGTCCCTTTGATGAGACAGGATATCACCCCCACCGTGCTGCTGCTCGATCGCGCCTCGTTCGGTGAGATGGAAGCGGACGGCGAGGGGCCGGTGCGTCGGATGACGGCGCTCCTCTCGACGCTGGGCGTGAGCCATCACGTCGTCGGCCGCGAGTTGCTCGACAGATCGGCCCTGCAGCCGGGCAAGCGGGGGCACTGGGAGTGGCGGGTCCTGGGAACGGGGCAT
>Ga0207797_1003178_pt1 | contig 11060 bp, 13 predicted proteins | sample PRCRCaboRojoPR_6_FD_187275 | JGI IMG/M metagenome (GOLD analysis project Ga0207797, IMG submission 187275) | Marine sediment microbial community from Cabo Rojo, Puerto Rico - PR CR 10% Liquid 1 (SPAdes) | ecosystem: Environmental > Aquatic > Marine > Coastal > Sediment | place: Cabo Rojo, Puerto... | reverse complement strand
CCGGCCGGCCGACGAGCGGTCGGAGCCGGTCGCGCCGCGCCTCGGCCCGGACGCTCTGTACGGCGAGAACCCGACGCCCCCACAGCTGGAGAACGGACCGGGGTGGGCGGCAGACCCGCTGCTGGTCTCCGGAGCCGAGGCCTACGTCGACGGCGAGTACCTCTACCAGGACTACGTCTTCGACGACCACGGCGCCGACCTGCGGACGATGGTCGACGGCCCGCCGGACCACGGCGAGCGTCTCGGTGGCCTGTTCGCCATCCCGAGCGGCGACCTCTACTACCCGAACGACCCGGAACGGTTCGCGTACAACGCGGCGGACCTGCTGGAGTTCCGTGCGCGACCCACGGACGACGGCGTCGCGTACCGTATCACGCTGAACACGATGTGCGAACCGGACGTGGCCGCGGTCGCCATCGGTATCGACACGACCGCGGGCGCCCCGGGCCCGGAACACGAGACGGACTGGGGGTACGGCCTTGGCGACCTCGGGGCGCCCGCGGACCACGTCCTCGTGACGTGGGGCGAGGGGGCCGAACTCGACGGCGAACCGCTCGCCGACGACCGGGTGTCCGTCGACGTCGAACGGAACCAGATCGAGGTGGAGCTGCCGCTCGACCCCGCGGGGGGGACGTGGCGCCACTACTGTCTCACCGGCCTCTGGGACGTCGAGGCGGGTGGCTTCCGACAGGTCGCGGTCGACCCGGACGAGGAGACGCCGGGCGGTCGGCTGGAGAGCCAGTCCCCACCGCCGGTGTTCAACGTCGGCTTCCGGTTCGAGGAGCCGTTCGGGGCGCCGCTCCACGACGCGCTCGACCTCGGTCGAGAACTGCTGGACGTGGTTCGCTCCGGTGGGCCGCGGGTGCTCGGGCGCGGCGCGTGGCGCGAGCACCGGCAGGCCCGGGCGCTGACCAGACGGGACGCCTCGGAACTCCACACCGACCTCGACTTCTCGGTGCTCGAGACGGGCGAGACCGACCGCTCGGGCGTGCCCGAGACGGGCTACCTCAACCTCCTCTACCCCTCCCGGTTCGAGTTCGGCGAGGGACGCGACCCCGACGAGAACTTCCTCGGCGGCCGCATCCAGCCCTACGCGCTCTACGTCCCCTCCTCCTACGACCCGAACGCGGCGGCGGACCTGCCGATGGTCCTGCTCTGTCACTCCCTCGGGTGTTCGTACAACCAGTACGGCATCTTCACGCCGAACTACGTCACGCAACTGGGTGAGGAGTACGGCGCGGCGGTCATCGTCCCCCAGACCCGTGGGCCGGTGGGGTGGTTCCAGCGCGAGGCCGAGCTCGACGTGTTCGAGGCGTGGCGCGATGCCGAGTCGCGCTACCCCGTCGACCGCTCGCGCGTCACCCTCTCCGGCTACTCGATGGGTGGCTACGGCACGCTCGTCCTCGCGGCGAAGTACCCCGACCTGTTCGGCCGCGGGTTCGCCGTCGTCGGCCCGCCGACCGAGGACCCCGTCGAGGGACCGACGAACAACCTCCTGCGCGCGCCGGCGCTCGTCACCCGCAAGCTGTTCGGCGGCGGCGACCGGGGTGAACTACTGGGTATCTTCAGCGAGGAACCGGAGAACGCGCTCCGCATCACGGAGAACCTCCGGCACGTCCCGATGCTGCTCTGGAACGGGCTCGTCGACCCGCTGGTCCCGCTGCTCGCGCCGACGAACTACGCGGAGCGGTTGCGTTCGCACGGCTACCGCCACCAGCTCGAACTGTTCACCGGCACCCACCTCCTGCTCGTGCTGCGGGACAACTGGGCGCGCGGCGGGCGCTACCTCTCGAAGGGGCGGGTCCCCGAGTCCCCCGCCCGGGTGACCTACCGGCGCGTCCCGGACCACGACCACCCGGACCTGAACCTGCGGCACGACGGAGCCTACTGGGTCCGGGACATCGAGGTACGGGAGGGCCGTGACTCCGGGCTGGTCGACGCCACCTGCTACGCGAAGGGGTACGCCGAACCCGAGCGCAAGCGCTACACCTCGACGGGGACGAACCCGCTCCCACACACGAAACGGGGGCTCACGTGGGAGGACACCGAGGACGACCCCCGGCCGCCGGCCAACGCCGTCGGCGTGCGACTCTCGGGTGTCGACCGGGCGACGCTGTGGGTCGAGCGGCCGGGTGTCGACCCGACGGAACCGCTCCACCTGCGGGCGGAGACGGACGGGGACGCGACGCTGGTGCTGAGGGGGTCGTTCGGGGAACGCGAGGTCGAGGTGCCCGACGGGGAGACGGTGACCGTCGACCTAGAACAGGGCGCGGAGCCGGCCGAGTAGCCCGCTCGGCTCGTCGGATTCGAGCGCATCCACGCGGGACTCCAGTCGGTCGACCGTCTCGCGGTGCTCGGTCAGTTCCCGGTCGAGGAACCGTGCCCACTGCTGGGCCGACTCCAGTTCCTCGCGCTTCGTGTCGAGTTCGGCCTCCAGTCGTTCGATCCGGTCGTCGCGGGCCGCGAGTTCGTCCTGCAGGGCCGCGACCTTGCCACGGAGCCGTCGCACCTCGCTGTCGAGGACCTCCTCGCGCCGCGTGGGAGCGCTCCCCGCCTCCAGTCCGGTCGTCCGGACGAACGGGGTCGCCGAGTCACTCGATGACATACTCCTGTGAGCGTGACGGAAGGACAAATAGCTACGTCAGACTAACGTGCGACGGGTGTACGCCACCGTTTCGGGTGGAAATTCGCTGATCCTCTCGTTGCCCCCGGATTACTTACTCCGCGGCACACACGAACTGATAGATGGTGTGGGAGTGCGACCGTTGTGGACAAGTCCACACGCGAAACCCGACTGAGTGTCGGAGCTGTGGGCACCGCTTACTCGCTTCGGTTTCGGACGCGGAACTGCAGTCTCGGAGCGAAGGGCGAGATGACCCTGAACCACTCGAACTGGGTTCCCGTTCGCCCGGGTCGCCCCCTGAGGATGACCTCTACTCCGGCCCCGATACGGCACCCGACGGCTCGTTGATCAGGCCCGGTGACAGCGACGAACGGACGGAGAGAGAAGTGGGGCTACTTAATCGGTTTGGCTGGCGGCTGAGCAGCCGGCTGGAGGTCTACTCTGCTCGTCCGACCGCGCTTCTCGTCGACGCTATTCGGATGCTCGTAGTCGCTGCTATCCTACTCGCCGTCTGGTTCGTCGGCGATTCCGTACCTCTGAGTCAGTTCAGAACAACGACCGGACTCTCCCGAGCAGCCCCCCGCCGACCGACTTCCCGGCGAGGTGTCGCAGAATCTGGTCGGTGTCGTTCGGCACCGGCTGCGGGTCGCTACCGGCCTCGGCGGCCGCGTCGGGGTCCTTCAGCAGGTGACCGGTGGTGAGACAGACCACGTCCTCACCGGCACCGACCTCGCCGGACTCGCGGAGTTTCCTCAGCCCCGCGACGCTCGCGGCGGAGGCGGGTTCGACGCCGACCCCCTCCGCCGCGAGCGACCGCTGTGCGTCCGTAATCTCCTCGTCGCTCACCGCGACAGCGGTGCCGCCCGTCTCGCGGATTCCCGGCAGCGCCTTCGGCGCGTTCACGGGGTTCCCAATGCGGATGGCGGTGGCGATGGTCTCGACCCCCTCCCAGCGGCGGGTCTCCTCGTTTTCCTCGCGGATGGCCTCGACCATCGGTGCGGCGCCCTCGGCCTGCACGCCCGTCAGTTTCGGCACGTCGCCCGGTGCGAGGTCACCCCCTGCGACCAGTTCGCGGAAGCACTTGTAGAGCGCGGCGGTGTTGCCCGCGTTGCCGACGGGGAGGACGATGCGGTCCGGGAAGCGCCCCTCGTCGTCGCGGAACTCCTCGAGTATCTCGAGGCCGATGGTCTTCTGGCCCTCCAGCCGGAACGGGTTGAGCGAGTTCAGGAGGTACGCCTCGCCGCGGTCGGCGAGGTCCTGCACGCGGTCGAGACAGGCGTCGAAGTTGCCGTCGACCTCGAGGATGCGGGCGCCGTGGAGCGCCGCCTGTGCGATCTTCCCGGCCGCGACCTTCCCCTCCGGGAGGAGGACGAGCGTCTCAAGCCCGGCACGGCCGCCGTAGGCCGCGAGTGCGGCCGAGGTGTTCCCGGTCGAGGCACACGCGAGGCGGTCGACGCCCAGTTCCTGCGCGACGCGGACGCCGACGGTCATCCCGCGGTCCTTGAACGACCCGGTGGGGTTCATCCCCTCGTGCTTGATGCGGAGGTTGCGTACACCGACCTCGTCCTCGAGCCGGGGGACGCGGTGGAGCGGGGTACCACCCTCGGGGAGCGTGACCCCCTCCTCGAACGGCAGCGCGGCGTGGTACCGCCAGACGCTCGTCCGTCCCTCGAACTGGTTGAACGTGGGGTACGAGTCGTAGCGGGCCTCGAGGAGCGCGTCACACTCCTCGCAGGTGTAGACGATGTCGTCGAAGGGGGCGTGGTCGTGGCCACACTCGATGCAGGTGAGCCAGACGCCGCCGTCGGCCACGTCGGGGGCCTCCGGGTTCCGCGGAAGCGAGAGGTCTGCCATTGTCGGCGGCAGGTGTGGCCCGGGGAAAAGTGGGTCGGTCGGGCCGCTATTTGCTGGTGGGCGCGCCGCTCACTCCGCCGCTTCCAGCACCGACTCGTCTATCTCCACACCGAGCCCCGGCTGCTCCGGCGCGGCCAGTTCGCCGTCCTCGTGGGCGAACACGTCCGGGTCCTCCAGCATGAACCCCCAGACCTCCGGGGTCCACGGCGGCTCCATCGGGTACTCGACCCACGGCGAGTCGACGGCCGTGACGACGTGGAGGTTCGCGGCGAATCCGAGCGCGTTGGTCCACGTGTGGGGCACGAACTCCGCGCCGTGCTGGCGGGCGAGCGCGGCGACCTCGGTCGCCTGCTTGATGCCCGTGGCGAGCGCCGCGTCGGGCTGGTAGACGTCCAGCGCGTCGCGCTCGGTGAACTCGCGGTAGTGGTACGCGCCGTTGTTGAACTCCCCGCCGGCGATGGGGATGTCGACCTTCCGCCGGAGGCGGGCGTAGCCGTCGTAGTCGTGACGCGGGAGCGGCTCCTCGAGCCACGCGACGTTCCCCACCTCCTCCAGTCCGCGGCAGAACTCGACCGCGTCGGCGAACGACCAGCGCGTCTCCTCCTCCATCACGCGGACGGCCCACCCCTTGTTCGCGTCGACCATCAGCGTGAGGTCGGGGAACGCCTCGCGGACCTCCCTCACCATCTCGATGTGTTCGACCTCGGTGACGCGGAGCTTCACCGCCTCGAAGCCGTCGTCGACGCGCTCCTCGACGTACGGGATGCGCTCGTCCGCGGGCTGGTACTCGCCGGTGGAGGCGTAGCAGGGGACTGCCTTTCGGCGCCCGCCGAGCAGTTCGTGGACGGGCTTGCCCGCGTCCTTGCCGACGATGTCCCACAGCGCCATCTCGATGTGCCACGGTCGGGGACCGACGAGGTCGACGGTCTCCAGTTTCCGGAGGATGCCCTCGACGTCGTGGGGGTCCTCGCCGAGCAGGAACAGCGAGAGCGGCGACTCGTAGTCGAGTCCGCCCGCGAAACTCGGGGAGGCGGCGTAGCCGGTGATGCCCTCGTCGGTCTCGATCTCGAACAGTTCGAGTTCGTGGGTCCCCTGCGGGTAGCCCGGGATCCACGTCGGGTAGAACGCACCGTCCACCGCGCCCTCGAGGTGGTACTGGTTGACGCCGGTGATCTGCATGGTGGGTGCGAGACGCCCCCGTACAAGTAGGTTCGGCCAGCGAGGAACGGCCGTTTTAGAGCCGGAGGTACTGGGCGTGGAGGGTCCCGTCGAGGTCGAGGACGTTCGCCTCGTCGACGAACCCTCGCTCGACGGCGACGGCGACGCTCTCTTCGCCGACGAGGTTCGCCGTCGTGGCGCGGGCGAGGCTGTCGGCAACGCGGTCGGCGTCGGCCTCCTCCGCGCCGTCCTCGTAGAAGGCGGCGTCGACGGTGAGCGACACCTTCCCGTCCTCGAACGTCTCGCCGACCACGTCGGAGTCGCAGACGCTCACGAGCAGGCCCTCCGGGGTGTCGCGTTCGGTGAGGAGCATCGCGGTCACCGCTGCTGGCGGACGAACTCCTCCTCGGCCCGCTGGCGCATCTCCTCGGCCTCGGCGGCGACCTCCTCTGCCTGTTCGTCCTCGCCGAGTTCCTCGAGTGCGCGCGCTTTCTCCTCCAGGATCTCGCTGTTCCTGAAGCCGAGACGGAGCGCGTTGTCGAACGCGTTGACCGCGTCCTCGGCGAGGCCACGCTCGAGCAGGAAGAACCCACGGTTGTACCACGCCTGCGGGAAGCGCGGGTCGATCTCGACCGCGCGCTCGGCGTGTTCGAGCGCCTGCTCGGATCGGCCGGACTCCCACATCGCGTAGGCGAGGTTCGTCTCGGCGCTGGCGGCGTGGTCCGAGCTGTCGTCGATGCGGAGTGCCTCCTGGTAGGCGCCGATGGCGGCGTCCCACTCCTCCAGCTGGCCGTGGGCGGCCCCCTTGTTCACCCACGCCTCCTGCGAGAGGCGTTCGTCCTCGGCGTAGCGGGCGACCCGCTCGAACGTCTCGGCGGCCTGCTCGTGGCGGTTGATCTGCATGTACGAGAGCCCGACGTCGAGCAGTTCCTCGGCGTCCACGTCCTCGGTGGCGAGCTGGCGTCGGTCGAGCGTGTCGCTCACGACCCGGGAGTCGACCGGGTCGACCTTCCCGGGGTCCACGGAGAGCTCCGGCGGGTCGAGGTCGAACCCCTCGTACGGGTCGTCGAACCCCTGGCCCTCGGAGAACTTGTGGGGCCGCTTCTCGGGGTCGTCGCGTTCCTCGTCGGTCATACCGGCGCTTGGCGGGGCGCGCGGTTAAGGGCTACGTCGTGTGCGTGGTCGACCGAAGGGAGACCACGGCGTGTGAACGGCGGCAGAGCCGCCGTGAGCGAACGGGAGGCCACCGACGAGCGAAGCGAGCCGTGAGCCGCGTGACTGGCCAGCGAGCGAGCGGCCACGGAACGGTGAGTCGCGCCGGTGGCCGGGGTGGCGAACAGCCGGCACGTGGGGCGTTCGTGACGCGGTGTGCCGGACACCAGCCTCGGCCGCGCCACGCGAGTGGGCTACACGGGCCCTCTGCCCCCGGCATCCGACTTCAACGTTCGCCGCCACGCTCATCCCTCCCGAGCGCCGACACCCCCCATGCGACTGTTCGTGAGCGTCCCGCTCGACGGCCTCGCCGAGGGCGTCGCGGCCGCACAGGAACCGCTCGACCTGCCCGGTCTGAAGCTCACAGACCCCGAACAGGCCCACGTCACCCTGAAGTTCCTCGGGGAGGTGGAGGCATCCCGGGTGGACGAGCTGACCGAGGCCATCGAGCGAGCCGTCGAGTCGGCCGACGTGACACCGTTCGACGCGGAGGTGGGTGGGTACGGCGTGTTCCCGTCGCTCGAGTACATCAGCGTCGTCTGGACCGGGTTCCGCTCGGGGAGCGAGCCGTCGACACGTCTGCACGAGGCCATCGAACGGGAGACGGTCGTGCTCGGCTTCGACCCGGCGGAGCACTCGTTTACGCCCCACGTCACGCTCGCCCGGATGCGCGACGCCCGGTCGAAGGACGTGGTGCGCGAACTGGTCGAGTCCGAGGACCCGGACGTGGGGTCGCGCTGCGTCGACAGGGTGGAGTTGACCGAGAGTACGCTCACGGACGAGGGCCCACGTTACTCGCCGGTCGAACGGTTCGAGCTGCCGACGGGGATTTAGGCCCGCCAAAACCTATATGGAAAGTGATAGGTTTATCCCCGCCCGCGTCCAGATTCCGACATGGACGTGGTCGGGAGCTTCGTGTTCGTGTTCGTCGCCGGCCTGATCACGGCGCTGGCGACCGGCCTCGGCGCCATCCCGTTCTTCTTCGTCGACGACGTCAGCGACCGGGTCAACGTCGTCCTCTGGGGGCTGGCCTCGGGTATCATGGTGTCGGCGTCGGTGTTCGGCCTCGTGCTGGAGGGGCTGGCCGAGGCCGACCCGTGGGGGTCGGTGCTGGCGCTGGGTCTGCCTCGGTGGGTGGCGCTGGCGACGCCGCTCGTCGTCGGTCTGCTCGCCGGGGTTCTGCTGGTCGTCGTCGCCCACGACGTCATCGAGGGGTACGACGTCCACCCGAAGCAGTACGCGGAGGCGGACTTCCGCAAGCTCCTGCTCGTGCTGGGGGTGCTGACGGTCCACTCGTTTCCGGAGGGGGTGGCGGTGGGGGTGTCGTTCGCGGAGCTGAACCTGGAGGGTGGCGTGACGATTCTGGGGTTCGCGGTGCCCCTGCTCGCGGTGTTCATGACCGTCGCCATCTCCATCCACAACGTGCCGGAGGGGCTGGCCATCTCCATCCCGCTGCAGTCGATGGGCGTCTCGCGGCCGAAGATGGTCTGGTGGGCGGTGTTCTCGTCGCTCCCGCAACCCATCGGCGCGGTACTGGCCTTCGCCTTCGTCAGGGTGGCCCGTGACTTCCTGCCGGTCGGGTTCGGGTTCGCCGCGGGCGCGATGGTGTATCTGGTGCTCACCGAGTTCATCCCGGAGGCGCTGGAACTGGGGGCGGGACTGCCGGGACACGGCTACCGGGAACTCGTCGGTGGGGTGGTGACGGGAGTCTTCGTGATGGTGCCGCTGGTGCTCGTCTAGCTCCGGTCGGGGCGGTTCGGTCGGCCGACTGTCTCGGTGGCGCCGTCCCGGAGGGTCCGCAGCGCGGCCACGAACAGGACCAGCAGGCCGACCACCAGCAGCGGGTAGCCCACCGGGCCGAGGTGGACGTAGAGGAACCACCCGACGCCGAGGTCGACGGAGGCGAGGACGAGGGCGGGGATCGGTGTCTCGGTCACGTCCGCTACGAGACTGTCCGGTATCTTGAGTCTACGCTAAGTTCAAAAGAGTGTTCGTCTGAGTGATACGCTGGCTGAGGGCGAACGGAGGGACACGGCGTGCGCCCCGCAAAGGAACAAGAATTTAAACGGCGCGGAGGTAGGAGAGGCCACTATGGGCAAGAAGTCGAAGGCCAAGAAGAAGCGGCTGGCCAAACTCGAACGGCAGAACTCGCGGGTACCGGCGTGGGTCATCCTGAAGACCGACCGGGACACGATGCAGAACCCCAAGCGCCGGAACTGGCGGCGTAACGACACGGACGAATGAGCGCCAGCGACTTCGAGGAGCGGGTCGTCACCGTCCCCCTCCGTAAGGCGAAGGCAGAGGCGTCCCAGAAGCGAGCGGACCGCGCGATGGCCATCGTCCGCCAGCACCTCGCCAAGAACTTCGCCGTCGACGAGGACGCCGTCCGCCTCGACCCCTCCATCAACGAGAAGGTCTGGGAGCGGGGTCGCTCGAAGCCGCCGTCGAAGCTCCGCGTCCGCGCCGCCCGATTCGAGGAGGACGGCGACGTGGTCGTCGAGGCTGAGGCGGCGTAGACGGCGTGCTCCGCGCGGCTCTCAACGGTTCGTCCTACGTCGGCGTCTTCGCCCGCGCGACGGACGACTGTCTGCTCGTCCGCCCCGACGTCGAGGCGTCGCTGTGCTCCGAGTTCGAGTCGGAACTCGAGGTCCCCGCCGTCCGCACGACGGTCGGTGGCTCCGCGACGGTCGGCGCACTCGCCACCGGCAACGAGAACGGCCTGCTGGTCAGCAGTCGCGTCGAGGACACCGAACGCGAGCGCATCGCGGAGACGACGGACCTGCCCGTGAACGAACTCCCGGGTCGCATCAACGCCGCCGGCAACGTCGTCCTCGCCAACGACACCGGGGCCTACGTCCACCCGGACCTCTCCCGGAAGGCCGTGCAGGCCGTCGAGGACGCGCTCGCGGTGCCCGTCGAGCGCGGTGACCTCGCGGGCGTCCGCACCGTCGGCACCGCGGCCGTCGCCACGGACCGCGGCGTCCTCTGTCACCCGAAATCGACCGACGAGGAACTGGACTTTCTCGAGGACCTGCTCGGCGTACCCGCCGACATCGGCACCATCAACTACGGCGGGCCGCTCGTCGGTTCCGGCCTCGTCGCCAACGGCTCGGGCTACGTCGCTGGCCAGCAGACAACCGGCCCCGAACTGGGCCGTATCGAGGACGCGCTGGGCTACATCGACTGACCGTCCTCGCCTCCCCGCTCCTCGCCCACTCGCCTCGTTCGCCGCCGGCCCGTCTCCCGCATCACACCGTACCGGAGGATACTTCCCGCTCGCGCGCCCGATTCGTGTACGATGAGTGCATTCACGGTCAGCGGTCGGTACCAGGCCCGAGACGGGTGGCAGGAGTTCGAGGTGTCGGTCGACGCCCCCAACGAGGACGTCGCCCGCGAGCGCGTCTACGCGAACCTCGGGAGTCAGCACGCCCTGAAGCGGACGCAGGTGGAGCTCGGCGAGGTGAGCGCGTCGTGAGCCTCGGTGGTGGCGGCGGCGCGATGCAGGAACTCCAGCAGCAGCTGGAGGCGCTCGAACAGGAGAAGGAGGCCATCGAGGCCGAGATTCAGGACCTGCAGGACGAGCAGAGCGCCATCGACGAGGCCATCGAGGCCATCGAGACGCTGGAGACTGGTTCGACCGTACAGGTGCCGCTCGGCGGCGGCGCCTACGTCCGTGCCGAGGTCCAGGACATCGACGAGGTCGTCGTCTCGCTGGGCGGTGGCTACGCTGCAGAGCAGCAACAGGACAGTGCCGTCGAGACGCTGGAGTCGAAGAAGGAGCAGCTCGACGACGAGATCGACGAGCTGCGCGAGGAGGTCGACGAGGTCGACGCCGAGTCCGAACAGCTCGAGCAGCAGGCCCAGCAGATGCAACAGCAGCAGATGCAGCAGATGCAACAGCAGATGCAACAGCAGCAGGACGACGACGAGTAAGCCGCCATGTTCGACGGACTGAAGGAGAAGCTGGGTCGGTTCCGCGACGACGTCGAGGAGGAGGCCGCGGAGGCGGACGCCGAGGCAGCGGCCGAGGCCGAGGTGAACGCCGAGGCCGAAGCCGAGCCCGACGCGGAACCGGAGTCCGAATCCGAGTCGGAACCGACGCGGACGACCGCCGAGACGGCCCCGTCGCGGGACGCCGACTCGGGAGCCGATGCCAATGTGGACGCCGACGCGACGGCCGACGAACCCGACAGCGGCGGGCTGGCCTCGCGTG
>Ga0207797_1003177_pt1 | contig 11060 bp, 10 predicted proteins | sample PRCRCaboRojoPR_6_FD_187275 | JGI IMG/M metagenome (GOLD analysis project Ga0207797, IMG submission 187275) | Marine sediment microbial community from Cabo Rojo, Puerto Rico - PR CR 10% Liquid 1 (SPAdes) | ecosystem: Environmental > Aquatic > Marine > Coastal > Sediment | place: Cabo Rojo, Puerto... | reverse complement strand
ACAGGAGGCGCTGCGGTGTCTTCATTGTTATCTCAATGCGAGAATCGATCCGGACACATGTATTTCCTGTTTGACATGCGTACGGGTTTGTCCTTTGGGAATTCCAAAAGCGAATCAGATCGGGGAGGTCGTTATTGATCCCGTGGAATGTCAGGCGTGCGGGATGTGTGTTGTGGAGTGTCCCGTGAGAGCCATTGATATCGGGCTGAATCGACGAGCCGGGCTCTTCAAAGAGATGGAGAAAGCCAAGACCGAAAGGGGAAATCGCCCGCCGAAGATTGTGGGTATCTTTGACCTGTACGGCAACTTCACTGCTGAAGACATGGATCGTTTACGGCAAGATTATCCGGACATGCTCGCCTTGACCTTGTTTGGCTTGAGACGCCTTGACGCTGTCGACATTTTCAAGGCCTTCGGCCTGGGGGCGAAAGGCGTCCTCCTGGCGAAGTCTCCCATAGAAGAAGATCCCTTTCCGGAAAAGGCCGACCGGGTGGAGCGAATTGTAGAACACACGCGGGATCTTCTGGAGGCTCTGGGAAAAAAACGGGAGCAGTTGGCGTTGTATGATATGCCGAAAGAAGGAATGCTGGAAAAGACGTGGATGGAAGAATGGATCGAACAGCTTCCGTAAATCGTTGGTTGTTTTTTGAGTGATCCCTCGCGTTCAAAAACGAGTTGCCTGGGATATTCGAAAACAGCCAGGAAGTTGACTTTGCGAAATGGCATTCGCAGGGCGGGTCCCTATCTTGCCGCTTGTTTTGTCGAAGCGTTTCGCGAAGTCGGAAGCTACCGCGAAGGCGAAGCCGTATCCACCACACAGGTCGATGCAGTTTCGCCTTCGGTTAACAACTTCGTCGTGGCAAGGATGACCCTACGATTAAGGTAACATGATGTCTCGTAAACAAATTGAGACGAATATCTTTATCAGAATTCCCCTCCTTGCCTCGTCATAGACAAAGTCGACGACGGGTCAGGAATTCTGATGGAAGATTCTTTTTCTGCAACCTTTGCGGCTGCGGTGAATTCGTCTTTGGATGAGTATAAAGGAAACAAGTAAATGATCACAATCGAGCGCAAAAAGATCGAAGAAATTGCCGACATGATCAAAGGCCTAAACAAGCTTTTGGTCCTGGGATGTGAAACCTGTGCGGCCATATCTTTCTCCGGCGGCAGGCGTCAGGTGGAGGAGCTGTGTGCCGGCCTGCGGATGGCAAGAGAAACGGAGGGAGACCTGGCAGAGATTGTTGGGGACAGCGTGGCCAGACAGTGTGAGCCGGAGTTTGTCGATATGGCCGGCGATAAAATCGCGGAAGCGGATGCGATACTTTCGCTGGCCTGCGGTGCAGGCGTGCAACTCATCGCCGAACGGTTTCCAGATAAAATCGTTTTGCCTGGGAGTAATACCACGTTTATCGGCGTAACGGAAAAAATGGGGCTCTGGACGGAACGGTGTGCCGGCTGCGGCGACTGCCTGTTGGACAAGACGGCCGGGTTGTGCCCGATTGCCAGATGTGCCAAACAACTCCTCAACGGCCCGTGCGGCGGATCGATGGAAGGAAAATGTGAGATCAGTAAGGATGTCAATTGCGTCTGGCAACAGATCATCGATCGATTGAGTCGGTTGGGTCAATTGGACAAACTTGCGGAAGTTTTCCCAGTGAAGAACTGGACGCCGGCGGGGCATGGGGGACCCAGAAAGTACGTTAGAGAGGATCTCAAGTCATGAAGTCAGGTAGCAATTTAGAAAAGATTTTAGCAAGTGGTCAGTTTGCCGTTACCGCAGAGGCGGGACCTCCCAAGGGAACGTCGGCCAAGGTGGTTCAGAGAAAGGGAGACCTCTTAAAATTTTGCTGTGACGCCATGAACGTGACGGACAATCAAACGGCGATCGTTCGAATGTCGAGTCTGAGCGGGTGTGTACTGTTGCAGAACCAGGGAGTAGAACCTATCCTACAGATGGTGGTGAGGGATCGTAACCGCCTGGCCCTGCAAGCGGATATCCTGGGCGCAGCCGCCCTGGGGATAACGAACGTATTGTGTCTGTCCGGAGACCATCAGAAGTTTGGAAACCATCCCACCGCAAAAGGGGTTTACGATATCGACTCGATCCAATTCCTTCAAATGGTCAAACAAATGCGTGACCAGCACAGCTTCTTGAACGGCGAGGAGATTTCCGGCGAGGTGCCTATGTTTATCGGGGCTGCCGCCAATCCTTTTGCCGATCCCTTCGAGTTTCGCGTTGCCCGATTGGCCAAAAAGGTTGCCGCAGGTGCTGACTTCATTCAGACCCAAGGCATATTCGACATGTCCAGATTTGCCCGGTGGATGGAGGGGGTGCGAGAAAAGGGCCTCCATGAGAAGACCTATATTCTGGCCGGATTGATTCCCATTAAATCAGTGGGTATGGCTCGATATATGAGAAACAACGTTTCCGGTCTGAGTGTCCCGCAGGAGCTTGTGGATCGGATGGCCAATTCGGACGATCCCAAGGAGGAAGGGGTCAAGATATGCCTGGAAACGATTGAGCAACTCAAGGAGATTGAAGGGATTCATGGGATACATATCATGGCGGTAGCCTGGGAAGACATCGTTCCCCGGCTGGTTGAAGAGTCGGGTTTGATGCCGAGACCGGTTGTGTAGGGTGTGCTCGGGCGACGGCAAGGTGTTTGAGGAGGAAGGGTCGTATACATTACCGGGCAACGAAAAATACTGGGTTTGCATTATGTACCAATCGGTGCATGTATGAGAGAGTCAAGGGGTTCAGAAAAACGGACAAACGCTCCAGGTTCGGCGAGAGACCCGAAAAAGTATTTGTCGGTCCTTCTACGAATAACTGACCCCTAGAATGTGAACCAGAGATAAAGGAGTCGGATGATGGAAACAGATACCAAAATCCTGGTCGTAGATGATGATCCCGACATGCGGGAGACGTTGCAAATGATTTTGGAATCCGGAGGCTACAACGTGGTTCTGGCGGAAGATGGGGAGCAATGTCTGGCCAAGTTAAAAGAAGAACAACCGGACATGTTGATTCTTGACCTTCTCATGCCCAACATGGATGGTTTCGAGGTGTGCAAGGCCCTGAAGGACCCAAGGTTGGCCAAATATGCGGGCATACCGATCGTTATTCTCAGTTCCGTCCAAGAGGATGTAAGTCAAAGGCGGTATGAGTTGGAAATGGGAATACAACTGGATGTGGACGACTACGTAGAGAAGCCGGTTGAGGGGAGCATCCTCCTGAGGCGAGTGGACCGGATCGTTAAACGAATGGCCAGAGAATGACGGAATCGACGACAGCTGGATCTCGTACACGGTATCGTGCAATATTCCTGGATTTTCGGTAGTGGATTTCCACTTCCCCCCACAAGTTCCAATCCGAGGAGTTGGCCTCAGTAAGGAGTTGGGTCGCCGACTTTTTGCGGGGGCCGATATTCACAGCAGGAGAGATTATGAAGAAAATAGCGCTGGTGGATGATGACGTGGACTTTTCTGAAGCAACCAAATTGCTGCTTCAGTCGAAGGGCTACGAGGTCGTTCTTGCTCATGACGGTAAGGAAGGCTTGGATATGATCCGGTCCGAAAGGCCGGATCTCATCATCTTGGATGTAATGATGCCGGAAATGAACGGCTATGACGTTTGCGTAGTCCTGAAAGAGGATGAAGCATTGAAAGACATCCCGGTCATTCTACTTACCGCTGTAGATCAGGCCTTTTTTCGTACCACCTATAGCAAGCACATGGGTCTTATGACCGAAGCCGATGAATATATCGCCAAGCCCGTGGCTTCTGAAGATCTGGTCGCTTGCGTGGAATCGTTTATGCGTGAGGCGTAAGCCCCAATGTTGATAAAGCCGAGCATAAACGTATTGGTGGTGGAAAATGATATCGGCATGATGCAAAAATGCCGCGAATTACTGTTGAACGAGGGGCACTGGGTTCGAACGGCCGAATCGGTAGAAGAGGCCGTGGATATCATTCAGCGACAACCTTCGGAGGCGGACATTATTCTCTTGTCCCTGGAATTACCCATGGGGGGAAGCATGACGCTGATTGAAACCCTTCAAAAGGCCCGCCGGGAACCTTTAATCATGGGGATTTCCGAAGATTGCGGCGAAGAAGCCCTGGAAGCCATGGAAGCGGGAGCCTACGACTGCATCCGCCGGAATTTCACCGAGGCCGGTTTTTGGGTGAAGATGAACCGGGCCCTGGAAACCCACCGGTTGCGCCGGCAATTGGGGGTATTAAAAAGGGAAAGACAAGATGCGCTGACGAAAAGCAAGGTTCATCATGACGAAAATATCCTTACCATACTCAATAGTCTGACGGATGCCCTGGTTGTTACAGACTGGCAGACGAATCTGGTGTTGTTCAATCGGGTGGCCGGCCGTTTGTTCGAGTTGAACAAAAATGAAGTTCTCGGCAAGCCCGTCTCGGAGTGTATCCCTTCGGACGAGTTGTTGTCTTTTCTCATTCGTGCCGTGAAGATGGACAGTTCTCTGGCCACGTTGATGGCCGGAGAGGAACCGGTCATCACGATCGGTGAACGGACGCTCCAGGTACACGTGGATCCTGTGGTGAGCGACGCAGGCACCGTCATCGGGGCCGTGGCCTTGTGCCATGACGTGACGACGGTAGAAGCCATGGACAAACTACGGTCGGATTTTTTATCCATGGTGTCTCACGAACTCAAGGCCCCGTTAAGTTCTCTTCTCATGCAGATATCGGTTGTGAACGACGGCATGGCGGGAGAACTGACGGAAAAACAGTCCGAGTTGCTGTCCAAGGCCAAGGAGAAAGCCAAGGGTATGATTACCTTGGTGAACGATCTTCTGGATTATCGACGGATCCAGGAAGGAAAGTCGATACAAAAGATTGAAAGCCTTGATCTGCGAGAAATCCTGGAGAGAACCATTGAATTGATGCGGCTTTCCGCTGAAGACAAGCAGATCGAGCTCACGACGGAAATCATGGAAGACCTTCCGCTCTTCAGTGGAGACCGGGGCGGGATCCAGGCAATATTCGTCAATCTGATCAGCAATGCCATCAAATATACGCCATCCGGGGGGGCGGTTCGTGTCACATTGACGATGGCCGGCAAGGACATACGGTTCAAAGTCGTAGACAACGGCATGGGAATCGCCCCGGAAGATTTGGACCGGATCTTTGAAAAATTTTATCGGATCAAGACCGAACAGACCAAGAGTATCGCCGGCTCCGGCCTTGGCCTCTCCATCGTGAAGGGCATCGTAGATGCGCACAATGGAACCATACATGTGGAGAGTCAGCCGGGGGAAGGAACGACCTTTATCGTCTCCTTGCCGACACAGGAATAATGGCGCCGCCGTGTAGCATTGCCGGGCGGGCCCTGGCCGGGATCGAGTGTCTTACATGGGTGTCATAAGCTGTTTGAGTCGATTTGTAAGAACAGCTGTTAGGAGGAATGAAAGATATGATTGTTGCAGATAAAAAAGACCTGGACGAAATCATGAAAATGATTGAGCCATATGAAAAGATCCTGATTGCAGGATGTAACACCTGCGTCACCTTCTGTTCTGCCGGAGGACCTGAAGAGGTGGACGAACTTGCCGAAGCTATTGTGGCGGGGAACAAGTCGAAAACCGTGGAGACCGCCTCCGTTCCCAGGCAATGCTCCTCTCGGTTCGTAGAACGCCTGTCCGGCGGCGTGGAAGAGGTGGACGCCGTCTTGTCTATGGCTTGCGGAAACGGAGTTCAGGCAGTGGCGGAAAGATTCCCGGACAAACCGGTGTTCCCGGCTTTGAACACCCAATTTATCGGTGTACGGAAGGAGCCGGGCGTTTGGACGGAAAATTGCGTTGCCTGCGGCGACTGCATTCTATGGAGAACGGGCGGTATCTGTCCGGTAACCCGATGTGCAAAAAGCCTTCTGAACGGTGCCTGCGGTGGGGCTTCGAATGGGATGTGCGAGATATCGAAAAACCGACCTTGTGCATGGCAAGAGATTTATGAGGCCCTGAAACGGCTCGATCAGCTGCAGTACCTCGACATGGACGTCCAAGTCAAAGACTGGCCGCTGAAGCCGGGTCGCATGACAAGGGAAGATTTGCGGGAAGAAGGTGCTCAATAAGAGAGGTCGCATATGAAATTCAGAGAGGCCGTGGAATCCGGGAAATTTCTGGTGACCACAGAGGTGGCTCCGCCCAAGGGAACGGATGTGGGACATGTATTGGCGGATGCCGAGATTGTTCAGGATAGGGTAGATGCCGTAAACGTTACGGACCTGCAAAGCTCGGTCATGCGAATGGGGTCCATGGCGGTGTGTCACATGTTGGTGGATAAAGGCATTGATCCCATATACCAGGTCACCTGTAGAGACAGGAATCGCCTGGGTCTGCAATCGGACCTGCTGAGTGCCTGGGCACTGGGTATTCACAACGTGCTTTCCCTGACGGGGGATCATCCCACCATGGGAGATCATCCACGGGCGAAACCCGTCTTTGACCTGGATTCCGTCGCTCTCCTGAAGACGATTGATATACTCAACTCCGGGTATGACATGGCCGGAAACGAGCTACAGGGACGCCCCGATTTTTTCGGTGGCGCCGTCGTGAATCCCGGCGCGGACAACGAAGCGGCCCTCGATCTGCAGGTCAGGAAGTTGGCCAAGAAGGTGGAAGCGGGCGCCAAATTCATTCAAACTCAAGGTGTATATGACCTGGACCTCTTTGAAAAGTTTATGCGCCGCATTGAAGGATTCAACGTAAAGGTGTTGGGCGGAATTATCCTGCTCAAATCCGTAGGTATGGCCCGCTACATGAACAAAAACGTGGCCGGTGTATTCGTCCCGGAGTCACTGATTCAGGAATTGAAAGCGGCGGAGAACAAGAAGGAGGCCAGTATTCACATCGCTATACGTTTGGTGGAGGGGATGAAAGATCTGTGTGACGGGGTTCATATCATGGCCTTGGGCTGGGAGAAGAAAATCCCCCAGATCCTGGATGCGGCAAAGTTATAATGATCACCCTGTTTGAGAAAACGACACAGTAAAAGGCTCTAGATACAAGGCGTGCGAGGCTCGAAGAGTGAGGCGTACGTCTGTACGTCGCAGCGATGAAAGGCGAAGCACAACGCAGTAGATAGACCTTTTACGCAGTCGTTAAAGAAAGGAGTAGACGACATGTCATTTGAAACGCCGAAGATTGCATACAATGGTAAGATTCGGGAAATTTCTTTGGGAAAAGAAGGTGAGGTGACGGTCGGCGGAGAATCGTGTTATCCCTTTTATCTCTTTGAAGGGGATATGCCGCGCCGTGCGGTAATCGCCATGGATGTATACGACACCAAACCGGATGATTGGCCGGAGTCCGTATTGGCGCCCTTTGCCGATGTAGTGGACGATCCCGCATCCTGGGCGAAAAAATGCGTCGAGTCCTATGGTGCGGAGATGATCGCCTTACAGTTGGTGAGCATCGATCCGAATGGATTGGATTCCCCTCCGGAAAAGGCGGTGGAGGTCACCCAGAAAGTGGCGGAGGCCATCGACGTTCCCCTCATCGTCTGGGGAGTGGCCAATTCTGAAAAAGACACCGTCGTCTTAAAAATGATTGCCGAGGCCTGCTCCGGCATGAACCTGATTCTGGGGCCGGTGGAAGAGGATATCCACAAGGCGGTGGGTGCTGCTGCGATTGCGTATGGACATACCGTCGCGGCATCCACTCCGATCGATATCAACCTGGCCAAGCAACTGAACATACTTTTGAAAAATCTTGGGGTGCCGGACGAGAAGATCCTGATCGACCCCACCGTTTCTTCCCTCGGCTACGGCCTGGAATATTGTTATTCCGTCATGGAGCGAATCCGGATGGCGGCGTTGACCCAGGAAGACGAGCGACTTCAGTTTCCGATCTTGGCGAACCTGGCCAAGGAGGTTTGGAAGATCAAAGAGGCCAAACTCACCCAGGAAGAAGACCCATTGTTGGGGGAGCAGGAGAAGCGGGGAATTCTCTTGGAGGCGATGACGGCGGAGCTGTTTCTCATTGCAGGTGCCGATATTCTGGTGATGCGTCATCCAGAGGCTATTGGTCTGGTCCGCAAGTTTGTGAAAGAAATGACCACGGAGTAGGTGAAGTTTGTCGCTTGTCGTTCGTAGCCGATAGCTGATGGTTGATAGCCGACAATAACGGATAACCGATAACAGATATCTGTCTAGAAACGGAGGAGAGATATGGCACTAACTGGAATTCAGATTTACAAGCTTCTGCCCCAGACCAACTGTGGGGACTGTGGTGTTCCGACCTGTTTGGCTTTTGCCATGAATCTGGCTGCCGGGAAGGCAGAACTTTCCGCGTGTCCACACGCTTCGGAAGAAGCCAAGGCCCAGCTGACCGACGCCTCGGCGCCGCCGGTGCGGCAGGTGACCATAGGTACAGGAGAGAACGCACTGAAAATTGGAGGCGAAACCGTCCTGTTTCGCCATGAAAAAACCTTCGTCAACTCTCCCGGTATCGCCGTTCTGGTTACCGACGAGATGTCCGAAGAAGACATTGACGGGCGCCTTGAGCGGTTCAATACCCTTGAATATGAGCGGGTGGGATTGACATTGCGATCCGATCTGGTTGCCGTCAAATGCGTGTCCGGAGACAAGGACAAATTTGAAGCCCTGGTCGGTAAGGTAAAGACAAAGACGCAGGCGGGTATCATTCTGATGACGGAGGATCCGTCGCTCATGGGAGCGGCCTGCGAGGCATGCGCGGACCGCAAGCCCTTGCTCTACGGGGCGAACAAGGAAAACCTCGACGACATGGCCAAACTGGCCAAGGAGAAGGGCTGCCCCCTCGGTCTAAAGGGAGCAAATCTGGACGAAGTGGTCGAACTTACCACCAAGCTTTCCGGTGAGGGATTCACCGACCTGGTGATTGATTCAGGTGTGCGGGATGTAAATGTGGCGTTCAAGGACCAGGTCTCGATTCGTCGGGGTGCAATCGTGAAGAAGGACCGATCGGTTGGCTTTCCTACGATCACTTTCCCTTGCGAAATGACCGACGACTTCATGATGGAAACCCTGCTGGCCGCCATGTTTGTGGCAAAATACGGTGGGATCATCGTCCTGTCCGACCTCCAGGGCCACAGTCTCTTTCCGCTGTTGCTGGCCCGGATGAATATCTACACGGATCCGCAACGCCCCATGGCCGCCTCACCGGGCATTTATGAAATCGGCGGGCCGGACGAAAACTCTCCGGTCCTGGTGACCTGCAATTTCTCGCTGACTTATTTTATTGTTTCTGGAGAGATCGAAACCAGTCGGGTCCCTGCCTGGTTGGTGGTAGTGGATACGGAAGGACTCTCGGTCTTGACGGCCTGGGCGGCCGGCAAATTTGTCGGCGATGTGGTTGCGGAGGCAATGAAGAAGTTTGGAATCGAAGACAAGGTCAATCACAAGAAAGTGGTCATCCCGGGCTATGCCGCAGCCATTTCGGGCGAACTGGAAGAGGAGCTGGAAGGCTGGGAAATCATGATCGGCCCCCGAGAATCGGCCCACATTCCGGCATATTTGCGGGAATGGAATAAATAAGAAAATCCAAAATCCGAATATCTAAACGCGAACAAATACGGAAACGGTCTTTCTTTACGTAAAAAGTACGTTCTTGCGACTGTTTTTAATTGCTACAGGACTGTACTGTTGATCAAAGCTTACGTAGATACCTCTTCAGCATTCGCTTTTCGGTAATTGTGAAGAGGTTTCTCTCTGCGATCTCCGCGACTCTGCGGGAATCCTTCTGAATTTGGAAATCCTTAAATTTGACTCATCGGAGGAGACATGATTCTGATTGGTGAAAATCTCAACGTGATGGTGAAAAAGATCGGTGAAGCGATAAAGGAGAGGGACCCGAAACCGATTCAGGACATGGCGGTGGCGGAGGCGGAAGCCGGCGTGGATTACATTGATATCAATCTCGGTCCAGCGAAAAAAGGTGGAGAAGAATTGATGGAGTGGATGGTTAAAACCGTCCAGGAAGTGGTTGATTTGCCTCTCTATTTGGATACAACGAACGCCAAGGCCATTGAGGCGGGATTGAAAGTCTATATCAACAAGAAAGGCAAGGCCGTGGTCAATTCGGTGATGTGTCGTCCGGAACGAATGGATGTACAGATCCCCGTGGTCAGCGAACACGACGCCGGCATGGTGGCGCTTCTCTGGGGTCCCGAAGGGTTGCCGCGGGATGCCGCCGAACGGGGCGTGTTGGCCACGGAGATTCTGCAAAGAGCCACCGAGGCGGGCATAGCCGGAGAAGACATCTGGGTGGATCCCATCATTACGCCGGTGAACGTTCAGCAAAACCAACTGCTGGAATGCAACCAGTTCATGTCGGAACTGGATATGATTGCAGAAGTACTGGCCCCCGGATGTCATTCTACATGCGGCCTTTCCAATGTTTCCAACGGCGCACCGGATCACTTGAGACCGATCCTGAATCAGACCTACATGATCATGCTGGAAAGATTCGGTATGAAGTCATGTATCGTCGACGCCTTTGACAAAGACCTTCATGAGGTCGCCCGTGGCAAATGGCCGGAGATCGCCGCCGTGGTAAACGATGTGGTGGACGGAAATGAGATCGACATGTCAGCGCTGGATCCGGAGGCCCAGAAGTATGTAAAGACCGCCAGGGTGCTGTTGGGGCATTCACTTTACTCGGACTCATGGCTCGAACTCTAGCCTGCGGAAAGGCCGGCTTTTGGCTCAATGCGGCGTTCTCCGCGGGATTTCATCCTCGATGTAGCGCTGCTACACCTGCGGTGTAATCCCTTGTGCGGCCTTGCCTTGAACCAAAAGCCGGCCTTTCCGAATGAAAACAAGCTGTAAAGCAAAAGGGCAAGTAAAACGGTTTTGTGGTCGTGAGAATTGTTGCATTTGTGAGATTGAGAGTTGGTGTGAGTCATCTTTTGCTTTGATACGGCGTTCTCCGCGGGTTTTGATCCTCGCCGTAGCGCTGCTACGACTGCGGTCAAAATCCTTGTGCGGCCTTGTCTCAAAGCAAAATCTAACCCTTCCGGGCGGCAACATTGAGCATGACGACTGA
>Ga0207797_1003176_pt1 | contig 11061 bp, 10 predicted proteins | sample PRCRCaboRojoPR_6_FD_187275 | JGI IMG/M metagenome (GOLD analysis project Ga0207797, IMG submission 187275) | Marine sediment microbial community from Cabo Rojo, Puerto Rico - PR CR 10% Liquid 1 (SPAdes) | ecosystem: Environmental > Aquatic > Marine > Coastal > Sediment | place: Cabo Rojo, Puerto... | reverse complement strand
TCGGCGTGGCAGCCGCGCCGGCCTACGCTCGCATCGCCCGCAGCGCCATCCTCGACGTCCTCGCTCAACCCTACATCGAGGCCGCCCGGGCCGTGGGGTGCTCCCCGTGGCGGATCACCGTTCGGCACGTGCTCCCCAACGCGGCCAGCCCGCTGATCGCCTTCGCCGCCACGCAACTGGGATGGATCCTGCTCAACGGGGCTGCGCTCACGTTCCTGGGCCTGGGCGCGCCGCCGGGCAGCCCCGAATGGGGCGCCATGTTGGCCGAGGGCCGCGACTACCTGCGCGATGGGCCGTGGATCAGCACGTCCCCCGGCCTGGCCCTGACGCTGACCGTCCTATCGGCCAACCTCATCGGCGATGGCCTCCAGGAGAGCCTGCCTCGCGCCTGATCGGCAACCCCCAGAGCATGGGCATCTTTTTCCTTTGCACTCCGCCGAATCTGGCGTATACTGGTGTTCGGGGCAGGTCAGGAACCCAACGTCTACTGAGAGGGTTAATGAGCGCCCCTAGAACGACGATAAGGCGTTCGCCTGGGATTGACGCCTGTTTTCGTCGATGAAAACAGATATCGGAGATACATGCAACGACCAGCCTCTAGAAACTGCAGAGGAGCTCACAACTGCTACAAACGCCCACGCGTAGATCAGCTCGAGCCAACGGAACGGATAGACAAACACTCAATAGAGGAGGTAGCGTGAACTCAGCATCAGACAATGAGAAGAAAGAGGATCAGCCAGGGAGTATGATCGGTGTCGGGATAGCGATCGGAGTTGGGCTCGGGGCTGGGCTCGGCGCAGCGATGGACAATATGGGCACAGGCATCGCGATAGGCATCGCCATTGGCGTCGCCATCGGGGCGGCGATGGACCAGCAGCACCGCCAGGAGCCCGATGAAAACGATCAGCCCACCGAGTGAAGCGTAGCCTCTCCGTTGAGGTATGAGAACCGGCCACTGGATCATCCTCGCCGCACTGGTGCCTGCAGTCATCGACTGGGTCGCGGTCAGACGGCGGCGGAAGCGGATGGAGTACATCTTCAAGCCCGCCACGCTGCTGACGTTCCTCGCCGGCGCGTCTCTCCTGGCCAGAGATCCATCGAGCGGCTGGCAGGCGCGCTTCTTCCTGATCGGCCTGATCTGCTCGTTGGTCGGCGATCTCTTCCTCATGCTGCCCGACGAGCAGCGATATTTCGTCCCTGGGTTGGGCGCCTTCCTTCTGGCCCACGTGGGCTACATCATTGGGCTGAACCGCTCGCCACCACCTCTCACCAGCCTCCTTCTGTGGATTCCCGTCGCCGGTCTGGGCGGTTGGCTCACACGCGCGATCGTGGCCGGCGCCCGCCGGCGTGGGCAAGGCGACCTCGTCGCGCCGGTCGTTGTCTACAGCATCGCCCTCAGCCTGATGCTCTTCTCTGCGTGGGCCACGCTCTTCCGCCCAACCTGGGGAGCGCCTCAGCGGCTGTTGGTGATTCTGGGCGGCAGCCTCTTCTTCGCCTCGGACACTATGCTGGCCTGGGATCGATTCGTCCACCCATCGACCACGCTCCGCCAGGCGGTGATCGTCACCTATCACCTGGGGCAGATGGCGCTAGCGGCATCGATTGCTCGTTGACGATATTCGGTATTCGAAGCAAGTTGAGACCTGAGAATGTACTGAGAGCCAACGGGCGGGTCTGAAGCGAAGGCAAGGCGTTCGCCAGGGGTTGGTGCTGTGGCTAAAACCGACCATAGGCCAACTGGAGGCCTCAGAGTATCTTGGAACTGCTACGAACGCCCATATTGCAGTGTTATTGCAGACTTTTGACATAGACCCTAGACTCTGATAGAATACTAGTCACGCTCCGGCGGTGGCGTGCGACACGTGGGCACACCACCAAATTACAAGCTACTCCGGAAAGGGAGGAGGTGAAAGAACATGGCAGAGGAAATGGCCAATGTCGAGCCAGGCACTGGAGAGATCACACAGGATGACAAGCTATGGGCATTGTTGAGTTACATTTTCAGCCCGCTGATTGGCATTATTGTCCTGCTGATCGAGGATAAGAAGGATCGACCGTTCCTTAAGTATAACGCGGTCGTTTCGATTGTCCTCGGCGTCATAGCGATTCTCTTGAGCTGGGCATGCATCGGCATCCTAGTCTGGATCTACGCGATCTACCTAGGCATCAAGTCGTATCAGGGCGAATGGGTCGAGGTGCCCGTCGTCTCGGACTTCGTTAGAAATCAGGGTTGGGTATAGACCCAACCACACCTCCGACCGGAAGGCCCTTCTCCAAACGGTGAAGGGCTTTTCCTTTTGTCGGCGCTGTGGTAAGATACCAGCCGATTGATCCGGGAGGGACTCTCTGATGCCACCTACACCCAAACGTTGGCAAGTCGCGCCCAAGGCGCCACCCAGCCACCTCGCGCGCCTGCCGGGCCTGCACCCGCTGATGACGCAGGTACTCTACAACCGGGGGATCACCGCGCCCGCCGATATCGACACCTTCCTCGGCGACGACGACTCGCCGGCCAATCCATTTGCCCTGAGGGATATGGAGAAGGCCATCACCCGCCTGCGAGAAGCACTGCGCCAGGACGAACCCATCGCCGTCTATGGCGATTTTGACGCCGACGGCGTGACCGCCACGGTCCTGCTCGTGCAGACGCTGGAAGCGCTCGGTGGCGACGTGCGGGCCTACATTCCGGATCGGATCGACGAGGGGTACGGACTCCACAAAGCCGCGCTCACATCCTTGGCCAAAGAAGGCGTAGGGCTCACCGCCACCGTCGATTGCGGCGTCCGCTCGCTACAAGAGGTCGACCACGCCAACCACCTGGGGATGGACGTCATCATCACCGATCACCACTCCGTCGGGCCGGAACTGCCCAACGGAGTGGCCGTGATCGATCCCAAACGCCCGGACGAGGCCTATCCCTTCCACGAGCTGGCCGGCGTGGGCGTGGCCTACCGCCTGGCCCAAGCGCTATTGCGCAGTCACCGCCAGGCGCCCATCACGGAAGCTGATCTCTCGCTCGACGAAGAGAGCCTGCTGGATTTGGTGGCCCTGGGCACTGTGGCCGACATGGTCCCCCTGCTGAGTGAGAACCGCGCGCTCGTCAGGCGCGGACTGGCCTCGCTCAACGCCCTGCAGCGACCGGGACTTATGGCCCTCAGTCGCAAGGCCGGGCTCAGACCGGGCCAGATCGACGCGACCGCCATCAGCTACTCGCTGGCGCCGCGCATCAACGCCGCCGGACGGATGGGCCGCACCGAGCTGGCCTATCGCTTGCTGAATACCCGCCGTCCCGCCGAGGCCCAACGTTTGGCCGACGCGCTCAACCGATTGAACCGCGAACGCCAACAGACGACGCGCGCCGTTCAGGATCGCGCCTCACAGGCGGCGCTGGAGGCGGACGACGGAGGGTTCCTCCTCTTTGCCGCCGCGCCGGACTTCCCGGCCGGCATCGTCGGGCTGGTGGCCAACCGGCTACTGGATCGATTCTATCGCCCCGCCGTCATCGTCGAAATCGGCGACCGCTACTGCAAAGGCTCTGCCCGCTCGATCGACGAGTTCCACATCACCGAGGCGCTAGACAGGTGCGCGGACCTGCTGGAACGGTACGGCGGACACGCAGCCGCCGCCGGGTTCACCCTCCCTCACGACAATCTGGACGAGCTGGCCGAGCGCCTCAACCGCCTGGCCACCGAGCAACTGACCGGCCTGGACCTCAGCCCAGTACTCAACGTCGATGCGGAGACTCCGCTAGACCAGCTCACCTGGGAGCTGATGGCAGACCTGGCCCAGCTCGAGCCCTGTGGCTACGCCAACCCGCAGCCCCTCTTTGTCAGCCGGGGGGTCCACGTCGATCGGCGCCGGACGGTGGGGTCCGATGGCCGCCACCTCAAGCTCTCAGTCTCCGACAGCCAGGGCCGGCGGCTGGACGCCATCGCCTTCCGTCAGGGGGAATGGCTCCCCAAGCTACCGGAGACCATCGACCTGGCCTATCACTTCGAGATCAACGAGTGGAACGGGCGCCGGAGTCTCCAGCTCAACGTGCAAGATCTACGCCCCAGCGGCATGGACGATCCATTCGAGGCGAGATAGGATGAGGCCGCTTCTCTGCGCCCCACGACGGATCAGACGCTGGCAAGTCGCCCTGCTTGGGCTCCTGCTGGCAAGCATGCTGGTCGCCGGCCCGGCTGCCGGTCAGGCGCCGCCGGCCCCACGCTTTGGCGCGGTGGAGGCCTTCCGCGACCCCGTGGCCGCCGCCGAAGCCGGCGTGGGCTGGGAGCGGATCCTCTTCTACTGGTCGGAGCTCCAGCCCCAGGGCCTGAATGATTGGAACGGCTATCACGTCCCCGACGAATGGCTCAACCAGGCGGAGGCGGCCGGTCGCGACGTGGTGGCCGTGCTCAAGCATACGCCGGCCTGGGCCACCGACGGTCCGCCCGGATGCGGCGTGCCGCGCGGGCTGGACCTGCCGGTGAACGATCCCAACAACCTCTGGGCTCGCTTCGTCCGGCGCACGGTGGAGATCTACAGGGGCCGCATCCACCACTGGGTGATCTGGAACGAACCGGACATCGCCCCCGAGACCTATGGCGCCGAATGGTGCGGCAGTGTTGATGAATACTATCGCCTACTCAAGGTGGCCCACCAGATCATCAAGGAGCTGGATCCGCAGGCCACCATCCATTTGGCCGGCCTGACCCACTGGCATAATCCAGGCTACCTCCGTCAGCTCCTGGCAGTCGCTTCTCAGGACCCCGAGGCCGCGGCCAACGGCTATTTCTTCGACGTCGTCTCGCTCCACATCTACTTCGAGATCAAGAACTTCCCCATCATCATCAACGAAACCGAGGCGACACTGAGGCTATACGGTCTGGATAAGCCGATCTGGATCAACGAGACCGACGCGCCACCCAACGATGATCCACGCTACCCGCTGCCGGAGGCTAACTTCAAGATCAGCCTGGAGGAACAGGCCAGCTTCCTGCTGCAGGCCTTCGCCCTGGCCCTGAGCGAGGGCGTGGAGCGGATCGCAGTCTACAAGTGGGTGGTGGCGGATCCGCCCCCGGCGGGTGCGGAACCCAACGGCATCGTTCGGCCCGATGGGAGTAAGCGCCCGGCCTTCGAGGCGTTCAAGCTGGCCACTGCTCACTACGCCGGGACCCAGGGCGCCACCCGCTCCGGAGATCGAGCGCACACGGTGGTCAGGCTGAACCGCGGCGCGCAGGTCACGCGTGTGCTTTGGGCGCGGACGGACAGCCCCGTCACCGCCGTCGTGCCGGCGTTGGCCTCTCAGGCCCAGTTGATCGACCAGACCGGTCAGCAGCAGACGATCCAGCCCAGCGGAGGCCAATATCAGATCCCGCTGCCCGGCGCACGATGCGCCGACAGCCGCGGCTGCATCATCGGCGGCCCCACGTACCTGCTGATCGAGGAGACAACCGGCACGCCGCCCCCCGGTTCGCCCCAGCCGACCCTGACGCCATCGGCCACGTCCGTCGGCCCCATCGCCACGGCGACCGTGACGCCCACAGTCACGCCCACGACCGGGCCTACGATCACGCCGACCCTCACCCCCACGCCCTCGCCGACGCCAACTGCCACGCCCACGCCGCTGCCCACGGCGACGCCGACGCCTTCGGCCACGCCATCCCCCACACCGACCTCGACGCCAAGCCCGTCCGCCACGCCGTCGCCGACGCTGACCCCGTCGATCACGCCCACGCGGACGCCCTTCCCCACCCGTGCGCCCACCCCGGGCGAGGTCGATGCATCCATCTGGCCCCTGCTGATCGGGCTGGCGATCATCATGCTGGTGGCGGCCATCATCGGCACGCTCTTCCGGTACGAGCAGTAACTCCGGCGTCGAGAACTGCCTCCTACAGTGCCGTCATAGGAGCGCCCTTCCGAGCCCGATCAACCTTCTACCTACTCGTTCTCCACCCCGGGCTTGGGGGCCAATCCCACGCCCCGGAAGGCCCAGGGCGCACCCAGACCGATCCACAGCCCCAGCACCGCGTACCGGAGAAAGCGGAGCACCGCGTAAAGCCAGCCCTCCGCTCCTGGCAAGATACTCTTCAACAAGAAGCGGAGACCGAAGAGGACCACCAGCCCGCTGACGAAGCGGAAGAATCGCTGCCAGACCGTCCCGCCGGCATCGAACCCGCCCAGCCGATCCAGCCACAGAGCGCCCAGCGAGACGCCTAGGAAGACGCCCATTGCCGCCGTCGTCACCTCGTCCGGCGAGAGGACGACCAGGACCAGCGGCAGACCCAGGATCAGGGCCAACTTGGGGCCCAGGTCGCTCCGCCGAACCCAATCCGCCACCGGGCGACGGAGCCGCAGGTAGAGCAGGAGCACCACAACGCCAACGGCCCAGCCGGCCAGCACGTCGGTGGGGAAGTGGACCCCCAGATAGACGCGCGAGAAGCCAATCAGAATCATCAACACCACCGCCCCCACCCAGGCCCAGCGCTGACGAATCTCGGCCGCGACGGCACCCCAGACCGAGACCGCCGCCTGGGCGTGCCCGCTGGGCAGACCGTAACCTGTGGTCTCATAGCGCTTCACGCCGGGATCCAGTACAAACGGGCGCGGATGCCGGAAGATCCGCTTGAGGGAGACGTTGGTGCAGAAGCTGGCCAGGATCAGCATCCCCAGCCGCATCCCCAGCGTGTAATCGACGCACCAGAGAAGGAGCGGCAGGAGGGCCATGAAGAAGTCCTCCTCCCCCAGAAACGTGATCGCACGGAAGAAGAGGTCCAGGGGCGGACTACCAATCGACTGTACCGTCGCGATGAACTCAAGCCCCCAGGTCCATATCGGTTCCATCGTTGCCTCCTTAAAAGCTCGGCCCTGATCGCCAGGCTCCCCCCTCGGCTCGCCTTCGGAAGCGCAGAAAGCGGCACTAGCGAACCGAGGGGGCACCGGCGACGAGGGTTAGGTGTGGATCAGTAGGTGATTTTCGCTTACTCGCAGGAGGAGGATCTCGGCCTGGCCGCCGACCGTGGACTCGATCCTGGCCTCTCGGTCATCGGGCGATTCGATCGTCGGCGCCACGTAGGCTGCCGACGGCTCCCGCGCAAGCCACTCGCCGACCACCGGCTCACCCCCGCGAGCGCATAGGCTAGTGACGTCAGATGGTTGCTCGGCCATAGACTCCTCCGTCCCTACCACCGCTGATGGACCGAGGGCTTGATGTAGGTCTCGTAGATCTCCCTGACACCGGTCATCTGCTCATCGGTCAGTGGCGGCATCTCGGACGCTTGGACGTTGGATTCAACGTGCGCCATACGCGAGGCACCGGGGATGACGCAGCTCACCTCATCGAACATCAGTACCCATCGGAGGGCGTAGAGCACCAGGTTCTCCTCATCGGGGAAGAGGTCCTTCAGCTCCTCGACCGCCTTCAGGCCCAGCTCGTAATCGACGCCGGCAAAGGTCTCGCCCCGATCGAAGGCCGAGCCATCGCGGTTGAAGTGGCGATGGTCGTCGGGATCGAACGTCGTCTCCCGCGTCATCTTGCCTGTCAGGAGACCGCTGGCCAGCGGCACGCGGATGATGATGCCCACGTCCTTCTCCTGGGCCAGGTCAAAGAAGAGCTCAGATGGACGATGGCGGAACATGTTGAAGATGATCTGCACGGTGGTCACGTTGGGGTACTGGATGGCCTTGATCGCCTCTTCCACCTTCTCCACGCTGACGCCCAGGTTGAGAATCTTCCCCTCGTCCTTGAGCCGGTCGAAGAGGCCGAAGATCTCGGGGCGGTAGTAGACCTGCGTGGGAGGGCAGTGAAGCTGGATCAGGTCGATCGTCTCCACGCCCATGTTGCGCAGGCTATCTTCAACGAAGCCCTCCAGCGCCTCCAGCGTGTACCCCTTGTTGACGTGGGGGCTGATGCGCCGGCCGCACTTCGTCGCCACGTAGACCCGCTCGGAGCGAGATTTGACCACCCGCGCCACGGCGGCCTCGCTCTGGCCGTCGCTGTAGACGTCGGCGGTGTCGATGAAGTTGACGCCCGCGTCGATGGCGCGATTGATGATCCGCTCGGCCTTCTCGTCGCTGAAGGGCTGGCCCCACTTGCCGCCCACCTGCCACGTCCCCAGCGAGACCTCCGATACCTCGAAGCCTGTCTTACCTAGTGTCCTGTATTCCATCTCGAACCTCCTATCAAGCTATACCTGCAATCGTCGATTATCCAACCATATGCCGAAGCGTGGACTGGCGTCCACGGCTACGGTCCAAACTGGGCGATGGCCTCAGCACCTTCGAAGACCCACACGCCCCAATCGCCGCCCGACGCCGGCCCACCGTGGGCCACAAACGGGGTCCCGGGCGAGACCGTGGCCGGCCAGCGCGCCACCGGCTCCCCGCCCCGGCGGAGCACGACCTCCACCGTCATAGGCCGCGCGCTGGCTACAGCGAGCTCGGCGGTCTCCCCGGCGGGGAGGAGCCGAATCGCCAGCTCGCGGTTGGCCCAGTTGTAGCCGCCGATACCGGCGACCGAGTACCAGTACTCGGTCCAGCTCACCACCTCGCCGGGTGCGAGCACATCCTCATCCCAGAAGGTCGGCGTCACCCCACCCCACAGCTCGAAGTAGCGGCTGCCGTCGTCGGTCCACGCCTCGGGCGATAGATCACCCAGGCAGAAGAGCTTCACCCCACGAGCGATCTGCGGGGGGAAGGCGCGCACGATGCCCTGGTCGTTCATCAGATCGTAAGCTCCCACAAAGCCGGCCTCCGCCGGATCGGCGAAGAACCCCAGGTGCTCATCGTACTCGCTGTAGTGGCTGAAGTCCCGCCCATCGTGGATCGGCCAGGCCAGCGAGTCACCCGGGCCGGGCAGGGAGCCATCGCCACGCGAGTGGATGGTCACCGCGTCGTCGGGGAGGATGAACGTCAGCGCGGGCGAGGGCCTGTTCCGCTCAGAAAGGGTCAGCATCGCGTTGGCCCAGAACTGATACCCCTGCGGAGCGCCGGTGGGGTTGGTGATGCGCGGGGTGAGGCTGAAGGCACTGGATTGCTCCTCCAGCCGGATCGTCAGCTCGACCCGCAGCCCGGTGCGATCGTCCGTATCCCAGACGCGGACGCCATTCCAGAGGAGTTCGTACTCCCAGGGACGATATTCGTTCAGCCCGTGCTCCTCCACCGGGAAGGCCCACTCCATCCCGCCGGTCGCCAGCCACCAGCCGCGGTACCCCCAGCGGGCCGGCTTGATCACCGGGTTGGCGTAGAAGAGCTGGCGGCCCGTGGTCCGGTCCTCCCAGCGGAGGATGCGCCCGCCCAGCTCCGGCACCACCGTCAGCCGCACGTACTCGTTCTGGATGATCACGGCCCGGTATGCACGTGGCGCCGGCGGACCGAGCGCGTCGAAATCGAGCCGTGGGTAGGGGTAGATCGCGTCTCCCGCCGTCGTCTCGACCAGGGCCTGGTGCCAGCCATACGTCTGCAGGATGATCTCCTGGTGCCAGACGGCCACGCTCGGCGTGGGGCTCGGCTCCGGCGTGGGGGAGGGCGTCGGGGTATGCGTGGGGCTTGGTCTCGTTGTGGCGGTGGGCCAGGGCGTCGGTGTGGAGGTCGGGGTGAGGGTTGGAAATGGGCTCGGGCTGGCGACGGGCGAGGAGGCGGATGCCGGCGATGGTGTGGCGGTGGGCGTCCCCTTGACCGCCTTTCCGGGGGCCGACGGATCCTCGATGGCCGCATTGCAGGCCAGGATCAGCCCCAGCAGCCCAACCGTCAGGGCCGCCCGCCAAGCGATCTGCCCGAGCCATCCGTAGAGCAAACGATGCATATCCCAGCCCTAGTGATGGAAGAGGCGGACGCCGGAGAAGGCCATCACCATGCCATACTCATCGCAGGCCTCGATGACCATATCGTCGCGGATCGAGCCGCCCGGCTCAACGACGTAGGCCACGCCGCTCTGAGAGGCGCGATCGATGCAATCACGAAAGGGGAAGAAGGCATCTGAGGCCAGGGCCACGTCCATCAGCCCATCCAGCCACTCCGTCTTCTCCTCCGGCGTGAGCCGCTCCGGCACCTGATCGAAGTATCCCTCCCAGAACGTCTCCTCGGCCGGGGTCAGCTCCTCCTGGAGGAACATATCGATGGCATTGTTCTTTTCGGCCCGCGAGAGTCCCTCGCGGAAGGGGAGCTCCAGCACTGAGGGGTGTTGACGCAGGTACCACGTATCGGCCTTGGAGGCCGCCAGCCGGGTGCAGTGGATGCGCGATTGCTGGCCCGCACCCGCGCCGATCACCTGCCCATCCACTGCCAGGCAGATCGAGTTCGACTGGACGTACTTGACCGCGATCTGCGCCACCAGCAGGTCGCGCACGGCCTGCTCGGGCAGCGTGCGGTTTTCGGTGACGACGTTGCTCAACGTGCTCCGATCGAGTAACACGTCGTTGCGACGCTGCTCCAGCGTCAGGCCGAAGACCTGGCGACTCTCCATCGGCTCCGGCTCGTAGTCCGGATCGATCTGCAGGATGCGGTAGCCGCCGTTACGCTTTTCCTTCAGGATCTCTAGGGCGTCGGGGTCGTAGCCCGGGGCGATGATTCCGTCCGACACCTCACGCCGCACGACGCGCGCCGTGGACACGTCGCAGGGATCGCTCAGAGAGATCCAATCGCCAAAGGATGACATACGGTCGGCACCTCGCGCACGGGCATAGGCCGTAGCCAGGGGCGAGAGATCCAGATCCTCGACAAAGCAGGCTTGCTTCTCCGCATCGCTAAGCGGCATGGCCACGGCGGCCCCCGCCGGGCTCACGTGCTTGAAAGAAGCAGCAGCCGGCTGCCCAAGAAGCGCCTTCAACTCGCTCACTAACTGCCAACCGTTTAGGGCGTCTAGCAGGTTAATATAGCCCGGTCTCCCATTTAGGGCCTCAAAGGGCAAGTCCCCCTCTTCCACAAAGACGCGAGCTGGTTTCTGATGGGGATTCACACCGTAGCGCAGGCTCATCTCGCTGGACATAGTATCCTCCTTTGCCGTCAAAGACTATCACGTGGAACACACTGGCTTATTGTACGAGTGGTAGAGAGCATTGGCAAGTGAGCGTAGGGGGTCAG
>Ga0207797_1003175_pt1 | contig 11062 bp, 11 predicted proteins | sample PRCRCaboRojoPR_6_FD_187275 | JGI IMG/M metagenome (GOLD analysis project Ga0207797, IMG submission 187275) | Marine sediment microbial community from Cabo Rojo, Puerto Rico - PR CR 10% Liquid 1 (SPAdes) | ecosystem: Environmental > Aquatic > Marine > Coastal > Sediment | place: Cabo Rojo, Puerto... | reverse complement strand
CCCCGTGGCCGTCGAGAGCGACCACTTCGACGGCCACGACGTCCGGACCCAGCAGCGCATCTGTGACGACGGGGTCCGCTGGAAGTTCCTGCCGCCTGCTCAGGTGGACGGGGCGTTCCGCGTCAAACGGTTGCCGCGCCCGTGGGCTGAGGGGGAGGTCCTCGGGATGATCAACCGGGCAGGCGGCTCGTGACGCGGAGTCCGATCCCGGTCTCTTCATCGGGCCTATGGTTGTCGAGGCCGTCGGCCCCGATGGCCGTCGGCGGGCAAGGGACAACGCGCGAAGACGGTCGGGTCAGACGCTGTGGACCGCGTGGACGTCGACGCGCAGCGTCTCGTCCTCGTTCCAGGTGATCGACAGGTCCAGCTGGGCGCCCGGCACCGCCTGGCGCATCTGTTCCAGCACGATCGGGAACTCGCGCGGCGTGAGGCCGTCGACCGAGAACGGCACGTCGTCGCTCATCTCGTGGACGTAGCGCTCCAGGTGGCGTTCCAGCGGGCGCTCTTCCAGGCGCTCGAGGATCTTCGTGACGCCGGCGCGGCAGAGGTCGGCCATGGACAGGTCGTCCCGGGCCCGGTGGACGTACTCCTTCAGCCGTTGATGGTCCCTGGCGTCAAGGCGGAAGCTCACTTGGCGGCTCTTCATGGTCGGCTTCGGATCCTCCTCATCGGCGCGGCCGGTGATGTCTGTCGGTCGGTCGGCGTGTCTCCCATGGGGGAATCCTAGCGGACGTCGGGTTCGCTGTGAAACGGGGCGGCCATTCCGTCCGCGCCGGGGCGACCGATCCGGGCGAACCGCCGTTCGCCAAGTTGCCAAGTCGCCAACCGCCCAGACGCCTTGGCCTGCTTCCCCGAGCACGGCCGCCTCGACGATCCCCTTGAAGCCCGGATCGACCTCGGGTCGCTCCCGGTCAACCGGGAGCAGGGATCGGCGTCATTCGCGGCTGCCGCGTCATCCGTCGGCGGGCCGGTCGACCTGGAGACGGCGGAGTCGGGCCCTCAGCTGGTCGATGTCGCTGCGGACGAGCTCGGCCTCGAGCAGGCGCTCGGCTCGACGGCAGGCGTGCATGACCGTGGAGTGGTCCCGCCCGCCGAAGGCCTGGCCGATGGCGGGGTAGGAGCTGTCGGTGAGCTCGCGCGCCAGATACATGCCGATCTGGCGGACCTGGGTCGTCCGCTTGTCCCGCGCCTTGCCGTCGAGTCGGCCCGGCTCAAGGCCGTAGTGCTTGGCCACCTCGGCCTTGATGAGGTCGGGGCTGAGCGGCTGCGGCGAAGGGCCGTCGTCGGCGACGAGCGCCTCGACCCGGTCGACGGTGAGCCGCTGGCCGCAGAGGTCGGCGTAGGCCGCCACGCGCACGAGCGCCCCCTCCAGCACGCGGACGTTGGCGGTCACGCGGCGCGCGATCGCCGCCAACACGCGGTCCTCGACCTCAAGCCCGTTCGCCGCGGCCTTGGCGCGCAGGATCGCCAGCCGGACGTCGTAGGTCGGCGGCTGGATGTCCACGACCATCCCGCCCTGGAAGCGAGAGACCAGGCGGCTCTGCATGTCGTGCAGCTCCTCGGGCGGCCGATCGCTGGAGAGCACGATCTGTTTGCCCTGCTCGTAGAGCGCGTTGAAGGTGTGGAAGAGCTCCTCCTCGATCCCGTCCTTGTTCTCCAGAAAGTGGACGTCGTCGATGAGCAGGATGTCGGCGTGGCGATAGACCTGCCGAAACTCGGCGGTGCGATTCTGCCGAATGGCTTGGACCAGATCGATGGCGAACCGCTCCGAGCTCAGGTAGATCGCCTGGTTGGCCCGGCCTGCCTGGGCCGCGTGCGCGACGGCGTGCAACAGGTGCGTCTTCCCCAGCCCGACCTGGCCGTGGATGAAGAGGGGGTTGTAGGCGGCGCCGGGACGGTCGGCCACGGCCTTGCAGACGGAGCAGGCCAGCTGATTCCCCGCGCCCTTGATGAAGCGCTCGAACGTGAACGCCTCGCGCCGATGCCGCGCAGTGCCCTGCGCCGCAGGTGTCGCCGTGGTCACCGCTTGCTCCTTATCGACGATCCGTGGGCTCTCCCTCTCACCAATGGCACCCTGGGAAAGCGGAAATGCGCGTTCGCAAGTGGGTTTTCGCCACTTGAGGGGTTTAAGAATAGGGCAGACGGATTCCCCGAATCAACGTGAGTCTCTATGCATCGGGAGGGCAAACGCGCCGTCGTTGAGGGTTTCGCAGCGCGGAGGACGGTCGTCGCTCTGCCCACGCGGCAAATCGATCGCTGCGGAGCGGGCGAGAGGCCCGATGGGCGTACAGGACGGGCAGGTCCTCGCGACGGGAAGTTTATCACCCAGCGCCGCGCCGGGCGAGGCGCCCTGGCGGAATCCTTCCGCCGATGGCCTCGGCGCAATGCGGAATGAGGTGGCTCTCAAGGGCCCATCCAGCGAACGGCTCCTGGGGCTTGCCCGGCTCTCCGGGGTCATCGCGAACGCGTCCGCGAACGGCGCGGCGCCTGGCGCGGCCGACGTGGGAGACCGGTGGACGCCAAGGGGACGGCGGTCCCTCGGCGCCGGCGTGCGCTGGCGGGCCTGGCTGTACTATGGTGGAGCCCAGCGACGGGACCGATCACCGATCGCTCACCAAGGAGGATCGATGGGCTGGGGCATCACCAAGACCGTCCCCAAACGGGCCGGATGGGAGACGGTGGAGTCGCTCTACGACGGCTCGCTGAGCGAATACGAGTTCCACATGGCCGGCACCCCGACCCGATTGGCCGAAGGGGATTACGTCTACACCATCTTCGACCACCAGCTGATCGGGCGGCTGCGGATCAAGCAGCTCATCCCCGGCGCCGCCCATCCCGAGTCGGGGAAGCCGCGCACGTTGGTGCTGGTCGAGGCCCCGGGCGAGCGACTCGCCACGCCGATCCCGCGCAAGGGCCATCAAGGCACCCGCTACTACGACGGGGCCGACTGGCCCGCGGACTGAGCCCCGGGGGCGTTCTCTCGCATCGCTGCCATCGCTGCGTCGCCCGGCTACGTGGGATGGAGCTTCTCGGCCAAGCCGGGCCGATCTGTGCTATCCGTGCTGGGCGTCATGCGCCGGGATCCTTTCTGTTTTCTGTGGCCTCGCGTCCCTTGACGATCGCGTCAAGGACGTCGCTGCGGGCGATCATGGCCCCGTCGAGCCGGGGCCGCCATGATCGATGGGGCGCCCCATCGCGTCCAACATACGGTCGCATTCGTCGGTTGACAGCGCATACGTGAAACGGGCATACGCATTCTGGCGTTCTCCTCGACAGCACATGCTGAAGTCCTCGTCTCGTTCGCACAATCGGCATTCCGTATGCACATACACGTCCGATCCGTGTTCGGTCGGCATTCGGGGTGCGGCTAAGTCGGGTGACGCTTGGCGCTGGCCGTCATCCGATCTGCCTCCTTCCCTCGGCAAACCCGTCGAGGGCGGTCATCTCCGATGGCTTGCTCCTCTGCTCACAGGCTGTATCCCCGGCTGTCTGGGGCCCCATGCGGACATGGGCGACCTCCTTTCCTCGGGTGTGGCGGCTGGCTCGGTCGCGGTCGATCGGGTCGGCGGCGCCTGCTCATGCAGAAGCCGCGTGGGTCCGTCCGTCAGCTCCCATGCCGACGCCCTCCGTTCGCGGATCGCCGTTGCCATGGAGGCGGAACGGGGGCGGGACATGGCTGGGCCCGTCCGTTGGAGGAGCTGTCGGTCGACCGGCACGACTCTGCCAACGTTGGCGTCGGTCTCAGCGGCGACAACGCCTACGGCGAAGCGCGCGGCTTGATCGCGTAATGGGGTTCATTCATCGTACTGAAACCCTAAAGGAGAGCGGAAAACCCGGCGATGTCTCCAACGACGTCGACAGGGGGCGTTTGACACCTGGCGAGTGGACGGGAGAGGTTGCGGGTTCGACGGTCGGGGGACGGGCTCCGCCCTCCCCGTCGGGAGCCCGTCTGTGGCTTCGGGTGGGGCCTAGTCTCCATCGCGGTCAGGCCGCCCGGACGGGATGCCGGGCCGTGGCTCGCGGGCGTCCAGGGGAGGGCCTTGCAGGTGGCCGGCCCCCATCCCTGGAGGGCCATGGCGGAGCGCAGAGGCCTCGGCACGAGGCTCTGCCCGGGGCTTATTCCGCGTCGGTTCCGCGGGGGCTTGCGCAGGATCCAACCGGGCAGTGGTTGGCCGGGCAAGCGTGGGCAGCGTTGCGCGCTAGAGGGGCTCAAGCGTCAAATGCGACGCTGGCGGCGGGGAGTTCGTAAGGACGCTCTCGGGAGGGGGAGGTGCGGCGACGGCCGAGAAGGACGAGCGAGGGGCGGCCTCATGGAGCCGTCGGTGGGCGCATCGGCCGCCCCGATTCCGTCGTACGCAGGACCTGTTGGCTTCGTTCCCTTGCGGAGATGCCCCCAGGCCAGACGGAGTTGTGCTAGCCGGATCGCGTCAGGAGAACACGCGGCTGATCATTCGGGGGACGTTGGCCAACGCGCGGCGCCATCGCGGCAAGTTCCCGTCGACGGCGATCTCGATGGGGGGATCCGTGTCGTGCTGCGTCCCTTCCGAGGCGTGGCCGTTGGCTCCGTCAGCCGTCGCGTCGACCGCCGAGTCCGTGTCGTCTTGGGGGGCTTCCAGCATGTATTGGACCTGCTCCTCGACCTCGGCCAGTCGCCCGTCGTGCTTCGTGATCGTCCGTTGGAGATCCGCGAGTCGCTTTTCATAGGCCTTCGACTGATCCTCAAGTTCGGTCTCCAACTCCTGAATCCGGTCCAAGAGGTCCTCGTCCACGTGGCCGTTCTGGCCGGGGAAGTGGGACTGGAACTCCTCTTTGACCTGGTCGGCGGCCGCCTTGATCGTGAACCCGTGCTCGCGTTCGACCTGGAGCAGGCGGTCGAGCATCGCGCGCCCCTGCTCCAGGTACTGGATGGCGTTCTCCTTGCCGTCGCGGCTGTAGACATCGATCAGCGGTTTCAGGGCGGTCACGCGATCCCGGGCCTGCTTCGGGGTCAATCCGTGCATCTCCGCAAGGGCTTTGATTGTGTACATGGTAACGACAGAGTAATCGGCCGGTCACGACGTCGTAGAGGGGAGGCGTCCAGCCGGGCCTGGAAGTATGTCTTGCGACGTCGTGAACGGTGTGTCGACGTGAGGCCCCAACGTGATGTACGCTACGCCCGCAACGGGGGTTCCGACCGCGTTGACATCCCGGATTCTCCAGGAGGGGGTCGGTGGAGACCTCGGTGGCGATCGGCGATCCGGATGACGTCCGGTGGCTCTACGATCACCTCAACGGGCATTGGTGGAACGGCGAGCTCCCCGAGCGCCCGGTCCGCTGGAGCCGGCGCATGCACGCCGTGGCCGGCAAGTATTGGCGTTCGCGCGGGCGCGGCTGGGAGATCGTGCTCTCGGTCCCCTACCATCGGCACTTCCCCGACGAGGTGGCGGCCACGCTCAAGCACGAGATGGTCCACGTCTGGCAGCACGTCCACGGGCGGCTGCGGCCGGGCGGGCCGCATCACGGCCCCGCGTTCCGGCGCGAGGCCGAGCGCGTGGGCGCTCCGCGCTATTGCCGGCGCTACCCGGGCATGCGCCGGCCCCTCAAGTACGAGTGGGCGTGCCCCCACTGCGGCCGTCGACACTGGACGCGGATTCGGGGCACCTGGGCCTGTCGGGCCTGCTGCGATCGGCACAACGGGGGGCGTCCCAGTCAACGATTCCGGCTGCGGCGGGTGCGGACGCTGGCGTGACTCACGGGGACTCGGGGCCGACGCGGATCACGCGCTCCGGCGTCACGACCAGTGACACGCGGCGATCGTGGGGCTCGGTGGGCACCTCGGCGACCCGTTGGAGCTCGTGGATCGTGGTGACGACGGGGGTCGCGGCGTCGAGCAGCCCGCGACGGGCCAACAGTTCCAGCTCTCGGTCGCCGTAGCCGTGCCCCTTGCCGAGCCGACCGCCCCACTCGTCGACCGCCACCGAGCCCTTGATCACCAGGTCGGCCGCCGGCAGCTCGTCGGTGCCGACCGGCTGGCCCCATCGGGACATCCCCTTGATCGTCGTCGCCTCGCGCGCGCGGCCCTGGAGGCGGACAGGATCGAGTCGCAGGAACGTGTCGGGTCGGCGCGGGGCGGCCATGAAAAGGATCTTGCCGTCCTCCAGCGCGTACTGGCGCACCCGCCGTTGGGCGTAGTCCGGGTTGGCGTAGACGACGCGGGCGCTCCGCCATTCCGGGGTTGCGCGGAGCCGCTGTGCGGCCGCGTCGGAGCCGACGAAGTTCGGGATGAAGTCGCGCTCCTTGAACGGAAACGCCTGCTGGCCCTCGTCACGAAGGCGGCGCCAGACGCGTTCGCGGATCGCCTGCTTCGACTGACGCTCGTCCACGACGTCTCCTTCGAGCTGGTCGGTCGGTTGGTTCGCTGGCTGGCGTCCCGCGCCCCTAGCGTAAGCCGCCCGGGGCCGCGCGGCCAAGGCCGACGGGCAGGGCCGAGTGCCTCCCCTTGGGCCACGTCTCGACCGCCGTGCGCTCGGGTGGCCCAAGGGGCGTCATCAGCGCGCGTCTTTCCCCGGCTGAGGCGTCCCTCGGGCCGACAACGCGTCGTCGCGTCGACGGCCGACGCCGGGCGGCTGGACCGGGCAGCGGATTTGGCGGGGGCGTCATTGGGGCCCCCGAGAGAGGCCGCGGCCTCTCTCGGGGTGACGTGGGGGAACACGATCGGACGCGACGCGATCGGCACGACGGTCGCTCAGCCGGTGAACGCCGCCACCGCCTGCGAGGTCCGCTCGGCCGGCGGGGCGTGGCCTTCGCGAAGGTGGGAGTTCATGAGGACGCGGGTGATGTCGTGCAGGGCCTCGTGCTGGGCGGATATCTCCGCCAGGAAGCGTTCGAAGACGTCGACGGTTGAGGACTCGCAGATCAGCTCGTCGACGGCGGCCGGGTCCTCGAGCTCGCGATGCAGCTTGCGGAGAAAGTCCTGGTAGACCTGTCGTTTGGCGGCGACGACCTCGTCGGCATGGCCCGCGCGCACGTGCTGGGGCTGGATGTTGCGGGAAAATCGGTTGATTTTATTGTAGGCCGCTAGGACGACCGTCCGGCGTTGCAGCATCCCTCTCACTCCTCTCACTCACTTGGGCGCGTCGGCTGGTAAGTTCCCCAGGGTAAAACATGGTGCTCTGAAACGAGGTGATGACATCTGCGCCCTCACACGCCGCCGACGGCGGTTGTGCGGCGCGGGATCCGGCTGACCGCCGCTCGGGCGGGCCGGCCCGCGGTGGGCCGACGTGGCTTGGCCCCAAGCCATGCGACTTAATGCCGTTCCGCGATGCCGTTGCCGGAGGCGGGGTGGAGGGCACGGCTGCGCTTTGCGGCAGCGGTTGCGGCGTGAGGTGCCGAGGTCAGATTGATCACCCGGCAGGGTGCGCGACGCGGTCCCCCGCGCGCGGCGCGTGGGGTCAGCGCTCGGGCGGCGGGCAGCCGTAGAGGATGCCGGCGCGGTTGCGGCTGAGCGAGTGGATGGCCCCGCTTTCGCGCATCACGTAGGCCATCTTCTGGGCCAGTCCCCGGGGCATCGCCAGGGCCGTGGCCAGGTCGGCGGTGGTGAAGCGCTCGGGCAGGCCCTCGGGCAACAGCCCGCGTAGGGCGGCGAGGCTGTCGACGCGGTGTCGCTCCAGGACGCCCAACAGACGCCGTTCCTCGATGACCCAGCCTCGGCGGCGCCAGCCGCGCCGCCCGTCGAAGCGGCGAACCTCCTCCTCCTGGATCAGCAGGACCTCCAGGCTGAGGTTCGGGTGGCCGATCAAGGGGGCGATGCTGACCCACTCGCGGAAGGCGTCGGCGCGCGTGCCCCGCTTGGGCGACTTCCGGCGCGCCTGGGGCGTGCCGTTGCGCGGGGCCAGCTTCACCAGCCACTTCTCCGCGGGGATCGGCGTGACCACGCGGACGGGGTGGCGGGGCAACAGGCGCTCCAGCTTCGGCCGGATGGCGCCGAGCCGGCCGGTCTGGATCTCGATGAGCAGCGCATCCGAAGCGGGGCCGGGCCGCGGGCGGAGGAGGTCGACGACGAAGCCGTCGACGCGCGCTTCGGGGCGATCGCCGTCTTCGGCGTACCACGCCTTCAGGTCGGCGTGGAGCGGCTTCTCGTTCAGCGTGCCGATGCGGGGGTCGGCCTCGGCCTCAGGCTGGGGCTCGGGGGCCATGGTCGCGAGCGGGGCGCCTCCATTCTCCGGGGTGCAACGGCGACAACGACGGCTCCAAGCGTAGGCGGCGTTGGGATGTGACGTCAAATACCCACCCGCCGGCGTCGGCGAGCGCTCGGGCGGGTCGCGGACGAGGCCGATCATGCAGGGGCCGAGATGGCCATCCAGGCCCGCTCGGGAGCGGCGATCGACGCATGGCGCTGGGGGCAAGGTAGGCGGCAGGCGGGGCGGGCGCCCCGCCTGCCGGGGAATGTTCGGCGTCTTCCTGGGCGATCATTCCGGTCCGGTTCAGCCAGCGGCATCCGACCGTCGGAGGCTGGCAAGCGCGCAGCCGGGTCGGCCTCGCTGGGCTGACCCCGTGTCATGGGCGATGACCTCCCAGGCGCGATCAGCGTCTTCGACGTTACGTCCATATGGGAGCTCGCCCGAGGACGGGTGTCCGATATGAAGGGCCCGCTGCGTCCGCTCGTGAGGTGCCAGATGTCGTCACCACGTCGGGCCATCTCCGGAGCCGCCGAATATGAAGGAATTGGCCTCGTCAGGCGGGCTGCAGGTCGCGATACATCCCGCGGTTGGCCGCGTGCACCGTCATCTTCCGTTGGCCCTCGTGGAGCCCGCCGAAGTAGACCGACAGGTCGCCGAAGCGATCGTTGACCGTGTCCATGGCGTCGATGAGCCGGTGGCGGGCCCGGCCCTGGGGGAACAGGGGCAGCGGCTGGCGGGTCCGATCGTAGAGCTTGGAGACGGAGACCCCGATGTACTGGATCTCCTGGGGCAGTCGACCTTGGCGCTCGAGCCCCTCGGCGATCCGCCGGCAGGCCTCGACGACGACCTGCTCGTCGTCCGTGGCGACGGGGAGGCAGCGTTGCTTGGAGCTGCCCCATCCATCGGCGGATTCGACGCCTAGGTGAACGACCCGGGCCGCGTTGCCGTGCGCGCGCATGCGGCGCGCGACCATGTGGCACAGGACCTGGAGCCAGTCCCGGGCCCCCGCGAAGTCGGGCCAGGGCCACGGCAGGACGCGGCCGTGGCCGAACCCCTGTCGCGGGGGCGCGCCGCCCGCCTGGAACGGCACGGGATCCTTCCCTTGGCCGATCAGATGGAGGAAGTAGCCGTTGATCCCGAAGGCCTGCCGGAGCCTCATGACGTCGGCCCGGCCGAGGTCGGCCAAGGTCCGGATGCCCATCGCCGCGAGCCGGTCCTTGGTCCGCTCCGCGATGCCGCACGCCTCGTCGACCGCCAGCGTCTCCAGCCAGTTCGGGACCTCGTCCTCCTGAATCCGGACGAGGCCGTCCGGCTTTCTCTGCTGGCCGGCCAGCTTGGCGACGACTTTGCTGGGGCCGACCCCGATCGAGACCGTCATCCACTCCCCCAGGCGGTGGCGGATTTCGCGCTTGATGCGTTCGGCCGCCCAGACGGGGTCGCCCAACCGGCGGAGCGGATGCGCCAGGTCGGCGAAGCCCTCGTCGATGCTGAAGGTCTCCACGGCGCCCGTGAGGTCGTGGAGCAGCTCGAAGAAGCGCTCGCTGGCGGCCAGGTACTTGGTCGGGTCCTCCAAGAGCACGCGCAGCTCCGGGCAGCGGCGCTTCGCCTCGGGCGTGGTCATCCCGGTCCGAACGCCGCGACGCTTGGCCTCATAGCTGGGCGCGCTGATGACGCTCACCCGCTGGGCCTTGCGGACGACGGCCGTCGGCCGCCCCCGCAACCGAGGGTTGCTCTGCTGCTCCAGGGAGGCGAAGCAGGCGTTCAGGTCGACGTGCGCGATCGTCCTCGCCATGGGTCACTCCGCGCCGTCGTCGACGCCGATCAGCTTCCAGACGAGGCTTTCCGGGTCGAACTCCAGGCGGTAGTACGTCGAGCCGTCGTAGGCCGAGATGCAGTGGATCCGTCGATCGCCCCGATCGGCCTGGTGGTGGAAGGTGACCTGGAGCCGGCGCCACTCGTCCCGCCAATGCACCTTCAGCCAGGGCAGGCGCTGCTCCAGCGGCTTCGCCGGCACGAACCAGGCGGCGAGGGACAGCGGGTCGTCGCGATCGGGCGTCCAGACGTCCATGGCAGCTCAGAGCTCCCGAATCACGCGGATGACGCGGCCGACGATGCGGCCGCCGTTGAGGGGGATCGGCGCGTAGTCGGGGTTGGCGGGGTCGAGATAGACCGTCCCGTCGCGCTTGGCCAGCTTCTTGACCGTGGCCTCCTCGTCGTAGTCCGCCACCAGGGCGACCACGACGTCGCCGATCTTGGGCTCGACGTCCTCGCGGACGATGACGAGGTCGCCCGGCCGGATGCCCTCGCCGAGCATGCTCTCGCCCTGGACCTCCAGCGCAAAGAGGCCGTCGCCCGTGGGGTAGACGTCGTCGGGGGCGAGCGTGCCGCGGAACTCCGCCTCGGCCAGACGCGGCGCGCCGGCCGGCACCCGGCCGAGCAGCGGGATGCCGAGCAGGGCCCAGACGCGGTCCCAGTTCACCCCGAGCCCCCGGGGAGCGCCGCGCCGCTCGACGTAGCCGTGCTCCGCCAGCGCCTTCAGGTGATAGGTGGCCGAGTCCGGGGAGGAAAAGCCGAACTTCCGACAGATCTCCTTGGCCGTGGGCGCTCGTCCCTGCCCGCGAACCGTCTCCACGATGTAGCGCAGGATCCTCGCCTGTTGGTCTGTCAAGCCGCCGAGGTTCATGGGCCCCTCCTGTCCAGGCTGCCGACCGTATATATATACGATAAGCCGGCGATCGTCAAGCCAGCCCCCTAGACCAGGGAGAGATGATTGACGCTCAAGCGGCTATCAACGGGCGTTGTGGCGATCGCCCAATGGTTCGGATACGGGGGTGAGATGACCTTGGGGCACGGTCGTCGCCGGCGTGTCGATCGGTTGCCCAAGGGGGCCGCGAGCGTGCGCT
>Ga0207797_1003174_pt1 | contig 11062 bp, 12 predicted proteins | sample PRCRCaboRojoPR_6_FD_187275 | JGI IMG/M metagenome (GOLD analysis project Ga0207797, IMG submission 187275) | Marine sediment microbial community from Cabo Rojo, Puerto Rico - PR CR 10% Liquid 1 (SPAdes) | ecosystem: Environmental > Aquatic > Marine > Coastal > Sediment | place: Cabo Rojo, Puerto... | reverse complement strand
TAGAGTCGTAAAGTTTCCTTACCCCCCGTCCTCTGAGTGAATTGTAAGGGTGTGGGAGAACACACACCTGTGATTATCTATAGGCCACTCAGCGGACGGAGAGCGTGGGGTGAGAGAATTTTACGATCAACATATGCTGGTTGGGATTCAGATAATTCGAATCTCGAAACCCCAACTGACTCCTTGAGTTCCCTTGCCTGTCTTTTGCGACACGTCCATCAGCGTACTGAAGTTGTACGTGCCTGTTGGAAGACAGTTCTCGCTCTCGCCGTGGGCGAACAGATTCACGAGACGGGAGCTTGGCTCATCAGGAAGAATCTTGACCGTCTGGTAGGTAGCGGCGTGCCCAACTCCACCCGTGATACGCCAGCAACCGGGATCTGCGTTTCCATAGCCCGAGTCGTCGGGTATCAAAACGTACTCGCTGGACTCGTCGAACGTATTTTCGAAGTGTGCATTTCTGATATCACCGATCACGACGGGATTTTCCGTGGTGTTGGTGAGTGTGGTGCGGAGTTGCGGCGGGTACTCCTCCGTAGCCGAAGAGCGGGTGACTTCAACGTCAGGTCGGATCGGAAGCCCAGAAGGGGTGGTGACAGACGTAATCGTGACTGTGGTCTCACCCTCGTCAGCGAGCGGCGGTGCGACAGTCGTACAGCCGGCGAGTGCGACTCCAAGAGCGGTCGTACCGATTCGGTAGAGGTGGTCTCGTCGGGTGGAGGGCACACTTGTTGGGAAGACACTTTGAGACAAAGTCTTGTTGGCTATCTGTGATATGGTCGAAGTCGAGCGACGCGCCTTACAGTCCAGTCACCCGACTTCCTCCATAACCTCGTCCTCGAACGTGAATTTCTCACCCCGTGCCAGCATACTCTCCTCCTTCCGCCGCTGATCGTAGTGCTGTTTCAACACGTCCTGAGACACGTCACACCGCTCGCTCACGTCGTCGTAGTAGATGTCCTCCTGTGACAGGAAATACGAGATTGCGGCCTTTCGGATCGGGTGCGGTGAGACCGACGACGGGCACTTCGACCCATAGCTCCGGTCCTGCGCGGCTTGGCAGTTCTCAACGTCCCGGTCGTGCGGGCACTCGCCGTCGAGGACGCACGGACGACTCAGCGAGTAGATGCTCCGCCGCACGGTCTGTCTCGCCATCCGTCCGTACTCCGTGGTGATCAGCGGCTTCCGCCCGAATTCGTCGACGGTTTCCACGCGATTGATCGAGAGGTAGTCGTCGAGAAGCTCCACCACGCCGGCGCGGAGCTTCACCCACCGCTCGCCTTCGTCGCCGTTCTTGAGCGGCGTTCCTGTATCGGGCCGGTGGTTCACTTCGACGTAGTGGTTCTCGGGGTGGTAGTCCTCCACGTCGAGCGCGATGAGGTCACCCGTGCGGAAGCCACAGTGCCACAGGAGTTCGAGCGTGACGTGTTCGCGGGTGGCGTACTCGTACTTCCGCAGATAGTCGAGGATCGTCCGAACGCGGTCGGGGTGGATTTTCGTGGTGGAGACGTCCTCCCGAGGAGCCATTTCGGGGGGCTGGACGTACTCGTGGAGGCCGGGCGTGACGGCGTTGATCCGCTCGCAGAACTTCACGAACACGCGGAGGGTCGACAGTTGCGTGTGGAGGCTGACGTTGTTGAGGTCGCCGTCCTCCTGCCGCCACGCTTTGTAACGGGCGAAGTGCCGCCCGGTGAGGACGTTCATATTGTCGATACCCTCGATGCCACACCAGCGGACGAAGTGCTTGGTGCGGTAGCCGTGGGCTTTGAGGGTGTTCTCGCTGAGGCTGTCGGCGCGGTCTTCGAGATACCACTGCTGGGCTTCTCCCGGTTCGATGGGCTGTAGGTTGGCGTGCATAGCTGGTAGCCCACAGCGGGAGCGCGGCCCCGGTAATCGGCGGCGGGGCGACCGAAGGGAGCGTTCAACTCCCTCCCGGCCCGTTTTTCTGCGAACGTCAGTGAGCAGTGAAAACGCCCGTGGGGTTGAACCACGCGAGACGAACGTAGTGAGTCTCGCAATCGGGATCAACTCCCTTCCGGCCCGCGTTTCCTCCCCCGACCCGGAGCACCGATACGTCTCCACCGACAACCCCACCCGATGACCGTCACGCACGCGAACCGGGGGTATCGACGACTGTTCGACGGGACGGGCCTCTCGTTCGGCCTCGGCTTGCCGCTGACCGGTGACCGGACGGCGACGCCGGCCGTCGAGGCGGAAGTCGCGCTCGCGACCCACGCCGAATCGGTGGGCTTCGACGGCCTCTGGGCGCGGGACGTGCCGACGTACTGGCCGAAGTTCGGCGACGCCGGCGGCGCGTTCGACCCGTGGTCGTTGCTCTCGCATCTGGCCGCTCACACCGACGACGTCGCCCTCGGCACGTCGAGTGTCGTCCTCCCGCTTCGCCATCCGATCCACGTCGCGAAGTCGGCCGCGAGCGTCGACCGACTCTCGGGCGGGCGGCTCGTTCTCGGCGTCGCCTCGGGGGACCGCGACCCGGAGTATCCCGCCTTCGGCGTCGACGCCGACGAGCGTGGCGAACGGGTCCGCGAGTCCGTCGACGCGTTGCGGACGATCTGGCGCGAGGAGTATCCGACCCTCTCCGGTTCGTGGGGCGAACTCGACGGCGAACTGGACGTGCTCCCGAAACCGACTACCGACACCCTTCCGCTGTTGCCGACGGGCCACGCCCGGCAGTCTATCGAGTGGATCGCCGATCACGGCGACGGCTGGCTGTTCTACCACCTCCCGGACGACACCCTGCAGACCTATCTGGAGCAGTGGCGGACCCTCGCGGGCGAGAAGCCATTCGTGATCGCGGTCCGCGTCGAACTCGCCGACGATCCGGACGCCGGCCCCGAACACCGCCACCTCGGCTATCGGGCGGGCGTCGAGTGGTTCCGGGAGTACTTCCGACGGCTCGACGACTACGGGCTGGATCACGTCGTCGTCAGTCTGCAGGCCGACGATCCGGAGCGCGCGATGACGACGTTCGCCGACGAGGTTATGACGGCTCTCTGATCGGCGACGGGCGTGGTGGGCCCCCCGCGACCGCCGACGAAGGAGTTACGCCCGCCCGCCGCCAACGCTCGCGCGTGCCTTCCGATTCGGACGCCGACCCCGACCCGGTGCAGGTCACCGTCTACACGCGCGCGAACTGCCACCTCTGTGCGGAGGCCATCGAGACGGTCGAACGGGTCGCCGCGTCGCTCTCGCGACCGGTCGACCTCGACACCGTGGACGTCGACGCCGACCCCGACCTGCGCGAGCGATACGGCGAGCGCGTTCCCTACGTCACGGTCGACGGCCGCCCGCGATTCAAATACCGCGTCGACGCCGACGACCTTCGAGAGATACTGACGACGTAGCGGCGATTCGGCTCGCAAGCCGTCGATACCGTGGATTTCGGGTGTGTCAGGGATCTGTGAATATATGTTTATCACACAACAGGTCGTACTGTGTGAAGGGGACACACGATGGCAACAACATGGGAACTCACGGGGGAGTACGCGGAGGCTTGCAACTGTGACGTGGCCTGTCAGTGTATCTGGCTGGAGCCACCGAACGATAACGCGTGTACGGCCGGGCTCGCGTGGAACATCACCGACGGACGGTACGGCGACGTCGACCTCTCCGGGCGGCGGGTCGGGATGCTGATCGTTTCGGACGAGGGCGTCATGTTCGATCCGTCGACTCGGTGGGACGTGGTCCTCCTCGTCGACGAGGAGGCGACAGAGGAGGAACGCGCCGCCATCGAGGACATCTACCTCGGTCGGGCGGGCGGTATCTGGGCGCCGGTGGCGGACAGTCACTTCCGGTCGACGGAGGTGGCGACGGCGCCGGTCGAGTTCGAACGCGACGGCGACCGGACCACCGTCTCGTTCGGCGACGACATGGCGATGGACGTGGTGGAACGGGTCGGCTTCAACGAGGAGGCCGGCACCGTCTCCCCGCACCCGCTCACGGCGGATCTGACGATGAAGACCGCGCAATCGACCAGCGCGACCGTCTCGTACGACGAGCGGTTCGACTGGGACGTCGGCGGCAACAACGCCTTCGTCTGTGACTTCGAACTGACCAACGCCTGAGCCGATGACGTCCGGATTCGCCTCACGGGCGTTGCCGTCGGGGCGTCGCGAGACGCAACTCGTCGCCCTCGGCGTGTACGTGGTCGCGCTCCTGGCGTGGCTCTCGATGGTCGGGCGGTGGCTCCCGATGCCGTCGTCGGACGTGGGCATGGCGATGGACATGGCCGCTCCAGGCGTCCCGGAAGCGATGGCCACGGGAGCCGGGGTGACCGGTTGGGCGCTCTATCTCCTGATGTGGGGCGTGATGATGGTCGCCATGATGTACCCATCGTCCGTCCCGCTCGTCAGCATGTATCACCGGACGCTGGATGGACGGGGACGGGGCGAGCGACTGGCCCGCGTCGGCGCGTTCCTCGGGGGCTACACACTCCTCTGGACCGCCGTGGGCGTGGTTCCGCTAGCGGTGAACTACGCGATACCCGTCTCGCGAATCGCGGGCTCCGGCGTCTTCGTCGGCGGGACGCTCCTCCTGCTCGCGGCGTACCAACTCTCGCCGTACAAGGAGCGGTGTCTCGACCACTGCCGGACGCCACTCGGCTTCCTGCTGACGCACAGTCGCCCCGGCGTGCGAGGCGCGGCGCGGATGGGTCTCGACCACGGGGCGTACTGTCTCGGGTGTTGCTGGGCGCTCTTCGCGTTCATGGTCGTCGTCGGGACGATGAACCTGGTGTGGATGGCCGCTATCACGCTCGTCCTCTCTATCGAACGGACGGTGTCGTGGGGCGACCGACTCGCGCGAGCGGTCGGCGTCGTCTCCGGCGTCGCTGGCGTCGTCGTCCTCGCGGCGACGGCCGTCGGTGCCGTGTGAACGACTCGTCGAACGACGCGAGAGTGATAACGCTGGTGACGAGACGTTTATATGCGGCGCGTCCTGACCCCTGGCGATGCGGTCCGACGCGACGATATCGATCCTCCACGTCGACGACGACGAATCGCTCGGCGACCTAGTGACGGCCTACCTCGAACGCGACGACGCTCTCGACTGTACGGTGACGACGACGACGACGCCCGCGGACGCACTCGACCGCCTCCGAGACGCCGACACGGACTTCGACTGCGTCGTCAGCGACTACCGGATGCCCGAGACCGACGGCATCGAGTTCCTGCACGCCGTCCGCGAGACGCATCCCGAACTCCCCTTCCTCCTCTTTTCCGGAGAGGAGACGGGTGACGTGGCCGCGGAGATGATTCGCGCCGGCGTGACGGATTACCTGCACAAACACAGCCCCGATCAGTACACGATGCTCGTCCGGCGGGTCGAACACGCCGTGGACGCGGACGGTCAGTTCGATCCGGAGGCGGCGACCGAACTCGACGCCGTCGGGGTGGTGGGACCGGACGAGCGATTCGACCGCGTCGACACCGGCTACGCCGACCTCTACGACTACGACCCCGAGGAGGTGACGGGCAAACACTGGACGGAACTGCATCCCGACGACGAGGTGGAACACATCCGTACGCACGTCCTGCCGGTCGTCCGGGAGGGCGGCAAGTGGACGGGCCGAAGCACCGGTCTCCGCGCCGACGGGAGTACGTTCACCGAGTCGAAGATGGTCACTGCCCTCGACGAGGATCACCTCCTCATCGCCGTCTCCGAAGTCTCGGCGCCCGATGCCGACGAGTGACGTTCTCCGAACTGGCGTCCGCCTCGCCCGCGCCCGGTCGAACAGGAACGTTTATGATAGATGCGCGTCTCGGATGAATCGATGCGTGCTCACGTCGTACCTGTACGCGACTGACCTTTCTCGACCCGCAGGTATCGACGTTCGACCGACCCTCGACCCGGACCCCGACCGAAAATGAGCACATCCACCCCGACGACCGACCGCACTGCACCGACCCTGACCGACGGCACGTGGCGCGCCGAGACGACGCCCGACACGGACCCGACGACGGAACCGACCGGTACTCACTACCAGTTCGCCACCGACTGTGACCGGCGGCTCTACAACCTGATCGACGACGAAAACCGCGCGATGCTCTAGTCGAGGAAGTCCGGTTCGATCCGCTTCTCGTCGCGTTCGGCCCGCAGGTGGTCGGCGAACGCCTCGCGGTCCACGTCCTTCCGTTCTCGCTCCTTCCGGTCTCGCACCGACACCGTACCGCTCGTCTCCTCGTCGTCGCCGACGATGAGCATGTAGGGCACCCGGTCGCTGTGAGCCTGTTGGATCTTGCGCCCGACCGTCCACGAGCGGTCCTCGATTTCGACCCGGAAGTCGTCGAGTTCGTTCGCGAGGCGGTGGGCGTAGCCGAGGTTGTCGTCGCTGACGGGGAGGATACGCACCTGTTCGGGCGACAGCCAGAGCGGGAACTTCCCGTCGAAGTGTTCGATGAGGACCATCAGGAACCGCTCGTAACTGCCGTAGAGCGCGCGGTGGAGCATGACCGGGCGGTGGTCCTCGTTGTCCTCGCCGGTGTAGGTCAGATCGAACCGCTCGGGCATGTTGAAGTCGAGTTGCACCGTCGGCCCGTCCCACTTGCGGCCGAGGGCGTCTTCGAACGCGAAGTCGATCTTCGGCCCGTAGAAGGCGCCGTCACCCGCCTCCACCTCGTACGCGATGTCCTGGGCGTCGAGGACGTCCCGCAGTTGCGACTCGGCGCGCTCCCAGATTTCGTCGCTCCCGACCGACTTCTCGGGGCGGGTGGCGAGGGCCACCTCCGCGTCGAGGCCGAACGTCTCGAAGACGTGGAAGATGTTGTCCATCACGAGGTTCACCTCGTCCTCGATCTGGTCGGGGCGGACGAAGACGTGGCCATCGTCGATGGTAAAGGCCCAGACGCGCGAGAGGCCGGAGAGTTCGCCGCGCTGTTCTTTCCGGTACACCTTGCCGTCCTCGAAGTAGCGGACTGGCAGGTCGCGGTAGGACCACGACTTCTGGTCGAAGATGGTGGCGTGGCCCGGGCAGTTCATCGGCTTCAGGCCGTACTCCTCGTCGTTCACGTCGAGGAGGAACATGTCGTCGACGTAGTTCTCGTAGTGGCCCGACTTCTTCCAGAGTTCCGTCCGGAAGAGGTGGGGCGTCTCGACGGGGTCGTAGCCCGCGTCGAGATTCAGGTCGCGCGCGAAATCCGAGAGTTCGTCGAGGACGCGCTTGCCGTTGGGGTGATAGAGCGGTAGGCCGGGACCGGTCGTGTCGTCGATGGAGAACAGGTCGAGTTCGCGCCCGAGTTTCCGGTGGTCGCGCTCTTGGGCCTCGCGGCGGCGTTCGAGGTACTGCTCCATCTCCTCGTCGCTCTCGAAGGCGGTGCCGTACACGCGCGTCAGCGTGTCGTTCTCCTCGTCACCTCGCCAGTACGCGGAGGAGATGTTGAGGAGTTTGAACGCGCCGATTTCACCCGTCGACTCGACGTGCGGGCCCTGACAGAGGTCCTCGAACTCGCCCTGCCGGTAGATGGAGACGGGATCTTCGCCCGCCGCCTCCGTGTTCAGGATGTCCAGTTTGTACGGGTTGTCGGCGTACTGCGCCAGTACCTCGTCACGCGGGCGTTCCTCGCGCTCGATGTCGAGGTCCTCCTCGATGATCTTCTCGGCCTCGGCTTCGATTTCCTCTAGGTCCTCGCTGTCGAGGTCGACGTTCGTCACGTCGTAGTAGAAGCCGTCGTCGGTGGGGGGTCCGATGGCGAGTTTGGCCTCGGGATGGAGTCGCTGGAGCGCCTGCGCGAAGACGTGGGCCGCGGAGTGGCGCAGGACGCGGAGATACTCGTCGCTGCTCTCGGTGACGATGACGAGGTCGGCGCCGTCGTGGAGGGGCGTGGCCTTGTCGACGAGGTCGCCGTCCACGACGCCCGCCACCGTGTCGCGCCCGAGACCCGGCCCGATCTCGAAGGCGACGTCCTCGACCGTCGACCCCTCCGCGACGGAGAGCTCCGACCCGTCGGGAAGCGTCACTACGATTTCGCTCATATCGGAGGAAGTCGGACGAACGGAATAATACTGTCGAACACGCTCACGCCCGCGCAAGGTATTTTTCCCCACCGCGCCGCGTGATACCGTGTCCCGCGATGACCCCCTCGGCGTCCGCCACGCCGTCGCCGTCACCCTCGCTCTCCCGCTCGGCGCGGGGGTGTTCGCCCTCCCACACGGCGTCGAGAACCTCGGCGGCCCCGCGACGCCCGTCGCCTACGTCGTCGGGACCCTCGGCGTCTGTGCCGTCGCCGTCGCCTACGCCGTCTACCTGTCCAGCCCGCTCGGGGAGCGCGACGGGGTCGTCTACGCCGCCGTCTCCCGCACGTGGGGGTCTCGCTCGCTCGGCTTTCTCGCCGTGTGGCCGACGGTCGGGGCGTACGTCGCCGTCCTCGCCGCCCTCGTCGCCGCGCTCGGACGGTCGCTCTCGCTTCTCGTTCCGCTCTCCCCGACCGCCACCGCCCTCGCCGTTCTCGCCGTCGTCGTCGTCGTCCACGCCCTCGGCCCCGCCGTGGCCGGCCGCCTCCAGTTCTACGTGACCGGCACCCTCATCGTCCTTCTGGTCGGGATGGCCGTCGCCGCTCTCCTCGCGGTCGCCCCCGACAACTTCTCGCCGCTGTTCCCGACGCCGACGCTCCGCGAACGGCCGCTCGCCGCCCTCGGCGCCGCGACGGTCGCCACCCTGTTCGGCTTCGTCGGCTTCGACGCCGGCGCCGCCGCCTCGGCGGTCACGCGCGACCCGCGCCGGACGGCGCCGCGAGCGATTCTCGTGGGCGTCCTCCTCGCCGGCCTCGTCGCCACCGTCGCCGCGTTCGTCACCCTGGGGGTCATCCCTTGGCCGCGGCTGGTGTTCGCGACGGCACCCTTCGCGGACGCCGCCGCTAGCGGCCTCGGCGTGGGCGTCGAGGTGCTCCTCGTACCGGGGACGCTTCTCGCCACCGTCGGGGCCGCCCTCGCGACGGCGTGGCTCCCGACGCGAACGCTCCGGGGGTTCGCCGAGGTGGTGCCCGGCGCCGACCGCGAGACGCGCCTCGGCGTGCCGGACCCCGCGCTGGCGCTGACCGGCCTGCTCGTCGGCGTCGTCGTCGCCCTCGATCTGGTGGGCCCGGCACTCTACCTCTCACTCGCCGGCGTCTTCGTGGGCTACGGTGCCCTCGCGGCCTCCGCCGGCCTCTTGCCGCTCCTCCGGCCGGCGCTCTACCGTCGCTGTCGGTTCCGACCCCCAGCGCCGGTGCTCGCCGTCGTCGCCCTCGTCGGCGTCGTCACCGCCGGCGTCGTCCTCGCGCGCGTAGTGGTTCTCGACCCCGCCACGTCGCTCGGCTTCACGCGTCTGGACCCCGTCCTCGGCGTCGTCGACGAGGCCGTCCTCGTGCGCGATCCGCTGTCGACGGTGGTGCCCGCTGTGCTCCTGTGGGAACTCCTCGGCGTCGCCGTCCTCGCCGTCGCCGCGGACTACCGGGCGGACCGTGGTGTCGAGCGGCCACCCCTCGCCGCGGCGTACGAGGAGGGGGAGTAAAGCGAAACCGGGAAACCCCGCCGGTCCTCCCACTTGCTATGGAACGCGGCGCCATCCCGTTGGCCGACCTCGACGGCGACTTCGACCTGCAGGCGACCGTCGAGAGCGGGCAGAGCTACCTCTGGGACCGACCCGACGGCGGGATGTACGAGCGCACGGACGCCCACGGCGGCGACGCGTGGTACGAGACGGTCGTGCCGCCCATCGACGCGGTGGGGAACGACCGGGCCGTCGTCCGGGTGCGCCAGACCGAGGGACGACTGGAGTGGGCGTCGACCACCGACGCCGTCCCCCTCCTCACCCACCTCCTCCGACTCGACGACGACCTGGACGCCATCCTCGATTCGACGCCGGACGACCCGCTCCTCGACCGTGCCTACGAGAGCTATCGGGGGATGCGGCTGGTTCGCGACCCGCCCTTTCCCTGCCTGATCTCCTTCATCTGCTCGGCACAGATGCGGGTCTCGCGCATCCACGGGATGCAGATGGCGCTCGCTCGGGAGTACGGTGATCGGCTCACCGCCGACGGCCGGACCTACCACGCCTTCCCGACGCCCGCGCAACTCGCCGCACGTACCGAGGACGACCTCCGCGATCTGAAACTCGGGTATCGAGCGCCGTACGTCCAGCGAACGGCCGAGATGGTCGCCGAGGGGGAGGCCGACCCCGCCGCGGCCCGAGCGCACGAGTACGAGGCGGCCCGCGAGTATCTCACGCGGTTCGTCGGCGTCGGCGACAAGGTGGCCGACTGCGTTCTGTTGTTCTCGCTGGGCTATCTGGAGGCGGTCCCGCTCGATACGTGGATTCGGTCGGCCATCGCGGACCACTATCCGGACTGCGATGAGGGGTCGTACGCCGACACGTCGCGGGCGATCCGCGAGCGACTCGGCGGCGTGTACGCCGGCTACGCCCAGACGTACCTGTTCTACTACCTGCGTGCCGGCGGGGAGTGACTACTCACCGCCGATCTCGTCGAACAGCGCGCTCACGCGCGCCTCGATTTCGTCGCGGATCTTCCGTACCCGTTCGGGGTCCTGCCCGTCGGGGTCGTCGAGCGCCCAGTCACGAACGTCGACGGTGGGCGTATCGGCGAGGTCGAGCGTCGAACAGCCCATCGTCGCCACGTAATCACACGACTGGAGTTCCTCGGTCGTGATCTCGCGGGGCGTCCGCTCCGAGCAGTCGATATCGAGTTCGGCCATCGTTTCGACCACCTCGTCGTGGACGGCGTCGGCGGGATGGGTGCCGCCGGTCAGTATCTCCACGTCGAGGCCGCGGCGCTCGCGTTCACGCTCGGCGAAGGCGGTCGCCATCTGCGAGCGGCCGGCGTTCTGGACGCAGACGAAGGCGATTCGGGTCGGGTCAGTGGTGGTGTGTTCGGACATGGGATATCAGTCGTCGGTGGTCGTGGCGTCGATGCCGCCGGTCGGCGTGTCGGCTCCGGCGTCGCCCCAGTCGAACCGCCGCTGGAAGTAGAGCGCGACGTTGACCAGTGCGAGGAGGACGGGCACCTCGATCAGCGGTCCGACGACGGTGGTGAAGGCGACGCCGGAGCCG
>Ga0207797_1003173_pt1 | contig 11064 bp, 8 predicted proteins | sample PRCRCaboRojoPR_6_FD_187275 | JGI IMG/M metagenome (GOLD analysis project Ga0207797, IMG submission 187275) | Marine sediment microbial community from Cabo Rojo, Puerto Rico - PR CR 10% Liquid 1 (SPAdes) | ecosystem: Environmental > Aquatic > Marine > Coastal > Sediment | place: Cabo Rojo, Puerto... | reverse complement strand
CACCGCCTTTGAGCGACTGGAAACCGAACGGATCGGTCACGACAAGCACGCGCAGCTGCATGAAATGCTTATCGGTCTCAAAAAAACGTATCTCCCGGCGGAATCGGAGCAGAAACAGAACGCCTGATTCTGTTTCAAAGATTCTCGTCGCTGATATAGTATTTCAGGAAAACCCGTGAGAAGTGCGGTTCTTGAAAAACCCAATTGAATGATGGTATACGATGTGGCGGAGGGACTCCGGTGACGCCGGGATCACCCGAACCGTCAGAGCCTCTTCTCCTGATTTAAACACGGGCTTGGCATACACTGCCATCCGTTGAACACTCCGACAGACCGAGCCCCTCCCCTGAAATCGGGAGAGGGGTCGGGATGAGGTCAGTTCTATCCGGGCGGTTTGTATCAGTATATCCCTGTTATCGCACAATCTTACGCCAATTCCCCTCTCATTCTCTTCCCCTGGTGTACAGTCAGAATCGGATCAAAGGGGTGAATTGTATTCAAGGCTGAATGGCTGCTTTTCCGGCCATCGCCTTCCCTGGAAAGGCACTGAATTCAGTTGATCTCTAAAAGAACGTTGTCGGATGACTTCGGAGAATTCGGGATGCTACAACACCATACACTTTTTGGATAGCGGAAAACCGATCGGCTCAATCCTCATCATCTCCCGATTCGGGAATGCCGATCTCTTCCCGGAATTCCGGGTCGGCATCGATCTTTTCATCGAAGTCATCGGAAATGATATCCAGGCGCTTGGCCCGCTCCAGCCATCGCTGACGTGCCAGGACCTGCATGTCCTTCACGGAATCCGCCTCATCCACAATTTCCGTCCCGATCAGCGTCTCCATTACATCTTCCATGGTGACGATCCCCGCGGTGCCGCCGTATTCATCAACAGCCAGCGCAATATGTTCCCGGGTATCCAGCAGACGTTCGAAAAGTTCCGGCAGTGCCATCATCTCCGGCACCACCAGCATTTCCCGCTCAAATTCCCGGAGCGGCACATCCTTGTCCTCCTTCGCCGCATGTAACAGAATTTCATCTTTGAGAACATAGTCGGTAATATCGTCACGGTTCTCGCGATAGACGGGAATCCGGGAAAACCGCAGTTCATCATATTGATCCAATAACTCACCCACGGTCATTTTCTCCGACAGGGCGAATACGACTATGCGGGGGGTCATTACATCCTTCACCCGCACCGACTGGAACCGGAAGAGGTTACGGAGTATCCGGGATTCCTCCTCCTTGAACACCCCTTCTTCCTCTCCCAGGTCCGCGATGGCGGCAAATTCCCGGCGACGCGCGGCCACCGGTTCAGCATCGCCCCTGGACATCATCCTGGTCAACACCTGCGACAATTTGACCAGTGGCCACATGAGCCAGATCAGCGGGACGAGAATCCGGACAACCCCAGGCGTCAGCTGGCGCCAGTATACGGCACCAAGCGTTTTGGGTATTATTTCCGACACCACCAGGATCAGAAAAGTGAGGACTGCGGAGATCACTCCTACGGAAGCGCTTCCGAAGACCTGAGCAGCCTGGGCACCGGCTCCGGCAGCTCCCACGGTATGAGCAATGGTGTTCAGACTGAGTATCGCGGCCAGTGGACGATCGATATCGTCTTTCATCTGACGGAGCCTGACCGCCACGCTCTGCCCCTCCTGTTCCAATGCTTTCACATAAGTGGGGGTGACGCTGAGGAGTGAGGCTTCCATCATGGAACACAGGAAAGACACACCGAGCGCCAACAGAACATATACAATAAGTAGTGTCATTCACTCAACCGAATCAGTTCCCTTACCAGACCGGAGAAAATCTCCCCGGTAACATCAGGGTAATACTAACAAGACATGCTGCAAGTTGCAAGACAAGTAAGGAATCAGACATTTAAATATTTTTGAATGAATAATGCAAACATAATTTCTTTAGAACACCGCCGCTTTTTTTCAGGAATGGTAATATTTGGCAGATATATCCGGTGACGATCCGATAATCCTCCCGATTGGTGCAGAAGCGAGGCTTGATATTTACCTTTACAAAATATTAACTATCAAAATCCATATCGAGGTGTGTACTCTCGGTATAATACGCTATTTTACACGCCACATCGGAGCAGCGATTGAATACGGAAACGCGGAGTATAACTATCTTTTCTGTGAAATTTATGAAAGAGAGAAATGAGCTGCTTTCCCTGCTACTGGCAGGAATGCTGGTATTGCTGACAATCCCGGGAATGTCGATTCATGCTGCAACTCTCAGTGGATTTGTCACTGATGCGGAGACCTCTGATCCGCTGCACTATGCCAACGTCATCATCCGGGATGACAACACAGGGACGACAACGGATGAGCGGGGATATTACGTCATCCATAATATCCCCTCCGGTGAGCACACGATTTCTGTTTCCTATATCGGATATGCGACCGGGGATACCACTCTCCGGCTCGGGCCGGGAGAAAGTCTGCGGATTGATTTCCGGTTGACCCCCGAAAGCCTGCGAGGAGAGGAGGTGGTTGTGACGGCGAGCAGGGAACGGTTTGAGCAGCAGGTGGAAACCAGCCAACTCAATGTCAATCCCAGGGAAATAGAAGTGATGCCGTCGTTTGTGGAGGCCGATTTGTTTCGGACGATCCAGACACTCCCCGGCGTGGTCTCCCAGAACGATTTCTCTGCAGCGCTCTCTGTCAGGGGAGGCAGTCCCGATGAAAACCTGATTCTTCTGGATGGGATCGAGGTCTATAATCCCTATCACTTCGGCGGGATTTTTTCCGCATTCAACACCGATGCTATCAGAGATGCCGAATTTCATGCCGGCGGTTTCCCTGTCCGGTACGGCGGCCGGCTCTCCTCCGTACTGGAAATTTATACCAAAGAGGGCGATCCCTCCGGTGGTATGCTGGGAAACTGGTGGCCCTGGCCCCGGTACTTTGATCTCTCCGGTATTTCGCTCGATATAAGTCTCCTGAGCTCCAAAGTGTACCTTGAGGGGCCGTTGTATAACGGCGGATATTTTCTCTCGGCCAGGCGGACCTATTTTGATCAAATCGCTGGGTTCGCCCACAACATCAACGATACCATACCGAATCTGCCCTATTATTTCTATGATATACAGTGGAAGGCTCACACACAGCTCTCTGAAAGCCATGAATTGTATTTCCAGGGATATTCAGGCACCGACAATCTGACCCTGAATTTTGGAGAGAGTGGCGAAGAAGGCACCGCGGTGGACTTCAACTGGGATTGGGGGAACGATACCAAAAGCCTGATACTCAAGAGCATCCTGACTCCGGATATGGTCCTGGAATCCATGCTGGCCCACAGCAACTACCGGTTTGATGTGGATTTCCTGGTCACCACAACAGATTCCACAGGGAACCAATCCGATACCCGGTTTCTCATCACAAATATCCTGGATGATTACACCCTTTCGGAGCGGCTTGACTGGAAGATCAGCAATTCCCACCGGCTGCAGCTGGGACTGGATTATAAGCAATTCAATTTTCAGTTCACCTTTACCAGTGATGATGTCACAACACTGGATGAGGACGATAACCCCACTCTGACCAGCATCTACGCACAGGATACCTGGAAGGTATCCCCGTTGCTCAATGTACAATTAGGATCGCGTGCGTCTTGGTACTCCAACTCCGATCAGCCCTGGATTGATGTTCGGGGTGGGGTGAAATACAGGCCGCTGGAAGATCTGGCACTGAAAGCCAGCATTGGAACATACAGCCAGTTCCTGTTTACCAGCAACCAGGATGATGCTGTGCTCCGGATTGTGGATTTCTGGAACGCCGTCCCGGAGTATCTTGATCCTCAACGGGCAATCCACTACATCCTTGGTCTGGAGCAGTGGGTGGGTGAGGGCCAGAAACTGAGCCTCGAGGCATATTACAAACCGTATCTGAACATCCTGGATATAAATCCGCTGCAGAATGTCTATAGTCAGGAAGATGATTTCATCTCCGGAACGGGGGAGGCCTATGGGGTTGAGGCGGTGTACAAACGTTCCATCGGTGACCTGTCCGGCTGGATTTCGTACACCTATTCAAAAACGCTCAAACGGATTGATCTGGATGGAGACGGGGAACTGGAAGAGGAGCAGGGTGAAGTGTATCCCCCGAAATACGATAAACGCCATATTGTGAATTTGGTGGTCAATTACCGGTTGAACGAAAAGAATGCCGTGGGTCTGACCTGGAATTGGAGCAGTGGCCAGCCCTATACGCCTGTTGTGGGCAAACAATACGGAGGGCAGAGTACCTCCGGATGGTACCAGCCGTATCTGGACCAGGCAAATATCACCGGGGAAAAGCACAGCGCCAACTTTCCGGCATATTTTCGCGGTGACATCAGCTATACCCGCCGGTTTAAGTTCTTTGGCGCTGCCGGAGCGCTGAAATTCCAGATCATTAATGTAACCAATCACTTTAATGTGCTACTGTATCAATGGGATCACACCGTCTCCCCTTCGGAAGCCACCGCGGTTTCCATGTTCCCGATCATTCCAACGCTGGGGGTTTCTTTTGATTTTTAACGGCAACTCCAGGATTATCATATCAGCCCTTACACTGATATTCATTCTTGGACTGATAAGATGTGAGAAAGAGGTACCATTATCGTCGTTTGATCTTGAGTACGAACCGCAATACCGCATAGAGGGGGATTTCTTCACACCGAATACCGGGAAATCCGTGCTCCGTATCGACCGGACGTTTACTATCCGGGACACCCTGTCAATGGAAAGCAGTCATATCCGGACGGCAGAGGCGGTGTTGCGGGTTGCGGATGGTGAAATGCTCAGCACACTTTCCTGGCGTGACAGCGCGGATGCCTACCCATATATCGTCAATCCGGAAGAGGCGGCTTTCGGGCTGGATAGTGTGACAGTCGATACCCAGGCGTATGGAGCCTATAAGCTGGATCGGCCGAATTTTCAACTGGAAGCCGGGGCAACCTACGAACTCGTGGTCACCATTGACGGAGAGGAATACCGCACCACTTTTTCCCCGTATCCTGCAGTGGATTTCATCGGGGCCCGGCGGGATACTGTTCTCTGGGAAAATGGCCGGAGAAATCCGGCAGGTTTTCCGGTATCCTATTATACGTTTGCCGCCGATACCGCACGATTACAGTGGAAGGAAGATCCGGATGCTTACTTTTATTCGGTAAAGATCACACAAATGAATAACAATTTGCGATCGTTACCTCAGGTCTTTGCCTTCCCCGGACCGGTTCTGTCCCTGACCTACCCACCCGGGAGATATCGAATAGTTATCGGGGCCATGAACCGCACATTTTACAACCACTACTATCTGACTGATTTGCCGGTGAATCATGAAACGCGAAATTTCTTCGATGGAACTGCCCTGGGATACGCAGGGGTGCTTAATGAACGGTATCTTGTGGTGCATATTGTCCCGTAACACTTTCGGAGAAGGACTATGAATCACCGTAATTCACTGCAGCCCGGAGAGGTCAATATCCGGCCATGTCCGCGATGTTCAGGAACAGAATACGAAGTACGGTACCGGGAGGAGCAATACCGGATAGTCCGGTGCCGGTCGTGTGGACTCGTCTATCTGGGGAATCCACCTTCCACCGGGGAGATTTACGAGGAGTATTATCAGGGTGAGGACCTGCCGCCGGAGGCCTATAATCCCGATGCCCCCGATGTATCCCTCCGGGAACTGTACTGGATCAACCGGCAGCGGATCGGGAAGATCCTTGAGAAGCGATCCGGCGGAGCACTTCTGGATGTGGGGTGCGGGAACGGTTATTTTCTGGCTACGGCTGGGGATCACGGATTCCGGTGCAACGGCATTGATATTTCCAGTCGGGCGATTGCATTTGCAACGGAAGAAATGGGAGTAGAGGCATCGGTCAAAACCCCGGATGAAGTCCGGACGTCCGGAGAACAATATGACATTGTAACTATGTGGCACGTTCTTGAACACTTCATGGATCCGTTCGATGTGCTGGAATCCGCCTTTCATCTGCTGAGTCCGGGTGGATTATGTGTAGTGGAAGTTCCCAATCTCCGCAGTTTGAAATTTCTTGTGTCGCGGAACAAGTGGGAGGGGGGAAATCATCCCCGGTTTCACCGGACGTTTTTTACGGCGCGCACACTCCGCGAATCTTTACACAATGCAGGATTCTCCGGTGTGCAGAGGATTCCGCTCACATATGAATTCCCATGGCGGAATACCGCGTACCAACTTGTGAAACGGTTTTTGAATCATCTTGGGCTGGATTCCTTTCTATTTTTCATGGCTGTGAAAGGTGTATGCGATGGATAAGCAGACTCTCTTGTTGCATAGAAACAATGAACATTGTAAATATATGAACGAGCTGTGAATGTACCTTGTCAGGTGAGTGTTTAGTTTTTGAACGGTGGGAGTAAAATTACGGAGAGTATCTATGGGGATATTTCAGGAGATTACGGCTGCTGAGAGACGCAAATTCACGATGATTTTAGTTGTGCTTGCTCTCATTAGTTCGAGCGTCAGGGCAAACCCCGGTCTGTCGATTACATCGCCATTTCAGGACGAGGACTGGTTTGATTTCTGCAAAGAGCCTGCAATGAGCCTCTCGTACGGATCAACCATGAACAGCCTCGATTTTCTGGAAGGCGACCTCACTTCTCCGGCCGTTGCAGGAATCACACTGGGCAGTCTGTGTGAGGAACCCATAGAGGAGGACTCTCCGGTGGTTGATTATCATTATAATTATCTTGCTATCGGAAGGATGTCAGGGGAACTCGGCGGTTCATCCGAAACGGGCGGGATTGATCTGAATTACTGGCGGGTCACCACGGCGGATCAGGAGGGATGGGGATACCGGTTTGCCTTCGGTGCGGTGGAGCCCGGTGTGGTTTTCTTCCACACGCAGGGCCTTCACTGGGATTATATTGACAGCGAAGATGACATTTCGCTGCCGGCGGACAGGCGCAGGATGTCGTTATATGATGAATCCGTCCGGTTTGGTACCACGATGGCCGCCGGGGTGCGGCTCAAACCCGTGCAGTTTCTTGGAATAGATGTGGCCTATGAGCGGGCCATCACCTTCCAGCGAACCCTGGTATTGAAGTGGCTGGTGAGCGAAGCGGTGGAAGGTGTGGGACACAGTATCCTGGATACGTTCATCGGCGAGGTTATGGATTCATCGCCCGGAGCCGCTCCGATTGTGGGGTTCGTGCTGAAAAACGGATTTTCCTACGCAATGTATGAGCTTCGGCGGACGAATATGAACTTTCCATTTGAAGGTGCCGCTCCGCTCCTGAACGAAACGGTAAAAATGGGGCTGACCTTTATGTTCTGAACGAACCGGTTATTGCTGGCTATCGTCTTCCGACTCGGAAATGCTATCCACTCCTGCCGAGAGCCGGTTCTCCCAGATGTCCCACTCCCGTCTGACCGATCGCAGCAGTTGATTCCACGTATCATCGCCGTCGTACTTCGGGCTCACCGGCTCCTGCGTTTTGACCTGCTGATATAATTTCAGGGCTTTCCGTGCGGAATTCCGGGCGGAATACTCCCGGGCGGTCCGGTCCGCTGCCTGCTGCCATTTACCGTATTGCTCCGGTGAGAATCCGGCCACTTCTTCCAGAGATGCCGCAAAGGATTCCGTATCACTTTCAGTAAGCAGCAGCCCGTTCGCCCGGTGAGTTACGATATCGCGTACCCCCGGTCCGTCCAGTGCTACTACCGGGACCCCTGCGGCCATGGCCTCGGCGAGAACCATTCCCTGTGTTTCGCTCTGTGAGGTGAAGGCAAATATATCCATGGCATGATAGACATTCACCAGACGCTGATCCTTGCAAACCCCAAGAAAGTGGACCCGGTCGGCTTGTCCGCGTTCCCGGAACACCAGTTTCATGGTTTCCAGCGACGGACCTTCCCCGGCCACCAGAAAGTGGGCATCAGGGGTTCGGTCAAGGAATTCTGCAATGCCTCTGGCAAGAAAATCCAGGTTTTTTTCCGGCGCGAGCCTTCCCACATGGCCAACCACGAATGCATCACGCCCGGGCGGGATGCCGGCTTCCCGCCTGATAGCACTCCCGTCCCCGTTTGAGAAACGGTCGTATCTGACTCCGGTGGGGATAACGGAAATTGGGGTAGTGGCATTCCGTTCGGATAAGACCCCTTTTACACTTTCACTGGGGGCAATCACATGGTTGCAGAGATTTACATATCGGGTGGAAAGCTGGATAACAAACCGTTTCAGCAGCGGGGAGTCTGCAGGGACATAATGGGTGTATTTTTCATACATGGTATGGAAAGTAAACACTATTGGTGTGTTCAATCCGGCTGATATACGCAGTGCCGTATCTCCCAGAAGATACGGGTGATGCGTATGAATGATGTCGGGGTCAAACTCCTGCAGCCGCTCGCGCAGTTGAATCGGTGCAGGAAAGCTCACCGAAAAATCGCTCCCGTTAAAATTCTGTATCGCCGGCATGCGGATAACGTCATCTTCCCGTTCAGGCATACCGGGGAATTCCGGTGCTACAACCAGAACCTGGTGTCCCAGAGCCCTGCAATCCTCCGTCAGCTGTTGTACGGAACCGGCCACCCCGCCGACATGAGGGACATAGGTATTTGTAAACATCGCAATCTTCATAGATAACTCCGTCTTTGATCCGGAACTAATTTGTATTCTAAGCGGATTCCTGCAGTGAAAGTTCCACGGTTCCTTCCGATTCCGGATCGTGTACTTCAATGGATTCGAATCCCGGGAGTTCCACCTTGAGCATACGGGGATTTTCTCTCCACGATCCCTTCCCTTTCCAGTGAATTTGCACCGGTATGGCATCCGGCTCGATAGTCACGGTCAGTTCCCCGTAAGGTGTCGGGGTGGGGCCGAATGAAATCTCCTCGTCAGAATCGAGCCAGTGCCGGGGAATACCGCTGCCGATACTCAGCCCTTCTTGGGTCTCCCGGATAAACATCCGCTGCATCATCAGAATCCATTCTGCCGAGGCCCAGGCATGATGTCCGTCCCCCATGCACCCACCGCCGGTTCGGGGATGGATCGCTTCCGGCCATTGCCCGGTAGGAGATGCCAGCTCGGCAACCCGGTCCACGAGCCGCATGTACCGCTGATCTCCGGCGTCAAGCAGAATCTGCGCAATCTGCAGAGTCAAATACGCATTCATCCCGGAGTGAATCATATCCTGGAAAAAGGCGTGTTCATAGAAACAGTGATTGAGTAAATACTCTACGGTACCCAGAAGTCGCGGATCTCCGGGATTCAGCAGCTGTAAAGGATATCCGGCGACGATGGATCCGATTGCACCTGCATCCATTCGCCGGTGCGGAGAAGCGGGAATACCATTGGAATTTCGGATCTCCCGGGAGCGTTCCAGACTCCGTTCAACGGCCTGCATAAATTCTTCCGCTTCATTTGCACACCGTTCGACCTCATCCTGATCTCCCCAGTGATGGTGTATTGCTGCGGCCGCTTTCAGTCCGGCGATTCCCCAGAAGTCATCCCAGTAATAGTGGTCGATATTCCCAAGATGTTCAGCACTGAATCCAGCGGGGAATAACCCGGCGTGGAACTCATCGAGATCGTCATCAAGCCGTTTGCGCTCAATCCAGTGAGCACCTTTGGTTACTGCATTAATCCACTCCTGCGCAGGGTGTTGCCCGGTAAGCCGACAGTAGCGGTAATATGCCCACAATACCTGGCCGTTTGAGTCCCATTCCCCTTCCTGTGAATGGAAATATCCCAGCAGGTTCTGATGTTCCGGAAACCTGTCCACAACGCCTTGCGCCTGGTCGGTTAATCCTGCATGGAGCAGGGCATGGGTAATGAATACCGCATCCCGGTACCAGAACCGTTTATAGGTGTATGGTCCGGGATATGTCCAGTCCGGTGTGAGGAGAAGCAATGTGCGGATTGCGCCATTATAGAGGTATTCAAACCTGTCATCCGGCACATTGAGCCGCGCATGAGATTGTAATGCATTGGACCAGGGTATAATGGTTTTATTTTCGGGTCCCTCCTCCAGTGAGGGGTCGTTTTCGAGGCGGATATCCACTGTAATGCGCCGGACATCCTGACCGGATATCCGATAGAGGGCGGCGCTGTTGGCCATGCCGGTATCGCACTCTATGTTGTGTTGGTCTGCTCCACCCGGGATTCTATGGTAGACATCGCCTTTCTGATATGTTGACACCAGATGTTTTTCAGCGGGGGTTGACAGTGTGATGGCTGGTTCGTCTTCAACGGATATCTGTTTCCGATCCGCTCCGAGTTCCACCTGATGGACGAAGCTGATGCCTTCCGGATTGTACGGGCGAAGTGCAATAGCGAACCAACCCCGAGTCTCACTTCGCACTTTATACTCGATTCGGCAGAGCGGATATCCGCCATCGAGTATGGCGGTCACCCGGGATTGCAATTCCATCCCGTTCCCGTTTGCCCTGGTGACAATGGCTGTGGTGTCCTCGTCCATCATAAACCGCTGGTCGATTTCATCGATGGTGGAGGGCAGCAGGGTTTCCCCGTCATCTGTCATTATCCAGCTATCCAGTGACCAGCCGTCCCAGTATGGCGTCACCAGTCCTCTGGGGTCAACGATGGGATAATTATCCCAGCCCGGAATGCCCACCGCGGTCCAGTTCCGGTGGGTCAGGTTTACATGGGTGAGGGAAAATGCCCGCGGCAGGAAAGAGCTGCTTCCCGGATCAAACTGCTGATGTACCCAGAACGGCCAGATCCAGTCCAGGTTCTGCTGGATTACGCGCGCATTGACCAAGCCTCTGGCATGGAAAAAGGCACCCGCCCGCAGGAGCTCAACCGGTTCACTCACCTCCGACGGCTGGGCGAATTTCCGGATCTTTGCCAGCAGGGTGATGGGATCCAGAAACCCATGGGCATGGGCAGTTCTTCTGACCAGGTACTTCCAGGGGAACCATTTGAATAATCTCATAAGACAGGTGGTTTTATTTCACATCTCCTGTTATACAGTATAGAAGACACAGCGGGGTTACTCAAGATGGATTCCGCCGGCTCTCCCATTGGTATGACTGGTTGAGAAAAGATACCGGCGGG
>Ga0207797_1003172_pt1 | contig 11071 bp, 7 predicted proteins | sample PRCRCaboRojoPR_6_FD_187275 | JGI IMG/M metagenome (GOLD analysis project Ga0207797, IMG submission 187275) | Marine sediment microbial community from Cabo Rojo, Puerto Rico - PR CR 10% Liquid 1 (SPAdes) | ecosystem: Environmental > Aquatic > Marine > Coastal > Sediment | place: Cabo Rojo, Puerto... | reverse complement strand
CACCTTGCCGATGATACTGGCGGTTGGTTTGCTTGGTATGATGGGGGGATCACTAGTCGGCCCGGTTCTACCAACCATATCGGATCATTTCGGCGTCAGTGGTGGCAGCGTTGGTCTGGTAATAACGGTGTATGCCGCTTCTACCGCCCTGTTCTTTCCTATAATGGGCTTCCTTACAGACAGGTACGGCCGCAGGTTTGTCCTGATCCCGGCACTTCTCCTCAACGGGTTTGCCGGAATCCTTGCCGGACTGGCACCAGGATTTCCGCTTCTGCTTGGTGCTCGGGCGCTACAGGGAGTCGGAATAGCTGGCATGGCGCCAATGGCCTTGATTTTAATCGGAGATCTCTATTCTGGTAAGAAAAAATCAACCGTGATGGGCCGTTTAAGCAGCACGAGGTCCGGAGGCGGAATGTTAGCACCGATAATTGGCGGCGCGCTGGCCAGCCTGAACTGGTGCCTGCCGTTTTTGCTTTACTCCCTTTCGATTCCCCTTGCAGCAGTTATGTTTTTCCGGTTTCCCTGGCCTGACAAAAGCGACCCCATTTCTTTACGCGATTACATGGCGCCATTAAAAAGAGCCGGCAAGGAAAGGGAAGTGCAATCCGTTCTTCTCCTCAATTTTTTGTCCTTTTTTCTCCTTTACACTGTAGTTACTTTTATTCCACAGCATCTGGCCGGCGAATTCGGCGTGTCAGAAGCCCTAACTGGATTGTTTCTTGCGGTCCAGGCGGTCGCCACAATAGCACTGGCCATGCAATCGGGCAAACTAGTTGAAATCACGCACGATAAATACCTAATCGGACTTGGCTTTCTTTTTTCCGGTATCGGTTTTTTGCTGCTTCCAACAAGAGGCGTACTCCCCTGGATTGCTTTTTCACTTCTGGTTTACGGGTTTGGTCGAGGTTTGTACCAACCCCAAATCAATACGCTGGTTACCGAAGTGGCACCTGAGGGGCGACTGGGCGGAGTGGCTTCCGCGAACAACATTGCAAAGTACGGCGGACAGATGGCCGCACCGGTCGTCCTCGGGGTTGTAAAAACTTTTTACGGATTCACAACCGTATTCTTCGTTTCCGGTATAGTTGGACTGGTTACAGGTATCACCACTATCGGGTTGACGTTTGCCAGTCAAATCGGGCCCAGCTAATTTAGAACGGAGGGAATTTTTAACTGACACTATGGGAAATTTATTCTGGTTAATTTTCTTGCTCCTTGCTTCGACGCTGGTGGTATGGAAAGGTAGCGAACTTCTCGAATCCGCGAGCGAAAGACTGGCTATCTACTACGAACTACCCGCGATAGTTCAGGGGGCTATAATAGCCGCTGTCGGCTCCAGTTTTCCCGAACTGTCAAGCACCGTTATTTCTACTTTAGTCCATGGCCGCTTCGAATTAGGTGTCGGAATTATAGTCGGCTCCGCAATCTTCAACATACTCATTATACCCGGATTATCCGGTCTCTTTTCCAGGGAAGTTTTCAGGGCCAATCGAGACCTCGTTTACAAGGAAGCTCAGTTCTACATGCTCTCGATTGCCACGCTGGTTCTTACATTTACTTTCGCGGTCATCTACAACCCCGTCGAGGGTCTTGGTTTTCTGGCCGGGACGGTGGATAGGAAGCTGGCCCTCATACCTCTTGGTCTCTACTTGCTTTACATATTTATTCAACACCTGGATACGATGGAGTATCAACCGGAAGAGGAAAAAGAGGAAATTAACCCGATGAAACAATGGGGTCTGCTCGGCCTAAGCCTGGCCTTGATCCTCTTGAGCGTCGAGGGACTCGTGAGGAGCGCGATCGGCCTTGGAGACCTGTTCAACACACCCTCTTTCCTCTGGGGGATCACTGTCATTGCTGCCGGAACAAGCATTGCTGATGCTTTCGTAAGCATTAAAGCGGCGAGAAAAGGAAACGCTATCACCAGTATGGCCAATGTCCTCGGCAGTAACACTTTTGACCTGCTGGTTGCCATACCGGCCGGGGTACTGATTGCCGGAAGCGCAGTCATAAATTTTTCCCGGGCAGCTCCACTCCTGGGTGGTCTGGTACTGGCGACCGTTATTCTTTTCGTCTTTACCAGAACGGATATGGAACTTAAACCGTGGGAGGCCTATTTTCTTCTCGGACTTTACGGCGTTTTCGTCACCTGGATGGCGCTGGAAACGGTGGGGGTTACTTCCCTTGTACTATAAAAGTTAGAATATTCCATGCAGTACGTATGGCTATAAAAAATACTTAAATCATTCACCGAAAAAATTCTCCATCGACGTCCAGAAATGAGCGCCGCTCCTGCTGGTCTCCAGCAAAAGCTCTATGTGACCCCGTCCGCTTTCCAACAATAATTCTGTCCTCACGCCTAGTTTTTCCAGTTTATCTCTTAACTGAATCGATTGTTCCGGCAAAACTTCCGTATCAGCTTTCCCGTGGGCCAGAAAGACAGGCGGAAGTGAATCATTAACCTGGTTAAACGGCTGTGCTTCCCTCCAGTATCGTTTCTCACCAAGAAACTCTCTTACCCGGTAATCCGCCTTCTCATAGGGGTAAAACTGGTAAACACCGGATAGAAGTATAAACCCTTCGATTGCTTCTGAATCCAGTCCGGCGATTTCCCGCCATTTCTTAGAGAAACCGACGAGCGACGCCAGATGGGCTCCCGCGGAATGACCGGCGAGATAGATATTTCCGGGGTAGTTCTCGTACTTATTTCGGATCCATTTGAGCGATCGCGCAACATCCTCTACCTGATCCGGATACCTTACTTCTGGGGCCAGCCGGTAATTCGGCAGTGCCACTACGTAACCCCTCTTTGCCCAGGAACGGCCGATAAACCTGTGGATGTCCTTATTGCCCGTTATCCAGCCTCCCCCATAAAAGAAGGCTATCATGTCCGGGTCCGCGGGAATTTCATTCGGCTCGTATATATCCAGCTGCTGCCTCTCCTCACTGCCATAACTTAACCCTCTTTTTTCGCGGGTTTGAGAGTTAGGTAAAAAGAGGTGCCGGCCGGTTGAAAAGAGCGTCGCTGGGCTCGGTTGCTCCGAAAGAAAAAGTTGCAATGTCGCTAAGTTCAATATTTCCCCTCTTTTTGTCAGTATGTCTGTCAGTTTTCTGATTTATTTTAAGAATTTGAAGGGGACTCCGCCACGGTAGGAATATCGAGTTTTTACGAAAAAAGGTTATACTTTGTACTAAAGCAGGAAGGCAAGTTTAATTATTTGGTACTCTTATCCACTAGCTTGATTATGTTTATATCTGCTTTATTAATCATGCTCTAAAAAGACTGCTCAATTGACAAATTTCACAAAAACCCGTTTTACTCGGTGAAAATCTACCGGTTTTTACTTCTTCACCTCGGGGGCAGTGGCCTTAAAAGTGGCATATACTTCTTTTTCCTTCGACAGGTCCATTTTCTCAATGGAGGTGTCAGTGATTGCCACTTTTAATGAAAAATCCCCGCAGTCAATTTTGACCAGGTTATAGTTATCGTAATCCTCAAAACCTTTTATCTTCCCTTTCAACCTGTTGAGAGCACTTATCTTTTCGAAACTTTCGTTCGAAGAGAAAAGCGTAATATCTTCGGGTCGCAACCCCAGTGACACTTCGCCCGACTCCAACTCATTCACTATCAGCAAATCCGAATTGCCCGCCTCCACTTTAGTCAATTCGTTTCTCTTACCGACGACTCGACCATCGATCCAGTTCATTACTTCTCCGCTTTTCATGCTATTACCCCCCTTCCCGCAAATTTGGCTCTTTAAAACCTAACATCACCGTACTATGAAGCCATTGATGGTGAAACACCACCTGAAATCCACCTATTTTCATGCATCTATATATATTATATCTCGTTTCTGACCAGCAGACAAACGATGTGCGACCACGCCAATAATCGCCTGACAGCTGCAACTCGGTACAAAAGGGAAAGGGAGCGCCAATCAGACGTCCTGCGCACGGACCCTTTAAACAAGATGCACGATCAGCGCACCCCAGATGGTAAGCAAAATGTTACCCACAGCATAAGGCACGGTATAACCTATGACCGGGATGGTGCTGTCCGAGTCCTCCTTGACTGAATTCATTGCGGCGGTACAGGTGCCCGCTCCGGTCATTGCCCCCATCAGCAAAACCGGATTCAGTTTCAGGGCGTATTTACCGAAGAACCAGGTTAGTAAGTGCGGGATTATAGTCAACAGAACTCCCGCGGCAAAAATCTTGACACCGGATTTCTGCAGTGCCTGCAATGCTTTCGGTCCGGCGGACAACCCGACGCAGGCTATAAACAGGTTCAGACCAAGGTCCGTAAAAATCCACATGGCGGAAGAGGGTATCTTACCCCAGGTCGGCCGCAAAGACCTGAGCCAGCCAAAGAAGAGGCCAGCTACGAGAACGCCCCCACCGACACCGAGTGTCAGTGGTATTCCCGCTACCGGCACGGCAATTAGACCGAGAAGCGTGCCAAGAACTATCCCACCGGCTACGGTGACGATATCGGTAACGTCCGAGGACCTTTCGGGGTAGCCAACCGTACTCGCAAAGTTGTCCACTCTCCGCTTATCGCCCATAACCTGGAGCGTGTCGCCTTTGCGCAGCTGTAGGTCCCTTTCGAACGGCAGTTCCTGCCCCTGGCGCTTGACCTTTCTGACGAAACAACCACGTGTGTGGTCATCCACTACTTTCTTAAGCGTCTTCCCGTCGAGGTCCTCGTTCGTCAGACAGACGTCGAGGATCTCCCCTACCATATCCTGGAGCTCTTCGACCTCGACCTCCTCTCCGACTTTCTTACCCGCTTCAATTAGTGCCGTTTCCGTACCCAGAAGTAGTAGTTTATCTCCTCTCTGTACCTTCATCCCGGGGCTAATTTTTTCGGTTACCTCGCCGTTCCGCTGTATTTTATCGATCGAAACCCTTTCCGGGAAGATCGAGTTCTCTATTTCCCCCACCTCTTTTCCAACCACTTCCTCCGTCTCAGCCGAATAAGCCCTGGGGTACACCAGATTATTCCAATGGAAGTCCTCTAACGACTCCTCTCCACCCGTCCGCCCCATGTCCTTTTTGACGTCACGCGCGGACTCTTTCAGATCTATTCCGAACAGACCAGCAAGCAACTTCAGTAAAATTATCAGTCCGGCAGTTCCGAAGATGTACGTGATCGCGTAAGCTACCGCTACCTCCGCCTGCAGGTTTATCTCAGCCGAAGGGGTGACTCCAGAGAGGTGCTTTAGCGCCGTGTCCGCCGTACCGATGACCGCCGACTGCGTCATGGCACCACCCAGCATGCCGGCAATATATCCCTGATTCAGCCCGAACAAATGGCCGAGAAGGACTGCGGAAACGAGAGCTACGATGCCGAAAAAAACCGCCACACCGACGAATTTAAATCCACCGCGCTTCAGTCCGTCAATGAAGTCGGGGCCAACCTTGTAGCCGACACCAAAGATAAACAGGCCGAAGGATACCGTCTTGAGAATCCCCAGGTCGAAGTTCGTGCTCGGTTCGATGACTATTGACCCCACGGCAATACCCACAAGCAGTACGCTGGTCGTTGATCCAAGCGAGAAACCCTTGATTTTTACATTACCCAGGGCATAACCACCGGCAAGTGAAGCGAAAAGCAAAAGGGACGGGTTGCTCCTCAGGAAGTCAAAAACGACTTTCATGGTTATCTCCTTTGCTCTCCGTTATTTGCCCTCTTTCCACTCGTTTCTGTACTCTTCCAGAAGTTCACTTATGGCGGCACCGATCTCCCGGTAGTCGTCCTCGTACAGATTTGCCAGGGAAACGCGCACGGACATCTCCGGGGCATCGAACCCCCCACCGTCGAGCACCACCACGTTCTTTTCGTCCGCCATCCGCCAGACGAAATCTATCGGCTCGTGTTTCCCATCAAGCCATTCCGCAAACTCCTTACCGTACCTATCCTCTGCCAGACTGGGGATGTCGATGGTTGTGTAATAGTTTGCGTGTTTCGGGCCGTCTGGAGCGGAAGCACCCAGAGCGTCGTAGAGCGCCTGGTAACGTTCTTCGACAAGGTCCTTTATTTCCTTCTGATAGAGCCGACTCTCCGAGTCAAGCAGCTCCTGTAGTGAAAAGAGGACCATCATGACCTGCTGCGGCGTCGAAAGTCCGGCCGTGTGGTTAAGCGCTACCGCCCGGCTATCAGCTACCAGGCGATCGATCAATTTCATTTCGCCGGGGTTCGTCGATATTGCCTCGTAGCGGTTGTGCAGACCCTGCCTCTTTTTCTTGGGTAAATCGGCGATCATCTCGTCTATAACGTTATTCTGGTGGATTCCAATCGCGCCGAGCCGCCATCCCGTGGAGCCAAAGTACTTCGAGTAGGAATAAACCAGAATCGTGTTACGGGGAGCTATCGCGGCAAGTGAGCGGAAATCGTCGACGAAAGTCCCGTAAACGTCGTCGGTTAGCAGAATCAGGCCCTGGCGTTCGTTTTCCACCAGGTCACCGATATAGTCAAGAGTTTCGTCAGACATGCTGACCGAAGAGGGGTTAGAGGGATTCACTACGAAAAACGCTTTTATCGAGGGGTCCTTTAACTTTTCCAGCTCCTCCTTCGGGTACTTCCAGTCGCTGTCCTCGTCCTGCTGTATTTCCACGACGTCGAGCTGGTAATCGTTCAACGGCGGAATTTCCAGATAAGGAGTGAATATAGGAGTTCCCAAAGCAATTTTGTCTCCGGGGTTTAAGAGGTGGTTTTCTTTGAGCGAATTAAAGACGTAGGTCATTGCCGCGGTACCACCTTCGGTCAGGAACAGGTCCATAGTCCCTTCCGGAGGATCGTCGTTGCAGGTGGTCATATCCAGGTAACGCCTGATGACCTTCTGAGTATTCGGCAGGACTCGATCCGGGGTCGGGTAGTGGTCGCCCAGGACCGCGTCCACCATTTCGCCGATGAACTCGTCCCCGTCGAGGCCAAGCTCTTCCGTAGCGTACCCGTAGGAGTTTTCGAGAAACTCGGCTCCCACGTGTTCCGCGTGCGTCTTACAGAACGCTCTGAACCTCTCGCCCATTCCTTCTTCTTCCGGTGCCCCGGCAAGACCATAGCGGTCCATGACACGCTGACCTTCTTCAATTGCAAAATTACCGAGCAGGAAAAAACCCTGACGCGGCCTGGTAGCTACCCAGTTTGGGTTACCGCGTCCTGCATTGAGCATCATTTTTTCGCTCTGGCTCCCGGCCATGGAAATCAACTTGTCCTTGAGTTCGAACGGGCTCAGTTCTTCGTACTTCTCCTCCCTCTCTTTTCTGCTCAAATATGCCACCTCTTTATTGGTTTAAAAATTTGATAATACGGGGCTCTGTAGGGAAATTATATTTTTTTAATTCACTACAGTTGGTTTCAATCATTGTAAAAGACCGCCCTCTACATTCCAACAAAATAACTGGAAAACAGTGGGTAGACCCAGTATTAGCGGAACCTACAAATTAATGTTTTGCGGAAAGAAATGGTGTATAGTGTTATTGAGCGGTAGGTCTTTTTGAGAAGAGCAATTTATCGAGGCCGAATCGGACATTTTATCCCGTCAACCAGTTAAGAAACCGGCCGTAGAATTCAGTTGCCATTAGTTACGGCATCGGTACAGGGAGGTGCTGAAAATGGCGAATCGTGCCGGACTGAACTCGGTAGAAGTGATCGATTCAACTTTCACAGAACTGGAATCCCTATTTAACAAAGACGTTATCAAAAATTTTGAACAGGAAACCTCTTTAACGCTTTTGCCGGAATACGGAAAAACAAAAGAGGAATTCTATTGTTCCGGTTTCTTTTTTCGTACTGCCACCGAAAGTGTCGAGATCATCTTTACCGCTAAGCGGGTGGTCAGAGATGAAATGGGAATCGAATACGGCTTAAGATGGTGCAGCTGTGGACCAATTGAAGACCTGGAACAATTCAATCCATCGGACCATATCCGTTTCCAGAATAATAGAAGGTGGTTGCTGGCAAAACCCTATCAGGAGCAACTACTGGCCCTCGGAAAAAGCGTCCCTGGAAACTATAAAATTAAAGACAAGAAGCCCGAATCACTGTATACCCCAGATTTTATCCAACACTTGATAGTAGAAATCCTCGCCGATAGGATCAGGAATATTTGAGGGATGGGTACCACTTCTTTTAGATGAATGTATAGGGTGAACTGGTCTGAATTTTGATAAGGAAATTTTCTTAATAAAGGATACCTTTCTTCTCCAATTATTTACCGATACGCACATTTTTTCGCCATTGGTTTCACCAAAAATCAAAAGCGACTTGTGCCGGTTTGGATTTTTATCGACAAAAACACTAGCTTGTAATTAAATACATTTCATTATATTGTATATATAGACCTTTCGACTTGCGCTCTCGTATTTCATTCAACACCCCAACCAGGAGGTGGTAAGCCCAACAGCAGATAATGAATACTTCCCTGTTAGGGCAGAACTGGAGCTGAAAAGTACCCAATCACCAAAAGGAGGGAGGTAGTATGAAAAACCACAAGCTTAATAGTCGTGCTGTACTGATTTCTTTCAGTTTTTTCTTTGTTCTTTCGCTGGTTTTCACTCCGGTTTCATTTGCAAGCAGCCACTCACCAGAAGGTGTACATCTCACCTGGAGCCTAAATCAAGTTCATGACACGATAAACGTATCATGGTGGACGGAATCCGAGGGTAACGGACCTGTCGTACACTACGACGAAGAATCAAGGTCCGGTAACGCAGGAGAATACGAACACCGGGCCGAAGGTGACAGTGAAACAATTACTGGAGAAGAGGGCGAAGAAGCGGGATACGCTCACCACGTCACACTTGAGGGCTTAACTCCCGGAAAAACTTACTACTTCGTCTGCGGAGGCGAGGGTGGCGAATTTAGCGAAGAATTCAAGTTCCAAACTTTACCCAAAAATCCCGAGGAACTTCACTTTGCAGCATATGGAGATACAAGACAGGGAGCTCTGGACTTTCCGGAAGGAAGAAACGCCGTTGCGCAAGCCATGGCTGCGCACGATCCCCAGTTCATGGTTCACTCCGGAGACTTCATCGAAGAACCATTTAGCTGGGAAGAGTGGAAAGAATACTTCAATCACGTTGAAACCCTATACGTGGACCCGGAAGGGCATCTAATTCCAATGATACCGGTGGTAGGAAACCACGAGGTAGGAGGAGATTACGGTTTGGCCCGGACTAAAAACGACGCCCGCGTTTATCATTCTTTATTTGATCTGCCGGGCAACGAACGCTGGTACACCTTAAACCTCGCTCCTTACTTCAAGTTCTTCGGTTTAAACAGTGAGACTTATACCGGTCCGGCAAGCGAGCAGTATCAGTGGCTCGAGCAGGAACTTCAAAAGACGGAGGATGGCGTTTGGAAGTTTTCGGCCTATCACCGACCAAGTTACGGTGAAGGTTACGGTGGTGAGGGCACGTCTTCGAAGTTCTTACCTCTGTTCGATCAGTACCATATGGATATCGGTGTGGAAGGGGACTTTCACATGTACGCCCGATCCCAACCCTTGAACCCAACTAACTCACCGGGAGAATACGTACCCTATGATCAGGGAACCGTTCACGTAATTGCCGCTGGAGGCGGAGCTCCAATCTATTCGGCCAGTCCGGCCTGGTGGCATGCCGCAGGACCGATTAGTAAGTACTCTTACACAATATTTGAAGCGTCAAAAAACTCACTTGAAATGGAAGCTTACGATACGGAAGGAAACGTGCTGGATAGGATGGAGATACATAAAGAACTGTCAAAACCGCAAACGGTTCTGGAAACGAAAGAGACCGGTGTTTCCGAAGACAGCACCGGCCCACCTCCCCTTATAGACTTCGAAGAAGGCGCGAGAATACCGATCATGAAGGTCTCAAAGGTCGGAGACGGTACCGTGGGAGCAGGTGGCCTTGCCTGGTCTTCAGTTAACGGAGAATGGAAACCCGGTGAACTGGACGTATTTTATGAACTTCTATTCGACAGGCTGAACCCGAATTCGGAAAAGGTTCTCTGGTACGAAGGCTATGATGCCAACTATCCCGTAGAAAAATGTTCCGAACTGGTTAATTCTCTGGAAGAAGCGGGATTCGAGATTGACGGGAAGGACAGCGAACCAATAAACTCGGAGCTTTTATCCGGTTACAATATACTCGTAATTCCCCAGCTTGGTCTCGGAGATCCACTCAAGGGCGGAAACCCGGATTTACTTCCATGGTCAGACGTTAACGCCATAGAAGATTTCGTCCGTGAGGGAAACGGTTTGCTGGTCATGGATGCTCACGATTACGGCGGTCACAACTGGGCCGAGGTACAGAACAAAATCCTCGCCGGGGTCGGAGCGGACATGACGCTTCAGTCCGACGGCCTTTACGACTGGTCAGATAACTGGAAGGCGTTTTACTATCCGATCGGCGAAGTAAATACCGAAACTGAGCTCGGAAAAGCCTACGAAGAAAGAACCGGAAGCAAGGAAATAGCGCTATTTGAAGTCTCTTCCGTAGTTGACAACCCCTCGCTTTACCTGGAAAAGGTCCCCGGGGGAGAAAAATCAGTCGTTGACGCAAGAATAGCTAAAGCAAATGCCAGAGTCCATATAGAAACAAAAGAAGGCGGTTCCGGATACGTTAGGGTGCAAAAAACACCGGGTACATCAGGCTCGCCTGCAGTAGCTGGTATCCATAAGCCTTTAGTTGAAGTAAGTATACAGTCCGAAATACCATCGGGTATGATCGAGTGGCCGATGACGATCGAAATCTATTATACCCAGGCTGCCTTTGAGGACTCAATTCTGCAGAACGAAAATCATCTTGAAATGTACTACTGGGATACGGAGCAGAGCGCGTGGAGGCGATGTCAGGAGGTCGGGGTAAATTCCGACAGGAACGCCGTTATCGCAAGCGCGTACCACCTTTCCAAGTTCGCAATTATGAGCGATCCACAATAACTTGAACCTTAATATTTCACAAAACCCCGCTCTCTCGAGCGGGGTTTTTTTAATTAGGATTAACACCCCAGACAATCGAGCACGACTGCACGCTGTTTGTTTTCGTACAAACTTTCCAGGTCCAGGGATTCCTTCTCACA
>Ga0207797_1003171_pt1 | contig 11074 bp, 9 predicted proteins | sample PRCRCaboRojoPR_6_FD_187275 | JGI IMG/M metagenome (GOLD analysis project Ga0207797, IMG submission 187275) | Marine sediment microbial community from Cabo Rojo, Puerto Rico - PR CR 10% Liquid 1 (SPAdes) | ecosystem: Environmental > Aquatic > Marine > Coastal > Sediment | place: Cabo Rojo, Puerto... | reverse complement strand
GCTTGTAGTTAGAGAAAAAGGTTTCTGACCTTACGGTGCTCTTGTTACAAGCCTTTCACCTTGTGCGGGAAATTGACATCTCTTCTTTTGCCGTTTCTTTGTTGCATTACAGTTGAAAAGAAAAAAAGGACCGAAAACTTTCATTCCGTCTCCGTACAGGATTTCTAGAATGGACTCCGGACCTAACGTGGCCCGAATGGTGGGGAAAAAGCTAACTCAACCTCCTGAATTCTAGTTGAATCTTTCAATTCAACAGGCTAAATGCGTCCAGAATCAGCTTGTTCAGGTAATAAATCGCGCTGATCGCCACGGGGTACAGGATGATTACGGAAAGCAAAATGGGGAGATAGCCGATATTTGCCTCGCCCTCTCTGTCGTAAAGCTCTTTGTAAGTTCCGATCGAGTGATCGAAGTCCCAGTCTTTGACCAGATTAATGTAGCTAATAAAGCTTGCTCTGGCCAGTTCGTCCGGCAGCTCGTCGAAAAGTTTATAGGGCGAGTTTTCCAGGAGTCTGGACCGGAGAAAGAAGAAAATTCTCCCGAGAGCCAGGACGTAGATTATCAGCCAGCCGGTCCCGCCGCCCGAGCCGGCCAGGTTAAACAAACCGTGCGCCAGGATAGCCACGATCAGACTCTGAGCTATTAACAGGTTTCGCCTCCTGTGGCTATGAGTAAATTTTGCTTTACCGAGGAAGTAACCGCTGATCCCGTTAAACAGTACATGGCCGGGAAAAGCCCGTTGCCAGGTGATGAACTGGAATGCCTGCGCGGCCCCTCCGTTTGCCTCGACGTGTGGCAGGGTATGGCTGAATATGTAAGAAAAATCCTCGTAAGCCCCGAAGCCGGCCCCGATCAGGCCCATATAAAGCATCGCATCGAAACGTTCGGAGAAACCCTCGAAGCTCATGTTCCAGATGAAGAGGAAGAATACGAGCAGTTTGACGATCTCCTCCGGTATGGCGGCATGGACGAAGGCCTCGTAGGTTCTCGCCAGGAATCCACCGGTATAGGTACTGTCCGAGAGTCCAGGCAGTCCAGCGTTTATCGTGGTTATCAGTACTATCGCCAGCACGCCACCGGTAAAGGCGATCCCGACGTTTATCAGCGACTCTCTCTTATAGCTGTCACAGAGGTAGAGAAGCCCGGCGTAAACCAGAGAAAGGAACCAGCCGAGATAAATCGAACGGAAGAATAAGGCCATAGTTACCTCCGGAGCAATTCTAACCGCTGACACAAAGTAAACAAACTTCAGCAGTGAGAGGGAAAGGAACTTATCAGTGCTTTCTTAGATGTGATCAGCTATACGGCGCTCTTCCCCGGTATGGCTGCAGGGGTGAATGGAACAGTACACGTTGAGGTCTATTTCTTCTTCCAGTTTTTGTTTGACTTCCCGGACAATGACGTCGGATTCCGATAGCTCCGTCTCGGAGTTCAGTTCCATGTCGAAGTCGACGTGAACCGCGTGGGGCCCGATATATTCCCCGATCATGTCGTGAATTCCGAGAACTTTTTCGTGGGACAGGACTACCTCTCGCAGTTCGTCGTAGAATTCTTCTTCGGGCGATTCCCCGATCAACGTACTTATGTTTTCCTTTATCAGCAGCACTGCGTCGAAGGAAATAATCAGAGCAATGACGATCGTCGCAATTGGATCCCCGATATTGAGCTGGAAGAAGTAAATCAAGCCCAGCCCGATCATGCTTGCGATCAGGGAAAGGGCATCGTTAATTGTGTCGAAAAGTTCCGTTTTTATGCTTATCTCCCGCCCCCGACCGAATTTAATAAGATAGGGCAGCGGAACGAGATTTAATATAAAAGAGCCGACGAGAACGTAGAGTGCCCAGTTGAGGTTGGCCGTAATGACCGAAGGGTTCAACAGCTTGAAGATTGACTCCTCGATGAGCTGATAGCTAGTTACCACTATAAAAATCACCGCAACTGCCAGCGAAGCCACGCTCTGCAGCCGCCTGTGACCGAAAGGATGCTCCTTGTCCCCTCCCTTCTCGCTGATCTTTACGCTGACCATTGTAACTAGAACAGTAACTATATCGGTTACGTTATTTAACGCTTCACCCAAAAGAAAGAGGAGGCCGGTAAACGAGAATACGACCAGCTTTGCGGTCGCAATTACTACCCTGGTGGCCAGGGTCAACAACAAAATTGAGTTCTTGTCCGGTGATCTTAGATTCATGGCTTGGTGCGCTTCGGATAGCTTCGCTGGGATGTTGGACTCAGAAGAAGTTCAAGTTACTGTGAAAGGGTTCCGGCCAGTTCGTACAGGTCCATGTCGATGGTCTTCTCGTGGGAAAGCACTTCGGAATAATCCATTGCTTCTATCTCGTTTCCGCGCAAGCCCATCATTACGCCGTTTTCTCCGTTATAGAGACGTTTTACTGCTTCGGCACCCAGCTGAGAAGCAATATTCCTGTCGAAAGCCGAGGGATTTCCGCCTCGCTGCATGTGGCCGAGAACGGTAACCCTTATTTCGAACCCGATCTGCTCTTTGAGCTGTTTCCCGACGTGGTGGGCTGCCGAGCCTTCTTTGTGAATCCCCTCCGCGACCACCACTATCATGTGCTGTTTGCCCCTCTTGTAGCCTTTGTAGATCTGATCCGCCACTTCCTTCAGGTCGTATTCCACTTCCGGTATGAGGACGACTTCAGCCCCTCCACTCAACCCACCCATCAGCGCGATGTAGCCGGAGTCGCGTCCCATTACCTCCACGATAAAAGTCCTTTCCAGGGCGGAGGCCGTGGTTCTGATTCTATCTATGGCTTCCACTACCGTGTTTAGAGCCGTATCTACGCCGATGGTCATATCCGTACCGTAGATGTCGTTATCTATCGTGGCCGGAATTCCGACCGTCGGTACCCCTTCCTGGTTGAGGGCCCGGGCTCCGTGTAAAGTGCCGTCACCACCAATTACCACCACGCCTTCGATCCCGGCCTGATTCAGGTTCCTTATTGCCTTGGTCCTTTCCTGTTTTTCTTTGAATTCGGGCGCCCGTTTGCTCCGGAGGATGGTTCCACCTTCTTCGATTATTCCCCCCACGTCGTGGACGTCGAATTCCTCGAAGTCACCGAACAGACAACCCTTGTAACCGCTATGTATTCCTACCATGGTCAGACCGAGTGCTTTACCCTGTCTGACTGCCGCCCGGATAGCGGCGTTCATACCTGGAGAATCGCCGCCGCTGGTTAAAACGCCTATTTTATTCATATTGCCCCTACCTTTGTTTCGCGTAAAATTGCCTTCATTTGCTGTATCCACTCTAGCATTAACCTGGTTATTAGAAAGTTGTGCTTGACGTGTTCCTTTCCGTTTTGCCCCAGCTCGACGGCCAGATTTCTGTCCTGAATTAATTCCACCGTGCGTTTGGCGAATTCGCCGTAGTCTTCCGGCTGGCAGAGGTATCCGGTCTCGCCGTCTATCACCTGCAGCGGAATTCCACCGACGTCGGAGGCAACTACCGGAGTCCCCTTCCAGAGCGCTTCGGTTACGGTCAGGCCGAATCCTTCCCGCTTTGATTTCTGGATAACCACGTCAGAAAGTGATTGCACTGCGTTGACCAGGAGTTCGCTCTGTTTGTTTATCAGATGAACGTCCTCCATCCCCTGTGTCTCCTCCTTGAGACTCTGGAATATCTCCTGCCCCTCGGGGTCGTCGCTCGCCGGAGCCCCGAGCAGTACCAGCTGAACGTCCACTACTTCCTTGACTTTCTTGAATACTTCCAGAACTCCCTTGGGGTCCTTCCACTTGTCGAAGCGGGAAACCTGGCTGATCAGGGGGCGATCGAGGTCGACGCCGTACTGGGTGAGAAGTTCCTCCCGCTTTGACCGGTCGATCTCCCTGTTTTTAGTCGTCATCGGATCGATGGCCGGAGCGATCAGCGATTTTTCGTTCGGCAGGTCGGACTGTGCGAACTTGTCGACGGAGAATATTGTATTGTCGTAACGGAGGATAAATTTCTTGATATAGCTCCAGGCATCTTTGTTTGGCGTGGAGAGGTCGATATGACAGCGCCAGATCCACGGCTGGCGCTTCGGATAATAACTGATCAGCGGGAGCGGCTGGGGGTCATGGACAATCATCACGTCGTGCTTTATGTGGGTAAAACGGGAGAATAGCTGGTTAATTCCCGTATAAATTTCTTTTTCGTGATCCGTAATGGTGACGTCCTCTCCCTGGAGGGCGTTGTGCCACTTTTTGGTAATCGGAAAGAATTCCGCGGTCCCGTGAATTACTCGCCACCCGTACTCTATCCCCAGATCGTTCATCAGCGGTACGGCGCTCCAGAGCATTTCCGCCACCCCGCCACCCATAAAGGTCGAATTGACGTTTAATATTCTCTTTCCCCTGAGCGGAGTGCTTTCTTTAAACAGCGTTGCGATGACCTTGTCTCCGACGATTTCTCGGTAATCTTCTAGCTTCCTTCCGTCCATAAGGTGATTTGACCCTCCATTTGGTGAATCAGTCCGGTATTAGATTATAGTGCTGCGGTGAAACCGTATAGGTTATCCTTCATTCCGGAAAGAGAACCTGATAACCCCCCTAGTAGACTTTTGCGGATCCTTTCGCTAAAAATTGTTTTTTATAGCTTACAAAATTCTATTGCGAGGTGCAAAATTAATCGTTTATCTCGCGGGGCGGCGGCGAGAAAATTAACCAGGCCGCGCTTCTTAAAAGGACGAGTACTTACGAGCGCTCAACGGTTAATTCTGAAATATCCGGTACAGGTCCTCGAGAAAGCCCTTTACTTCCTGGGGGTTGGCCAATCTGTACTGGGCCAGCGAATCGTCGTCCTCAACCTGACTGACCAGGACTGGAAAGCCGAATTCCTGTTCCCGCAGGACCGCAAAGGCATCCTCGTCCGTCGTGTCGTCGCCGATATAGATGGTCGGAACTTCTTCCGATTCTTCCTGAAGTAGCCGCACCGCGTCACCTTTATTCCAGGTACTCGGTCTGACCTCCAGCAGTTTGGCCCCTTTTATTAGTTCCAGTTCGGGTATCTCGTGCCGACTCCAGATTTTTCGGAAGCGGTCCTTGATCTCTTCCTGATCCCCCTCGAATTGGCGGTAATGTAAGGCCAGGCCGAAGCCCTTGTCCTCTATGATGATCCCTTCCTTCCCCGCAAAATTTTCCCGGACTGATTCGTTTAAGCCGGAAATTGTCTCGTGAATTTCTTCCGCAATATCGGGTTTGTAAGTGGAGCCGGACGCAAAACGTATTTTTAACCCGTGGTTCCCGGCCAGAGATGCATTTTCCAGAGGCACGAGTTCAGTTAGCTCCTCGAAACCCCTGCCACTGATGACGGCAAGATGGAGACCGTCCACCGCCGTCAGCTTTTTCAGCAGTTCCCTCGTTTCTCCCGGCAACTTGGTCTGACTGGGAACACCGGTAAACGTGACTAACGTCCCGTCGAAGTCGGTACAGAGCAATAGCCCGCCGAACTCATCTCTGGCCCTGACCAATTTATCCCGAAACTCCTCGTCCGGCGGTGAGATCCTTTTCATCGTTATTTTCCGTGGAGGCTCAATTCCCACTCGTCCAGGAACCGGTCCCGCCACCAGTGAACGTCCATCTTGTTTAACTTGTTTTTCATCTCGTCGAACTTCTCGCGCTGAGCTTCTTCCGGAGTCTGTATCGCCTTGTGCAGGGCATCCGCAACTGCTTCCGGATTATAAGGGTTGACCTGAATCGCTTCCGTCAGGGTCTCCGCGGCCCCCGCGAACTCGGAGAGGATAAGCATCCCTTTCTCCCTCGTTGCTACGTATTCCTTCGCTACCAGGTTCATCCCGTCAATTAGCGGCGTCAGCAAGCCAATATCGGCGGCCAGGTAATAGGGAATCAGTTCCTTCTGCGGCAGTTGCTGGTAGAAATACCGAATCGGGACCCATTTTTCCCCGCGGAGCTCCCCGTTTATCTGGCCGATGAGCTGCTCTATTTTTTCTCGCATCTCCTTGTATTCCTGGACTTTCGAGCGGCTGGGCGAGATCCTTTCGATAAAACTGACCTCGCCGCAGTAACGGGGGTATTTGTCGAAGAAGGTCCTGATGGCCTCCAGCCTCCTGTCGATTCCTTTTGTATAGTCCAGGCGGTCCACGCTGAGGATCAGTTTTGAGCAGGCAAAATCCTTTTTTAACTGTTCGGCTTTTTCCGTCTGCTCCGGGCTTTTCTGGAAGAAGTCGGTATCAATCCCGAGCGGGATATCCTTGATGACCGCCTTCTTGGAGTTCATCCGGACGCGGTTCTGGCTCCTGTTTGCGGCCCCGCCCAGTTTGAAAATGCTGTCCAGAAAATTATGGACCAGCCACGAGGTGTGAAAACCGATAAAATCCGCCCCCAGCATGCCTTCGACCAGCTCCCGTTTCCAGGGAATTATCCCGAACGTCTCCCAGGGGGGCCAGGGGATATGCCAGAAGATGCTGATCTTGGCGTCGGGCCTTTCCTCCTTGATCATCTTCGGGACGAGGGCCAGCTGGTAATCCTGGACCCAGATCCTGTCTCCCGGTTTTAGCTCTTCCAGGACGCTTTCCGCAAATTTTCTATTTACCTTTTTGTAAACTTTCCAGTTTTCCTTTTCCAGGTTTGCTTTATGGGGGAAGGAATGGCAGATCGGCCACAGGGTGGAGTTTGAGAAGCCGTAATAAAATCCGTCGACTTCCGCCTCGGATAGCTTTAATCGCTTGAGAGTGTAACCTATTTCATCGTTCGGGACGACGAGCTTGTCCTCTTCGTCCGTGACTTCGAAATCGGCTTCCCCCCTGCCCCAGGCTATCCAGAGGTTGTCCGAGGACTTCATCATCGGGTCCAGGCCCGTCGTCAGACCGCCCGCCCGCTTTTCCTGTCTTATTTCGCCGTCGCCGTACTCGTGCTGGTAGGGTTCGGCGTTGGAAACCACGACCAATCTATTTTCGTCTTGATTTCGCAAAAAAATCACCCCGGATAATTGGCCCGAAATTGCCGCATTTCAGGATAGCGAAAGCAACCGATTTTTGCAAAAAGAACGCGTAACGCAAAACAGTACTGCAATTTCACCCTCGGTGGACGAAAAGTAACTCATTCCAGACTTGCCCGAAGTCTTTTTGCCGCGTCTTCCGGGCTGACGATATTGATGAAATTACCGCTGCCCCATTCGAAGCCGGCGGGAGTGGTCAATCGGGGAAAGATCTCCAGGTGCCAGTGGTAGCTTTCCTTCAGGTGGCCGTACCGCTCGAGCTCAGCGACGGGCGTCGTGTGGATCGAGTAATTGTAGGGAAAGTCACCGAGTTCGGTTCGGAGAGCGGTTAGAGTTCCTTTTAACGCTTCTGCAAATTTAGTTACCCCTGCCCGACTGACCTGAGAGAAGTCGCTTTCATGCTTTTTCGGTATAATGTGTGTCTCGAAGGGAGTTCGGGCCCAGAAAGGGGAGATTGCGATAAATCCGGAGTTTTCCAGAATAACCCTCTCTTCCTCCTGCTTTTCAGCTTCGACGAGTCGACAGTAGAAGCAGTCTCCGGTCTGACGCTTGAACGATTCCGTCTGCCCGTATTCGGTTTCCGGAATCCGCGGGACGAAAGTAGTGGCCAGGATCTGACTGTGCGGATGGGCCAGCGAGGCCCCCGCTCTCTTTCCCTTGTTCCGAAATATGCTGACGTAATTTATCTCCGGTTCAGCTGCCAGCTCTTTTTGCCGCTCGAGGTAAGTATCGATTATTAGTTCTATTTTCTCCTTCTCGAGATCTTCCAGATTTACGTCGTGCTCGGGAGTTTCGGCTATTACCTCGTGGAAACCGAACCCTCCGATGCTCCGAAATATATCCCCTTCGATCATGGATGTCGTGCCTTCCCGATCCAGGGCGGGAAATTTATTCGGAAACACCCGGACCTTCCAGTTCGATTTATCTTTATTTTCGCCCCCTCTCACGGCGTAGATCTCCGGCGGGGTCTTGTCTTCGTTACCCGGACAGAAAGGGCAGTTCTCTCTTCCAACCCTGTCTTCCTCTGCTTCAGCGGAAAAATCAAAAGGCCTGTCCCCTCTTACCGGAGCGATAATTGCCCATTCGTCCTTTGGCGGGTCCTGTCTGATTTCAATCATTGTGATCACCAGGTATCCTAAAATGGTCAACCGTCAACAAGTATTGATAATCGTTGACGACCCAGTTAGCTTTATAAAAATATAATTTTGTCAGAGGGAGTTCAACTCCAGATGCCCGATAAAGAAAAAACGCTGACCAGACGGTCTTTTTTGAAAGGCTTGTTAGGAAGCAGCCTTGCTCTGATTGGCAGTTCACCCGGTTTCAGGCATGCTTTTGCTCGCTCGCCCATCACCGTCGGTTTACAGGTCGAACTTACGGGTGGTCTTGCCACCTACGGTTACTGGCACCTTAAATCCGCCCGGGCGGCGGTCGAAAAAATCAACTCCGAGGGCGGAATTGCCGGCCGTAAAGTTAAACTCGTCCACGAGGATACCGCAACCGACCCGACGACGGGGAGCAGGAAGATGCGACGGTTGATTTTGAGGAAGGGCGCCGATTTCGTTATCGGATCGCAGCACTCCGGCGTTTGTCTGGCAAGTTCCCCCGTCTCTCGCCGCTTTTCCGTACCTTATTTCCCGATCGGAGAGGCGACGGAAATCACCGGTTCCAAAGGACACAAATACGTATTCCGTTCCAATTACAGCGTTGAAGCTCACGCGGAATCGGGCTACCGCTGGGTGATGGATAACCTGGGTACCGACTGGACGATCATTTACGCGGATTACGCGATGGGCCAATCCGCTCTGAAGGAGTGGAGTACCAGGCTAAAGAAAGACGGGGGCAAACCCGTTGGAGAGATTTCTGTCCCCCAGGGTACGGATGATTTCGGCCCTTATTTGAGGAAGGTCGATCCGGAGAAAACGGAAGTTCTGTTTATAATTCTTTACGGTCCCGATGCGCTGGCTTGTCTCCGCAGGTCCGCGGAAATGGGACTGGATGAACGGATGAACAGGTTTGGCAACACGGGGAGCGTGGAGGCTCTGGACGTTGATTTCCCGGGCGCCGAAGGACTCTGGTCTATCACAAACTACCCTCGCCGTCTGGAGGAGATTTCCGCGGAACTGCGTGGAGTTAATCGGGAGTTCCGGGAGCGAGTTGGAGTAAAGCCGGACGGTACGGGCCCCGAAGGAAGAGTGGTCGACGCGTCCCATTTCTGGGTACCCTGGGAGAATTTGCACCTCCTGCGCGAGGCGGTACGGGCAAGTGGCTGGAAGGGGAAGGCCGACCATCCCGCGCTGATACGGAGCCTGGAAGGCATCACTGTTTCGGGCTCGCTGGACCATCCCCAGGGAGAAAAATACATTAGGCACGTGGATCATCAGGGTTTTCACGCTCAGTACATCCAGCAGGTGCGGGACGGCAAACTGAGAATAGAGGAGCGATTATCGCCCGAATCGGGAGAGTACGAGCCAAATGCCGTGCTTTAACCCTTTTTTCGGTTAATCATCCGGGTAATCATCATGGAGCCGCTGTCGCAGATCTCTTTTGGTCTTTTAAACGGCGTTATCCGCGGAACGATACTTGCTTTGCTGGCATCCGGTTTGAACGTAGTCTTCGGCCTGATGAAGACCGTTAACGTGGCTCATGGTTCCCTCTACATGGTCGGTGCATACCTTGCCTGGTCCGTCTTTGCCGGGACCGGTTCTTTCTGGCTTTCCCTCGTAGTTTCGCCCCTGGCTGTTGCTGCGCTGGCAGTTGCTATGGGTATGGTCCTGAGGCCGATCCGGGATAATTCTTCCCTGACCATTCTCGGAACTTTCGCTGCTGCTCTGGTGTTTCAGGGAATGACTCTGGTCCTCTGGGGCGGTACGCCCCGCCGGTTACCGCTACCGCTGGGGGCTTCTTTTTCTCTTTTCGGAACGGGTTACTCTTATTACCGGGTACTTGCGGCGGGGCTGGCCGGGTTTGTTCTCCTCGGTTTCTGGCTGGTAACCGAAAAGACCCGTTTTGGCCTAACCCTGAGAGCGTCGGAGGAAGAACCGGAATTGAGTACGGCCATCGGTATCAACGTTAGCTCCGTCTATCTCCTGGGATTTGCCCTGGGCGGAGCCCTGGCCGGTCTGAGCGGGAGTTTGATCGCCCCGATGGTCTCACTCGCTCCGGACATGGGGTTGAGAGTATTTGCCGTCGTTTTTTTGATCGTGATCCTCGGTGGGCTCGGTAATATCTGGAATTCGGTCCTTGCCGCGCTTGTTTTTTCCGTGGTCCGGGGAATAGCTACCGCCTTTCTCGATGCGACCGGCGGATTGATAGTTAGTTTCTCGCTCGTCCTGCTGCTGATTCTGGTCGCGCCGGACTATTACACCGGGGGTAACAGAGATGCCAGTCAGAACTAGGCCCGCGGTAGTTTTTTTCTTGTTCCTGGTTCCCCTTGGGTTCATGCCAGCTTTCCTGGGTCAATTTCACCTGGTTCTGCTGACCGAAACATTGATCTGGGGAATATTTGCCCTTTCCTTTGACCTTGTTTACGGTTATACCGGCATGCTCAGTTTTGGGCAGTCGATTTTTTTCGGAATCGGTGCCTACAGTTTCGTATATCTGTTTGAACTCTTACCCGGACTGAAAATTCCGTTTCTTCTCGCGCCGCTGGTCGCCGGAATTCTTGGTGCTCTGGTCGGGTGGGCCGTGGTCCGGGTCAGGGGAGCACGCTTTTTTCTGGTTACGCTGGTGCTGACGATCCTTTTTCACCTGCTGGCGCTTGATAATCGCTGGCTGACGGGTGGTGACGACGGGCTGATCGTTCCGGTGGATTTCCCAGGGCTGAACCGGAACTATTATCTGGTTCTGGTAATCGCTGCGGGAGTGGCGGTGATGACTTTCCTTCTGGTGAAATCACGCCTAGGGCTCGTCTTCAAGATGATCCGGGACAACGAGAGTCGGGCTTGCCAGCTCGGTTATTCCGTGAGGGCCTATAAGATAATGGCCTTTTCCTTTTCCGGATTGCTCGCCGGACTGGCAGGTAGTCTATACGCCTATACTTCCGGGTTCGTTTCCGCCGGGTTTTTCCACTGGAGCAGGTCGGCGGAGGCGGTTATCTGGACTATACTCGGTGGAGCC
>Ga0207797_1003170_pt1 | contig 11076 bp, 9 predicted proteins | sample PRCRCaboRojoPR_6_FD_187275 | JGI IMG/M metagenome (GOLD analysis project Ga0207797, IMG submission 187275) | Marine sediment microbial community from Cabo Rojo, Puerto Rico - PR CR 10% Liquid 1 (SPAdes) | ecosystem: Environmental > Aquatic > Marine > Coastal > Sediment | place: Cabo Rojo, Puerto... | reverse complement strand
GCCGTTCGCGCCCCTGCTCCACCGGTGGCCGAAGATTCCGCCGGCCTACCCCTACCGCTGGGACTACGAGGGCTCGCCGGCTGACCAGGCCGTGGCGGCCGCACGGGAACTCGAGACGGCGATCCGGCGGGAAGGGCCCTCGACCGTCGCCGCGTTCGTCCTCGAACCGGTCTCCGGCGCGAGCATCCCGGGCGCCCACCCGCACCCGGCGTACTTCCGCGAGGTGCGCCGGATCTGTGACGAGTACGACGTCCTGCTGATCGCCGACGAGGTCATGACGGGCTTCGGCCGGACCGGTCACCGGTTCGCGGTCGAGCGCTTCGAGTTCGTCCCCGACGTGCTGGTCCTCGGGAAGGGCCTCTCCTCGGGCTACGCGCCCGTCAGCGCGGCCGTCGTCAGGGAACCGATCGCGAGCGCGTTCGACGCCCGGGACGGCGGGACGTTCGGTCACGGCCACACCTACTTCGGCCACCCGCCCTCCGCGGCCGTGGCCCTCGAGGTCCTCGAACAGTACACGGACGAGGTCATCCGGGCCGGCCGGGCGGCCGGCGAACGGCTGGGCGAGGCACTCGCCCCCCTCGAGGACGAACCGATCGTCGGCGACCTCCGGCGGTGTGGCCTGCTGGCCGGCATCGAGTTCGTCGCCGACCCCGACTCGAAGGAGCCCTTCGACCCGGACCTGGACGTGGCCGAGCGCGTCTACGACCGGGCGCTCGAGGCCGGCGTGTACGTGTACCCGGGCGGCGGGAGCGTCGACGGCGTCGCCGGCGATCACTGCATGGTGGCGCCGCCGCTCACGACGAGCGACGACTCGATCGATCGGATCGGGGCCGTCCTCCGGGAGGCCATCGCGGCGGTCGCCGAGGACGTCGTGGACTCCTGAGGCGCCGTCACTCGTCGCCGTTCGCCGCTGGTCGACCGAGGCTCCGAGGCCCAGGCACGCTTTTGTCGGGGGGCCACGCACGGGCGCACATGGACGGCAAGCACTTCGAGGACTTCGCGGTGGGCGACGAGTACGTCTCGGACTACCGGATCGTCTCCGAACCCGACTTCCGGCGGTTTCTCGACCTCGCCGGCGTGCGCGAGCCGCTGTTCGAGAGCCGACAGTACCTCCGCTCGGGCACGGACCACGAGCGGTGGATCGTCCCCGGATTTCTGACCCTGTCGTTCTCGCTCGGCCTGTTTACCCGCTCGGGCTGGATCCACGGGACGGGCCTGGCGATGCTGGGTGCCGAGTCGCTCTCCTTCGAGGCGCCCGTCCACGTCGACGACGAGATCCGCGTCCGCGTCGAGTGCGTGGAGACGACCCGGACGAGTCTCGACCGGGGCGGCGTGGTCACCCTCGACTGGGAGACCGAAACCCAGGACGAGCAAACGGTCCTCGAGATGACCTCGACCCACCTCATCGCCGCCCGCGACTGAGTCGGGGCCGCACGGCCCCGCTCGGATCGACGGACCGGTTCGACGTCGCGGGGTCGAAACCTTGTTTTCTGTCCCCCGCAGAGGGAGGCCATGAACTTCCTCGACGGCGTTCGCGTCGTCGACACGACGCAGGTCCTGGCCGGGCCGGTCGTGACGATGCACCTCGGGGACCTCGGCGCCGAGGTGGTGAAGGTCGAGCGGCCGGACGGCGGGGACATCAGCCGGGGCCTGCCACCCCACGTCGGGGACACCAGCTCCCAGTACGTCGCGCTCAACCGGAACAAGCACTCGGTCGCCGTCGACCTGCGGACCGAGCGGGGCCGGGAGATCCTCCACGAACTCGTCGGGGAGGCCGACGTCTTCGTCGAGAACTACAAGCGTGGGACGCCCGAGCGACTCGGCATCGACTACGAGACGCTGGCCAGCGTCAACCCCGACCTCGTGTACTGCTCGATCAAGGGCTTCGACAGCGGGTCGATCTACGAGGACAACCCGGCCTACGACATGGTCGCCCAGGCGATGGGCGGCCTGATGAGCATCACCGGCCAGCCCGACGGGCCACCGGCCTACGTCGGGGCGCCCGTCGGCGACCTCGCCGCCGCGATGTACGCGATCCAGTCGATCCTCGGTGCCCTGTTCCACCGGTCGTTTCAGGACGCCGGGGGCGAGTTCCTGGAGGTTTCGATGCTCGACGCGATCGTCGCCTGGCTCGGCGTCCGGCTCACGGCGAGCGGCGTCGAGGGCGAGCCCTACCCCCGACTCGGGAATCGCCACCCGAACGTGGCGCCCTACAGGGTGTTCGAGACGGCCGACGGGTACGTCGTCGTGGCCGTCGTGGGCGAGAACGCCTGGGCCGGCCTCTGTGACGCCGTCGATCGACCGGACCTCCGGGAGGACCCCCGCTTCGCCACGAGCGAGGACCGCGTCGAGCACCAGGAGGCCCTGTACGCGGAACTCGACGGCGTGTTCCGGGCTCGACCCACCGAGGAGTGGTTCGCGGTGTTGCAGGACCACGGCGTGCCGACCGGCCCCGTCCGTGACACCATCGAGGTGCTCGAGGACCCCTACACCGAGGCCCAGGACCTCATCCACACCTTCGTCCCGCCGTCCGCGGACCAGGCCGTCCCGGTCGTCCGGTATCCGGCCACCGTCGGCGGGAAGACGGCGGACTCGCCGCGGCCACCACCCGACCTCGGCGCGGACACCGCCACGTACCTCGAGGCGCTGGGGTACTCCGCCGAGGAGATCGATTCCCTCGCGAGTTCGGACGTCGTCCACGTCCCCGACTGACGAGGGAACTACCCCCGCCTCACCGGCCGACGAACTCGGGATCGCGGTCCTCGAGGAAGGCCTCGGCGCCCTCCTGCTGGTCCTCGGTGGCGAAGAGGAGCGTCGCCGCGAGCCGCTCGACGTCCAGGCCGGCCTCCTGGTTCAGGCCGCGGTTGATCGACTCCTTGGCGAGCTCCAGGGCGATGGGGGCGTTCGACGCGAGGTCCGTGGCGAGGTCCGCGAGGCCGGCCTCGAACGCCTCCGCCTCGAACAGGTAGTTCACGAAGCCGACGTCGGCGGCCTCCGCCGCGTCGATCGTCCTGCCCGTCAGGATCAGGTCTTTGGCGACGCTCGCCCCCACGAGGTCGGCGAGCCGCTGGGTCCCGCCGCCGCCCGGGAGGATGCCGAGGGTCACCTCCGGCAGTCCCAGCTTGACGCCCCGCTGGGCGACGCGGATGTCACAGGCACTGGCGATCTCGAAGCCCCCGCCGAACGCGTACCCGTCGATCGCCGCGATCGTCGGATTCGGGACGTTCGCCACGTAGTTGTACAGTCCCTGGGCGTGTTCCTCGAAGTACGCCTTCGCCTCGAGGACGTCGAACCGGGCGAAGGACTCGATGTCCCCGCCGGCGATGAAGTTGCCCTCGCCGGCACCCCGCAGGACGATCACCCGGACCGACTCGTCTGCCACCGCGTCCTCGAAGGCACTCCGGAGCGCGCGCCTTGTCGGCACGTCCATCGAATTCCGCTTCTCCGGCCGGTTGACGGTGATCGTCGCCACCCGTCCGTCGGTCTCGAGGAGGACGTCGTCTGCCATACGCGGGCGTCGGTCGGTCCGGGCAAAAGCCTACTGGGGACCGAATCCCGGCGGGGACGGGGCTCTGCGGCCGGCGCGTGCCGGGACAACCCGGCAGGTCCGGCCCACGAGATGTGTTCATCAGAAGTGAACGAAAGCTGGCCCCAACACGCCAGGGTCGGGGGCCGTCGTGACTCCACGCCCGTTCCTTGCCGCTCGAACTATCGGCGGGGGTGGCCCAGCGATCCGGTATCGTTACAACATTAACTATGTAATGAGTACCCGTCGGGAGGCGTGGCCCGCACAATCGAGCCGCTCACGGCCCTCGCCCGCAACGACGGTGGGCCGCCGGGAACGCCGCAATGCTCGTGGCCGATCGCGTTCACTTCTGGGAAACGCCGCTGTGCCCGCAAAATCCGGCAGTTCTCGGGGACGGCGACGTCGACAGTCGGCCTATCGGCCCACAGCGCCGGTGGTGTCTCCCCACTCTTCTGTGTCCGAGAGGTGAACGCACCGCCCATGGCCGAGCCCCTGGCGACGACGGCTATCATCTCCCCGCGTGGCCGATCCGCCCGTTCAGATAGGGTGAACGTTAATGGGTCCCCCCGTCCTACGTGGGCCAACCGATGGAACCCGACACCGAACTCGACTCGATCGAAGCGGTGGATCGCTCGATACAGATCCTCGAGACGTTGCGCGAGCTCGAAGGGGCGGGCGTCACGGAGATCGCCGAGGAGCTGGGGTGGGCGAAGAGTACGGCGTTCACGCACCTCAGGACCCTCGAGAACAACGAGTACCTCGTTCGGAACGGCGACGAGTACGACCTCAGCCTCCGATTTCTGGACTTCGGCGAGTACGTGAAGGATCGGCGCGCGGTGTACTCCTCGATCGAACCCAGGCTCGACGAACTCGCCTCCAAGACGGGCAAGCGCGTCCAGTTCATCACGAACGAGCACGGGTACGGGGTCTACGTCCGGATCGCCGAGGGCAACCACTCTGTCAACACGGGGTCGACGCTGGGTCGCCGGCGGACCGTCCTGCACGCCACCGCCGCCGGCAAGTCGATCCTCGCGTACCTCCCGGAGTCGGAGGTCGAGGAGATCCTCGATCGCCGGGGGCTCCCCCACCTCACGCAGAACACGATCACCGACCGCGGGGAACTCTACGACGAGCTCGCCGCGATCCGGGACCGCGGGTACGCCATCAACCACGAGGAGCACATCCAGGGCCTTCGGGCGATCGCCGCGCCCGTCCGGACGCCGGCGGACGAGGTCGTCGGCTCGATCAGCATCGCCGACGCCGCCCACCGCATGAAGGGCGAGCTCTTCGAGGAGGAACTCCCCGAGTTGCTCCTCGGGGTCGCCAACGAAGTCGAACTCGAGATCGCCTACTCGTAGACGGCTCAGGTCGCGTCGACCGCGCCGGCCTCGATCATCCGCTCGATCTGCTCGTCGCCGTAGCCGAGTTCGGACAGGACGGCCCGGGTGTGCTCGCCGAGGCGCGGCGGGCCCTCGCCCGCGTCGGGCCGGCCGTCCCGCGTTACGATCGGGACGCCCGGGGTCTGGATGGCTTCACCCTGCTGGAGGTTGAGCCCCTCCGTGAGCATCTCCCTGGCCTGGACGTGGGGATTGTCCACGACCTCCGCCACGTCCTGTACCGGCCCCGCGGGAACGCCCGCCTCGACGAGGCGCTCGACGACCGCATCCCGATCCTGGGTGCCTATCTCGTCGGACACCGCCTCGTAGAGCTCGTGGCGGTGATCCCAGCGCACTTCCGCGGATTCGAACCGGTCGTCCTCGACGAGCGCCGGGCGGTCGAGCGCCGAACAGAGCCGCTCGAACTGCCGGTCGTTCACGACGCTCAGGTAGAGCTGCTCGTCACCGCGCGCCTCGAACACGCCGTACGGGGCCATGCCAGCGAAACCACCCTGGCGGGTTCGCTCCGGGACCTGGCCCGTCGTCGAGTAGTTCGCGATCCAGTAGCCCATCCAGGAGACGGCCACCTCGAAGAGCGAGACCTCGAGGTGATCCCCCTCGCCCGTCCGGTTCCGCTCGAGCAGCGCGGCGGCGACCGCGAACGCGGCCGTCATGCCCGTCCCGCAGTCGACGACGCTCGCGCCGGCCCGGACGGGCGGCCGGTCTGGATACCCCGTGGTGGACATCAGGCCGCTCATCGCCTGCAAGACCGGGTCGTAGGCCGGCCGCTGGCTGTATGGCCCGTCGTGGCCGAAGCCGGTGATCGAACAGTACACGACGTCCGGATTGACGTCCCGGACGGACTCGTAGTCCAGGCCGAACCGCTCGAGCACCCCCGGCCGGAAGCTCTCGACGACGACGTCGGCGTCGGCCGCGAGGTCCGCGGCGACCGCCTGGCCCTCCTCGCTTTTGAGGTCGAGACAGATGCTCCGTTTCGAGCCGAGGTTGTGGGCCGTGAACATGGCGCCGTCGAGGTTTCCCCGGAAGTCGTCCCCGCCGGGTGGCTCCACTTTCACGACGTTCGCACCCAGCGCCCCGAGTTGCTGGGTGGCGACCGGCCCGGCGATCGACTGCGTGAAGTCCAACACGTCGACGTCGGTGAACGGTTTCATGGCCACTCATCCGGTGGGGGCCCAAATAAATCCCGCAGGGATCGCCCCGATGGGTAAATACGTCCGCTCGTTCTCGGGAACGACTGAAGCCATGTACGAGCACGTGCAGTACGCGGTCGAGGACGGCATCGCGACGATCACGATCGATCGACCCGAGGTCTACAACGCGTTCACGACGGCGACGATCGGGGAACTGAACGACGCCATCCGCCGAGCGTCGGCGGACGAGAGCGCCTACGTCATCGTCCTCGCGGGTGCGGGTGAGGGCTTCTGTGCCGGCGCCGACGTGAGCGAGATGCCCGACTGGTCGGGGATGACCAAGGAGGACTACGCCGGCTACCTGTGGGCGGTCCAGAACGTCGTTCGACAGCTTCGCGCGACGGCGACCCCCTCCATCGCGGCCGTCGACGGTCCCGCGATCGGTGCGGGCTGTGACTTCGCCCTGGCGTGTGACCTCCGCGTGGTCGGCCCGGACGCCCTCTTTCGAGAGGGGTTCGTCCGCGTCGGGTTGGTGCCCGGTGACGGCGGCGCCTGGCTCCTGCCCCGCCTGATCGGCGAGTCGAAAGCTCGCGAGTACCTCCTGACCGGGATGGACGTGGACGCGGCGGAGGCCGTCGACGTCGGCCTCGCCGTCGAACGGGTCGAGGATGCCCTCGCGGGCGCGAGGTCGTGGGCCGAGGACCTCCTCGGGAACCCCGCGACGGCGGTCAGGCACACCAACCGGCTGATCGATCCGACCCGCTCGTTCGAGGACTACTGCGAGCGGGCGATCGAATACCAGTGGGACTGCGTCAACGACCCGGAGCACGAGGAGGCCATCGCGGCCTTCAACGAGGGCCGGGAGCCCGAGTTCGACCGCGAGTACTGAACCCTCACGCGAGTTCGTTGCCCACGCGGTCGGGGTCGAAGTCCGGCGAGTCCATCACCCCGTAGGCGTCGTGCTGGACGATGCTCCGCATGACCTCCGTCGCCCCGCCCATGAACCGCCCCGCGCGGACGTCCCGCTGGACGCGCTCGACGTCGTACTTGTCCGTGGTCGCGATCCCGCCCATGAGCTGCATGGCGGTGTCGGCGGCCTCGTGGGCGACCTCGTTGCCGAAGGCCTTCGCCATGGCGCCCTCCATCCGGCCGGCCGCCATCCCGTCGCGGTCGAGGATGCGCGCGGCCCGCGAGTTCAGGAGGTAGGCGGCGTCCACCTTCGTCACCATGTTCGCGAGCTGGTGGTTGACCCCCTGGTAGCTGGAGAGGGGCCGCTCGTTGACCTCCCGCTCCTCGGTGTAGTTCGCGGCCGTCTCGAGCGCCCGCTGGGCCGCCCCGAGGCAGTAGCGGGAGATCGTCAGGTGCTCGAGGTTGAGTTCGTTGGTGACGTAGGTCCAGGCCTTTCCCTCCTCGCCGACGAGGTTCTCTGCCGGGACGCGGACGTTCTCGAAGGCGATCCAGGAGGCACCCGTCCCGCGGAACCCGTGCCAGTCGCGGTGGCGCTCCAGGATCTCGAGGCCGTCGGCGTCGCCCTCGACGACCAGGATCGACAGCCCCTCGCGGTCGCCGTCGTCCCCGGACGTCCGCACCGGGACGAAGAACACGTCCGCGTAGGGGGCGAAGTCGATGAAGCGCTTCTCGCCCTCGATCACCCACTCGTCGCCGTCACGGTCGGCGGTCGTCTGCAGGTGGGCCAGGTCGGTCCCGCTCGAGGGCTCGGTGAACGCCTGGGCGACCACGAACTCGCCGGCACACATCGGGGCGAGGTAGGTCTCTTTCACGTACTCGCTGCCGTGTTCGTACATCGTCCGGCCGACGTGCTGGGTCATCGAGGCCTGGCAGGCGTGGACGATGCTGCCGGTGTATCCGATGGCCTGCTCGGCCAGCGCCGTCTCGTGAAAGCCCCGGCCGGCGCCGTTGTATCGCTCGGGGACCGCGATGCCGAGGAAGTCCGCCTCGCCCATCCGCCGGGCGTACTCCTGCCAGTCCGATTCGGACTCCTCGTTCCGATCGAGCGCCCGGCCGTGCTCGGCGTCGAGTTCGTCGACGAACACGGACTCGCGGAGCGTCTCGTATGCGTCTCGGACGTACTCCTGTTCGGCGTCGGTCAGCACCGAATTCTCACCGATCATGGAACGTACCGGCGATCCGGTGAGGGATAAAGGTTCTCGACCGGGCTCCCGGCCGGAGGCACTCATCGGGAGGATCGGCCGCCTCAGACGATGTCGTCGTTCCGGAACTCGTCGATGACTGCCTCGTCGTATCCCAGCTCGGCGAGCACCTCGGCAGTGTGCTCGCCGAGTTCCGGCGGGTGTGACCGGACGGTCGCCGGCGTCCGCGAGAAGTGCATCGGGACGCCGGGCATCTCGACCGTGCCGATCGAGGGGTGGTCCACGCTGGCCCGCATCCCCCGCGCCCGGATCTGTGGGTGATCGTAGACGTCGTCCATCCGGTTGATCGGCGTGGCCGGCACGTCGTGGGCCTGCATGATCGAGACGATCTCCTCGGTCGCGTAGGTCGCGATCTCCGCCTCGAGGTCCGGCTCGAGGACGTCACGGTGCTCGACCCGGTCGGCGTTGGTCTCGAACCGCTCGTCGGCGAGGAGGTCTGGCCGGTCCAGCGCCTCGCAGAACTTCGGCCAGAGGTGCTCGGAGGGCACGGCCACGACGGCGTAGTCGTCGGCGGTCTCGAAGACCTGGTAGGGGACGATGTTCTGGATCTTGCCGCCGCGGCGCTCGGGTGGCTCGCCGGTGGCGAAGTAGAACATCGCCGCGTAGGTGTTCAGGGCCGCGGCGGCGTCGAGCAGGCTCACGTCGAGTTTCTGTCCCCCGCCGGACCCGAGTTCGCGTTCCAGCAGCGCGGCGACGATCGACTGGGTGGCGTACAGCCCGGTCACGATGTCGGTCACCGCGACGCCGACCCGGACGGGCTGTCCGTCCGGTTCGCCGGTGATGCTCATCAGTCCGCCCTCGGCCTGGATCACGAGGTCGTAGGCGGGCCTGTCCCTGTCCGGGCCCCACTCGCCGTAGCCGCTGATGGCACAGTAGACGAGTTCCGGATTCGCCTCCCGCAACGTGCCGTAGTCCAGGTCCCAGGCCTCCATCCGGCCGACCCGGAAGTTGTGCAGGAGCACGTCGGCCTCGGCGGCGAGTTCGCGAAACAGCTCCCGACCGCGGTCGCTCGCGAGGTTCAGCGTGACCGAGCGCTTGTTTCGGTTGACGCTCAGGTAGTACGAGGCGACGTCGCTCTCCCGGTAGGTCGGCGGGGACCACCCACGGGTCTGGTCGCCCCCGTCCGGCCGTTCGACCTTGACGACGTCCGCCCCGAGGTCGGCGAGTTGCATGCCACACAGCGGGCCCGCGAGCACCCGCGAGGCGTCGAGCACCGTGACGCCGTCGAGCGGGCCGGTCTCGCCGCTTGGCTGCTCGGCTTCACCTGTCATACGTGGTCCCTGTGGGGGTTGGTCCCTTAACCAGTTCGGACCGACCCGGCGCCCCGCTACTCGAGACCGAAGGCCCGCGCCCGCTCGAGGACGTCCTCGGCGCGGCGGATGTGGGCGATGTCGACCATCTCGCCCTCGTGCCGGATGGCGCCCCGCCCGGCCTCGGCCTGGGCGTCCTCCATGGACTCGAGCAGGTCACGACACCAGGCGACCTCCGCCTCGTCGGGCAGGAAGATCTCGTTGACGGGTGCCGCGTGGCTGGGATGGATGATCTGGTAGCCGGTGAAGCCGAGCCGCTCGGCCATCTCCGCCTCCCTCCTCAGGCCATCGACGTCCTCGACGTCGTGCCAGGGGCCGGAGAACAGCTGGTCGAGGCCGGCGGCCCGCCCGTCCATGACCACCTTCGAGAGCATGTACTGTTTCTCCGTGCCCTCGGGGGTCCAGGTGTAGCCGAGGGCGCGCTGGACGTCGGCGCCCCGGCTGGTCGCGCCGACGAGCCCGGCGACCCGGTCGCTGGCGGCGGCGAGGTCGTACGCCCGGCGGAACCCCTCGGCCGTCTCCGGGAGTGCGATCACTTCGATCGAGTCCGCGATATCGCGCTCGGACTCCAGGTAGTCGAGCACGTGGGCGGTCCGTCGGATCGGGGCCGGCGAGGGGAGTTTCGGGACGACCACGGCGTCGAGTCGCGGGTGGGCGATGGCCTCGAGGTCTGCCTCGAAGAGGCCGGTGTCCGGCGGGTTGATCCGGGCCGTCACGACGCCGTCGTCCGGCCCGAATTCCTCGAGGGCGTCCGCGAGGACGTCCCGGGCCCGTCGTTTCTCGTCGAGGGGGACGGCGTCCTCGAGGTCGAAGATGTACCCGTCGGCGTCGTTCTCCGGGGCGGATTCGACCCACTCGGGCCTGTTCGCGGGCACGTAGAGGAGCGACCGGACCGGTTGCATGGGCCGAGCTACACCTGAGGCACGCAAAAGCGTTCGGGCGGTCGATGGACCCGCCCGATCGCGCGCGACGCTGTGGCCAGTCGAAACACCGAAGTCGCCGATCGGAGAAGGGCCGCGGGAATGGACTCCTGGCGCCATCGCCACACCGTCCTGACCCTCACGACGACGACGTTCGTCTGCACGATGGTCGCCAGGGTCGTGATCAGTCCCCTGATCCCCCGGATCATCGCCGATTTCGCCGTCTCCCGGAGCGCGATCGGCCTCGCACTGACGGGCATGTGGGCGATCTTCGCGCTGGTGCAGTTCCCGTCGGGCGTCATCAGCGAGCGCTACGGCGAGCGGCGCGTCATCCTCGCGGCGCTGGCCGTCACCGCCGCCGGCTCGGTATTCGTCGGCCTCTCGCCGTCATATCCGGCCTTTGCCGTCCTCGTGCTCGTCATCGGCGTCGGCGCCGGGCTGTTCATGCCCGCGGCGGCCTCGCTGCTCACGAAGCTGTTCCCGGGGACGGGGCGGGCGCTCGGCATCAACACGATGGGCTCGCCGATCGGCGGCCTGATCGGCCCGGTGGCGGCGACCGCCCTCGCGGCACGGTTCGGGTGGCGCGCGGGCCCGCTCGCCGCGGCCGCCCTCGCGGCGACCG
>Ga0207797_1003169_pt1 | contig 11080 bp, 8 predicted proteins | sample PRCRCaboRojoPR_6_FD_187275 | JGI IMG/M metagenome (GOLD analysis project Ga0207797, IMG submission 187275) | Marine sediment microbial community from Cabo Rojo, Puerto Rico - PR CR 10% Liquid 1 (SPAdes) | ecosystem: Environmental > Aquatic > Marine > Coastal > Sediment | place: Cabo Rojo, Puerto... | reverse complement strand
TACCCCCGAATGTACGGCTGGAAGATCAGGACCGCGTTGGTGAGCATGAGAAGTGCGAGGCCGAAGACCCACGACCGGTCGTTCTCGTCGCCGGTTATCGCGCTGTGGAGCACGGTCGCCTGCCCGAGCAGGATGCTCCCGACGACGAAGACCCAGAAGTACCAGGGGTACGCCCGGTAGATCGAGATCTCGTACCCCGACGCTGGCGGGACCAGAAACAGCAGGACGGTCACCAGTCCGAAGAGCGCCAGTCCCGCGAGAGCGATCGCTTTCGTCTGCAAGCCGTGTACCGTTCGCATCGGATTGTTAGACATGGAACTTGTGAGGGAGATCTATCGTCGCGTCCGGATCGGCGTCCCCGTCGGAACCCGTTGCCCGGCACGGGCACGACGACCAGCGAACGTGATCTGGTAATTGCACTCGGGGTGACTCGGTGACGGACCGCTGTAGTAATCAGCCTCCTAACTAGGTGACACGCGAGACAGATCCGACTGCGACAGCGCTCGCAGAGATAATCTGTGGGGATTGCGTCGGAGAGTCCGACCGGAGCGTCGACGGGCGACGGATCGCTGGCCTAACGCGGTTTAATCGGCCAATTGCTAAGTCGGTGTAGAGTCTCCTCGGGAGTGATGGTCGCGAACCGTCGCAAACGGGTCCTCCAGACCCAACTCGTCTGGATGGTCGCCGCGCTCCTGGTGCTCACTGCGCTTGGCATGCTGACGCCGGAGTTCTACTTCACGATCTCGCTCATCGGGTTCATCGCCGTGTTACTCCTGTTCGCCCCGGTCGACACCGAGCCCAGCTGGTGGTTCAAAGCGCGACTCGTCAAGGTGGCGGGCCTGCTCGTCTTCGGGTACTTCGTCTACCAGCGTATCCTGACGGTCCTCTCGTGACCCGTTTCTCGCACGGACGACGAGCCGCCCGGCGCGGTCTCGGATCCCGGTGACCGCCCCGAGGGTCGCCGCTCCCTCTCGGCCGTCGCCTGCGAGCGGTCAGAGGTAGCCGAGGTCTTCGAGGCGGCCTTCGAGGTCGGCGCTGTCGGCGTCGGGACTTGCTTCCGCCCGTTCGTCGTCCTCGACGATCTCTCGGAGGACGAACAGCACGTACGCCTCGAGCGACTCGAACTCCGTCTCGTCGATTCGCGCTTCGAGTTCGGTCCGCAACTCTGTCGGGAGTCGAATCGTGACTGAATCGGTCTGTCGGGTCATCGTTCTGTGTACGCTGTCGTTCCGCCGTCGTCTGTCGCGACCGCGATCTGGGGACGCTGACTCGCTGGGGCCGACTCCTCGGAGACGTTCACCCAGATGTGGACGGTCCGATACGCGTTGTCGGCCGTCGGACTCTCCGGCGGCGAGCCCTCGTAGAGGAGATACGTCAGTCGGAGGCGGTCGCCCGTCATCCCCGGCTGGACGGTGTGGGGCCGCTGCCACGTCTCGTTGTGTCGGACGGTCGCCACGAACCGATGCAGACGGGTCTCCTCGACGACGGAGACGTTTCCGCTCTCCACCGCCACCTGCTGGAGTTCGACGACGACGGTGTAGTTGACCGTGCGGTGCTCGTCGTTCGTGAGACCGACCACCAGGGGGACCTCCTCGCCGGCAGTCAACTCGCGGGGATATCCGTCCGCGACGAGTTCGCCCGACTCCGGGTCCTCGGTCAGGAGGTAGAACTCGGTGAACTGCTCGCCCTGTTTGGGGGCCGCGATGACGAAGACCACGCCCGACGCGGCGAGGACCAACCCGAATACCAGCGCGACGTTCAGCGCCGTCTCGGTCAGACTGCCGGTGTCGACCGCCCAGTCCAGGCCGTCGGAGAGCCACGCCCCGGTTCCGATCCGAAACCGCTCGTAAGGCGGGTATTGCCACCGGCGGAACGCCGCCACGACCGTCAGCAACAGCGTCAGCAGCGCCACGACGAGCAGGACCGAGAGGCGTTCGATCCCCCACGGGGTGAAGTTCAGGACCAGCCCCACGAGCGGGACGACGGCCACGCTCAGCCCCAGCGAGAGAACCACTCGTTCGGTGCCGGAGATCTCGATCGTCTCCTCGCTCGACGCGTTCGGGACGAACCAGGGGGCCTCCTGGGCGTCGCCGTCCGTCGGAAAGAGCACCGAGACCAGCGCGTATCCGGGGGAGAACAACACGAACACGAGTCCGAGGGCGACCCTGAGCGGCGAGCCGGCGGAATCGAAGCCGAAGGCGACGACCAGCGTAGTCAACGTGACGACGACGACCAAAACGAGATCGACGGGGACTGCGCTCCCGAAAGCCGAGAGCGCGCTCTGCCGACTCCGACTACCACCCATGGCACCTGCTTGGCCGAAGGGAGATAAAATTACTCGGGGCATAACCTCCGTTTCCCACCCGAGAGAGGGTCGCCTCCGGGACAGAGAGACGACCTCACGTGGGGCACGGCTCGCGTTTCGATCAGACTCCCTCGTCGCGTCGCCCGGCGATAGGGAGAGTCGCGGTCGGACCGGACGTGGACCGCGACCGTCAGCCCGTCGCGAGTTCCGGCTCGGGGAACTCGAAGCGGGTCCCGTCGACGAGAAGCGCGCGCGGGACGGTCCCGTCCTCGCCCAGCGTCAGCGCCGACTCGTGCACGTCGAACGTCGAGACGAGGAAGCCAAACGAGGCGGTCCCGCGCTGCGCGTCGTCGGGCTCGAGCTCGAGAACGGACCGCTCGACAGACTCACCGAACCGCGGGAAGTACGGTCCGGTCGTCTCCGAGACGCTGCTCCCGAGCGCGTGAACCCACAGAGACGCCACACCGTTCTCTCGGCGACGCAGGCGAACCCGTCCGCCTCCCGCGACCGTCGGGTCGACGTCGGGGTGCAGGTGGAGTCGGCTCCGGACCGGTTCGCCGTCGCGGTCGCGAACGCGGTCCCAGACGAGCCACCAGCGGTCGCCGGCGTAGAGGCTCCGGTGGTGGCCGTACGCCGGGCCGTCGAACGGTGCCGCTTCGTAACGCCCCTCGAACAGCGTCACCCGGTCACCCGATTCGGTCCGCGTCGTCGGCGAGGGTCGAGAGCCCATGAGGAACCGCCCGCCCAGCGAGATCGGCTGGTGGTCGCCGACCTGCACGGTGTTGTGCGCCGCGACGCCGCGTGCGTACTCCCGACGAGAGCCCGCCTCGTAGTCGAACGTCCCGGTGTCGGTGAGCACCGGGCGACCGTCTACCCAGAGGAGCACGCTCAACAGATCGCTGTGAGCGTGTCCGGGAAGGTGCGGGGGGCCGACCGGTCCGCCGTCGACGAGCGCGTCGCCGATCTCGTTGCCGATCCAGCGGTACCCGGTGTCGTCGTCGCGCGACCCGCGTCGCTCGGCCGCGGCCGCGCCGCGGGCGGGAAACGTCCGGGCGTGCCCGCTCCCGTTCGATCGGGCCTCCCCGACCGCCGCCGGACTCGTTTCGACGCCGAGCGCGCGAGCGTAGCCGAGGCAGTCGTCGAGGGGGAGAGCCTGCCCGTACACCGAGTCGTTCAGCAGCGGCAGTCGGCGGTCGGGCGGGCGGAGGGCTCGGAGGTACTCGACGCCCGCCGCCGCCGTCCCTCGAAGCACCGGCGGCGTCTCGACGCCGGCCGAGTCGAGGAGATCGAGCGCGGTGAGCAGGCGGGTCAGCGTCAGGACGTGGTACATGGGGCTGCGCTCGAAGTGCCCGCCGTCGGAGAGAAACTGCGTCGCACACGCGTCCGCGAGGATCGACGCGCCCCGCGCCACCCAGTCGCGACCGTCGTCTCCGAAGAGCAGTCCGGCCGCGACCAGCGCCGCCCCGTTCTCCACGAGGTGGTTGCCGCCGACGTCCCGTTCGACGTGATTGGCCAGAAACAGGGCGTTCTTGAATATCTCGCGTCGGAACGCCGCCTCGAACGCTTCGTCGGGGTCGCCGCCGGCGGTCGAGTCGGACCGATCCAGGGCGTCGCGCCAGCCGAGATACCGACACCAGTGCAGGAGTCTGAGCGAGACGGCGTACGGGGTCCACGCGCGTCTGAGGTACCGCGGTCCCCCTATCTCGACGTTCGACGTCCAGTGTGCCACCCACCCGTCGACGGTTGCCCGCACCGACTCGGCGCGCTCGGTCCGGGGGTCCAGTCCGAGTACGGCCCACGAGAGCGGCTGGAACCCGTACAGCTTCAGCCGCCAGAGCCGCGGCAACCCGTCCAGCCTGTCGTCGTACCAGTCGATCGCGCCGTCGTCGAACGCGATCGAACGATTCAGGAACGTGAACTCCCCGTCGACCGCCGCTTCGATTCGACGTCGACGGCGGGTCCGCGTCGACCGGTCGATTGCGCCCCGGAGCGTTCGGTTGTTCGCGGCGATCGGGTCGGGGTCGACGTCGAGGCCGTCCGGAATCCGGCGCTCGTACCGGGCGTCGAAGTCGACCGGCAGGCGAGGGACGACGAACTCTCTCGCCTTCCGGTCACAGACCCCCGCGAGCTGACGAGGGCGCATGCGTGCCAGCGTGTGTGCGTAGAGCGAAATCGCTTCCGGCGACGAACCGGGTGCGAGCTGCGCGAGCGCGCGTTTCATCCGGTCAGATCCTCCCGCGGCGTTTCAGTTCGGCGACCGTCGACCGGACGCGGGACCGCTCTCGGCGGGTGTTGTTGCGGCGTTCGACCCGGGTGCGCGACCGGCGGAGTCGCTCCAGCAACCGCTCTACGGTGTCCGGTTCGTCTCCCGACCGGTCCGTCGTCTCGTCGGGGTCGCGGTCCAGGTGATAGAGCTCCCGCGTCCCGAGTTCGTCGTTGACGACGAGCTTCCAGGGCCAGTCGACGCAGGCTCTGAGCAACCCGTTCCGTCTGTTGTCGTCCGACGCTGGCCGGTAGTCGTAGACGACTTCCGCGACCGCCGCCTCTCTGGACTCCTCGAAGGCAGACCGCCCGACGTAGTCCTCCGGAACGTCGAGACCGGCCGCTCCCAGCAGCGTCACGGGCACGTCCGTGAGCGACGTCTCCGCCGAGACCGGACGGTCGGGGACGCTCGGACCGGCGAACACGAGCGGGACCCGGAGCACCTCGTCGTACAGTTTCCGGGGGCCGTGGCTGAAGCCGCCGTGGTCCTGGAGTTCGGTCCCGTGGTCGCCGACCACCGTGACGAGCGTGTCGTCGAGGGCGTCCCGCGACCGGAGCGCCGCGAGCACGCGGCCGATGGCGTCGTCGGTCCGGCGGATCTCGGCGTCGTAGAGGTCGACGATGCGAGCGAGTTCCTCGGGCGTGACCGAGCCTCCCTCGTCGGTGTCGTTCAGGGACGACACCTCGTGCCAGAGCCGCGCGACGTCGAACTTCGAGACGCCGCCGTCGCTGAAGCGGTCGAGCGCGTCGTCGCGGGGGACCCAGGGGTAGTGCGGGTCCATGTAGTGGATCCAGAGGAAGAACGGGCGTTCGTCGTCTCGCGAGGCGAGCCACTGGAGGGCGGCGTCGGTGACGGTCTCTGCGTCCTCGAGCGGCTGGTTGTCGAGGAGCGCGAAGGCGACCCGCGTCGCGAAACCGGCCTTGTCTTCGAGGAACTCGGAGCCCTCGAGGAGCGGCTGGGCGCGTCTGGCGACCTTCGTGAAGAGGCGTCCGACCTCGGGGTCACCGCCGTCAGTGAGGAAGTCCCGGAACGTCTCGAACCCCCGGTCGTAGCCGTACTCGCGGGTGAGCCACGGGTTGCCGGCGTTGAACCCGGCGGTCTCGTACCCGGCGTCGCGGAAGACCTCGGCGATCGCCCGGCCCCGGTCCGGGAGCCCGATCCCCCGGAAGTAGCCGAGCGACGCGCACCCGCCCAGCAGCGACTTGAACGAGTAGTAGGTCGGGATCCCGTTCGCGAACGCCCGACTGCAGGCGGTGCCACGGTCCGCGAGTCGGTCGAGGGTCGGGGTCGTGGGGCGGTCGTACCCGAGGTGACCGACGTGGTCTGCGCGGATCGAGTCGACCGTGACGTAGAGGACGTTCGGGCGGCTCATGCGTTTCTCACCTGCGACGTCGAGTCGCCGGCCCCGCGTTCGCGTGCGCCGACCCCGACGAGGTCGTCGAGTTCGTCGCTCAGCCTGCTCGCGATGGCCCGCCGTCCGTACCGCTCGGTGACGTACTCGCGGCCCGCGGTGCCGAGTTCCCGCCGCCGTTCGGGGTCGTCGAGCAGCGCGTCGAGGCGGTCTGCGATCCGTTCCGGATCGTTCGCGACGTGGACGCCGCCGCCGGAGTCCTCGACGAAGCGTTCTATCTCGCCCCGACCGGTGACGACGGTCGGGAGGCCGCAGGCCAGATACTCGTAGAGCTTCGTCGGAATCGCGTAGGCGAGTTCGTCTGAATCCTCGAGCGGGGCGACGCCGACGGTCGCCCGGTCGAGGATCGACGGCACCTCGTCGCGCGGGACCGTCCCCGTGAACTCGACGCGGTCGTCCAGTCCGAGTTCGGCGGTGAGTCGCTCGAGATCCGACTTCCTGTCGCCGGCACCGACGAGGCGCAACGTCGCGTCCTCGTGATCGAGGGAAGACATCGCCCGCACGCAGGCTTCGAGGTCCTGTGCGCTGCCGAGATTCCCCGTGTAGACGATGGTCGGCCCGTCGTCGTCGGGCGGCGACGACTCGTCGGTGCCGTCCCCGTCGGTCGGTCTGAACAGCGACGTGTCGACGCCGTTCGGGACGTGGACGATCTTCTCGGAGAGCGAGTCGCCGTACTGTCGTCGAACGAGTCGCGCGTTTGCCCGCGTCGTGACCGTGATGCGGTCGGCGGCGTGCAACACCGACGCCTGGAAGCGGCGACTGACCCGCTCTATCAGACTCCCCTCCTCGAGATACCCCAGCGAGATCGAGGCGTCGATCCAGAGGTCGCGGACGTCGACGACCCACCGGCTCCCGAGCGCCGCGGCGACGAGTCCGGGTGCCCCCGTCGAAATCGGCGGCGTCGACGTGACGACCACGGTGTACCGGCGGAGGTGCCAGAGGAGCCAGACTGCGGCGTGGATCGCAAACAGCAGGAAGTACGGGAGTCGACCGCGCATGCCGGGATCGTCCCCCCGGGGTTGCCACGTCCACAGGCGATGGACCGTCACGCCGTCGACGACCTCGGTTGACCGCAGTCGGTTCGTGCGCTCGAACTCACCCGGTGGATAGCTCGGTGGCGGTGCGAGCACGGTCACGTCCCAGCCCTCCTCGCGGAGGTGCGTGGCGGTGTCGTGGATGCGAGACGGGTTCCCGCCTTTCTCCGGCGGGTACATCTGCGAGACGAAGACGACCCGTCGTTCCCCCCGGCTCATGGGCGGCGAACGTCGAGGGCAGGTGTCGTCTGTCGGTGGCGCGCGCGCCGCTTCCTGGCGACGAGGCCGGCCGACGGCGGCGGCGCGACGCGAGTCGTAGACGTGCTCGAGGCTCCGACGAACCCGTGTGAGGCTGGGTGCGCTGCACTCATTTACTCCGATACAGTGCGTTGGCGCACCTAATTACACGCCCCTTAACCACTCTCTCGCGGCGCTCCTCGCTCGTCGGGGAGCGGTCCCGCCGGGGCTCGGGCCGGCGACAGAGAGGAGGACGGACCGTGCCGGACGGGTCCACGGCTCCCCGGGCGTCCGCGTCCCGACCGCGGTGGCGGGGCGACCTGTTCAGAGACGGACGACGTCGAAACCGGCCGCTTCCCAGCGGTCCGCGTCGAGTACGTCTCTGGTGTCGACGACGGTTCGACCGTCGAGCGCCGCGAGGTCGCCCGGGTCGAGCGCGGCGTACTCGTCGTGGTCGGTCACGACGACGGCGGCGTCGGCGCCCGCGACGGCGTCCTCGAGAGGCTCCAGCCGGAGCCGCTGGTCGGTGACGTGCGGGTCGGTCAACGCGAGGTCGACGCCCGCCTCCTGCAGTCGGTCCGCCAGCAGCAGTCCGGGACTGCTCCGGGTGTCCGAGACGTTGCCCTTGTAGGCGACGCCGAGGACGGCGACCGCCCTGTCCTCGAGGTCGCCGAGCGCGTCTTCCAGTAGCGCGACCACGTGGTCCGCCATCGCGTCGTTTCGCTCCCGGGCGACGCTGACGAGACTCTGCTCTTCCTCGCCGTCGAGCAGGAAGTACGGGTCGACCGGGAGGCAGTGGCCACCGACCCCCGGACCGGGGTCGAGAATGTCGACGCGGGGGTGCGAGTTGGCGAGCGCGATCGCCTCGCGGGAGTCGATGCCGAGGTCGTAACACCGGGTCGCGGTCTCGTTCGCGAATGCGATGTTCACGTCGCGGTAGGTGTTCTGTATCAGCTTGACGAACTCCGCCGTCGTGGCGTCGGTCGTGTGGATGTCGCCGGTGACGAACGACCGGTAGAGTTCGACGGCCGACTCCGGGTCGCCGTCGAGGCTCCCGACGATCCTGTCGTTCGCCCGGAGTTCGTGGATGATGTTTCCGGGGAGGACCGTCTCCGGACAGTGGACGAGCGCGAACTCCTCGGTCGCGGTCAGTCCGCTCTCCTCTAAGATCGGCCGGAGGACGTCCCGCGTCGTGCCCGGCGGGACGGTCGACTCGAGGACGACCGTGTCCCCCGGCCGGAGGAGGTCGCCTATGGTCGCGCCGGCCGCTCTGACGTGTCGGAGGTCGGCCTCGTCGTTCTCGTCCAGCGGCGTCGGGACGCAGACGACGTGGAACTCGGCGGGGCCCGCCTCCGTGCTCACGGCGAGGTCGCCGGACTGGAGCGCCTCGCCGACGAACGCTCGCAGTCCCGGCTCGTCGAGTCGAACGCGGCCGTCGTCGAGGCGCTCGATGAGCTCCGGCGACGGATCGAAGCCGAGGACGTCGTGTCCGTGATTGGCGAGCATCGCGGCCGTCGGGAGTCCGATGTAGCCCAACCCGTGGACGCAGACTGTACTCATTCACCCCAGCGTTCGGGGCACCGCTACTTGCATAGACGCCCATTAACGCCGGATCGGCGCACTCGGCGAGGAGGCCGGAGGTCTATAGGCCGGATATACTATTGGCGATACGGCCGGATCCACACCGCAATGGGACCCGGTCCACAGTCCGATACCGAACTCGTCACGGTCGTCATCGGAACGCGTCCGGAGCTCGTCAAGATGGCACCGGTCGTCAGGGCCGTCCAGTCGTCGAGCCGCTTCTCGCTTCGGTTCATCCACACCGGACAGCACTACGACGACTCGCTGAACGGTGCGTTCATTCGGACGCTCGAGCTCCCCCAGCCGGACGTCCACCTCGGCGTCGGGAGCGGGACCCAGGCCGAGCAGACGGCGTCCGCACTCGTCGCCGTCGAGACGGAGGTCAGAGAGACCGACCCGGCCGTCGTCCTCGCGCAGGGCGACACGAACGCCGTCCTCTCTGCAGCGCTGGCGACCAGCAAACTCTCGGTGCCCTTCGGCCACGTCGAGGCCGGTATCCGGAGCTTCGACCGATCCATGCCCGAGGAGGTGAACCGGGTCGTCTCCGACCACGTCGCCGAGTACCTCTTCGCTCCGACGACCGTGGCCGCGGAGAATCTCGCCGCCGAGGGGGTCACCGACGGCGTCCACGTCACCGGCAACACGGTCGTCGACGCCTGTCTCGACCACCGAGAGGTGGCCCGCGAGGAGTCGTCGATCCTCTCGGAACTCGACCTCACTCCGGAGGAGTACGCCCTCGCGACGATCCACCGGCCGCGGAACACCGACGACCCGGATCGCCTCCGTCGGATCGTTCGGACGCTGGACGACGTTCCGTTCCCGGTCGTCTTCCCGATACACCCGCGGACGCGGGACGCTCTCGACGACGTCGGGGTGGAACCGGACGGATCGCTCCGGCTGATCGACCCGGCGGACTACGTCGACTTCCTCGCGCTGCTCGCGGACGCTCGCCTCGTCGTGACGGACTCGGGAGGCGTCCAGGAGGAGGCGTCGATCCTCGAGACCCCCTGTCTGACCGTCCGCCCGAACACCGAGCGGCCCGAAACCGTCGACGCCGGCGTCAACGACCTCGTCGAGCCCGCTCGTCTCGGCGATCGGCTCCGGGACGTCTACGAGTGGGAGCATCGACGGATGGTCGGCGCGCCCGACATCTACGGCGACGGCTCCGCGGGGCGACGGATCGTGGAGGTTCTCGAGCGTGCCGTGGCCGGAGAGAAGTGAGGACGCCGGAACGGAGCGTACGGAGAGGCCAGGCGGCATTGCGGGCGATTCGATGGCCCGACTCGCGGGGAGGTCTGGCCGACGCGTTCAGGGGGTGATGCGTTTCACGAACTGCGCCGCCCGGTGCGTGCGCTGCCCGCCGAGCGACGCGAAGAGGTACGGGTAGAACGTCGTTTCGAGCGGGTACGCAGCGACCGCGGTCAGCAGAAACCGCCGGGCCTCGTCGTAGTGGCCGTTGTGAAACGCGCTCGTCCCCGCCCGGAAGGCCGTCCAGCCGTGCATCTTCCGTCGGAAGCGCCGGCCGTAGGCCGCAGCCAGCGGCTCGAACTCCTCGAGGAACAGCCGATAGCTCCTGCGCGTCTTCGTGAAGTCGTCCGACAGCCGGCCGTGCGAGTCGTGCTCGTAGACCACGAGCGGTTCCGGGATCCGCTCGAACTCACACTTCCGCGAGAGGTTCACGTACCACTCGAGATCCGCCCAGTTCGGGAATCGTTCGTCGAACTCGACGTCGGCTGCCAGGTCCGCGCGGACCATCACCGCCGACATCGTCCCGACCACGTTCCGACAGAGCAGCGCCTTCGTCGTGTCCTGCTCGACGGACGGCGGGACGTGGATCTCGCTTTCCCCTCCGCGCACCTTCCGCGCGCCGGTGTAGACCAGTCCGACGTCGTCGCCGGCTCGCTGGAACGTCTCGACCTGCCGTTCGAGTTTGTCCTCTCGCCACGTGTCGTCGTCGTCGAGAAACGCGACGTACTCGCCGGTCGCGGTCTGCATGCCGGTGTTGCGAGCCGCGTTCGCGCCGCGGTTCTCCTCGTGGCGCACGATCTCGACGCCGTCGAAGACCTCGAGGTCGACGTCTTCCAGCGCCTCGCTCGCGGGCGTCGGCGAGTGGTCGTCGACGACCACCAGTTCCACGCGGTCGTACGTCTGGGCCGCGACGCTCTCGACCGCCTCGCGCAGGTACGACGGGCGGTTGTACGTCGTGATCACGACGCTGACGAGCGGTTCGTTCGGTCCAGCCATGGTCA
>Ga0207797_1003168_pt1 | contig 11082 bp, 8 predicted proteins | sample PRCRCaboRojoPR_6_FD_187275 | JGI IMG/M metagenome (GOLD analysis project Ga0207797, IMG submission 187275) | Marine sediment microbial community from Cabo Rojo, Puerto Rico - PR CR 10% Liquid 1 (SPAdes) | ecosystem: Environmental > Aquatic > Marine > Coastal > Sediment | place: Cabo Rojo, Puerto... | reverse complement strand
CCACCGGCATGAACAGCCTCCATCTCAGCAGGCTCACCGATGAAGGCCGCCTGTATGCGCACAACGGCAACCTCCGCGTGATGAGGGGCGAGACCCGCCGGAACCTCAAGCTGGACGCCGACTATCCCGCCGCTGTGGCGAAGAGCTTCGGCCTGGACCGGGAGCTGGCCCGCAGGGCGTGGGAGGAGCTGCAGAGGGCGAGGAGGGGATGGAGCTGACGGAGGCCCGTCCGGCGGTGCTGATGGTGAGCGTTCTCTACGGCCCAGAGGAGAGGCTGCAGGAGTCAGTGAGCCGGCTGGAGCAGGTCTTCGGGCCGGTGGCCCTGAGATCCGACCCCTACGCCTTCGACATGTCCGACTACTACCGGCCGGAGATGGGGAGCGGGCTGCGGCGGGTGTGGCTGGCCTTCAGGCAGCCGGTGCCGCCGGACAGGCTGGTGGACCTGAAGCTGGAGTGCGCGGCCATAGAGGATGAGATGGCGGAGGACGGAAGGCGGAGTGCCAACCTGGACCCCGGATACCTGGACTTCGGCAAGCTGGTGCTGGCCTCCTTCAAGGAGGCTCCTGACAAGATCTACATGGGCCGCGGGATATGGGCCCATACCTGCCTTCGCTACGGCCATGGCGCTTTCACCGCCCCCGACCACAGCTTCCCCGATTTCCGCGACGGCCGCTTCGACGCCTTCATGCGCCGCGCCCGCCGCCTCCTCCGATCGGTGCCTGACGTTAACTAGTTAACCTTTCCGTTATCGGGCGAATATCATAACACTTGAATACGATTATTATGTTATGATGCGGTCTCTCGCAATAGGTTAACTAGTTAACGTCAGGCACCGATCGTGGGCGGGCCTCGATGCTGAAGGTGAAGGTGGTGCCCTCCTCCGGGGAGGAGCAGAAGTCAACGCTGCCGCCGAGTATCTCCTCGCCCAGAAGTCTCATGGAGTAGGTTCCGATGCCCCTTCCCGGCTGGTCCCTGGTGCTGAAGTTTCGCTGGAAGACCCGCTTCTGGATGTGGGAAGGTATGACTGCCGGGTTCCAGACGCTGAAGCGAAGTTCCCCGTTCTCCCGGTCGATCAGCACCTTCACACTGCCGCCCGGTTCGGTTGCCTCCAGAGCGTTCAGCAGCATGTTGCTCAGCACGCGGTTGAGGGCGGAGGTGTCGGTGGTGACAGATGAGTCCGGCGCCCGGTTCACGAAGGAGATCTCCCTGTCGCTTGCCAGGGGGTGCCCGGAGAAGAGCGACCTCAAGTCGTTCTCCACAGCGGAGGCGGGTACGGTCTCCCACTTGGGCCGGTACTCGCGGGCCCCGTCTTCCAGTATGAGCCTCTGCATCTCGATCTCCCGCTGGAGCCTGATGGAGGCCTGGTGAATACTGTGAGCCATGGAGCTCTTTCCCTCGGTTATCAGGAGCTCGCTGGCGCCGATCAGCATCGTTACCATGTTGCCCAGATCGTGAAAGAAGGTCCGCTCCAGTGCGGCCAGCTTCTGCTCCCTGCTTACGTCGCGCATGAAGAGGAGCAGGAACCTGCTGCCTTTGAGCTCTATGGGCTGTGACCGCACGGCGAGCGCCAGGTCGGTCCTCCTGCCGCTCTCTTCCTTTGTCAGGGCGCAGAGCCTCTCCACGGAGCGGTTCTGGCTCAGGCTGGTAACGATGGCCACCGCCGCTCCGCAGGTGGAGCAGTACTCGGTGGTGCCGCAGCCGGCGGGGCCCGAATCGGCGTAGACGCAGCTCAGCGCCTCGCCGGGACGGAGGCCCAGTATGCCGCCGGGATCGCGGATGCCCAGCATTCTGAGGAAGGAGTCGTTGAGTGCTACGATCTGCCTGTTCTCGTCCAGGACGGCCAGCAGGCCGCCAATGGAGCTTAGCAGACCCCCAACGACGGGATTCTCGCTGACCATCCCGATCTCGACCTTCAGCCGGGTATCGTCAGTCCTTCGAGCCGGTGCGAAGTAGGTGTCCACGACAACTCGCCCCTTCCCGGAATCAAATTACATTGTTGCGGGAGGGCGTCAATGAGACACCGGAACCTCACCCCACCTCCGCATGGGCCAGGGCCTCCATGGCCGGCTCCAGCTGGTCGTTGGAGAGGCAGCCGAAGCTGATGCGGACATGGCCCTCGCCGGCGGGGCCGAAGGCGGCTCCGGGAATGGTGGCTATGCCCCAGCGGTCCAGCAGCTGCAGGCAGACCTCCTTCGAAGGGGCTCCGGAGTCTACGGAGGCCAGGGTGAAGAAGCCACCCCCTGCGCTCCTCCAGCTGAGTCCTGAGCAGGTCTCCACCGCTTCACGGCAGAGCTCGCGTCTTCTCAGAACCCCCCTGGCGCGCTCCTCCACCCAGCCCTCCAGCTCCAGAGCCTGCTCCAGAAGCAGCTGCGCCGGGGTGGGCGGACAGATAACCACGGAGTCCTGGACCTTGAGGGCCTGCTCCATCAGCCCCGACTGCCCGAACATGTAGCCCAGCCGCCAGCCAGCCATCCCGAAGCTCTTGGAGAAGCTTCCGAAGGTTATCACATGGGATGGCCTGCCTTCACACCAGGGGTGCCACGGGGAGCCGTCGAAGTTGAACCTCTCGTAGGTCTCGTCGATTATCAGATGGCAGGCGTCCTCGCCCGTGGCCTCCGTCAGCCAGCGCAGCTGCCTCTCGTCGAGGACGCAGCCGGTGGGGTTGCCGGGATTCACCAGCACCAGCGCCGAAGCGCCGGGTATGGCCTCCGCCAGCTCTTCCTCCGGAAGCTCCCAGCCCCCGGTCTCCCTCATGGGGATGGAGACGGTCTCCAGCGCTCCGAAACGGATGGCGAAGACGTGATCGAAGTAATAGGGCTCCAGGACGATCACGCTGTCCCCCGGGTCCGTGCAGGCCATCAGGGCCCCCAGGAAGGCCTGGCTGGCCCCGCAGGTCAGGTGCAGCTCCCCCATGGAGTCGAGGTCGATGCCCCTCCTGCGCCGGAAGTCCGCCGCCAGGGCCTTCCGGGGCCCGGGAAGCCCCGGGTCCGGCCCGTAGCCGCTGGTGGAGACTTCGAAGAGCCTGTCGGCCAGGGCCTGCAGCGCCTCCCGGGGAGGGGCGTACCAGGGCACCGCCTGGGCCATGGGGTAGACGGTGGCCCCTTCCGCCCCCAGGGATCGGACCCGGTCCATTATCTCCGCGATGGGGGGCATGTCTATCCGCTTCATCCGTTCCGACGGAACCGCCCTCTTCATTCGTCTCCTCCTGCATTATCTTAACCTATCCAGCCCGGCGGGCTCTAACAGGTCGGAGCCCGGAGGCTGCGTCAACCCGCGCGGTCCGGCGGGGCGGGGATGGAACGGTACGTCCGGGCGCGGGTATCAAAGATGAGCGTTCGTCCGATGGAGAGGATCGGGCCCGGCGGCCCGGGAGGAGAGGGACCATACAGGTGAAGACTGATACTCTGACGGCGGTACTGATGCTGATGCTGGCCCCGGCGGCCCTGGCCCAGACGGAGGAGGACTCCGTGGCTGCGGGATGGCCCCCCTACGAGCCCAGGTACGTGGAGAACGACGCCTTCGGGCCGGGGGAGAGGCTGGTCTTCAGCGTGGAGTACGGCATAGTCAAGGCCGGCACGGCCACCATGGAGGTCACCGGCCCCGAGGAGTACCGGGGACATTCCGCCTACAGGGTGACTGCTACTGCCCGCTCCAGCAGCGCCTTCAGCTCTTTCTTCCGGGTGGAGGACGTCAACGAGGCGCTTCTGGACGTATACCAGCTTCACACGCTGTGGTTCGCCAAGGACCTCAACGAGGGGGATTACAGCCACAGCGAAGAGGTGCTCTTCCATCAGGAGGAGGGCTACGCCCACTACCCCGACGAGACCGACAGCTCCCTGGTGTACTCTGAGATACCGCCCCATGCCCTGGACGTGCTCAGCTCGCTGTACTACGCGCGGACGCTGCCGCTGGAGGTGGGAGAGACCTACGAGATAGACACCCACGCCGACAACGACAACTACCCGCTCCTGGTGAAGGTGCTGGAGAGGGAGGAGATACGGGTACCCGCCGGCGAGTTCTCTTGTGTGAAGGTACAGCCGGTGCTGCGGTCGGAGGCCATCTTCGACCAGCAGGGAGAGCTCTTCGTCTGGCTCACCGACGACCAGCGTCACATGCCGGTCCTCATGCGCAGCGCCATAGTCATCGGGGAGATAGCCTGCCTGCTTCGGGAGTACTCGCCGGGAGAGCCCCTGGAGCTTGAGAATCCCTTCGCGCCTGAGGAAGAGCCGGTTGAACGTTAGCGGAAACAGCTCCGCTCCCGCCAGCCTGGAGGAGGCTCTGGAGGCGCTGGATGCCGCGGGGCTGGACCCGGTGAAGCTCAGGGACCTTCCCTACGGCATGCAGCTGCGCCTGCACCGCCACGGCGACTCCTGCCGGGTGAACCTCTACCATTCTGTCAAGAAGGGTGTAAGCCTGGTGGGCGCGGGAGGCAGCCCCCGACTGGTGGAGTCAGCCCGAGAGGCCGTCTCCGAGCCGCTTCCTGAGGGAGCCTGGATCGGTTCCGACGAGGCGGGCAAGGGCGACTTCCTGGGAGGTCTGTCCGTCTGCGCCCTGTGCTGCCGCAGCGGCCAGGAGCGGATACTGCGCCGTCTGGGCGCCAGGGACTCCAAGGGCATGTCCCGGGAGGCGGTGCGGAAGGTGGCCCTGGAAGTGAGGGAATCGGGCCTGTTTCCCTACCGTCTGGAGGTTTTGCGGCCCCGGGAGTACAATGCCGCGATGCAGGAGTGGAAGGCCCGGGGCGGTAACAGCCACGACCTTCTGGCGTCGATGCACGCCGGGGCCATCAACTCCCTTCTCGAGGCGGGATGTCCGGCCCGGGAGCTTGTGGTGGACCGGTTCTGCAGGCCCTCGCGCCTCAGGGTGCATCTGGCCGACGGTGCACCCAGGCTCACCATGCTGGTCCGCGGTGAGCGCAACCCGGCGGTGGCCGCCGCCTCCATCATCGCCCGGCAGGCCTACATGGACGGGTTGGCCCATCTCTCCGAGGAGCTGGCGGTGGATCTGCCCCCGGGGTCCGGTGCCGCAGCGGACCGGGCGGCTGCGCGGCTGGTGGCCATCCACGGCCCGGAGGTGCTTCGCTCCGCTGCCAAGCTGCATTTCAGGAATGCCCGCCACCTGACGGGGGACCCTTCCTAACTCCATCTCTTGACAGCACACAGACGATTTTCGATAATGTTGACTCGATGCAGGGGTTGATTCGAGTTAGACAGTAATGTATGGACGTAAACCGTACTTCACGGACGGAAAGGGGTACACTATGAGGACGTTCTTCCTTGTACTCATGGTCGCTTCTGTCGCGTTCTTCGGCATGGCCTGCGGCGAGCAGGGCACCGAGGGCGCCGAGGAGGCCACCGAGGAAGCCGGCGAGCAGGCCGAGGAGGCCATGGAAGAGGCCGAGGAGGCCATAGAGGAGGCCGAGGAAGCCGCCGAGGAGGCTACCGAGGCAGCCGGTGAGCAGGCCGAGGAGGCCATGGAAGAGGCCGAGGAGGCCATGGAAGAGGCTGAGGAGGCCGCCGAGGAGGCTGGCGCCGAGGCTGTCGAAGAGGGCGCCGAGGCCGTAGAGGAGGCCGCCGAGGAAGTCGAGGACGCGGCCGAGGAAGAGATGGCCGAGGAGGAGATGGCCGAGGAGGAGATGACCGAGGAAGAGCCTCCGGCCGAGGAAGGCGAGCCTACCACAGAGTAGCCTCGTTTCTCAGGATAACGAGGGGCGGCCCGGCCGGGCCGCCCCTTCTCTATTCCCTCCAGAACTCCCTCAGCTCGCCCATCCCCGGTGATAGCCTCGGGATTCCGCCGCCACCGAACCAGTAGGAGGGCATAAGGCGGAGCATGCTCCGCCGGGCGAATCGCCTTCCCATGAGTATCACCGTTCCCCGATGGGCCCCGCTGCGGACCACCCGTCCCGCCGCCTGCACCGCCCTGGCCATTCCCGGCACCAGAAAGGCCTTCTCGAAGCCGTCTTCCCCCAGGGAGTCGAACCACTCCCTCATGAATCCCCTGCGGGGCGATACCGCCGGAAGCGAAGGACCCACCACCACTGCCCCCCGCAGAGTGCCGGCTTCGAACTCGACGCCCTCGGCGAAGATCCCTCCGCTCACCAGCAGGGCCAGGCCCCGGCTCCGGGATATCTCATCGAAGAACCTGTGCCTGTCCCCCGGCTCCATCCCCCGTCGCTGCCGCAGCACCGGAAGACCGCTCTTCCCGAGGGCATCGAAGGCCATCTCCGCGTAGGCGTAGGAGGGGAAGTAGACCAGGTAGGCGCCGGGGGCAGCCCGGTAGACGGCCTCCAGACGACGGACCAGTATGGGAAGGCTGCTTACGCGGGCCCGGTACCTGGTGTCCACCAGCGGGTCGATCCACAGCCCCAGGTTCTCCCTGGGGAACGGGTAGCCGGTCTCCAGCACCGCCGGCTCCGCCAGGCCCAGCTCCCGCCGGAAGTGCCCGGCGGGGGAGAGGGTGGCGGAGAAGGCAACCACGGAGGCCAGCCTCTCCTGCTGGGCGGCCAGCATCTCGGAGGGGTCGGCGCAGAACCACTGCAGGGCGATGTCGTCCCCGCTGCGGGAGAGGAACAGCCTGTACCTGGGATCGTCCTGCGGCTGAAGCAGCTCCACGTCCCTCACCCAGCGGTAGAGGTCCAGGAGGGCGCGCGACGGCTCCTCCACCGACTCCATCACCTCCGCCCAAGCCGGGGAGGGGCCGGGGAGCTCCAGCCGCCCCGTGACGTCCCCCTCCTCCATCCCGAACAGGGCGGAGTCCGATCCCAGCTCCGCCATGAGCCTCTGCCAGGGGTCCAGCACCTCCCGGATCCCCGCAAGACTGCCGTGCCTACTGGCGGCCTCCTCCACCCGGCTGCGCCTGACCTCGGGGGACCAGTAACCCCGGGCCCTGTCCGGGAGGTTGGCGGCCTCGTCAGCCAGGGCGGAGCAGAGGGCCGCCGCCTTCGGCTCCTCCAGGTACCTGCGCAGCCGCACGTGCGGGTCGTAGACGTAGTTGCAGTCGCAGACCACAAGCTCGCACCATCGGGAAGCGGCCAGGGCCAGCTCGAAGGGACAGACTCCGGCTTCCGCCGCCATTGTCTCCACCAGCTCCGAATCGATGAGCGCCCGGCCGAGGAGCTTCTCCACCAGGCCATCACCCAGGAGCCTTGCTCCGAAGTCCTCGGCGTATGGGCACTTGTTGGGCAGACACACCGGCAGCCTGCGGGGGCAGGCGGACTCCCGGGAGCGGAGGAAGAGCGCCCGCACATCGGTGCCGGCGCGGTGAAGGGCTTCCACCGTATCCCTGACGATGCGCTTCTGCGTGTTCTTGGAGGTGAGAAAGAACAGGCGGTGTCCCCTGCCGAGGGCTGCGGGAATGGCCCCGGCCAGTACCGCCGCGGTCTTCCCCGATCCTGTGGGGGCCTGGATCATCAGACGCCCACCCGAGGCCACCGTTTCGGCCGCAGCGTCCATCATCTCCGGCTGGCCCGGCCTGGGGGAGCCGAAGGGAAAGGCATGTCCGACAAGGTCGGAAAGCAGCCTATCCCTGCGGTCCAGGTACTCGCCTATCCTCGTGCATACCTGGCGCAGCGCCATCTCCCAGAGGCCGTCCGACTCCTCTCCGAAGGCGTCCAGCTCCCGCACCACGGCCTGCCTGGACGAGTCGGGGTCGGCGGGGATGTAGACCAGTCTGGCGAAAACAGGCCCCTCCCGGGCCCTCGCCAGCGCCCGGGCGTAGAAGATCAGCTGCAGGGCGTGGTGGGGCCTGCTGCGCAGGGGGTCCTCGGGGGGATGGGAGCCGGTCTTTACCTCCGTCACCGTGGTCGAGCCGTCACGGTTCTCCAGGACGGCGTCGGCCCGGCCGGAGAGGCGCAGACGTATGCCGCGCCGTTGCACCCTCATACGCACAGGGACCTCGGTTGTGGCGCCGCCCTTCTCCAGGCCTTTCTGATAGCGCCTGTGGAGCCTGGCCCTGGTCTGCACGTCGGAGGACTCCCGCGGGGCAAGGGCCCCCGGGAGCACGGCCAGCTCCAGGAGGCCCTTTATCCCCGTGCGCAGCGTTCTGCCGTCGGGCCGGAGTCCGGGTATCATTGCCGAACGCTACACAAATGAGCAGTCGGAGGCAAGATCAGAGGGAGCGCAGAGCAACCTCTCCGGACAGCGAGGATATGGAGAGAACGGGCTCTCCCGTGCCCCTGCCGGCCGAGAACCCGGCTACGCCCTCCTCCAGCGCGAAGCCCGAGAGCCCATCGTCGATCTCTATGCCTCCGGACATGGTGGAGACGTCCACCCTTCCGGGAAGGTCATCGGGAATCGCCAGGTCGATGGTGCCGCTTACGCAGTCCACCTCCACATGGCCCTCCAGACGCTGAACGCTGCCCTGCATGGTGCCGGAGACCACCTGGGCCTCGCGCAGGCCGGGGAGGTCTGCGAAGGAGAGGCCGCCGCTCACCGTCCTGAGGCGTACGTCCCCGGTTACGCCGAAGACCTCCAGGTCGCCGCTGACGCACTGCGCCGTCAGATCGTAGGGCCCGCCGTCAGCGCAGGTTATGTCTCCACTGACCTGCTGCAGGTCCAGCTGGCCCTCCCAGTCCGCCGGGACCCGGAGGCGGAAGTCCACGGCGTGGCCGTCCAGGCTCACGTCATCCTCTGAGAAATCCACCCATACCGACAGGATGCCGTCCTCCTCCCGGCTCTCCACAGTCACCGTCTCCAGCTGCTCTGCGGTTTCGGCGGTGACGGTCCAGTCCACCTCCACCTCTGCGGCGTCTCCCGGCTCCACCACTATGCTTCCGCTTACCCCCTCCAGCTCAACCATGGAGGCGTCGGTTACCATGCCTCCGCTCCTCTCCACGGCGGCCAGGGCCAGGGAGGACAGGACCAGTGCAGCGGCAGTGGACAGAAACCTCATTCCTTCTCCTTTCATCTCGGCGCAGGCGAGCAAAGAATATGAATCATTATAAATATTTTGTATGAATCGTCAACGATCGCTTACAAGTTACTGATCAGGAGCAGTATAGGCTAGTTGATTACCACCATGCGGGAGCTCATGACACTGCCGCCGGCCGTGGCGCGCACAGCGTATACCCCCGGGGGAAGGCGGCCCACGTCCATCTGCAGCCGGTGCAGGGCGGAGGGCTCACCGGAGGAGGCCTGCAGGACCACTCTGCCGGAGATGTCGTAGACGGAGGCCCGCAGCTCGGCGGCCTCGGGCAGGCCGGCCTCCAGCGTGACCCGGCCCCGGCAGGGAACGGGGAATAGGGACATCGAGGCTCGTGCCGGGGAGGGCTGACAGGAGGTTCCCGTGCCGTTCACCGCTCCCTCCTGGTGACGGAGGTTGTGACCGCTGACGTACCAGGGCATCTCCGTCGGCTCCTCCACCGGCTCGAAGCCGAGAATGGCGTACCCCAGGGAGTCGGTATAGGCCCGGGAGTAGATGCCCTGGTCGGGCTTGCGAAGGCAGACCAGCGCCCCGGAAACCGGGGCCCCGAAGGTGGTGTGGACTCCGAAGAGGGCCTGGCTGTCTCCCGCCTGCAGTGAGTCGGGGGCATCCACCAGCACCGTGGCCGGGACTCCGGTGCGCATGTCCATGATGGGGTCACCCAGGACGTGGTAGAGGTCCCACTGCTCGGCGGTCTTGTCCTCCGGCCAGGGGCACCCGGGGGCGGAGGCCTGCATCTCCAGCTTGCCGGCCAGGAGGGCCTGGCCGGCGGAATGGGCCCCCGACTGGGTGGTGTAGGTGACCGGGGGGGAGTCGCAGGCGCCCAGGAAGCCCATGTACATCCCGTAGCAGAGGTAGTCGTTCCAGTAGCTGTAGGAGCTTCCGGTGGCGGCGATGGCGCACGCGGCTCCGCCGTCCATGGCCACGAGGGCCTCGGCCAGGCACTCCTCGCGGAAGTTGCCGGTATGGCAGTTGATGCTCAGCACCAACGGCGTCCTGCCGGCGTTGTTCAGCTCCGGCAGGTTTCCCAGCCCCCAGAAGGGCCCTCCCCAGGTGCCGGTGTATCCATGCGCCCTGTGCTGCACCAGGAAGACCCCCTGGTTGAAGGCGGCGGAGATCCCTTCTGGAGTGCCCTCCCAGGGCATCCACTGGGGCACGGGCTCACCTGTTGCCGGGGGGTCCGAGCGGTACCAGAGGGTGTCGGGCGACGCCTGCCCGGTGCGGATGTACTCCCGCAGCACGCTCTTGCCCAGGGAGTCCGACAGGGTGCGCGCCAGGACCTCGCTGGTGAAGCAGAACCAGATGTCCTCCACGTTGTCGGCGTCGGCGTCCTGGAAGGTGGTGGCCAACAGGGCTCTGTTCCAGAACCCGGCGTCATCGGGGGGGGCGGTCTCCCAGGCCAGGATCTTCGCCTCGGCCCATCCCGCCTCTCCGGCAACCACCGGAAGTCGGCCGCAGAAGATGTCGGCCATGAAGTCGTCGCCGTCCACGCAGCAGTACCTGTTGTCCGTCCAGACCCCGGTGGAATCGGCGTAGGTGGTGGGAAGGAGCTGGGAGTCACCCACCAGAAGAACGTAGCTGGGGGCGGGGTCCCAGGTGTCGTAAGCTTCGCGGATCAGGGCGGCTATCTGGTGTGCGTCCAGGCCGAAGCCGTCCACCACGACGGTGAGGTAGCCCTGCCGGTGCCGCATCTCCGCCAGATCGTCCACCGAATCCAGCAGGCCGTTGCCGCAGATGATCAGCAGATCGGCGCCGCCCACCTCTTGCAGGTCGGACGGGTCCTCCACCAGGACCGGACCGTCGGCACCCGTTCCGGCGCCGGGGTCTGGAAATGCCGGTACGGGAAGGAGGCCGCCGTTGACCAGCCTGCTGCGGAGGAGCCGGGCGAAGAACGGCCCGCCTCCTTTTCCGGAGAGGTCCAGTCCCCCTCCGAACTCGAACCTGGCCACCACAGCGGGGAAGTGCAGCAGCTCTCCGGTGGCCGGGTCCCAGGAGTAGGGGATGACGTTGGCCCGGGCCACGGGAACCCCCCTCAGGACTCCCTCCCTCACCAGCGCTGCCTGCGCGTGGGGGTAGGGGGCCTCCACCGGTACCGGAGTCGTCCGGACGGGGGGAGAGTCCTCCGCGGAAAGCGCAGGCATTGTAGGGGGTGCCGATATACCCATG
>Ga0207797_1003167_pt1 | contig 11084 bp, 8 predicted proteins | sample PRCRCaboRojoPR_6_FD_187275 | JGI IMG/M metagenome (GOLD analysis project Ga0207797, IMG submission 187275) | Marine sediment microbial community from Cabo Rojo, Puerto Rico - PR CR 10% Liquid 1 (SPAdes) | ecosystem: Environmental > Aquatic > Marine > Coastal > Sediment | place: Cabo Rojo, Puerto... | reverse complement strand
AAGATTCCGGAAAAGGATGCACCCGAGGAGCTGCGGCAGATGCATCCGGAGGTCATCCGCACCTGGAAGAGCCCCAGGGTGGCCCTTTTCTATCTCTGCCGCCAGGCCATGGAGGCCAGCTTTGACAAGGACATCAGGCAGGAGGTTGCCTCCAGCCACTTCCATGGCTTTGCCGCCCTCGAGGCCAGAGGCCATCACTACGAGCTCTACCTCAGCTCCGAGAAAGGAAGGATATCGGCTGAGTATATAAACAGCCGTCTCGGTGGAGATATTCAGGAGCGATTCATCTTCCTGTGCGGCCCCCGGGCCATGGTCGAGGGCCTCATCAGCCAGCTCCACGAGCTGGGCGTTCCAGACGATCGGATCGTGCTCGAAAGCTTCAATCTGGTCTGAGGCTCGCCGGAGCTTGCCGGCGCTCCAGAGCACCTCTCTGGTCGAAGCCCGAGCAGGCCAAGCCCTGGAGGAATTCTTTCTCCTCCAGATGCGCTTTCAGCTCCGGGTGCTTACCTGCGTTCGACGCCTCGTCCACTTGGCGCAAAATCAACAGATTGGAGCTCTTTTTTTCATAGAACCCTCATGCCTGGGGAGGGACACCCATTAAACGAGGCACCGCACCAAGCTGTCCATAAACCAATTGACCAGGATCCCCACTATGCTCGACCATCTCGGCACATTGCCCTCCTCAAGGACCGCAGCCCCGCTCCTCCTGCTCGCCGCCGGCCTGGCGGCCTTGGCCTTGAGCTTTGTCCGGCTCCCTTACCTGGATAGGGCAGCGGACGAGTACTTTCAGAAGAGCATCAAGGCCTCCTTGATCACTTATGGAACCCTGCGGACGGTCAATGCGGCCATTTCCCTGGTTCAGGAGTCCGAGGTGGAGGCCAGCCCGGCCGGCATCGGGCTGAGCATTGCCGCCGGGCAAGTGCTCGATCCGGTCAACGATATCGTGGAACGCGGCAGCAATCTTATGGAGACCTCCATCATGGCCATGGGAGCCTTGAAGATCCTCAAGGAGCTGGCCGACCTCATCGCCCTTCGGCTGCTGGCCGGCCTCCTTCTGCTCGCAGCCCTTCTCCGGACCTTTAGAGCGCTCCATGGCCTCGTGGCCTTGATTTCCAAGCTCTGCCTTGTCCTCCTGATTGCTCGCCTGGCCCTGCCGGCTGCCGGCCTGGCCAACCTTTTCCTGGACACAATCTACTTCGACGGCCGGATCAAAGCCCAGCAGACCAGGCTGGAGCCTTTCGCCGATGTGAGCCAGCAACCCTTCCGAGCAACGGATGTTCCCGATGACCGAAGCTTTATGGACCATCTCCAAGAGGTCCTCAATCCGGCCACGTACCTGAAGAAGCTGCAGACCAGCTACTCGCAGGTCAAGGAGAACGCCGGACATATTGTCGAGAGCACGGTGCAGATGTCCATCCTCTACCTCGGCAAGCTGCTTTTCCAGGTGGTGCTTATCCCCGTTCTGAGCTTTTGGCTCCTGCTCAAAACAGTGGATGCGCTGTTCTCCAGGGATATGTCCCGGCAATTCGCAGGGCGGGTCTCGGAAACCTTTCGGTCACGGGATGCGGCGGTTCAAGCTGAGACGAGCGGACGCGGAGAAGAAGGGCGGTAAGCAGGACGGCTCTCAGCCGGCTTATGACCGGAGCCGCGTTTTAATGGACAAACCTTCTGAGGTCTTGTTTCCCTTGGCGGATAAAGGCTGGATCAGGCCGTACCCTTCCATAATGATCCCCACGGCGTAAAGCCGTCCCGGATCACGGCCGGCTTTTCAAAATCAGGCCAGGAGGTAGAAGCCCAGATCCCTGTCCAGCGAGGCCGATCGGAGGAACTCTACGCCTATCCTGCTGTCCTGAACGTACCGGACCACACCGTCCCTGATGATCTCGGTCAAATTCTGGTCGTCGAGCCGGAACTTCAGGAGGATGGTGTCGCCGACCTTCAGGCCATGGCTGGACAAGGCCATAAAGGAGAGGCCGGTAAAGGAGAGGTCCTCGACGAGCATATCACCCATAATCTCGGAGCCGATCTTGATATACCCCCCGTGCAGGGCGACCTTCTTCCGGGTATGGTCCCGCCTGTCCTGGTTCATTTCGGAAAGATCCATTGCCGCCACTCTCTGTTGAACGCGTTCTCAATCGGGCCAGCCGGGCTTCAGCCAGATGGTCGCGCAACCCTGACTGTTGTCCAAGGATGTGCCCGAGCCTTGTATAGTATTTTGCAAAATTCATGCCAAGAGCTTCAGTCAACCGGCCGCCAGGGTGGCTGAAGACCAGCGGGGAAGCTCCCTGCTGGGCCAGGAAGCCCTGTGCTTGGTCGAGAGGCCGCAAACCGGCCGCTCATGAGGGTTCAAAAGAGATCGGCTTTCAGTCCGCCAGAGCCGCCACTCACCATTGCCTGACTGGCTCGCCTGGAATTGACGGGGCATTGCTTCTCCTGTAACGGAAAAATGAGACTTCACAGGCATATTTTGGCACTATTCCCAGAGGCCATTCCGAAAGCTTGACGCCTGCTGAGGCACAAGGAAGCATAAAAAAGCGCTTAGTGGTGGAAAAAATCAATATCCTGTAGCATTTTTTCAAACCCAGCCCGCAATCAGCCAAGACAGAAAGGACGCCGCACATGGCCTCGATAAATGGCAATTCTGGCTCCCAGCTCCTGGCCGAGCTCCAGGCGGCTCGGCAACGCATCGCCGATCTTGAGGAGCAGCTCCAAGCAACCCGGTCCGGATCCCACAACCCGTATGCCTGTCTCAAACCGTTTCCTGAAAAGGGTTTCCAGGGACGCGAGGCACTCTGGCAGTTCGCCCTGGAGGGCCTTGGCGACGGAGTCTGGGACTGGGATCTGCAGACGAACCGGGTTTTTTTCTCCAAGGGCTACACGGCCATGATCGGCTATGGCCAGGACGAGCTGGGCAGCGACGTGGCCGAATGGGAAAGCCGCATCCACCCCGACGACCTTGAAAGGGTTCTTGCCGCGCATCGAAGGCACATGAACGCGGATACGGACATCATGGAGGTGGAGTACCGTCTCCGCTGCAAGGACGGCAGCTACAAATGGATTCTTGGCCGCGGCAGGGTCGTGGAGCGATCCGTCGAAGGCGAACCGTTGCGCATGGTCGGCACCCATGCGGACATCACTGACCGGAAAGCCATGGAGGAGCGCCTCCAAGCCAGCACGAAGTTCCTCGACGCCGTGTTCGAGAGCATCAAGGACGGCATCAGCATCCTCGACCCCCATCTGACCATCCGCCAGGTCAATGCGACAATGCGGCAGTGGTATGCCTCCAGCCTCCCCCTTGAAGGCAAGAAGTGCTACCAGGTCTTCCAAGGCCGCCTGGAGCCCTGTCCCCAATGCCCCACCCTGCGCTGTCTTGAGACAGGCCAAACCGAAAGGCTCATCGTTCCTGGTTCTCCGGAGTCCTCGGTGCAATGGATCGAGCTGTTCAGCTATCCCGTAAAAAACAAAACAAACGACGGGATCGACTGCGTGGTGGAGTTTGTGCGCGACATCACCGAGCAAAAGCGGGTTGAAGAGGCCCTTCGCAAGAGCGAGGAGCTCTTCAGAAGCACCTTCCATACGCATCCTGAAGCCATAAACATCAACCGCCTGCACGACGGGCTGTACATCGATATCAATCGAGGGTTTTCGCATCTGATGGGCTACACCCGCGATGAAGTGCTCGGGAAGACCTCCCTGGAGCTGAACATTTGGAGAAACGCGGACGACCGCCGCACGCTCCTCAAAGGGCTTCAGGCCGACGGAGCTGTGGACAATCTCGAAGCGGAGTTTCTCAGGAAGGACGGAAGCGTCGGCACCGGCCTTATGTCAGCCCGACTGTTGGAGCTGAACGGTGAGGAGCTCATTCTCTCCGTCACGAGGGACATCACGGAACGAAAACGGGCCGAGACCGAGAAGCAAAAGCTGCAGGACCAGCTCCTCCAGGCCCAGAAGATGGAGTCCGTCGGCCGACTGGCCGGAGGTGTGGCCCATGACCTGAACAACATGCTCGTGGCCATGCTGGGCTATGGGGACATGATCCTGGCTGATCCGGCCCTCGGCGAGAAAAACAGAGAACGGCTCTCGCTCATGCAGCAAGCCGCCTTGCGGAGCCGCGACCTGGTCCGGCAGCTCCTGGCCTTCAGCCGGAAGCAGACCCTCAGCGTCGAGAGCCTGGATGCAAACAGCATCATCTCTGAGTTTCAGAAGCTCTTGCACAAAACGCTCCGTGAGGACATCCGCATCCATCTTCGTCTTGCCTCTGCCCTTCCGGCAATTCAAGCGGATCGAAGCCAGCTGGAGCAGGTCATCCTCAATTTGGCTGTCAACGCCCAGGACGCCATGCCCCAGGGGGGCACCATCACCTTTGAGACCGGCCGGGCCGTCCTAACCCAAGACGACATGGCCATGGAACAGGATCTGCGGCCCGGAACCTACATCTATGTGGCGGTAAGCGATACCGGGCTGGGCATGGACCCGAAGGTCCTCGAGCACATCTTCGAGCCCTTTTACACAACCAAGCAGCACGGCGAGGGCACCGGCCTCGGCCTGTCCACGGTTTACGGCGTGGTCAAGCAGCATCAGGGCGGCATCCAGGTCTCCAGTGAGCCCGGGTTGGGGACGACCTTCACGGTCCTGCTCCCTGAAGCGCAGACCGAGCTCCGTGATGAGCAGCCCGATGATCAGAATCGATCCGTGGATATGCACGGCCGGGAGACTGTCCTGGTTGTCGAGGACAACGAGATGGTCCGGGAATTGACGGTTCAAGTCCTCGAAGGTCAAGGCTACACCGTATTTCAGGCAGCCAGCGGGCATCAATGCCTGGAGCTCATCCAAAGCTTGCCGGCCAGCCCCGAGATGATGCTGACGGACGTGATCATGCCGGACATCAACGGCAAAGCCCTGTACGAACAGGTGGCTCGATGGTACCCGGAGATCCGGGTCGTCTACATGTCCGGCTATACAGACAATATCATCGGACACCACGGCATCCTTGACGGCCGGGCGGCCTTTCTGCAGAAGCCCTTCTCCATTGAGGAGCTCTGCCGCAAGGTCCGGGAGATACTGGACCGTTCGCCGTGACCATGGGCCGGAAAGCCTTGCAAAACCCCCTGTGCCTGCCACGGCTCAACCAGGCATGAAAAAAGCACGTTTCGGCCGGATCGCCGAACGCCGGTTCCATCGCGACACAGGCCGAGGAGACCACTCCAGACAGAGCACCTCAACCGTTGAGCTACGTAGACTCAAAGAAATGGTTCAAGTTCCTGGCACTCCGAAGCCCCGCACCATATGGAACCGAGCGAGGCGACCCGGCCGAAACGTACAAAAACTCAAAAACTTGGAGAACTTTTTTCATAGAAAGAACTCCGAATGAACCAGGAGAGCATCCTATGGAGATCAAAGTGCTCGGACCCGGCTGCCCCAAATGTCAGCAGGCCGAAAGGCTGGTCAAAGATGTCATCAAGGAGGACTGCATCCAGGCCGACCTGGAAAAGGTCACTGACACCATGGAGATCGCCAAGTATGGGGTTTTCACCACGCCGGCCGTGGTTGTCAACGGACAGGTGAAGTCCGTGGGCAAGGTGCCTTCCAAGGAGGACGTCAGGAGCTGGCTCAGGGAAGGCTAGGCCAGCTGCTCCATTGCCTCAGCCTCTGCCGGCAAGCTGTCCGCATGCGTTGCTCTTTGGCGTCCGGCGGTCAGAGCTTCCGATGGGGAGGAAAATCGGCCAGGGCTCGCGGTTATCCCTCAAGCTGGCAGCTGCAACGCCGAAAAGAACAAAAGGGAGGCTTTAACCGCACAGAAGGCCAGCAATCCATTTTCGTGCCAACTCCAGCCGGTCACCCGGGAAGGTCATGACCACGAATCGGATCGAGATCGAAGCGTCTACCCCAGATGAAGCTGCACGCCATGCCGAGCAGGCTCTGCAGGCCGAGGCAGGCCGAATTCTCTTGAGACGCTGCCGGCGCGGCCATTACCAGGCCGAGCTGCTCGAAGCCAAAGAGGGGGTCAGGGTCCGCTTCGAGCCCACGGACCTCCCGGCGGCCTTCGTTCGTCTGTTCAGGACGGGCTGGGAGCCGCCTGGCCTGGACAGAACGAAGCTCCTCGGAGAGCTGGTTCGGTCCGGGCTGCACGCGGAACCCACGGACCAGGGTCTTGATCAGCTCCTCGGAGAGCTGGCGTCGGCTGAAGACGGCGGCGAGCTGAACTTTGCGCCGGTCGGGCCGGCCCGGCCGCCCGAAGGGTGCTTTTTTCGGCTGTGCGGAGATCCGAACCGACCAGTGTTCCCGGGGCAGACCGTCGCCGAGATTCGGCCCGAAGCGGAATCCGACTCGGAGACGAATGGCCAGCGCCTTGATCGAGGGATTTCTACCGAGGCTGCCCTCTGCTTCGACGGGTCCGGCTGCTCTCTGGACGAAACCGCCCGAACCCTGATAGCCCGCAGATACGGACTGGTCAGGCTGCTGGACGGCGCCGTCCGGGTCGAGCCCCTGCTCAAGCTCTCCTTCGATGCCTGCAGCGTATCGACCACGATCTTCCCGTTCGATTTCCTCGACTCAGCTATCACCGTAGACCGTCTGGAAGGCCTCCTGAAGCCTTTTGCGGACCGGCTGCGCTTTCAGCGTGACACGGTCGTCGAGGCCCTTGAGTCGGCCAAGCGAACCGCGCGCCCCCATAAGAGCCATCCCATGGCAGTGGGTAAACGCCCTGCCAAAGGCAAGGACGGTGTCTTCAGACTCGCTTGCGGCGGCTCCTCGCAATCCGGAGAGGCGGGCGGTGAAAGGCTCGATCCCCGGGAGAGGGGCCTCTTCCTGAGCCTGGATGCTGGAGAGGCCATCGGGACGCTCTTTCCTCCAGAACCCGGAACCGCCGGGCAGGATGTCTTCGGCAACCGTCTTCCGCCGATTCCCGGTGACTTGAAGGATCTGCAGCCCGGAGAGAACGTGGAGATCATTGGCGATGGTGAAGCCGGACAGCCTGTAACCTATCAGGCCGGAATATCCGGAGTGATCGCCTTCGAGGGCGGGGCCGTCTCCGTGTCTGAGGTGCTGGAGATCCCCGGAGATGTGGACTACTCCACCGGAAACATCACTCTTGAAAGAGGCTCGGTCCAAATCGCAGGCAGCGTCATGCCCGGCTTCTCCTTGGATGTGCCCAGGGAGGCACGCATTCAGGGCATGGTCGACGATGCCCGGATAGCTGCCAGGGGCAACATCTCGGTCCAGGGCGGCATCGTGGCCGAGCATTCCGGCCGAGTTCAGGCCGGCGGGAGCGTGCAGGCTCAGTTCGCCGAGAACGTGACCATCGAGGCTGGCGGTGATGTGGTCGTAACCCAGAACATCACCAACTGCCGCATCCAAGCCTCGGGTATGGTTCTGTGCACATCTGGCTGCGGCAGTGTTCAGGGGGGGACGGTTCGAAGCTCCCAAGGGATTGAGGTCAATGTGGCCGGCTCCAAGCTCGGCGTTGTCACCAAGCTGATCATCGAGCCCGATACAAAGGCCGGGCTGGCCTTGTCCAAGGAGAAGAAGGAGCTGCAAGCCCAGATCACCAAGATCGAGGAGAAGCTGGGCGGCAGCGAGAACATTGAAGCTCTGCGTACCCGGCTCCCCAAGGATAAGCACGAGGCCGTTTCCAGGCTGCTCCAAATCAGGTCAGAAGCCGCAGGCCGTCTGGAGGAGATCGAGGCGGAGCTGCTCGAGCTGAAGCAGCAAAAGCTGGAAAGCCTCTCGGCAGCCCGGATCAAGATCAGGCGGACGGCTTACCCCGATACTTTGATCGTCTTTCTGAACCGGGAGCATCAGGTCAAGGAACAGTTGACCTCGGCCACCTTCCGCTTCGATCTCGAAACCAGGCAGATCGTGATTGACTAGCCTCCTTTGGCCGGAAAGGGAAGGCTGGCAGCTCCTGCCGGCACTCCAAAGGCTCTCCGGCTGCCGGGAATGCAATGAGCGCAGGGGCGCCGCGCCTGAAGACTCGCTGAGCAGGCCGTTTGCAAGCTAAAGCAGTCGCCAGATGGAGCCCGGGGATGTCCCCGCCTTGAACCGGGCATACCGCTGGCAGGCCGGCAGGAGAATCAGCAATCCAATGACCCAGTAGGGATACATGCCTATCAGGCTCGTGTTCGCGGGATGCACAAGCGAGATGAAGCCGTAGAGATAGAGGTGCACGACGTAGAAGAACAGCGGCGATCTGCCGAAGTCTTTCAGCCAACGCCCGGCCCGATCCCGAAGCCCTGAGGCCCTGGAGAAGATGTACAGCAGAATCAGGTTGCCGCCCAGGGACATAAGCAGAAAGGCCAGGCTCGGAGGATACTTGGTCACATTCAAGAAGGCCATCAGGCCCTCGCCGGCCACAGGGTGGAAGGTGCCGAACCCGCCAAGGCCTCGAACCGCCGGGAACAGCGCCAGGCAGGCCAGCCCGGGATAGAGGGTCAAGGAACGGCGGAACGGGCGGCGGCGTCCCTGGATCTTGGCCAAGGCCATGCCCAGACAGGCTACGCCGAACCAGGGCAGGAGGGGGTAGTTGACGTACACCGGCTCTGTCAGCCCAGGCAGCCAGAGCAGCCGGGCAAGATAGGATGAAAGCGCCTCCGACCCACCTGGGGGGACCAGAAGCTGACTGAGCAGCACAGCCGAGCCGCCGGCCAGAAGCATGGCACTCGGCCGAAGATGCACCAGCAGAGCGCAGAGAGTCATCGAGCCTCCCAGGGCGAAGAGCACCCCCACGTAGAGAACCAAGCTCCCCCCGAGCCCGGACTCCCCGCCCTGCAGAATCAATGACGGCAGTATCCAGGCCGGATCGACCACCAGGAACTGCAGCAGAATAAGCACGGCACCCCGCAGGGCAAAGTGCCCGATGATCCTTCTCTGCAGCCAGCCGGCGGAACGCCGGGACTCAGCGAAGAAAACCATTCCCGCGCCCATGAGCAAGAGGAAGCCGGGAGCACAGAGATGGGTGCCATAGCGGGTCAAAAAGGCCAGAACAGAATCATATTCGGGCAGAGGCCGGCTCCACATCTCCGATGGATGCTGGCCGGCAATGAACAAGGCGGCGTGATCCAGGGCCATGAGGACCATAATCAGGCCCCTCAAGGCATCGATTGAAGGGAGCCGGCCCTCCGACCGGCCAGGCGAGGCGTTCACATCGCTCTCCGCAGTCTCAGCAGTTCCCGCGTCCGTCTCCTTCCGGACGGGGACTGTTTCGGACCAGAGACGGCTCTGACCGCTGAAGGAGGCTGAAACACTGTGAGACGGCCTCTCTTCAAAGATCCCCCCGGTGACAGTCCCGACTGGAAGAGACCCGCACGGCCTTGCGGCAGCATCCTGGTGCATCTGGCCGTGCGGGTCAAGAAGGTGGAGCTATTCGGCAAGCATTAGGCCTCGATCTCAAGACTGCGGCAGGACTGCGTCACTCCGGATCTGCAGACTCGTTTTTGCTCAACAGGCTGCAGCTCTCGGCTTTTTGACGCAGCCGTCCCAGAAACTCCTCAGAAGTCTGAGTCTGAAGCAGTCCCTGGAACTGACTGCGATAGTTCTGAACCAAGCTGATATTCTCCAGGCAGATGTCGTAAATCCGCCACGGACCATTTCTGGCAACGAAACGGTAATCGATGGGCACCTGGGCTTCGTTGAAGGTTATGACTGTGTGGACTTCTGCCCGATGGGCCGAGTAGATCACCTCGTCGACAATGGTGATATTCTCTTTGGAGAAGCGTTGAATCTGATCCAGGTACTGCAGGATCTTTCCAAAGTAGTTCCCCTCCAGAAATCTGGTGAACAACCTGACATACTCGTCCTGCTGGGCTTCAGAGAGGCTTTGCCATTCCTTGGCCAGGCACATCCGAGCCATGATGCGAAAATCGAAGATCTCTTCAGCCAGACCGCTCAGGCGCTTCAAAAACCGTTCCCTGTCCGCCGGGCTGCTCTGCTCCGTATCGTAGCCATGCACCACGGCAAAGACTTCGTTCAAATACCTGTCCAGCTTCTCGGCCGGCTCAGCAGCTGCCGACTGAGCCGGAAAGAAGAGCAGGCAAACACACACGGCGAGACAATGCTTCAGTTTCATCCAAGGCCTCCCAGCTGAGCATTCAGTCGGACCTTCAGCCAAGCGCTCAAAAGCAGAGCGGCCAGCCAGAGGTCCGGCCGGCATCTGCCGGCAAAGAGCATCGGAGCGACCGACAATCTTTGCCGGCTTGGCGACATCATTTTTCCCTCCCGGAACAGCAGGCCGAGCCAACCGACTCGAATGGGAGCCGGTCTTTCCGGCGGCTCGCCCGTGGGCTTTCAAAATTCAAGAAACATGCCATAAGAGCATCAATACGGTGCCTCCAAAGGCCGGGCTTTTCAAGATGCTGCAGGAAGGATTCAGGAAGGGACTGGAATCATTCGACGCACGAGAGCTCGTTGAGCGTCATGAACTCACGCAGAGCCTGCTCCTGCTTTTGATCAAGGTCCTCGAAGCTGAACCCGCAACGCTTGAAGCGGCTGCCGAGAAAGGAGTGCCTGTTGCTGTCCTGCTCTCGGCTGTAGATCAGCGAGGCCCTGATGTCGGAGAGGAAGAACTGCCGGCTGGACAGAAAAATGCCAAGATCACAAGGGGTGTCGGCCAAGGCGGAAATTTCCTGCTCACCGCAATCTGAGAGGCATTCCAGCGAGAGACCGCCCAGTCCGAGGTCCACAAGCCGTCCAAGGATGAACTTCCTGCCGGACTTCACGTAGACGAAGAAATCCCTGGATGGACTGAACCGCTTGTATTTCCTTCGTTTCCGGCCGGTCTCAATCGGTGCCATGGCCATGCGCTCCTCGATTCTTTTACCTTGTATACCCGTTTCCGGCAATAGAGGTCAATCGGCACTCTTGGCAGGAGGCCGGCTACCGGTCTTGCAATTTGCTCTGAATGCGATATCCTGAAAAGGAACGGTGTTGGGCCGCTTCCATGGTTCCGTGGCCGCAGCCAAATCTCTGGCCGAGCTGAAGCCTCGAAACGGTCGAGACAGGCGCGCTCCACAACGACAGCCCGCGAAGCCGGCCACCGGCACCTCAGGCACTGCCGATCATCGGCGCCCTCCTTGCTCCCAGGAGTACCT
>Ga0207797_1003166_pt1 | contig 11084 bp, 8 predicted proteins | sample PRCRCaboRojoPR_6_FD_187275 | JGI IMG/M metagenome (GOLD analysis project Ga0207797, IMG submission 187275) | Marine sediment microbial community from Cabo Rojo, Puerto Rico - PR CR 10% Liquid 1 (SPAdes) | ecosystem: Environmental > Aquatic > Marine > Coastal > Sediment | place: Cabo Rojo, Puerto... | reverse complement strand
CGACCAGCGAGGTCAACTGGCGTGGCAGATTGTGAGGGCGAGCGCTCCCGGCCGTCAGGATGCGCTCGTAGAGGGCCGTCGTCTCTCGGTGGGGCTCGACCCTCAACTCGTCGGCCAGGATGCGGCGGCAGATATCGTACTGGGCCAGAGCCGCACTACGCTGCCCGCAGCGAGCCAGCAGGCGCATCAACTGCTGGTGGGCTTCTTCCCGCCAGGGTTCCAGCTCCACCTGCCGCCGGGCGTAGCGACGGGCCCGATCGTAGTCCCGGTGTCGCTCGTAATACGTCGCCAGATCGTACAATGCGTCCAGCGCCAGACGGTGAAACCGTTCTCTCAAGAGTAAGGTCCAGTCCTCAAAGAGGACGCTCTCATCCACGAAGAATCCTTCCAGGAAACTGCCGCGGTAGAGGCGGATTGCCTGCTCCAACTGGCCGATACAGAACTCGCAGGTCTCGGGGCGGTGGGGAGCGCTAAGAACGCCCAGAGCGTCCTGCGTTCCATGGGGAACCGCGGGCGTGAGGTTTTGGGTGCTTCCAGGGAGTGGTCTCCTGGCGAGATGCCCCTCGCTGGCCTCCACGTGCGCGCTGAAGGCGGCCACGTCCAGCCAGTGGTCGCTTTCCGAATTGAACTGGATTGACCGGCGAGTGATTCTCAGGAAGGGCGGCTCCGTTTTGCGGTCGTGGATGGCCTGCCGCAGGTTGAAGAGCGCCTGGCGCAGATTCTTGCGGGCGCTTTCACTGGGTTGGTCGGGCCAGAGAAACCCGGCCAGAGCTTCTCGGCTGTGGGGACGGTCAGATTCCACCGCCAGGTAGACGAGCAGCGCCTGCACCTTGCTGGATTCAAAACCGGTGACTGGGTCCCCATCCAGCGTGACGTGGAGAGGGCCCAGCGAGTGTATCGATAGGTGGGCCATCGTCCACGATTATACTGGCTTTGCTCAGGTCGAGCAACACGATAATCGATCGAAGGCCCCTGACGTTTTCCTGACGGTAGGTCGCTATAATCAAGGGCAATGAGGTAGCGACTATGAAGAAGCGACGACGGGATTATCTATCGTATCTGCTGCGCTTATGGCGGACGGGGAGTGAGGAAGATGGGGTCTGGTTGGCCTCCCTCACCAACCCGTTCACGGGAGAACGCCTGGGCTTCGCCAGTCTGAAGGAATTGCTTGCCTTCCTACAATCCCAGGTTGATGAGAAGGCAAGTCAGGCGTCGGAAGAAGACAGGGGGGGATCGGAGGCATGAGGATTCCAAGGCCTGGCACCATTGTCGGTATTCTCTTGCTCCTTGGTCTGGGGGTGCTTGCCTGTCGACCGACCTCTAGCCTGACGGAGGCGATGACGCCTTCACCTCTGCCCCCGGGTGGTGAGACGCCTACGGCTCAATGGACGACGCGGACGCCCACGACGAGACCACTGCCGAAATCAGCTTTGTCTCCCACGCCCACCACAGACCCCACACCAACCCCGCTCCCGACGCTAACCCCAGAGCCCACGCCAACTCTGCTCGCCCTCAAGGGCCCTAACGTCTCCTACAACGGCATCAGCTTCGTGATGGACCCCGTCCTGGCGGATGAGGTGTTCGTGGATACGGGGTCGGATTCGCTTCTCGACGTCCAGTTCTCCTTTTCGCCGGAGGGGTGTTACCGGGGAGCCGGCTGCGTTACGATCTATCCGGTGGAATCGTATCGGGAAGGGGTCGTGTTCGGCCCAGACGTCATTGACAACCTACGTGCCGCCATTGAGACGGAGTCCAACGACACCTTCCCGGTGGTGATGGCGCAGATCTTCCTGCGCGCGAAAACTTGTCACCTTCGCTTCCAGCATGGGGCAGGGATGCGGGCGATCGTGATGAAGGGACAGGACACGGTCTACGCCAACAATGAGTCCGTCGTGTATGAGTTCCACGGGCTGACCGACGATGGTCGATACTACGTGGTAGCGACGTTTCCGATAGATGCCCCGATGCTGCTTAGCGGTTGCTGCGATCCTGCGGAGAATACGAACGAGGCCGCGATGCCGGTTCCAGAGTTGCCGGATGATGACGCAGAAGCGGGCGCCGTCATGCGTCGGTACAACCGGGAAGCGCAACGCCAGTTGGACGGGCTCGACGACTGTGGCTTCACGCCCAACCTGGCGTTGCTCGATGCGCTGGTGGGTTCGTTGCTGATCACGCCCTCAGCAGACCCGCGGCCGGCGGCGGGCGGCGGCGGGCTATTGGAGGTAGAGATTGACTATCGCGGCACCTGGTATCGTGAGACATTCAGCTATACCAGGCAGGCAGAGAACATCGCGCATTTCGTCCTCGTCATGCCCGAGAGCCAGGTGGACCGGGCCACCGCCGACCAGGTCTTCAGTAGTATCGATTTTTCGACCGTCCCGGGCTCCTTGTCCACCAGAGAGGGTCGAGAGGAGTTTGCCTGGGCCCTGGCGTATGTGAACGATGCCCCTGAGGGGTACTTTCGCCGCCAGCTTGAACCCGGCACATACTACGTGGCCGCCGCGTTCGTCGCGGCGCCCATCAGCCGGGAGGAGGCTGGACAGCAGGACAGTGGCACTCTGTACGCGGGCATGACGGGTGGAGGCGCCTCAACGGACTACTGGAAGATTGAGATTGGACCAGGGGAGAACGCCATCACCTTGAGTCTGACCGATAGGGATGGTTGGGCGTGTCCGTGGCTATACGTGTTGGATGGAAACTCTTACGAGAAGCGGACAGAGATCCTCAGAAACGTGCGGGGGAAATCGAACGAGCAGACAGAAACCACTCCGATTGGTCTGGTCGAGATCGTTGACGGTTCAATCACCCTGATCGTCGCCGAAGAGAAGAACGAAATCACGTTCATCAATGAGCTGTACGTCATTGTCGAAGACATCGCGGTGCACGCAGAAGCAACCAGTGGTGTCGGGGCCCTGGTGGCCACAAGAGACGAGGATTACCTGGTCATTGGAGGCGGCGAGTCTCATGAGTTCCGTTTCAGACTGCCTGATTCATTCATCGGTAGAGAACGAGCTGCTGTATCCGTCGTTGTATCTGGCTTCTACGTGCCGCTAGGGCGATGCAATCCCTCTGTCGAAAGCGATGATGTAGCGAGGGGCAAGAAAGGAGGGGGGCACATGCGCGATTGAGTCGCGACGAAAAGGCAGCGTTCAGGCATGTGGGTTTCCAACTATACTGAGGAGGATCAAGATGAATGAGCTTAGCTTCACCGACTTGGAAGCCGGCGAAGAGATCGTGTTTGGCCCGGTCACGTCCGTCAAGACGACCAGCTTCAGCGGGGGCGCAGGCCCCTCCCAGAACAGCATCTCCAGAAGCTCTGGCCGCACGGTGGGCATCACGAACCGGCGCATCATCATTGAGGATATGCAGCACCCGGCCCGATCAAGGGTAGTTCCCAACGAGCAGGTGCAGCGTGTCTCTATCAGGCGCAAGAAGCGGGGAATCACCGTCGCCAGCGTCCAGACCGCATCTGGGACAGTCAGCGTCAATCTGCCGGGCGTCAGCCCCGAGAGAGAATCGCTGTTGGGGACGACCTTTACGAACGCCGAGATCAGCGTATCGAAAGGGCTCCCCAAAGGTGTGGTGATCGGAGCCAGCGTCGTCGTCGGGCTTATGGCATTGTGTTGCCTCGTGTCCATCATAGGCCCTATGCTCAGCAGATGACCAAGGAGGGTAATGGAGCAATGAAGAACAGAGACCACGTGTGGATGATGTTTGTCATAGTAGCGCTGCTGGTCGGTTGTGGGGGGGGAGCGGGAGCGCCGACCCCAACTCGTGTGCCTCCGACCGCAACCCGTGTGCCGCCGACTCCAACAACCGCCGCCACGCCGACCCTCTCTGCCGAAGATCACGTGGAACTGGGCAGGGAGTACCGTGATCAGGGCAAGCTGGAGGAAGCCGCCGTTGAGTTCGAGAAGGCCATCGAGCTTGATCCCAAAGACGCGGAGGCTTACCGCAACCTGGGCACAGCCTATGGGGAGCTGGGCAAGTGGGAAGAGAGCGCTGCTGCCTACGAACGAGCTATCGAGCTTGAGCCTGACTTTGGCCGGGCCTACGGTGACTTGGCGGTCACCTACTATAACCTGGGGAGAATCCCAGAGGCGCTGGAAGCCGGCGAGAAAGCCGTTGAGTTGGCCCCCGACTACGCTTCAGGACACAACAACCTCGGGGTCGTCTACGGGGCGCAGGGCGAGATCGAGATGGCAATTGCCGAATACGAGAAGGCCATCGAGCTAGACCCCAGCGATCCCGATCCGCATAACAACCTGGGCATCATCTACAAGGAGCAGGGCGAGTTCGAGATGGCGATCGCGGAATACGAGAGCGCCATCGAGCTAGACCCCAGCGATCCCAAACCGCACAACAACCTGGGGAACGTCTACAAGCAGCAGGGCGAGTTCGATATGGCTGTCGCCGAATACGAGAAGGCTATGGAGATAGACCCCGACTACTCCACAGCCCACGCCAGTTTGGGGCTGCTCTACGCTCAGCAAGGTATGCCGGAGAAGGCGATCGCTCAGTTCAAGTCCTACCTCCAGCGTTGGCCCGATGCCCCCAATCGGAAGAAGGTGGAGGAAATGCTCGCCGAACTCGAAAGCCAGGGCTTGGAGTACATCAATGCCGAGGGCGGCTACAGCGTACCCTATCCTGCGGGCTGGTACTACGCGGAAGATGGAACGCGAGTCGGCCTCGCCGAGAGCCAGGAAGCGTATGAAGCCTCCTCTCTCGTGTCGCCATTGGTCACGCTTCTCGTCACACCTCTGACCCAAGCCGCCCAGGGCTTGGGCCTGGAGGAGAGCGCCGCCCCGAGAGAGTTCCTGCGGGTGATGACTGAGCGGGCGAAGGCGGAGGTACAGGAGATGGAGGACGTTGAGATCGTCGGCTATCCGGCGGCGGTCGCCGCTACCTCAGGCACGACGATGGGCTCGCCCTACAGAGGGGATATGATCATCATCCTGGCAGAGGACCGGCTCTTCCTCGCTGAGGCCATAGCCCCGCCGGATCAATGGAACGCTTTTCGCCCCACCTTTGTGGAGATGATGAACGGTCTCGCTTTCTTTGAGCCAGGTCGTTCAGGCGCCCCGTCAGTCGACTTCACCGACCCTGTCAGCGTCCTGCAGGCGGTGTTTACCGCCGCTCAGACGGAGGACTTCGCCGTCCTGTCCAGTCTGTGTGATTCACGAGGTGAGAACGACGATGACACAGCGCTTATCTGCGCTATCACGGCCGATCACCCCGACAAAGATTCATTCGTCGAATACTTCGCCCACGCCAAGATCGCGGGCGACGCCGCCATCGACGGGGATAGAGCCGAGATACCTTTCTCATTCGGCCCCGATGGAGATCAGGAAGAGTCCATGGGCCTCGTTCAGAGAGAGGGCAAGTGGTACCTGTCCGATTTCTAGCGGGCTGCAAACAGACGAGCCATCCCCAGAGGCCTGGGAGATCGCTGGGGATGGCTCTCACTCTAAGCTCCACGAGGACATTCGTGCTGAATCCCACAAAGCCGTCGTGCCCCTATCCCGGAGAGCCGCGTATCACCGCGGCTACCAGTCTGTCGTGCTCTCCAACCAGGCCTCGGTCTCCGGAGGCAGCTCCTCCCACGTCCTGACGTACGCCTTCGTCTTCTCAACCAAGGCCACGGTCTCCTCGAAACCTACCTTCTCGACGAATGCTTCGATCTCCCTCTCGGACTTCCTCTCTCCATGCCATTCGTCAGCGTTCGTTATCCTCACGATCAGTCGTGAGTAGTTGGCTGCTGCCTCTCTCAGGTTCTCCATCTTCACCTTGTCGACGGTGTCGAACCTGGTGTGCCCGTAGCCCCGCCCACCCTTCTTCCGCGAGGCCTCAGGATCCCCTCCGCTCCCACACGGCACACCCTTGAGGAAGAAGGGCCAGTGGTCACTGTACGGCGTGACCTTCTGCAGCAAGGGGATCTCAATGGTCGCCTCGCGGGCCGCCGCCTCTACGAAAGCTTCCAGCTCAGGCTGACCGTGGAGAAGGATGCCCTTGTCACCATCACGACCGGCGGTGTCGAGGTTCAGCATGAACCGCAGAGACTCCAGTTCATCCTTGTGCCGGTCCACGTAGTTGTAAGACCCGAACAGACCAGTCTCCTCGCCGCCGAAGAGCACGAGCCGCAGCCGCCGTTTCAGCCCTCCCTCTGCCTTATCGCTGAAGAGCCTGGCCATCTCCATAATGAGCACCGCACCCGAGGCCGGGTCCAGGGCTCCCTGGGCGATGTCGTGGCCGTCGTAGTGACAGCCTGCCAGCACGTACGCGGGGTCATCGGAGCCACCGACGTCGCAGATCACGTTGTATGTCTCCACGGTCTTGTTCTTATCCGTCGTCGTGACTCGGACCCGCACCTCCCCTTCGCGCTCCAAGAGCCGCGTCAAGAAGCTGCCGTCCTCGTGAGAGACCCCGACGGCGGGAATGATAGGGCTGATGCTCCCTGTCGGTGGGCCGTAGGCGGGGTAGTGGTTCATGAAGATCCACCCCTTCGCCCCGGCCATCACGCTCCGCAGATACTTCTCCGACCGATGCATGCGCCTGTCGAGCCCCAGTGGACTGCGGCTCGTCACCATCACGATGTTCCCCTCGATCTCGTCCTTCCTATCCTCGTAGCTGGCAATCCCCCCGTCACCGAGGAACACCAGTCGCCCCTCGGCCTCGCCGGCGAGGCCCATCGGAAGGGAGATGCAGTCCAGCTGCTTGTCGAAGGGATCGACCACGTCCAGCTTGGCGGGGCCGCGAATCCAGCCCGGTACGTCGAAGGCCTCGCAGTGGGCGTTGTCGACGCCGTACCCTCTGAGCGTCTCCACGATCCATTCAACAGCCCCGCGGTTTTCCGGCAGTCCCGTCGCTCTGCTCCCGTAGACGTCGCAGAGCACCTCCAGGTTGTCCATCAGCGTGGAGGAGGTATACACCTCGGCCACGATCCTGCGATCCACGTCTCGATATTGGTTCTTCACGGTCCGTGATCCTCCTCGCGTCTCACTATGCTCCATCGACACGCCCGAGTCCAGGTACGTAGGGTGATGAACGTTGGTTCTACCCTGATGTCCAGAGGCGTTGTGGGTGTCTCGATGATCCACGGCCATCAGCGGTCTACCGGATGCTTGAGGCGGTATCGCCGCCGTGATGGCGAACTACAGCGTCAGATATCTTTCGATCCGCTCCTCGATAAGGCCCATACTATGCTCCCAGAAACCGCGGTCACGGATGTCGATTCCGAACCGCGCCGCCAGCTCCGCCGACCTCGCTTCTCCCGTGCTGCTCAGCAGGTCGTCGTACGCCGGAAGGAACGCATCCCCTCGCTCCTGGTAGATGGCATAGAGCCCCAGCCCAAACAGCATGCCGAAGGTGTAGGGGAAGTTGTAGAACGACCGGTTCGGACTGTAGTAGTGGGGCTTCCAGGCCCACATGTAGCGGTGGAGATGGCGCGGGTCCAGCCCATCGCCGTATGCCTCCCTCTGGGCCTCCACCATCAGGTCGCAGAAGTCGTCCGCAGAGAGCTCCGCGTCCGACCGCTGCTTGAACACGGCTTTCTCGAAGAGGTAGCGGGAGTAGATGTCCACCACGACCTGGCCTCCGTCGATCAGATAGCTCTCCAGGATCGCGAGCTCTTCCTCTGGGTCCCCTGCTTCATCCAGCACGGCGTTCGTCACCAGGGTCTGGGCCAGGATCGACGCTGTCTCGGCCAGCGTCATCGGGGTGGGGCGCTGGAGCATCGTCTTGCCGATCCGGCACTCGTTGTGGTAGGCGTGGCCCAGCTCGTGGGCTAGCGTCGATAGCTGACCGAAGGAACCATCGAAGTTGCACAGGATGCGCGACTCCTCCACGCCCGGCACGCCCATACAGAACGCGCCTCCTCGCTTCCCGTCGCGCGGTTGCGCATCGATCCAGCGCTGCTCGAAGGCCCGCCGTGCCAGGGCCTGTAGTCGATCCGAGAACGTGCCGAACGTCTCCAGAATCAGCTCCTTGGCCTCGGGGAAGGTGTACCGCTTCTCCGACTCGCTCACCGGGGCGTAGAGGTCCCACCACGCCAGCTTCTCCTTGCCCAGCCGCTCCGCCTTCTTCTTGAAATAGCGGTGGAAGGCAGGCAGCCCATCCTCGACGACGCTCAGCATGGCCTCCAGCGTCTCCCGGTCCATGCGCGCCTGATCCAGCGGCCGGTCGAGGCAGTCCTCGCGGCCGCGGCGCTCGTTCAGCGTGGAGACCGTTCCCTTGACGCCATTCAGGCACGCCGCCAGCGGCTCCCTTTTCCTCTCCCAGGCTGCCAGCTCCGCCTCGTAGGCGCGGCGGCGCAGCTCGGGATCGGGATCGCTCCGCAGGTTCTGAAGGGCGGCGATTGGCAACTCCTCGACCTCGCCGTCCCGCTCGAACGGGACTGTCACCTGGCTGGTGACCACGCCCTGGAGCCTCTCCCAGGCCCGGCTTCCGCTCAGCGAGAGCTCGGCGGCCAGCGACTCCTCGGCCGGGCTCATCAGGTAGCGGCTCTGCTCCGCCCTCTCCCTCAGGTAGAACGCGTGCTGCTCCGCCGGGCCCTCGACCTCTAGCGCGGCTTCGAACAGCTCGGGCTGCTCGGCGACGGTTCCGATCCAGCCTCGGAACTGGACCTCCTGGCGTTCCAGGCGCACCTTCAGGGCCTCCAGCTGGGAAAGGAGTCGTCGGGCACTGGTATTGTAGGAGTCGGTGGAGACGAAGGCGTAGACGTACGCCTGCAGCGTCCCGTGGAGGCGCCGCAGCGCGTTGGTCCGGTTCAAGTAGCCGCTTATGGTCTCCGCCAGTGCAGGTGGGTTCCCCTCCGGCACGTCACCGCCCTGTTCGATGGTCTGCTCGGTGAGGTAGTCGTCCAGGTCGTCAAGGCCGGCCTTCATCTCGTTGACGGCTTCTTTGAAGGCCTGCGACTCGAGGCTGGGGTAAACGTTCGATAGGTCCCAATGGGGCAGATCTCGTGAGTTCATGCTTTTTCCTTCTCTATGTGGTGACACTGTTTCTGTTCAATCGTTCTCTGGCTCATCAGGGTGGACAGATCCCCCGCGAAGCAAGCTCTGGTCTTCCGCAGGGTGCATTGTACCTGGGCAACGAACGTAGGACAAATCCAACCGTTGCACACGGCGTCACCAGGTAGCTGAACGGAGAATCGACAAACAGCGTTGTGGCGGGGCGATCGCAAGGCAGCGCTCCGGGCGCTGGATGAGGCGGGGGTGGAGATTGTACGCAGTTCCGTTGCGCGGCTCTCACGCTACCACCTCCACATGGGCGCTCGACTAGAGAACTGTGAGTTCACCTCGCGCACGAAGATAGTCGCGCAGTCTTGCTCGCGCCCGTGCCAGCCGTCTTCTGACACGGCGCCGTGACGTACGCGTCACTCTGACGATTTCCCCGTAGTCCAGTCCTTGAACGTCGGAGAGGACCAGGCAGATCCGTTCCTCTGTGGGCAATGACGTCACTCCAGCCTGGATCAGGTCTGACCGGTCTTGTTGTTCGCTTTGTGCACCCTGGCTATTCTCCTCTCCAGTGTGGATTCTATGGTCTCCATCAACCGACAGAAGCCACTCCAGGAAGGACCTCAACCGAGAGAGTGACCCGCCGCCGAGAAGATCGCGGCACGCCTCCGTCGCCAGGTGCATCAGTGAGACGTCGAGAGAATCTCCCTGTCACCTCTTCGTATGTCTTGACGCGGTTCGTCCCGGTGATCAGGGTGAAGCGCCATGCCTAGCCCTCTTGCCAGCTGTAGAGCTCGTAACCCTTCATAGCGGTCGGCCGCGTCTCCGCCGGACCTGTCTCCTCGGGCACGAACAGAATACACTCGCCGATCTGACTATCCGTTCGAAGAGCAGCGAGCGGCTCGGCCCATAGCGTTGACCGGCCTCCACGAGTGATTCACTGGAGCGGTTCATCGGCGCGATGCTGGTGATTACGATCACACTCACGGTGATCATTGCAGCCCTTATGACCGGCGCTCGTGTCGGCGGCTGGCTCGACGTGGCGTTCAACGCCAGCGGCTGTCTCCTTTGCAACGAAGGAGGTGGCCTTCATCTATAACGCCATCGTGTGGTTCTTCCTCGTCGGACTGTCCGTCCGCCGGGCGCTGCGAGTGGACTGGGGGCCTCGTGAGGGCTTGAAGTCCCTCCTGGGTTTCGTCCTGGTTGTCAGGGCGGCCGGGCTCTTGCTGCTCGGGCGGGCCATCGTCTCTCAAGACCCCTCCGCGTGGGGTTTGGTCGGTTTCCGGAGAGGGTGGACTGGCGGGGCCTGCTCCAGACGTGGGCCTGGATGGTGGCCCTCTACGTGGCGAACGACTACATCGTCAACACCTACACCTACCTCCGGTGGCCGATAGAGAACTACAAGTGTCCTGACTGACAGCGGGTCCGCGCTGCCCTATCCCGGAGATAGAAGGCATCCTGGCGCTTCTATGAGCACCGCATCGCGCTCGTCGTCTCACTCCCAAGTTCTCCAACCGAATTCCAACTTTTCGCCAACGGATTCCAGCGGGAATCAAACGCTTCCCGACGTCTGCAAGCTGCATTTCATGCTATACTGGTACTGAGTGAAGGGGCCGGCCGTTCGCTCATAGGCTTCGAAACGAGATCGCCGCCACCGCTTAGAGGTGGCCGTAGATGACAAGGAGGGCCGATAGATGCATCCACAGGTGTTGTCGGCATCGACAATGATAGGGGACGACGTGATCAACGCCGAGGGCGAGGACCTGGGCGAAATCAAGGAGTTGATGATCGACCTGGAGGCCGGGCAGATCTCGTACGCGGTTCTTTCCTTTGGCGGCTTCCTGGGATTGGGGGAAAAGCTGTTCGCGATTCCGTGGGCCGCGCTGAGGCTGGATCCGGACGAGGAGGCGTTCATCCTCGACATCGACCGGGAGATGCTGGAGGAAGCACCCGGCTTCGACGAGGACGACTGGCCGCAGACGGCGAACCGCGAGTACGTGATCGAGATCTACGAGTACTACGGGTACGACGGCTACTGGTAGGCCGGGAAGCCCTGTTCGGGTTTCGCGCTGTTAGAACTGAGGACATCCTAGACTTCAAAGGAGGTGACACACATGCTTAGGTGGGCTT
>Ga0207797_1003165_pt1 | contig 11085 bp, 13 predicted proteins | sample PRCRCaboRojoPR_6_FD_187275 | JGI IMG/M metagenome (GOLD analysis project Ga0207797, IMG submission 187275) | Marine sediment microbial community from Cabo Rojo, Puerto Rico - PR CR 10% Liquid 1 (SPAdes) | ecosystem: Environmental > Aquatic > Marine > Coastal > Sediment | place: Cabo Rojo, Puerto... | reverse complement strand
GACGCGAAGGAACGGCTGGAGGCCGGCGGCTGGCGCGTCGTCCACGGCATCGTCGACAGCCTGTGGGTACAGCCGGTCGCCGACAGCGCGCAGGAACCGCTGGCCGACCTCGCCGCCACCGTCTCGGCGGACGCGAACGTCCCGCTCGAAATCGAGAACCGCTTCGACTGGGTCTGTTTCGTGCCGCGACGCGACGGCGACGCCGGCGCGCTGACGAAGTACTTCGGCTCGGTCGCCGACGGCGAGTACAAGTTCCGCGGCATCGAGGCCCGCCAGCGCAGCACGCCCGCCTTCGTCGCCGACCTCCAGCGCGCCCTCGTGCGGACGTTCGACCGCGAACGCAATCCCGAAGTGGTCTGTGACCGGCTGGCGCGCGGCCTCCGGCGCCTCGACGGCGGCGCGGTGGATCCGGAACGGCTGGTGATCACGAAACGCGTCTCGAAGCGCCGCGAGGCCTACGACCAGCGGACGCAGACCGTCGCCGCGCTGGAGCGGGCGGCCGACCAGGGGCTGGCCCGCCAGCCGGGAGAGGACGTCGCGTACGTGGTCGTCGACGACGGCCGCCGGTCGCCCGCACGCGTCCAGCTCGCACACGAGTCGCTCGGCGCCTACGACGCGACCTTCTACCGGGGACTGGCGCTGCGGGCGGGCGAGAGCGTCCTCGCTCCGCTCGGCTGGGAACGGAGTGACGTCGTCGGGTACCTCGACGGCACCGCAGACGCGAGCCTCGCGGCCTTCTGAGCGCGCCGGTGGCCGTGCCACCACTGCGCGGGGACTCGTGCGCCGGACGTCGGCGCGGGCGTTATGTCCGTCGCGCCCCTTCGACGGCTATGCATTCAGTCGTGACGGAGCAGGGCGACGCCCTGCTGGCTCGCATCGAGGACGACCACATGGTGTTCGAGGCGACGATAGAGCGCGTCGAGGTGACTGACGTGACGCTGCGGTTCTACCGGGGCGACGAACAGATCGGTAGCATCTACAACGACGACGGCACCGAGCGGACGATGGCCCGCCTGACGGTGCCCGGCGAGACGGACTTCATCGGCGTCGAGGTACCCAAGTCGTTCGTCCGTGAACTGCTGGATGCAGCCGTCGAGACCGACCGCGTCCAGAACCCCGAGCGGGTCGAGGGGTACCGACTGCGCGTGCTCCGCGACGCCTGAGACGTGACGGCGTATCGATAGATGACGGTGGGGAGGAGACCAGGGCGGAGGTCAGGCTTCGGAACTGATCTCGTCGACGAGCGGGGCGACGTCGTCGTCGGTACCGAGCGACTCGAGGACGGTGTCGACGCCGACGTTCAGCGAGTAGGCGGGGCGACCTTTCCCCACGGGAGACGTGTTGTCGGCGTCGGCCATCTCGACGAAATCGTCGGCTTCGAGACGGTTGAGCGTGCGGTTGACTTCGGCCTCGTCGAGTTTGCCGATGGTATCCGCGGTGACGGACTCCAGGTGCTCGGTCGTGGCGCGGATGACCTGGCCGGTGTGCACCGGCGTCTCACCGGCCAGTGAAAGTTGTGTCATACTGAGAAGAACGACTCTGCCAGAGAGTGAAAGTGACTCGATGTTCTCCGCCATGTCCCGAGTGACGGATTCACCGGATAAAATACTCCCGCTACCGGTTCGGCCAGTAACGTGATACGTCTCTCCGGAGAAGCCACGACTATGACGGTGCCACCAGCAGTCGACGAGCGGATCACCGGCGAGCCACTTTCGGCGTTTCTGGGGACTGCGACCGACGACCGGCCACACGTCGCACCGGTCTGGTATCTCTCCTACGACGGCTTCATCTGGTTTTTTACCGGCGGCCGGAAACTCGCGAACGTCGAGGCCAATCCCCGTGTCGCGCTGGCGATCGAACAGCGCGGTGAAGACGGCTGGCTCGTCACGCTCCGCGGGACGGCCACGACGGTCGAGGACGAGGCGACCCGGGACGAACTCGCAGACCGCCTGTTCGTGCAGTATCTCGGCGATCCCGACGCGGAGACGTTCCGTGCCGAGAGTGGCGAACCGACGGGGACGCTCGTCCGTGTCGACGTCGGGTCGGCAGACGTCCGCGAACAGTGAGTGACAGGCTCTCTCGCAGCCATCTCCCTTCGGAAGGGTTATACGGCGTGCCGGCATCCGTTCAACAGTAATGGCAAACGGTACGGTTGATTTCTTCAACGACACTGGCGGTTACGGTTTCATCGAGACTGAGGATGCGGACGAGGACGTGTTCTTCCACATGGAAGACGTCGGCGGCCCGGACCTCGAAGAAGGACAGGAAGTCGAATTCGACATCGAACAGGCAGACAAGGGCCCGCGCGCGACGAACGTCACGCGCCTGTAAGACGGCCCCGCCGTCTTCCAATTTCTTTCGACGCTACTCGGCCAGCGGCAGCGCTGACTGCGTGTCGGCACTCAGTAGGTGCCACCGGTGACACCGCTGTCGTCCGTCGCGGTCGCCGTGGGCTGTTCGGTAGCTGTGCCCGCTCGACGGGGTGTCCCGTCCGGCGCGAGTACCCACCAGACATCGCTGAGGCCGTGACCGTTCGCGTCGCCGGGGGCCTCGTCCCCGGCGAAGTAGTACAGCGGCCAACCGGCGGCAGTGACCTGGGAATCGCCGTTCTCGCGCTCGAACGTGGTCAGTTCGGCCGAGACGCCGTCGCCGGCCGCCGGCGTGCCGTCTGTCGTCAGCGGGGGCCAGTTCCGGGCACACTCCCCGGAGCAGGTACTCGCCCCTGCTCCCTGCGTGTCCCTGTCGAACATGTAGAGGGTCAGGCCCTCGCTATCGACGAGGACGTCCCCGTACTCGTCGTGGGCGCGAACCTGGACTGTCCGGGTCGCCATTCCGTTTCCACCGTCGGTGTCGGTGTTCGTCGGGGTGGGGCTGTCTGCACCACCGTCACTGCCGGAACCGCCGTCGTTTTCCGAGCCGCCACCACTTCCGGATCCGCCGTCGTTTTCGGCTCCGCCGTCAGACCCCGTTTCACCGTCACTCGAACAGCCTGCCAGGCCGGCCGCGAACCCGGCGCCGACAGCGCTGAGGATCGTCCGTCGTGTGGGTGTCATGCTGGTGCCACCGGATAGACCGGCGTTCGACAGGGGAAAATGCATTTTCCGAACTCCGTCCGAATTCCGTCCAAGAAGTTGGCTACTACCGCGCAGTGTTGACGGTCATGGCGACCAGCGCGACGAACTCGAGGCCACAGAGCAACATGAGGCTGACCTGCACGTCGGAGCCCGTCGCCAGGTACCAGCCGACGACGTCGGCCCGGATGAAGTAGACGTACAGCCAGACGAGGTTCTCGAGGAAGAGAAAGCCAGCGAACACCAGCAGCAGACGGGTGTGCCGTGCCCCGTAGTCGAGGTAGTTCCGGAGCCAGATGCTCCCGAGTACCACGAGGAGCACGGCGTTGGCGCCGGCCGCGAGGCGGCTCAGGTCGAGCCAGAGACTCATCAGCAGGGGATTTCGACTCGTCCCCTATAGCTTCTATCCAAATTTCGTCCGGAGTTACGCGTCGCCGTCGACGACGTCGAGTATCTCCTCCAGCGTCTCCCGGTTGGCTTCGAGCTGGTCGGTGAACCGGTAGAGTGCGCCGTAGTCGTCGCCGATGCGCCTGACGAGGTTGTTCTCGAGCAGGACGTCGAGGTGGTGCCGGACGGTCGTGTAATCGACGCCGAGTTCCTCTGCCAGCTGGTTCGCGTTGCGCGGTCGCTCGTCGAGCGCGCGGAGGAGTGCCACTCTGGTCGGGCCGCCGCGCGAACTGGCCAGCAGGTACCAGAGCGTGTCCTCCATACGGACAGTCGTTCCGAGAGTCGCTAAAAACATCGGGACTGGACGGATCGGCCGACTCACAGTCGCTGGCCCACGGTTGTGACGGTGTCGCGTCCCGGTCGGAGGCGTGACGCCGCCGGCGCACACGCTCGCCTCAACACTGCGTGTCCGCGTCGGCTCTGGGGAGTTCGACGTGGAAGACGGCACCGCCGCCGCCGTCGCGGTCGGTCACCCAGACGTCGCCGCCGAACTGGTCGACGAACGTGTGAACCAGATACAGCCCCAGCCCCGTGCCGGGACTGTCCATGCCGTGCTCTCCCTTCCCGAAGACCTCGGCTTTCTGGTCGTCGGGAATGCCGGGGCCGTTGTCGGCGATGCGAACCTCGACGGTGTCTGCCGTCTCTTCGACGGCGATGTCGACTCTCGGGGCGTCCACGTCGTTGTGCTGGATGGCGTTGTTGAGGATGTTCCGGAACACTGACGAGAGCATCTCGTTGCCGACGACGTCGATGTCGGGTAGCGGCCGCTCGACGTCGATCTCGACCCGGTCGGCGACGGAACCGACCTCCTCGATTTCGGCGTCGAGGACGCGCGAGAGCACCACTGTCCCCGGCCCGTCGTCGTCCTCACCGAGCATCGCCTCCATCAGTTTTCTGACCGTCGATGTCAGTTCGACGACGTGTTCGCCGTGTTCGACGACCGTCTCCAGGTACGCCGCGCCCTCGTCGTCGACGTGATCCTCGAGCAGGTCGGCGTAGCTTATGATGACGGACATGTCGTTGCGGATGTCGTGACGGACGACCCGATTCAGAAGTTCGAGCCGCTCGTTTTGTCGCTCGAGACGCTCGCGGGTACGCTCGCGCTCGGTGACGTCGTGGATGATTGAAAAGAGCAGTCGCTGCCCACCGGCGGTGATCGGCGTCGAATCGACCTCGACCTGACGGACGTCGCCGTCTGCGAGTTCGTGCGGGAAGATGAAGCGGTTCGTCTCCTCTTCCTCGGCGGCGGCCCGGCGACGAGCCACCGCCTCGTCGGAGAGTTGATTGATGTCCTGGATCGCCATGCTGGTCAGCGCCTGCTTCTCGTAGCCGTAGAATTCGACCGCGGCGTCGTTGGCCCGCTCGATGGATCCCGTGTCGGGGTCGATGAGCAACATCGGCGCGTTGTGGTTCTCGAACAGCCGCCGGAAGCGTCGCTCGCGGAGACGGAGTTCTCGGGCCTTCTCGCGGCGCTCGGTCACGTCCTGGACGATGCCGTCGTAGTAGACCTCGCCGTCGATCTCGTGCCGGATGGCCGTCACCGCACCCCAGAACAGTTCGCCGTCTCTCGTTTCGAGGCGGAGTTCCTCCTCGACGACCTGCTGTTCTGCCTCCAGTTTCCGGCTGAATATCTCCCGCTGGCTCGGCGTCCGGTAGAGCGCCGCCACGTGCGTGTCGAGCAACTCGGCCTCGTCCTCGGCGCCGAACATGTCGACCATCGCCGGATTGACCTCCTCGAACTTGCCGGTGAGTCCGGGCGTGTTTCGGTAGACGCCGACCGGGACGTTCTCGATGAGTTGCTGGTAGCGTTCGAGTTCCTGCTCGCGGCGTTTCCGCTCGGTGACGTCCTGCTGGATGGCGACGAAGTTGACGACCTCACCGCCGTCGACGATGGGCGCGATGGTCTGCTCGGCGTAGTAGCGCTCGCCGTCGGCCCGTTCGTTTTCGATCTCTTCCTCCCAGACGTCGCCGGCGAGCAGCGTCTCCCACAACGCATCGTAGTACCTGTCGGGCATCTCGCCGGAACTCAGGATCTTCGGCGTCTCACCCAGCGCGTCCGCCTGACCGTACCCCGTTATCTCCTCGAAGGCGGGGTTGACGTACGCTATCGTGCCGTCGGGGTCGGTGATGTAGACGGCGTGGCCCGCCTGTTCGACGGCCTGCTCGAAGGTGCGGAGTTTGCGCGTGCGCTCCTTGCGGTCGGTGATGTCGCGGGCGACGCTGAGGACGGCCGGGTCGCCGCGGTAGGTGATCCGGCGAGCGTTGATCTCGACCGGTATCTCCTCGCCGTCTGCGGTCACCTGGACGCTCTCGAAGACGTGCGTCTCGTTGTCGTCGATCGTTCGGAGACGCTCACCGACCTGCTCGGCGTGTGCCGGCGGACTGATGTCGGCCGGCCCCATCGCGAGCAGCTCCGACCGCGAGTAGCCCAGGCGCTCGACTGCGACCTGGTTCGCGTCCACGAAGTCCCCGTCGAGGTCGACGACGAACACGGTGTCGTTCATCGCGTCGATGAGTTCCTGCATCTCCCGCTCGGCGCACGCCGGGGATTCAGCGGCATCCGCACCCGCGGGGGACGGTCGTTCGCGGACGGTGACGAGCAGGCGGCCGTCGCCGTGCTGCTCGGTTCGTGCCATCGCACACTCGAGTATCGCGGCCGTGCCGTCCGGTCGGTCGACGCGCCAGTCGAACGTGACCCGGTCGTCACGCGCCTGCGCGAGCAACGACCCGAGCGGCGTCGGGGGTGTCCAGTCGTCGGGAGCGAGTTCCGAGAGCGCGCGCCCGCGGAGGGCGGTCGGCGACCGGCCACACAGATCCCCACACCGCTCGTTCGCGGCGGTGATGGTGCCGGTTTCGCCGTCGAGGATCATCAGCCCGTCCGGGCACGCGGAAAAAACCCCCGCAGCGCTGATGTCTGTCTGCATACAGGAACCGACGACAGCGGCGACGTAAGTACCCGGCCGGATTCTCTGTCACTGAGAATGGCCGTCGTATCACGACGCCGATAGTTGCGCGCTCACTCGACTATAGTAGCCATTGAAAGTCAATGCACACACGACCGCACGACAGCGTGCGGTCGGTGTGTAAATCGTTTCAATTGGTACTATAGCGGCGTCTCCGACCGGTAGACGATCTGCATCGGGAGCCCTTTCGCGTCCGTCGGCGGATCCGGTGGCAGCGAGCGGAGTTCGCCCGGCCCGGGTCGTGCGGCGTATGCGAGCACCGTCGCGTCCAGCACGTCGTCGACGGTCACCTCGTCGTCGCCGGCGGCCTCGGCCGCTGCCTGCACCGCCGCCGGTGCGTCGGGGTCGAACGTCGCCAGCGCGCGCATGCGCTCGGCGTAGCCGCCGGCTTTCCGCTTGGAGTGCTGGAGCGGTTCGCCGGCGAGCGCGCGGAAACAGACCTCGGGGTGGGACTCCGCGAAGGCCGTCGCTGCCTCGGGGACGTTCTGGAGCAGGTCGTCGACGGCGGCGATACCGTTGCTGATGTTGAACGCCTGCTTCGAGAGGCCGCGACCTGCCTTGCGCTCGTTGACGCGCTGGGCGGCCGGATAGCGGCGCTTGCGCGTCGCCTCGCGGACGGGCGGGGTAAAGATCGAGGCGCTTCGCGGGCCGACGACCTCGCGGGCGAGGGTGTCGCACTCCCGACCCGCCTCGCCCTCCTCGATCAGCCCGATCGGGATGTCGATGAGCACCCGCTGGGCGCGTTCCTCGTAGCGGTGCCAGAGTTCGCCGATCTCGTCGACGACGGCGGCGTGGTCGAACCCCTCCCGGTCGAACGCGACCGCGAACCACGACCCCGAGCTCCAGTCGACCCCCAGATACAGGTCGTCCGCCATACGTTCACTCTCGGCTCTGTCGATAAAAATCCCGTGTCAGACGCTGGTACGGCTGTTGACACGTCGATCGGTCGTATGGCACCGCGGAAGGTCGGGGGTGCGTCGCTGTGCTATCACTGTTCACTACGAAGTTATGCTGTCTGCTGCCGTCTGACAAGGTGATGAGTTCACAAGCCACATCCACGGAGAAGTACGACGTCACCCTCGGCGCGCTCGGAGCGAAACTCGCGGTCGGGGCGGACGAGAACGAGGCCGGTGTGGCGGTAGTCGAGCACACGCTCGCGCCCCACTCGCTCGCTGCGCCGCTGCACCGGCACAGCCGCGAGGACGAGATCTCCTACGTACTCGACGGCGAGATGACCGTTCTCGCCGACGACGAGACCTCGACCGTCGGGGAAGGCGAGTTCGTCGTGAAGGGTCGCGACGTCTGGCACACGTTCTGGAACGCCGAGGACGAGCCACTGCGATTCCTGGAGATCATCGCGCCGGGCGAGTTCGCGGGACTCTTCGAGGACGTCGCCGCCTTCTTCCCGTTCGACCCGACCGACGAGGAGAAACTCGCGGGCTATCAGGCGGTCAACGACCGCTACGATTTCGAGGCCGACCTCGAGAGCGTCCCGCGGTTGTGCGAAGAACACGGCCTCCGGATGTAACGCGCTGCTCGCGGCGACAGCAGATCCCCACTGGCTGTTGTTCTATTGGTACGTCCAGAACACTGATGTGAGTGTGCCGTCGACCGTACGGTGTGACCCGCCCTCCAGACGCCTGGCGAGCGGTCGGACTGGTCGCCGTCCTCCTCGCCGCTGGTCTCGGATCCGGAGCGGTCGGTGCAGCGGCGGCAGACGCGACGCCGACTGGGACACCCGGGTGTGCGACGGACGACGGCGACTCGACGCTCACCGCCCGCGCCGACATCGACGCGTCGTTCGTGGATCGACTGACAAACGACTCGCTGTCCGACTGGGACGGCGGCACGCTCGTTCGGGTCGGTGCGGCCGGCGACTGCTCGCTGTTTCTCGATTCCGGCGAGACGGCAACGCTGACAGCGGCGTCCGTCGACGACACTACCGGGATCGCGACAGGGTCGGTCGACCTCGGTGCGAACGGCACGCTCGCGTTCGCACGCGGAAACACGACTGCCCTCGCCCTCAGCAACGACGGCCCCGATTACGCGACGTCGCTGGCAGCGACGGCGGGCGTCCAGCGCGAGCGGATCGACGTCGAAACCGGTCGGTTCGTCGACTTCGCCGTTCGGTTCGGCGCCAGCGAGACGCGGGTCGCCGTCTGGCCCAGCGACGGGTCGTGGGACGGCGACTGGGACGCCCGTTTCGAGTCGAACGCCCGCGGCGAGCGACAGATCCGTCTCACCGGGCGCGCGTTCCTCGACGAACTCGCTGTCGGTACCGAGACGCCCGAACCCACGCCGACCGCGACACCGACGTCGGATCCGGGCCCGGGTACCAGCGACGACGACTTCGACGGCCCCACGTTCCCGGACGACCCCTCGCGCTTCGACGGCGGCGACCAAGAGCCCGACGACCCCACGGCCGAGGCGGCGCTGTTCGGACTGCTGTTTCTGGTCTTCGGCGGCGTCGGCGTGGTCTACCCGCGTCCGGTCGCCCGCTTCGGCGAACAGCTGGACGCTATCGGGAGCACGACCTCCATGGACGAGGTCGAGCCGACGGACTGGAACGTGGTCCTCACCCGCGTCGTCTCTGTCGTGTTCGTCCTCTTCGGGCTGGGACTGCTCTGGCTCGCGCTGGCGTAGGTCACTCGTCGCCGACGAACACCGTCTTCAGCCGGCCGCCGCAGTCGGGACAGCACAGCGTCTGCCACTTCTCGGGGTCGAGGCCGCCGTAGGTCTCCGAGCGCCGCGCCGCCTCGCGGGAGACGTCGCGCTCGCACGTGTCGCAGTAGAAGGTGTCGTCGGTCATCACCCGACGGTAGGCGGGCCGGCGGCTAAAGTCCGACTCTCCGACCGGGGTCTTTTGCCCGCGGCAGGCAAAGGCCGATCCATGCAGGCCGTCGTGCCGGCGGCGGGCGAGGGGACGCGGCTCCGCCCGCTGACCGCCGAGCAACCGAAGGGACTCGTCGACGTCGCTGGCAAACCGCTGCTCTCGCACGTCTTCGAGACGCTGGCCGACCTCGACGTCTCCGAGATCGTCGTCGTCGTCGGCTACCGCGGCGACGAGATCCGTGACCACTACCGTGGTTCCTTCGAGGGTATTCCCCTGACGTACGTGCGACAGGAACAGCGTCACGGGTTGGGCCACGCCGTCTTGCAGGCCGAACCGAACGTCGACGGCGACTTCGTGGTACTGAACGGCGACAACGTCTGCCGGGCGAACACCGCGGCGGTCCTGACCCACCACCGCGAGACCGACGCCGACGCGACGCTACTCGTCGAAGACGTCTCGCGAGAACGCGCAAGCGAGGGCGGCGTCGTCGCCCACGACGACGGCGACGTCGCGGGACTGGTCGAGAAACCCGACGAGCCACCCAGCACGCTCATCCCGCGTGGCTTTTTCGTTCTCTCGAAGGCAATTTTCCCGGCCTGTCGCCTCGTTCGACCGGGTCACACGGGGGAGATCGAACTCACGGAGGCGATCGATCTGCTGGTGCAGGCCGGACGGCGCGTCGAGACCGTCCCGCTGTCGGGGTGGTGCGTGAACGTGAACACCGACGCCGACCGGGAGACCGTCGCCGCGCGATTGCGCGAGGAGTGACTACGCCGAGAAGACGCCGATCAGCTCGCGCTGGGTCGCCAGCGTCGCCGGGTCGAGGTGGGCGACGAGGGTACCGGGCTGGCGGTCGAGCGCCCGGTGGACGCCGCCGTCGGGTCGCGCGACCAGCGACCGCCCGGCGTAGGTGGCTGTCCGTGCATCTGGCACGTCGCGCTCGCCCGTCCGTCCCGCGGCGACGACCCAGCGGACGCCGTCGAGTGCGCGAGCGCGACAGAGGAGTCGCCAGTTCTCGCTGTAGGCCGCCGGCCACGCGCCGACGACCAGCAGCGCCGTGACTTCCTCCCGCGCGAGCGCGGCGCTGTCGTCGACGAAATTGAGGTCGTAGCAGGTCAGCAGTCCGGCCTCACCGACGGGGGTGTCGACGGTGACCAGTTCCTCGCCGGGCGTGAGCCACTTCCGTTCGCCGCCCCAGAGGTGGCGCTTGCGGTACACTGTCCGTTCACCGTCGCGGTCGAGATAGGCCGTGGCGTTGTAGCGGTCGTCGCCGTCGGCTTCGACGAACCCGACAACGAGCGCGGTGTCCCGGCGGTCGGCCACCGACTGCAGGTCGGTGATCGGTTCACTGTCGCGGGGGAGGGCAGCGTCGACGATGCGGTCATCGGGAACGAATCCGGTTAGCGTCTGCTCGGGGAAGACGGCGACGTCGACAGCATCTTCCAGCTCCGCCACGCAGTCGCAGACGCGCTCGGCGTTGGTCTCGACCGAGAGGTCTGCGATCGTGAGCTGGCACGCGGCGACTGTCGGAGCCATAGCACATAGCGGGTGTGAACGGACAAAAAGCGTCGGTGGTCGGTCAGGCCAGCGGCAGGAGCGCTTCGGGTGGACTGCCCGGCAGTTCGTCGCGGTCGTGCTCGGCCTCGAAGTCCAGATCGGGGCCGGCGGCGATGATCCGGGAGGGGGTCACGTCCGGGTGGGTCGTGTAGTAGTGCTCTTTGATGTGGCTCATGTTCACCGTCTCGGCGACGCCGGGCGTCTGGTAGAGGTC
>Ga0207797_1003164_pt1 | contig 11087 bp, 8 predicted proteins | sample PRCRCaboRojoPR_6_FD_187275 | JGI IMG/M metagenome (GOLD analysis project Ga0207797, IMG submission 187275) | Marine sediment microbial community from Cabo Rojo, Puerto Rico - PR CR 10% Liquid 1 (SPAdes) | ecosystem: Environmental > Aquatic > Marine > Coastal > Sediment | place: Cabo Rojo, Puerto... | reverse complement strand
TCCAGTCCGCTGGGGCTTTCATCCTCTGCGCTGGGGCTTTCATCCCCCACGCTCGGGCTTTCATCCTGCATGAATGAATTCCTCGTATCAAGATTCGTTGATGGGTCATGAGAAAAAAAAGGGCCGCCACCCACCCCTTCCTCAAGCACAGCACGTCCCGTCTCTCCATCCCTCCTCCTCCGGTCCCACGACCTCCAGGAAACCCCGGATCTCCTCCAAGGCCTCCGGCACGAGAGCATAATGGACCCAGCGCCCCTCCCGGCGATCCGTGACCAACCCGGCGTCCTTCAACTTCTTCAGGTGGAAGGAGAGGCGGGACTGGGAGGCGCTCAACTCCGCCTGGAGCTCGCACACGCACAACTCCCCTCCTGACAGAAGCTGCACGATGCGGAGACGGGTCTCCTCGGCCAGAGCCTGGAAGCGTCTCAGGGTGAGCTCGGTGTCTACTGCAATCTCGGACATGGAATCAACATATCAACAACCGTTGATGCGTCAAGACCCGAGACAGGCCTGCACCGGTCCCCCAGCAGTCTCCGAGAGAGGCCCGGAGCCAGGCTCGTAGACGAGCCCGACGGGGGCCGCTGTGGACAGCCCGGGTCCCGGGGGGCACCTTCCAGCACCATGCTCATCGAGACGGTGACTCCGGTCTTCGGCATCATCCTCCTGGGCTTCCTGGCTCTCCGCTTCGGGTGGTTCAGCGAGTCGGCGACCCGGGGCCTGGTGGCCTTCGTCTTCAACTTCGCCATTCCCTTTCTCCTCTTCCGGAGCCTGGCTCAGACCGAGCTCCCCACGGACACGCGGTGGGGCTTCCTGGTGGCCTTTTACGGGGGCTCCTTCGTCACCTACGGCCTGGGCATGGCCCTGGGACGCTGGGTGTTCCACTGGAGACTGGACGGGCAGGCCATCTTCGGTATGTCCGCGGGGTTCTCCAACACGGTACTCCTGGGGCTGCCCATCCTCCTCACGGCCTACGGCCCGGAGGCCTCCCTGCCCACCTTCCTCATCATCGCCTTCCATGGTCCCACCCTCATGCCCCTGACCACGGCCCTCATCCAGATGGGAAAAGGGGGTCGGGTAAGTCCCGGGGAGCAGGCCCGGGTGGTTCTCCTGGAGCTGGTCCGCAATCCCATCATCATGGGGATCCTGGCAGGGCTGGTGGCCAATTTCGCGGGGCTGAGCCTCCCGGGGCCCATTGACAGGGTCGTGGAGCTCCTGGGGGGCGCCGCCGTGCCCTGTGCCCTCTTCAGCCTGGGGGCTTCCCTGGGGACCTATCCCCTGACTGGGGACGTGGCTCCGGCCCTGGCCATCCTCCCCCTCAAGCTCGTCATCCATCCCCTCCTGGTCTGGATTTTGGCCGTCCCGGTCCTGGGACTCACCGGGATCTGGGTCCCCGTGGCCGTGACCATGGCGGCCATGCCCAGCGGCGTGAACGCCTACCTCTTCGGGGCTCACTACGATGCCGCCCCGGGTGTGGCGGCCCGTACCCTTCTTCTTGGGACCGTGGCGTCGGTAGGAACCATTTCCCTGATCCTGTTTCTATTCACACGGGGATGAAGGCCTCTGCCTTCGCCCCGGCCCCTCGAGCCTTGACCGGGCCCCCTTGCCATCGCCTCCTACCAGGACTGCGAGCCATGTGCACAACCAGGCAGGCCTTCACCGTCGCTCCCCTCCTCATCCTGCTCATTCTCGCCGAGCCTCCCCAGGCCCGTGGCCAGGAGGTCATCGCCGCCGACCGGCCGGGGCTGGGGAGCGGATCGGCGGTGGTGGACCCGGGCATTCTCCAACTGGAGGCCGGAGCCCAGTGGGCCCAGCAGGGAGAGGAGGACCTCTACAGCCTGGGGCAGGTCCTCCTCCGAATCGGCCTGTCGGAACGCCTGGAGATTCAGGGATTCGGGAACTCCCTGGTGATCCGGCGAGACGTGGAGGACACGGGAGAGGGCTTCGAGGACGTGGCCCTGGGAGCCAAGCTGAACCTCCTGACCCGAGGCCCCGGGGATGCCACGGTATCCATCCTGGGTCAGGTCAATCTCCCCACAGGTAGCCAGGAGTTCGGCTCCGACGAGTCGGTGCCCGCAGCCACCCTCCTGACCGACCTCTCCCTCTCCGAGACCCTGGGTCTGGGGGCAAACCTGGGGCTTTCCGGCTTCGCCTCCGACGTGGAGGAGCAGCTCTTCGTGAGCCTGACCCCGTCCCTTTCCTTCCCCGACCATCCCTCCCTGGGACTCTACGGGGGCTATGCCGGCTTCTTCGCCGACTCCGGGGACATGCACTACGCGGAAGCCGGGATCACATGGCTCGGTTCGGACAACCAGCAGTTGGACCTGAACGGAGGCGTGAATCTGGAGTCCGGAGACCTCTTCCTGGGCGCGGGTCTGGCCACTCGCTGGTTCCTGGGGGGGTCCTGACCCTGGGCCCAGGTGCCCTTCGGACTCCTCGGGCTCTCGGTCCCCTCTCAGAACGCCTCGCCCACGCTGATGTAGAGGCCTCCCCCGTCCCGTGCCCTGGCCCAGTCCAGGCGAAGGGTGCCCCCGGCGTCGTTGACGAAGAAGCGAAGACCGGCCCCCAGGCAAGCCTCCCAGTCCTCCGGGTCCGGAAAGGCGTCCAGCCCCCCGGCCACCTCCCCGGCCCCTCCGAAGACCGTGGCGCCGATCCGCCACCACAGGGGAAGACGAAGCTCCGCCTGGACCGCCGCCAGGTAGTCGTCCCGATAGCGGCCCTCCCGGTACCCCCTGAGGAGGCGGGATCCTCCCAGCCTCGGCAACAGAATGAAGGGCGCCGTCCCCTCCACCCCCTCCAGGTAGCCCCGGACGGCCAGGACCCCTTCCCCCGCCACCGGCCGGAAGTGCCGGAGGTCCAGGATCCCCACACCGTAGTCGAACTCGCTACCCAGCAGGGAGGTGTACGCCGTCCAGGAGGCCTCGATGAAACTGCCCTGCCGGGGCCAGAGGGTCCGGTCCCGGGTGTCCCGGGTGGCGAGAAGGCCGGCTCCCACGGCCCGTCCCCCCCGGGACCCGGGAATGCCTCCAGGGTCCAGCAATCCGCCTTCCTCCCGCTGGATCAGATCGTCTCCCCTGAACCGGGCCACCCCGCCCACCCAGAGGGCCTTCCCCAGCCGTCGCTGAAGCGAGACCCGCAGGTCCAGGCTCCGGCTGGTGAAGTCCTCCTCGTCGGAGGCCCGGGCCCGGTTCCCGATTCCGTAGAAGACGTCCGGGTACTCCATGGCCCGGAACTCCCCCCGGAGCCAGAGGCGGCCTTCCCCGAAGTAGAGCTCGGGGATGAACTCTCCGATCACCTGCCGCTTGGCGGTGTAGGTGATGTTGGCCAGGAGCACGGACTGTTGAGATCCGCCGCCGGCGTCCGGGTAGTAGACCCCCACCAGGCCGCCGGCCACGCCCGTCTCAGGGGAGCTGAAGAGGTGTGGAAGGACGATCCAGGAACGGGAGGAGGACCCCTCCCTGGTGGTGTCCGGACTCTGGTCCGGGGCGGCCCTCTGACCGGCTCCCGGAACGGGGGCCAGAAGAAGAAAGAGGAGGGGAAGAAGCAAGGCCACAGCCCCGGCTCTCTTCCGGAAACGATGCTCCGAAGCGACTTCTGCGAGAGAAGATCCGGTCATGGTCTCTTTGCGCTCCCCCGGGAAAAGTCCTACGTAGTTAGGGGCCTGTTCGGCAGCCCTCGCAGTTCCCGAAGCGAGACGGCCGCGGGGACGGGTCCGCCACGGGCTGCAACAACATCTACGATCCGGAGGAAGCCGGCAACGGAGATCCTCACAACCCCATGACCACAAAGCCATGACGATCCTCGACTACTTCATCTTCGCCCTCTACATGGCCGCCATCATCGGCGTGGGCTTCTACTTCTACCTGAGGAACAAGGACGCGGAGGATTACTTCGTCGGGGGCCGCTCCCTCACCGCTTCCCACGTGGGGCTCTCCATCGCTGCCACGGACGTGGGGGGAGGATTCAGCATCGGCCTGGGAGGTCTGGGGTACGCCATCGGCTTCACCGGGAGTTGGCTGCTCTTCACCGGCCTGGTGGGGGCCTGGCTCAGCGCCGTCTTCATCATTCCCCGCATCAAGCGGGTGGACACCCGCCACGGGATGATGACCTATCCCGACTTCCTCCGTTTCCGCTACGACAACAAGGTGGCTCTGGTGGCCGCCATCATCTCCACCGTGGGCTACCTGGGCTTCACCAGCGGTCAGATCCTGGCCGGAGCCAAGCTCATGGCCGGATCCGTCATCGAGGCGGCCCCCTTCGGCATGGAGATCATGACGTTCTCCATCCTCATCATCGGGTTCGTCATCGTGGTCTACACCGTCCTGGGCGGTCTGAAGGCGGTGATCTACACGGACACGGTCCAGTGGATCATCCTCATCGTGGGGCTGGCGGCTTTCGCCATCCCCTTCGGACTGTTCCGGGTCGGCGGCTGGGCCGGCCTCCAGGAGGCCCTTCCCCAGGCCCACTTCAGCTTCACCAACACCGACTGGCCCACTTTCATCAACTGGATGGTCACGGTGATTCCCATCTGGGCCGTGGCCATGACCCTGTATCAGCGGATGTATGCCAGCCGATCCGAAGCCCAGGCCCGGAAGGCCTGGTTCATCGCCGGTCTCTTCGAGTACCCGGCCATGGCCTTCACCGGGGTCTTCCTGGGGATGATGGCCCGGATCGTGGTCCCGGGGGTGGAAGCGGAGCTGGGGGTGCCCATCCTGTTGAAGATCGTCCTGCCCATGGGGATCACCGGGCTGGTCATCGCCAGCTACTTCTCCGCCATCATGAGCACGGCCGATTCCTGCATCATCGCCTCCTCCGGCAACTTCGTGGGGGACATCGTCCAGCGGAGCCGTTTCAAGTTGAAGAGTCACAAGGGGGTGGTCCGCCTCTCCCAGGGAGCAACCCTGGTCATCGGGGTCACCGCCATCCTCATTGCCACCACCTTCGCCACGGTGCTGGATGCCATCCTCCACGCCTACTCCTTCCTGGTGGCGGGTCTCTTCATCCCTACTCTGGGAGCCTACTTCTGGAAGGGCTCCACCTCCACCGGAGCCTTCTGGGCCATGGTCCTGGGCGGGGGGTTGACCCTCATCCTTCTGGTGGGCCGCTGGGATCTGCCCTGGGGACTGGACCCCTCCTTCTGGGGCATCCTGGTGAGCGGGGTCGTGTTCTTCCCCGTGTCGGCATGGACCCGGGAGAAGGGAGTCGTGCCCCGGAGCGCCCTGGAGCTGGAGGGAGAGCTGGTGGACGAGGCGGGAGGGGAGACGGCCGAGGAGCTGGAGGAGACCACCTCGGCTTCCGTAGGGACGTGAGCGACCTGCTCTGACAGATGAACCCGTGAGCTTCTCGGCTCAGCCGCCCGGTCGGGTGGACGGCTTCCCCGGCCTTTTCGGCAGCCCTCCCCGGGGACCGCGCCCCGTCACCCTTCCAGGCGTTTGTCCCCTTCCTTTACCCCATCCTCCACGATGCGGACCATCTCGTCCATGAGCCGGGAGAGGGTCCGGGTACGGCTGTTCACGGCCGTGCTGTAGATGGTCCGGGCCAGAAGGTAGGCTCCCCCCAGGGTAGCCACGGGAAAAACAGTGGCGAAGGCCAGGGATCCCAGGGCTCCCAGACCCACCCCGAACCCAACACCGAAGCCCACCCCCATTCCTCCTCCACCCACAATCCCGCCGAAGAGCCCCCCGGCCAGACCGTTGTAGCGTTCTTCCAGATCCAGCCGGGTCTCTCCTCCCCCCACGCTGGCCGACACGCTCAGGACCCGGGTCCGGTCCGAGTTCGACGAGGTCCAGCTCAGGCTTCGGCCCATGATGGAGGGTTGTCCCACCCCGTCGGAGGCTCGCTGCACCGCCATGGCCAGGCGCTCCAGCACCTCCTGGGACACTTCCCCCTCCACGGTGCGCTGCAGCTCGAACGTCAGGGGTGCCCCCAGGAGCTTCTCGGACCGGGCGGGGGTTGCGGCGGCTCCTCCTGCGTCCAATTCCCGGGCGGCCTGACGGAGCATGGCCGGGTCCAGGCCGGCTTCGGATGCGATCCGTTCCAGCTCCGCCAGGGTGGGTCCGTCGGTCTGGGCCGGCACTCGCCCACCCTGGCTCTCCATCTCCGAGGCCCGCTCCAGAAGGTAGCGGACCTCTTCCTCGCTGTAGCGACGGGATGACCCGGAATCCGACGTCATGGTCCCTCTCCTGTTGGCCTTTTCCAGGACTGGTGAGCAAGGTGGCGACGCGGCCGCACCCCCCTTGTCCCGCCACCCTTCAGTTCTCGTCTCCCTCCGGGGCTCCCTGGTAGAGCTCCTCCAGGGCATCCCGGGCGGCGTCCGCCACCGCCGGGTGGGCGTCCTTCAGGAGAGCCTGGAGGGCGGCCCGGGCATCCGGATGGCCCGTCTTGCCCAGGAGGTCGGCGGTATCCCCCCTCAGAGCCGTGTCCCCTTCCAGGGCGTCCTGACCCAGGAGCACCGAGATGAGATGGGGAACCAGGTCGTCCAGGCCCCGGGGGTTCCTCTCCAGGACCTCCTCGGCCACGACCATGAGCCCGATGCGGTCCTCCAGCGTGCTCTCGCCCCAGAGCTCGGCAAAGGCCTCCACGGCCTCGCCGGCCAGGAGCATGTCCGCGGCCTCCTCCAGCCGCCCCCCCTCCATGAGGGAGGCGAAGAGGTTCTTCTCTCCCTGGGGCCCACCCCTCTGGCGGAGAAGCCGAGCCAGCTCCTCCACACTCCGGACCCCCACGATGGTGAGCCCTCCGTCCACCACGGTGGTGGGCACGGACTGGACCTTGTAGCCAGCGGCCAGCTCCGTCTCCTCGGTCACGTCCACCACCCGGAGGGAGATCAGGGGGCTGGCCTGGTCCAAAACGGCGGCGGCACGAACCAGATGGGGACAGTTGGGGCAGGTGGGAGCGGCGAACACCAGGAGCTCCGCAGGCTCCTGGAGGTCGGCCAGGAGCTCCCGGGCCTGTGCCACGGCTTCCGGGTCCGCCAGAGCTTTCTGGGCGTCGTGGTCAAAGATGGACTCGGCCATCATCCTCTCCCTTCCCTTCCTTCCCTCCGGGATCATCGGGTTCCTCGGTCTCTTCTTCTTCCCCCTCCTTCCCCCAAAGGGTTCCATCCACCATCTCGCGGACGTCGGCGTACTCCTTCTCCAGGAAGGGCACGCCTTCCACCATCCACTTGGCCGCCGGTGCGTCCTTCAGGTAGTGATCGAAGAACTGCATCATGCGGATCTGGAAGTCGATACGGTTGTTCTTCCGGGACAGGTGGTGGCCCTCTCCGGGATAGGAGAGGAAGATGACCTCCTTACCCACCCGCCGGGCCATGTTGTAGTACTCCAGCCCCTGCATCCAGTCCACGGCCCCGTCCTCCGTGCCGTGGAGGATCATGAAGGGGGTGGTGATGTCCTGGGCGTGGTGTACCGGGCTCTGGCTAACGAAGAGATCGAAGTCCTCGAAGGGAGTGGTGCCCATGCGAACCTGGCCCACCTCCGTGATGCCCTGCTGGACCGTGCCCGTGCTCCGGTAGAGGGTATTGTAGAAGGACACCAGGTTCGTGGGGGGAGCGCCGGTGACCACCGCGGCGAAGAGGTCCGTCTGGGTGACCACGAAGGAGGACTGGTAGCCTCCCCAGGAGTGCCCCTGGAGCCCGATCCGGTCGGGGTCGGCATAGCCCAGCTCCATCACCTTGGTCACGGCTGCCGTGAGGTCGTCCAAAGCCGACGAGCCCGGCTCGCCGATGGTGTAGACGATGTCGGGCTGGAGCACCAGGTAGCCGTTGCTGGCGTACGTGGCCATGTGGGGACGGTCGTCGTACGTGGGGCCCTGGTAGCTGTGGTGCCGGTCGCTCATCTTCTCGTAGAAGTAGACGAGCATGGGGTAGGTCTTGCCCTCCTCGTAGCCCGCCGGAAGACCCAGCGTGCCCTGGAGTCGGTTGCCCCGGTCGTCCACGTAGTCGATGAGGACCTTGCCGGGGCTCCAGGCGAATTCCTCCTGCTGGGGATTGGCGTCCGTGACCTTGCGGGGGTCGGTGAACTCCGTGTCGCTCACCCAGTAGTCCGGAAATTCCACGAAGGTCTCCTGGGTGAAGACGATGGTCTCGGCGGAATCCGCCTTCATGGGCCGGCCCAGGGCCTTGTCCAGCCAGATCAACGACTCCGGCTCCTGGCCCTTCTCCACTTCCCAGTAGCCGTCCTTCTTCGTCCACTCTCCGAAAGCCGACAGCATGAGGGGCTCGCCCAGGTCCAGGGGCTCGTCCCCTCCACCCCCTCCGTACCAACCCCGGTAGCCTCCTCCTCGGGCCCAGTCCTCAACCCGGGTGACCCGGAAGCGGATCTGCTCCGACTCCCCCATGCCGGCGGTGAGGTTCGTGGCCTCTCCGCCGTCCAGGGGCACCTCCCACACGTCCAGGGCATCGTAGAGCACGACGCTCTCGTCGTCCTCCGTCCAGCCGGCCATCCCGTGGATGGGAAGCTCGTAGGGGTGGTCGTCCTCCCGGTTGATGAAGTCCACGCCGGAGGTCCGGGTCAGGTTCACCTCCTGGCCGGTGTTCAGGTTCCAGGCCAGGACCTCTTCGTCCCGGAGGAAGAGCCACCAGGTGCCTTCCGGAGACGCCCCCATCTGCCGTCCCACACCCTCGGCCATGAGGGTCCGCTCCCCCGTGTCCAGATCCACCCGGTAGTAGTCCGCCCGGCTCCCTCCCCAGGTCACCTCGTCCTCGTAGGGGGTGGGGTCACGGCCGATGCCCCAGTCCGAGGTCCCGGCCTGGGAGACGGACTCCAGGCCCTCGTCCGCCAGGCGAACGAAGGCCAGGTCGTCGCCGTCCATGGTCAGCACGGCGTCCCAGGTCTCGTTCCGGTTTCGCCGGGCCCTGACCCGCTGGACGGACTGGACCTCCTCGTCGGCCCAGTGCCACACGTTCACATTCGCCCGATCCTCCGTCTCCTCCCGCTCGTCCATCTGTTCCTTGATGCCCACGAAGAGGCGCCGGGAGTCATCGGACCACCTCACCCCTCCTCGTTGGCTCAGAACGAACCCCTCCGGGAACTCCTCATCCTGGCCGGGTTGGAACCGGAGTAGGCTCCCCGGCCGGGTGAGGTCCGTGAGAACCAGGAGGTCGTTGGCCCTCTCCTCCTTGTCCTCCGGGACCTCTCCCCGGAGAAAGGCCAGAGCCGTGCCCTCCTCGTTCCAGCTCAGCTGGTCATAGGTGAGGGCGTCCGTGTCCAGGGGGCGCATGGCTCCGGTGGCCAGCTCCAGCAGGTAGGCACCGTTGCCGGCATCGTCCTGGGCGTCCACCAGGTAGGCCAGGTGGGACCCGGACTCGCTGACCCCGAACTCCGAGACGTTGCCCAGGTTCAGGGACGTGCCCTCCCGGAGGTGGTGCACGATGAGGTCGGCTCCCTCATGGTCCGCGTCCTCCCCCGGGCCTTCCTTCCGGATCAGGAGGATCTCCGTGTTGGCGGGAAACGTCATGGACGCCACGTCGGCGAAGGTCGTGGTGTCGCCTCCGGCCAGGTTCCGGAGGACCAGGGTTTCGGACGGGGAGCCGTTCTCTCCCCCTCCTTCCCTTCCCGGACCTCCCCGCCCTCCCTCTCCATTCTCCTCCGGAGGGGACACCAGGTAGGCCACCCAGCGGGAGTCCGGGGAAAAGGCCACGTCCGAGCCCCGGGGAACGGCGTGGGTCCGTTCCCCCTCCAGGGCCTTCACGTAGAGGGTGTCCTCTCCCTCCAGCCGGTCGTACACGAAGCCCATCCAGTTCCCGTCCGCCGAGAGGGCCACGGAGGTGATGCGCTTCCAGGGCCCGTAATCGTCCACCGTGATGGGCGGCTTCTCCTGGGCCCGGAGGGCCGATGGAACGGACGCGGCCATGAGAGCCGTGCCCAGGAGCAAGAGCAGGCAGCCCAGGACGGAGCTGGGCTTCCGGAGGGTCTTGACGAGGTGTAGAGGGAACGCTGGGGATCGCCGGAGCGTGGGAACCATGGTGGGCCTCCCGGAGGAGTGAGGAAATCGCGCTCCGGCACCTTAAGGCGAGAGGCCAGGGGGACGCCAGGGGTCCGGGCTTGCCGGTCTACGGGGCCCACCGTTCCCGGCTACCGGGCCGGACTCCCCGGCGGGAGGACTGTTGAACCAGGGGGCGTGCCGGGTCAGAAGCCCCACAGCTCCGGATCCCCGACGGAACTCCGCCAGGGAAGAACAGGGGATCCAATCCGAAAAAGGCCCGGGGAGCTCCCCGCCGGACGGGCGGGGAACCCCCTTGGGAGGAAGTCCAACCTGGTGCGGGAGGGACCTACCAGCGGATTCGCCAGAAGCCCCGGCCACCTCCCCGGCCGGCCCAACCACCGGCACCACGACCCATGCCGCGTCCCATGCCCACCCCCGCACCTCGCCCGGCACCCAGGCCACGGCCCAGACCCGCCCCTCGTCCCAGCCCCCGACCCAGCCCGGCGGCAGCGCCGGGAGCGTAGCCCAGGGCCCGGCCCCGGCCCAGGCCGTAGCCGTAGCCGTAGGGCACGGCGGGCAGGTTGCCCTGAACCGGAGCGGCGCTGGTGTCACGACCCGTCACCGGAGGCGTTCCCCAGGCCCTTCCGGCGGGAGCCCCGGGGGCCGCACCGAACCCCACACTCCCTCGGCCGTAGCCCCGACCCCCGTAGGGCCGGGTCCGATACATCATCTGCTGGAGGGCCGTGTGCTGAGCCGGGGTAAGGATGTTCACCACCCGGGTCCGGTAGGGATCCGCCGCCGTCTGGTACTCGGCCATGAGGGCCTGGAGCTGGCCCACGCCCTGGGCGTAGGCAACGTCTCCCAGCCCGATCCTGGAACGGAGGGCGTCGATCTCCTGCTGGAGAGGAAGAACCTCCTCCTGGATGCCTATCTGGAGATCCTGGAGCTGCTGCACCTGGTCGGCGGAAAGGCCCAGCTGATCCTGGTTCTGGAGGGCCAGCTGGATGTTCTCACCCAGGCGAGGTCCCACACCGTAGACCCGAAGTCCTCCGCCTCCAAGGCCCCGCTGGGCCCATGCCTGGCTTCCCCAACCGCTGAGGGCCAGGGCCAGGAGGACCATCATCGTGCGCTTCGCGACAGACATGATCTTGCCTTCGACTGGGATGCTC
>Ga0207797_1003163_pt1 | contig 11088 bp, 9 predicted proteins | sample PRCRCaboRojoPR_6_FD_187275 | JGI IMG/M metagenome (GOLD analysis project Ga0207797, IMG submission 187275) | Marine sediment microbial community from Cabo Rojo, Puerto Rico - PR CR 10% Liquid 1 (SPAdes) | ecosystem: Environmental > Aquatic > Marine > Coastal > Sediment | place: Cabo Rojo, Puerto... | reverse complement strand
ATTCTTCCGAAAGCATCAGGGAAAAAAACTGTTTTCCCTGGCTGACCTCGTCCAGCTCACCGGCATAGACAAGGCGTCGCTCTCGGTCCAGCTCACCCGGCTGATACGGGCCGACGTCATCCGGCGGGCAGCCCGGCAATGGTACGAAAACCCGTTCAACCAGCCATCCCGGGAGGAGGTCGCCATGGTGCTCCGGCCTCCCGCCTATCTCTCCCTGGAATACGCGCTCTCAAAACATGGCATCCTGAGCCAGGCGGCTCGCACGCTCACCCTGGCTACCACACGGCCTCCCTACACGTATACCACATCTGATGCAACATACGAATACCACCAGATACGGCGGTCGCTCTTCTGGGGATATAAACAGGAACACGATGTTGCGCTGGCCGAGCCCGAAAAAGCGCTGCTCGACCTCCTCTACATACGGCACGTGATGACCGATGAAATGGGCCAGCGTGCCCTGATGTCGCTCGTCGACGACATGGACCTCGCCGTCATCACCCGGGACAGACTCCGTCGCTATGCAGACATATTTCCCCCCGGGGTCAGTGAAACGGTGCGCCACCTGACGCCTGCCGTACACTAGCGGCTATATCTCCTCCCATTCTTTGAGGATGCTCTGCCAGTTGAACTCCTCGATGGCCGGGATATCCTCCAGCCTTCGTATGATACGCTCATAGCCTTTCCCCAATGTCCGGATGCGTATCTTGGCCACCATGTCATACTTGCCGGCCAACGCCGACACCGAGGCGACGCCCCGGATACGCCAGACCTCCCGGAGCAGCTCCGACATCTTATAGCCCGACGACGCGTTGATAAACACGTAGGCTTTGACCTCGGTCAACGCAAACGAGGACACGCCCAGCACCACGAGCACGATGCCCATAATCTTGATAGCCAGCAGTGACGGCGACCCGCCGAACGAGTAATCCAGCACGCCGGCCAGCAAAAGCGACAACGGGATACTGAAAACGATGGTCGAGGCTTTCACCGCCTGCGTGATGCTGGCCTTGCCGATGCCCAGCGCCCGGATGTACAAAATATACGAGAAAAACGTCACCGTCATGGTCAGCGCCAGCCAGCCGAAGCTGTCGACGAACGCGTCCAGGGCGTCCAGCACATATCCCTGGTTGTAGACCAATGTCGTAGCGGTGATGAACAGCGTGGTGAACACCACGTTCCATGTCCGGATGTTGATGGCGTCGTTCGGCCGGTCGTCCACCGTCAGCCGCTTGAGCTTCCGCTGGCACACGGCCAGGAGAACCCAGCCCGGGTTCACGATGACGAAGATGATAAACAGGGCCTCAAGGTTGAACGACCCGGTGAGCGACATCGACGCCATGATGGCGCCGAAGGTCACGATGACCGAGGACTCGATCTCCGCCAGCGTCGGCGCATCTTTTTCCGACAAAGACTCCGCTAGCAGCAGATACAGGATGACCACCTGGAAAAACGGGAGCACCGTCGACGGGTCCAGGAACACAGAGACCACGTAGAAATAGCCCAGCGTGGTCACCGTGTTACCCAGCCCGGCGAGCAGATGATACCTCAGCTCCTTCCGCCGCAGCAGTCGAAACCGGGAAAACGAGGGATCAATCCGGGCGCCCAGGCTCCGCCGGCCCAGCGGCAATGACAATACCAGCGCGATGGCCACCGTCACCAGGGTGCCCACCAGCATGGCGCTCACGCCGAACACCCAGCTGTTGGTGACATGGAGATGGGAGATAACGCTGTCGATGGAGGCGGTGACCGCGCCGAGCACCGAGGAGGCGACGACCAGCGCGTAGAACAGATATTTTTTGCGTATCCGCAGTCTCATGCTGTTATCTCTTTCTCGATGACCGTGGTCGTCGTCCGTTTGATGTTGCCGGCCATCTGGATCTTGTCAGTGGTCTCCATCAGCTCCTCCAGGGATTCAACGGCGACCTTGACGATGACGTCGTAGTCGCCAGCGGTCACCGCGATGCTCTCGATGTTTTCGATGCCCCGCAGCTTGCTGAGCACCGCTTCGAGCTTGCCGACGTAGACCAATATCATGATGTAGGCCTTGACCACTCTGTTCACCTCGGCATGGTATAGCCGCCGGTATTTAAAACATTGCCCGGTTTACACGCCGGCTGGCGCACATTTTTTATAGCCACGTGGATATAAACGGGTATGGAGGCACGATATCTCGCCGCAGCGATTGTCGCATTGCTCATCCTCATGACGCCGCTGGCCGGCCAATTGCCATCCGGCACGTATAACGGGCACAGCGACGACCTGGCGGCAAAGCCGGCATGGGATGCCCTGCATGAAACAATCGCCGCCGCCCGGGATGGCTCCGGGTGCAAGGACATCGTGGCCGTCGGCCAGGCCACCCGGGGTAACTGCAGCCTGCTGCTCAAAGTGCGCGACCCGTCGCGGCCGGGCTACCAGGTGCTCTGCACCATCCCCGCGGGCTACGAGTACACCTACCGTCATCCCTGGACCGGGCTGCCCATGCATTTCACGGTGGAACACCGCTTCATCGGAACCACCTCCGCCGGCGACGTGCCGCCCAACATCACCAAGCCCGGCATGCTGCTCACCGACGCAGGCCTGGCCTATGGCGACGCGGACACCCTGAGCATGCGGGTCAACCCCACGAGGCATGCCTGGGACGACTTCGACTGGATGCGCTACGCCGCCCAGTCCGCCGGCACGCTGGACGAGGCCGTCCAGTTGCTCACCGAGGACGCCGTCGGCCGATTGCACTGCACCGCGGTGCCCGAAAACATCTTCGTGGCCTCCCCATGGAGCGGCGCTATCGTAGAGGCGGACGCCTACAGCTACCGGGTACAGCATGTCGACAGCGTGGCCGTGCAGTCCAACTATCCAAAGCTGCTCTGGCAGCAGCATCTCATGTACCCGCTGCTGGTCGCCCGGTCGTTCAACACAACGTTCCAGGGCAGCGTTGCTGCAGGAGACATCGTCCGGCTGGGCGGCCTCGGCGGCATCCGCATCATCGACACAGGCAACGACGCCGTGACGGTCCGGGCGATGCCGCTCGGTACACCACGCATCATCCCCGAGGGTAGCGGCGCCCCGGCCGGCAGCTACTACGTCATGGTGCACGACGCCAGCGCCGGCACGGCATCGCTGTCCATGCGCTACAAGTACCACGCCTGGGAAACCCTGCTCATGGAGCGCATCACCGCCCGGCAGAACGACATCACCATCCACGACATGTTCACTTGGTCCCGCCTGCACGCCGGCGACCTGCACGGCCTCCGGGGTATGTGCCAGGGCGGCTACGAGGCAGCCACCGTCTACCGCCTCCAGCAGCGCCATCCGGCCACGATGAGCAGCCTCTGGTACGCCCCCAACCAGTGCAGCGCCATCTACGTCCCCGTTCACATCGCCGACCGGGACATCTACGACCCATATGAAACGGGCGAGGCACACCGGGTGGCCAGGCAGCTCCTCCAGCGCTACGGTCACGGGAACCTCAGCCAGATGTACGCCGGCCCCGAGCAGCGCTATGCCGGACGGGTGCAGGCGGCGGAGCGCCGGGCGCTGCACCTGCTCGACATGGGGCAGCCCGGCGAGGCGGTCGACCTGCTCACGTTGACGGACATGGAGATACAGATGGAGGCCCTGGCCGTCATGCAGCTGTGGCTCAACCTCAGCTATCTGCCCGGCGAGGTGGCGGCAGCGCTCGAACCGGAAATCGTCGACATCTGGACCCATAATTATAGCCAGGAGCTCTCCGAGGCCCGGCGGCTGGTCGCCGGGATGCTGGAGCGCCATCCCGGCTGTGCCGCCCGTCTCCGCGCCATCCAGGCATTGCTCCACGTCCTCGGGCGCTCCGGATAGCTCGATGGATGCCATCCTTTGATATAAATACGGCGGCGTGTTTGTCTGGTGTGGCCAGGCGTCTGGTTCTGCAGAAAACAGTGGGCTACCTCGAACTGATGAGGCCCCTTTATGTTTTTTTGGCGGCTCTCGCGGTGTTTGCCGGTGGGATTGTCGGCGGCTACCAGTTTGATACAGCCGGGTTGCTCGTGGCAATGATCGTTGTTTTTCTCATGACCGCGGGGGCAATGGCCGTCAATGACTATTTTGACCGGGAGATTGACCGCATCGCGCATCCATACAGGCCGATTCCTTCCGGGAGACTGTCCCCCGGGGAAGCGTTACGGTTCTCGTATGTGTCTTTCGCTATCGCGGTCGTGCTCTCCCTGGCCGTCAACATCACGTGTTTTGGGATAGTCGTGGCCGGGCTCGTGTTGATGATGGTGTACGAGACGTGCTGCAAGCATGTCGGGTTTGTCGGGAACATGCTCACGGCGTTTATCATAGCGATGGCCCTGGTGTTAGGGGGAGCAGCCGTCGGCAACGTATACGATACGTTCCTCCTGGCGTTTATGGCCTTTTTCATCATGCTGGGACGAGAAATATATATGGACGTTAAAGATGTGAAAGGCGACAGCGTACACCGGGCGACGTTGCCCATGACGATCGGACGGAAAAACGCTCTCTATGTCGGATGCGTATGCATCGCTGCAGCGGTTGCCCTGTTGCCTCTCCCGTACTGGTGGAACGCCCTGAGCGTGTGGTACGTCGTCGTTATCGTTCCCGCCGCCGCCCTCTTCGTGCTTGCCATTCTTCTCCCGCTCAAAGACATCGGCAACATCGGCATATCGATACAGATATTGTTGTATACCAGCGGCTTTGCGCTCCTGGGATTCATTCTTGGAACAGTCGCATGACGCCCCCGTGGATGGTTCCGTACGCCGGGCTGCCATGCGACACATATTTAAACGCTGCCGGTTTATTTGGAGACGATGAAACGTTCCCGGTGGAAGGAAGCCGAGTTCGAGGAAATCGAGTACGAGCCGACCAGCATCAAGGAACTCCTGGTTGAGATGAAAAACATCTCCGAGCTCATGATCGATCTCGCCTACTCCGCCATTTTGTTCAACAGCGAGGAAATCGCCGAGGAGGTCAAATACCTCGAAGTGCAGATGGACAAGCTCAACTACCACATGCGCATCATGGCCATGCTGGCCGCCCGGGACAAGGAGGACGCGGAGCAGCTGGCCGGCATCCTGCAGATGAGCGAAGCCGCCACCTCGATATCCGACGCGGCGGGCGACATCGTCAAGCTGCTGTCCGTCAAGCTCCAGAGCCCGCTGCTCCCCCGGCTGCTCAGCGAGTCAGCCGAGATGATAAAAAAGATGACCATCACCGCTGAATCGGCGGCGGTCGGTCACCGCATCCCCGACCTCCACGTGGCCTCGGAGACAGGCGTCCGCATCGTAGCGCTCCGCCGGGGCAAACGCTGGCTGTACACGCCCGAGACCGTCACGCTTCAACCGGGCGACATGGTCATCGGCGTCGGCCCCGAGGAGGGGCTGGAGCAGCTCGACGGCTTTTTCCGGGGAGAGGAGGAGGTGCTGGAATGAGCGAGCGGGAGGCCCAGGAGATGCTCCGGGACATGAAGGAGCGAGCCGCGTTCATGGTCGACCTGGCGTACTCCTCGGTCATCTACGACAACCGGGACCTGGCGGAGGAGGTCTACGAGCTGGAGGAGTTCATCGACGACCTCAACGACGACTTCCAGCGGCTGGCCATCCGGGATGTCAAAACCGACGAGCTGGAGGTCAACGAAGCCCTGGCCATGATACAGCTGGCTCTCGCCGCTGAAATGATCGCCGACGGCGCCCGGGAGATTGCCGACGTGCAGCTCCGCGACGTCGAGCTGCATCCCATCGTCCGGGAGAGCATCATGGAGTCCAACGAGGTGTTCGTCCGCGCGTCCATCGACCCGTCATCGGTGCTCGCCGGCCGGTCGCTGGGAGACCTCGAGCTGGCCTCCGAGACAGGCATGTGGATCATCGCGCTCAAACGGGACGGCAGATGGACCTACGACGTGGATAAGCATACTGCGTTGCAGCCCGACGACGTCGTCCTGGCCCGCGGCGCCCGGGAGGGCATGGATCATTTTAAGGCGCTCACCGTGGGGAAAGACAGGAAAATATAAAAAAAGGAAAAAGAGGGCTACAGGCCGTACTTGAATATCCAGGACATGTAGCCGTCGTCGCCGACGTTGCCCACCGCGCCGGCGTTGATTTCTATCATGCCGTCGTTGTCGAAGTCGCCGACGCAGGTCACGGCGAGCATCCCGTAGGTGTCCTCGATGACGTGTTCCTCCACGTAGGTTTCGCCGTTCCATTCCAGGATGTGCACGTGGTCGGTGCCCACGCAGACCTCCGCGGTGCCGTCACCGTCGACGTCGCCGACGTCGATGGCCTCGATGGTGTCCATCTCGCTGTCCCAGACCCTGCCCCATTTTTTCTCGTAGCCGGTGCCGTTCCACTCCCATATCTGGAGCTCCGGCCACCGGTAGGTGATATGTATCTCCGGTTTTCCATCGTGGTCGCTGTCCTTTGAAACCAGGCCGAACACGTGATGCTCGAACTCGGTCAGCTCCGTCTCGACAAAGCCGGTGCCGTCCCAGTCGAGCACCACGCCCCGGTCACCCGGGCCGATGATGGTCTCGTTGTCGCCGTCCTCGTCAACGTCGGCAATCCAGGGGAAAAACACGGAGCCGCCGTGCGGGTCGCTCCACGATGCCTCCTCCACGAACGCCTCGCCGTCCCAGCTGATGGCGATGACCTCGGGGACATCCCGGTAGCCGCCGGTCACGATGACCTCGTTGTCGCCGTCGTTGTCGTAGTCGCCGACCACGCAGTCCAGGGTGGTGCCGGATTGCCCGTCGTTTTCGTTGACCACGATGTACCGCCCCATCAGGGCGTAGCGGCGGCCGTTCCATTCGAAGGCCGAGAAATGGTTGCCCCAGGCCACCCCGATCTCGTTGTCGCCGTCGTTGTCCAGGTCGGCGATGGAGAAGCCCGTGGCGGAGCCAAAGGGCTGCGGTATCTGATGGTAGTCTCCAAACAATTCGAGCCAGACGCTGTACCCGATGCCGAACACCGGGTCCACGATTTTCTGCTGCTCGTAATACGTTCCCGACGCCTCATCGTATTTCATGACCCGCATGAACGGATCCCGTCCGCCGATGAGCAGCTCGTTTTCGCCGTCGTTGTCCGCATCCCCGACAGGCTGCGGGCCCTCGTAACGTGCGGACCACTGCGGCCACGGTCCGTAGTCCCGCTGCCACTGCACGCCGTAGGTGTCATCGACCGGTGACGGCGCCTCGGCGTCACCGTTGCCCGCATGCCGCAGCGTCGTATCCTCCTGCTGCACGGTGGCAGGCAGCGCCAGCATGAGGCCGCTCAGCACGAAGATGAAGGCTACAATCAGCGCAATTGTTTTTGCTTTCATGGTATCCTCGGGGATGAAATGGCCTGGAGCGTTATAATATTTACCCCGTTATCCCGGGAGCAGAAAGGGGCCGAGGCTCACAAAGCGGGCCCGGTGCTGCACGTCGCCAACGGTCAGCGTCGCCGTGACCGGGCCGAAGCCGAACGCAGGGATGGCCAACGTCGTGCGTCCTCCGGCCGGAAGCTCAGCAATGACGCCCATCATGTCACCGGGGATAATCCGCCCGTCGAGCGATGCCGTCCAGGGTATATCCGTCCGTGTTTCCATGGCATGGCTGGCCACCTGGACGGAGAGGCCGAGGCCGCCCCGGGGCCGGATGGACAGCTGCGGGTCGTCCAGTGACAGCAGCCAGAGGTCGTCTCTGCCGCTGCCGTAGGAGTCGGTGGCGCCGGTCATCACAAAGGTGCTGCCGGCGGCGTCCAGCCCGTAGATGACGTCGTCGCCCGGTCCGCCGGTACGGTATTCCCAGCGCATCATGCCGTCGCGGTCGGTGGCCAGCAGCCAGGCGTCCTGGCCGCCGGCCCCGTATGAGGCGGTCCAGCCGGCGATGGCGTAGCCATCTTTGACCGGTTCGATGGCGAAGCCGCCGTCGTGGCCGGGTCCGCCGTACGTCCGGCTCACCATTATTTCGCCCTGGCTGTCGGTGACGAGCAGCCATGCGTCGGTTCCGCCGGTGCCGTAGGTCGACGTCCAGCCCGTGAGGGCGAAGCCGCCGTCGAGCACCGCCATGTCGCGGGCTACCTCGATGCCGTCTCCGCCGTACGTCCGGTTCCATCGCATGGTGCCCTCGCCATCGGTGTGGAGCAGCCAGAGGTCGTAGGGGCCGCCGCAGGACTCGTAGTAGCCGGCAACGGCGTATCCGTCGCCGACGGGTTCGATGGCGAAGCCGGTTTCGCATCCCGGACCCCCATATGTCACGTTCCATTGCTCGTTTCCCTGGCTATCGGTGTGGAGCAGCCAGAGGTTGCTGTTGGGTGCTCCATAGGAGGCGGTGAAGCCGGTGACCGCGATGCCGCCGTCGGTCGTGCAGACCGCCCACCCGTTGTCGTGGTCGCGGCCGCCGTACGTCCGGTTCCATCGCTCGTTGCCCTCCAGGTCGGTGTGGAGCAGCCAGAGGTCGGTGAAACCGGCGCCGTAGGACGTGGTGTACCCGGCCAGGATGTAGCCGTCATCTGTGGGCGACATGGCTACGATCCGGTCGTTGCCCGGGCCGCCGTATGTTTTGTTCCAGAGCTCACGACCGTCTTTGTCGAGCCTGAGCAGCCAGCCGTCGGCGCTTCCCTGGCCGGTGGAGGCGGTCCAGCCGGCGAGCAGCAGGCCGTCTTCGAGGGGATGGATGGCCCACCCGTTGTCGTGGCCGGGGCCGCCGTGGGTGGCGTTCCGGGGCATAGCGGTGGCTGTATCGTAGGCCCGGTGGGATACCTCCCGGGCTGGCTCGGCGTATGCCGTCCCGACGAGCAGCATGGCGGCTGCGATAACGACTGCCAGAACACTGTTTTTCACAATTGTTTATATTTGGCGGGGGAATATATAGTTAACCGTACCAGATGCACTCTGCGGAAAACCGGCAAATCCCCCGGTCGAGTAGCGTACCGACCCTACGGGCCGGGTCCGTTGCCACCCCGCTCGTGGACGGTTATCGTGACCGTTCCCGTACCGCTGTTCTTTCCATCGCCAACCGTCACCCTGACCCGGTAGGCGCCCTTCTCGCCGTAGCTGTGCTGAACGGTCGGGCCGGTAGCACTGGCCCCGTCGTCGAAATCCCAGGAAACTGTCAGGTTTCCGTCATTCGGGTTAAAGGAACCCGTGGCGTTGAACGTGATTGCCTCGCCGACATCGGCATTGAAATGCTGCACCGCCGCATCGTTGACCAGCACGTCGACAGCAAACGGTGTAGAGCCGTTGCCGCCCGGCGGGCCGCCCGTCTGCCTGACGGTGACGGTGAGATGCCCGGTGCTGCTGTTCTCCCCATCGCCGACCGTCAGGGTAACCCGGTAGGCCCCTGTTTCATTGAACGCATGATCAACCGCCGCGCCTGTCGCATTACCCCCGTCGTCGAAATCCCATTCAAAGGTCAGGCTGTCGTTGTCGACGTCGAAGCTTTCCCCGGCAGAGAACGTTATCGTCTGGTTGACCACGGCGTTCAGATGCCTGCCCCGGGTGCCATTTGCCACGATGTCGACCACCGGCGGCCGATTCCGGGTCATGTTCTGGATGCGATCCCGATCGCGGATGTGTATCTGGGTGCCGTTGGCATAGCTCACGTTGAGGCCGCTGATGACGGGCAGCAGCTTGTACATGTCGCCCAGGGCAAAAAGAGAGTTGTCGAGGTCGATGTCCAGCGTGATTGAGTTGTTACCCTCCTGCAATGCGAACAGATGCTGGATTTTCAGCGTACCCGAGGGAACGTCAAAGTACACCGTCTCGCCCGTATCGGCCAGGACCCCGGTGGCGTTGTCCACCACCAGCCACAGCTTGGTATAGTTGGCAACCGCTATCTCCTCGATGCCCAGCTGCTCGGACAGATTGTTTTCATGCAGATACAGCAGGTCGACGGTCACGTTGGCTTCGATGGTCTGCCAGCCCGCTTCGTCGCTGTGCAGCAGCACCTCGCTAAACGACACGTTGACATGCAGAAAATCATCCGTGGGCATGTCCGCCACCCGTATCTCGGTCAGGCTGGTCTCGGCCGCCGTGCCCTCGTCGCCCTCCAGGCAGCCGGCCAATACAGCGGTCGTAACAAGCGCGGCAATGACGGCCAGCGCGACATATTTCATCGTCTCCATACCTCATTCATGACGTGCCTGCTATAAAAAAATGTCGTAAACATGAAAGGGAGTGAGGTGTAGGCCGTAACCCTCCTTCTGTTCTAGGCGGCATTCACCTTGGCGTCCCACCTCCGAGCGGTCCCGAACGACCGATCCCGGCATTTGGACTTGCTCCAGGATGGGGGCCGTTTCACCAAATCCCGCCGCAGCGTCATCCCCGCGGGAATCATCCTCGCGACGGGCTGTGTCGTTTCTGCTCCCCCATACGGGACTCTCGCCCCGGCTGTTACACACCTGGTTCGGGAACGAGGGAGGAGTTTCCTCAGCACGAAGCCGTGAGCCGCGCACCTACTCCTCACTCCCGTCGAAGCATAGCGCCGGGGCTATAAATGCTTTGTTCACCGCTCACGCCGGAGCTCGTCCGCCACAGACATCTCCGGAAACGTGTTGACCGCCACGGAGACGATGAAATATACATGTCCCTGCTGCCAACGTTTTTAAAATCGGCGGGCTTTCCCTGTCATGGAGAACCTCAAGCGCATCGCGTCACAGGAAGCCGTCCGCCACGTCGAAGACGGCATGCGCGTCGGCCTGGGCACCGGTTCAACCGTCCGCTTTGCAATCGAACGGCTCGGCGAGCTCGTGCAGCACGGCCTCGCCGTCGTCGGCCGAGGCGACGATCGGGTTGTCGGGGACGCGGCAGTCGCGGCGGTGCCAGAGCAGACGCACGTCGGACGCACGTCCCCCGTGAACATGAGATTTAAGACCGCTTGCGCCGAACGTCCGCCAGTGAACCGACCGACGGTGCAGTTGCGCGTCGACGGCGACACGGGGAAGCTCTCGACGACGACGCCCCAGATGACCGCGGAGGGCGACTTCACGATCGCGATCGAGAACGCCGGTGCCCCGACGCACGTCCACCTCAAGGTCAGCGACTCGATCCGGCCGCTCGTGGCGTTCGACGGCAACAACGTCTACGTCGACGACGAGACCGAGGTCCCGGTCGACG
>Ga0207797_1003162_pt1 | contig 11089 bp, 11 predicted proteins | sample PRCRCaboRojoPR_6_FD_187275 | JGI IMG/M metagenome (GOLD analysis project Ga0207797, IMG submission 187275) | Marine sediment microbial community from Cabo Rojo, Puerto Rico - PR CR 10% Liquid 1 (SPAdes) | ecosystem: Environmental > Aquatic > Marine > Coastal > Sediment | place: Cabo Rojo, Puerto... | reverse complement strand
CGCGCCGGGTGGCGGTCCGCCGCGCCGCTCGCACCGCCCGCTCGGCGCGCTCGACGACCGCCCCGGTCTCGACCGGCTCGCTCACGGCGACGTAGTCGATGACCCCGGCGCCGATGGCCTCGCTGGCGACGGCCTCGCTCCCCGCGGCGGTGACAAGAAGCACCGGCAGAGTCGCGGTCCGCTCCCGGAGCCGGCGGGCCAACTCGACCCCGGTCGTCCCGTCCAGCCGGTAGCCGGCGAGCACGCAGTCGACGGCCTCCCGGTCCACCGCGTCGAGGACGTCCGCCGCCGTCTCGACGACGCGGGCGGAGGCGTCGGTGCGCGTCTCCAGGGCGCCGGTGACCGCGTCGAGCCACGGTTCTCGCCCGACGACGAGGACGCGAGCGTCGTCGAGAGCGCTCATCCGTCCCCTCCGGGGCGCCAGGGCGGGCGCGGAACTGGCGTCGAGTGCACGATGGTTGGTACTACCCACCCGCCGCGGGCGTAAACCGTTCGGTACCCGTCCCGGGTGGCTGTGGGTGACACGGTCGGCCCGGGCGGCCACCGGCTCCGGCTGTTCCCACCCGGTGCAGTCGGTGCCCGACACTCTTGAGGGTCGTTCCCCAGGCCGTGGTATGTCGGCCCCGAGCGAGCCGTCCCGGTCGAACATCCAGACGTTCTCCTCGTCGGGCGCCATCGAGCAGTACGCCGACCGTGCGACCGGCGACCTGTTCGTCCAGGAGCGCGAGGTCGTCGAGCGGTACTTCGGGGACTCCGGCCGGGTGCTCGATCTCGGCTGTGGCTCCGGGCGGGTGACTCACAACCTCTCCGGGATGGGGTACGACGTCGTCGGGCTGGACCCCAGCGGCGCGATGGTCGAGACGGCGGCGGCCGCTCATCCCGGACTCCCGCTCACGATTGGCGACGCGACCGCGCTCCCGTTCCGGGACGGCGTCTTCGACTACGCTGTGTTCGCGTTCTACGGGCTGGACTACGTCCACCCCGAGTCGAACCGGCTGCGCGCCCTGGGGGAGATACGCCGGGTGCTGGCGCCCGGCGGGCTGTTCGTGTTCAGCTCGCACAACACCTGGAACGCGCTGGCGTCGCTCCCGTTCGATGGGGTCGACGCCGTCCGGCCGCTGCTGGAGTGCGAGCACGTGTCCGACCTCTGGAACCGGTACGCGCCGGTGGAGGTGTCCGTCGGCGAGACGCTGGCGTACTTCTCCAGCCCCGCGAAGCAGCGCCGACAGCTCCGGCGCTGCGGGCTCGATCTGCTGGCGGTCGTCGGCAAGCGCAACTCCCCGCTCCGCTACCTGGAGTACGCCCTCCACTACGTCGCGCGGAAGCCGGCCGACGGGAGGTGACCGAGAGGGGCGGTCAGCGCAGCCGCCCGAGCAGTTCGTAGTCGTGGTCGGGGGTGTACCGGCGGAACAGCAGGCTGTTCGACAGCACCGACACGCTGGAGAACGCCATCGCGCCGGCCGCCAGTACGGGCTGGAGCAGCCCCAGCGACGCCAGCGGGATCATCGCGGTGTTGTACCCCAGCGCCCACACGAGGTTCTGCTTGATCTTCGCCAGCGTCGCCTCCGAGATACGGATGGCCTTCACCACGTCCAGCGGGTCGTCACGCATCAGGGTGACGTCCGCGGCCTCGATGGCGACGTCCGTCCCGCTCCCGATGGCGGTGCCGACGTAGGCGACGGCGAGCGCGGGCGCGTCGTTGACGCCGTCGCCGACCATCATCGCCTTCCGGCCCTCGCTCTGGATCGCCTCGACGGCGTCGGACTTGTCCTCGGGGAGCACCTCGGCGCGGACGTTCCCCGGGTCGATGCCGACCTGCTCGGCGACCGCGCGGGCGGTGCGCTCGTTGTCGCCGGTGATCATCATCACGTCTACGCCGCGGGCCCGGAGCTGGCTCACGGCCTCCCTCGCGCTCGGCTTGACCGTGTCGGCGTCCGCGACCACGCCGACGAGGGCGCCGTCGCGAGCCACCAGCATCGCGGTCGTGCCCTCGCTCTCGAGGCGCTCCATCGTCTCCGCCGCGGGCGAGGGGTCGACCCCGTTCTCCCGGAGCAGCGTCCGGTTGCCGACGAGCACCTCGCTGTCGCCGACGGTCGCCCGGACGCCCTGGCCGGGGACGTTCTCGAACGCCTCGGACTCGCTCACGTCGAGACCGCGCTCCTGGGCGCCCTGGACGATGGCGCGGGCCAGCGGGTGCTCGCTCCCCCGCTCGGCGCTGGCCGCGAGCCGCAGTAGCTCGTCCTCACCGAGTGACTCCTGGGGGGTGAGCTGTCCCCCGTCGGCGGCGGGCTCTCCCCCGTCCGCGACCGGCTCGCCCACGACGACCACGTCGGTCAGCTCCATCTCGCCCTCGGTGAGCGTGCCGGTCTTGTCGAACACGACCGTGTCGACGTCCTTCGCGCGCTCAAGGACGTCACCGCCCTTGAACAGCACGCCGTTCTGGGCACCGATGGTCGTCCCGACCATCGTCGCCGCGGGGGTCGCCAGCCCGAGCGCGCAGGGGCAGGCGATCAACACCGCGGAGGCGAACACGATGACCGCGAACTCGAAGACCGACACGCCGCCGGCGGCGACGGGACCACCCGCGACCAGCCCCCACAGTGGGAGCGCGTCGACGACCCCGGCCAGCACCTCCGGGAACAGGAACCAGACCACGCCCCACGCGAGGGCGTTGACGATGACCGCCGGCACGAAGTACGCCGAGATGCGGTCGGCGACGTTCTGGATGTCGGGCTGGCGAGACTGGGCCTTCTTGACCGTCTGGACGATCTGCTGGAGGGCGGTGTCCTTGCCGACCTTCGTCGCCTCAACGACGAGCACGCCGTTCTCGTTGATCGTCGAGCCGACCACCTCGTCGCCGGCGCTCTTCTCGACGGGGACGGACTCGCCGGTGACCATCGACTCGTCGACCGCCGACTGGCCGTCGACGACGACGCCGTCGGTCGGGATCTGCTCGCCCGGCCGGACCTTCATCCGGTCGCCGACCGCGATCTCCTCGATGGGGACCTCCCGCTCGGTGCCGTCCTCGACGAGGGTCGCGGTGTCGGCCTCCATCTCCAGCAGCGTCCGGAGCGCCTCGCCGGCCTGGCCCTTCGAGCGGGCCTCCAAGTAGTTGCCCAGCGTAATGAACACCAGGATCAGCGCGGCCGTGTCGAAGTACAGCCCGCCGGCGATCAGCTCCAGCAGCACCGCCACGGAGTACACGTACGCGGTGGTCGAGCCCAGCGCGATCAGCACGTCCATGTTGGCGCGCCGGTTGTTCACCAGCGCCTGGTAGGAGTTCCTGTAGAACGGCCGGCCGAGCACGGCCTGGACGGGCGTCGCGAGCGCGAACGCGACCCACCCGGGCGGCAGGCCGAACAGTTCGTCGCCGACGAGCCCGAGCCCGAACAGGTGGTCGGCCATGAACACCAGCAGCGGCGCCGACAGCGCGGCCCCGAACAGGGTCAGCCGGAGCTGGCGGGTGACCTCCTCCTGGCGGGCGGTCTCCCGGGCGTCGCCGCCGTCTTCCTCGCTGTCCTCGCGGACCGGCGAGTAGCCGGCGCGCTCGACGGCGTCGTAAAGGTCCGCGAGGTCGGTCTCGGCCGGGTTGTACGTCACCTGCGCCTCGTCGGTGGCGTAGTTGACCTCCGCCCCGAGGACGCCCGGGGTCGCCTCGAGGGCCTCGGCCACCGCCTCCGAGCAGTTCGCACACGACATGTCGGTGACGGCGACGGTCACCGATTCGCTGACCGGCGTGTAGCCGGCGTCCTCGATGGCCTCGAACACCCGGGCGAGCGACACCGTCTCGGGGTCGTACTCGACGGTCCCCTCGTCGGTGGCGAAGTTGATGCTCGCGTCGCTCACCCCGTCGAGCGACTCGACCGTGTCGGCGATGGTCTGCGAGCAGTTCGCACAGCTCATCCCCTGGATGTCGATCCGGCTGCGGTGCTGACTCATTACGTACACCTACGGGTCCCCCGTTCAATCGGTTTGTGCTTTGGAGTGTTCGGCTGACGGCCGCCGCAGAGTTTCGAATCGAAAGCGAAAACCCCCGCTCCGGCGTCGCCGGCTCCCTGCCTCGCGCGTGTCCTCTCGCCCCCACCGTCACCTGGCGGCTCCCGGCGTTGGTCGCTGGCCCCCGGTGACTACCCCACAGGCTGACGTGTCCCGGCCTCGCTGGGGGATGTATGACCGAGGACAGCGGGCGGCCGCCGGCGCCGGAGCTGCCGGACTACCTCCGCGAGCCGCTGGAGCGCCAGCCCCCCGAGCGCCTGGAGGCGGTGGCGGCGTACGCGAGCGACCTGGCGGAGTGGAAGCGCCGACAGCGCCGGGCGGAACTCGACCGCCGGCGCGCCGAGGAGGCGGTCGACGAGGACGCCCTCGAAGCGCTGGAGGACCGCGGAATCCCGACCGACCCGGTGGCGTACGACGACGTCCCGGCCAGCGGCGCGTACGTCACGGTGAAGACGACGAAGGAGTCCGGCGGGAAATCGTACCGCTACTACTACTGGCAGTGGCGCGAGGGCGACTCCTGGGAGAACGAGTACATCGCCCCCGTGGAGCCCCGGGACTCCTGAAGACGTCGTTCGGGTGACCGCCCGCCGGTCACCGCTGGAGCCGGTTGTACAGCCACGCGAAGGTGTAGCCGCCCGCCAGCCCATCGACGAACGCCCAGACCGCGCCCACCGCCAGCCCGGACGCGGACTCGCCGTACCCCCGGTAGACGTCGGCGAGCAGCCGTTCCCAGCGCTCGCCCCAGCCGAACCGGGCGGCGATGCCGAGCGCGACGACCCCGCCCGACCACAGCAGCCCACACGCCAGGCCGAACGCCCGCGCGTCGAGTGGTGCCGGTTGTGAGCTCATACGTGCTGTACGGTCTCACGGAACATATCTTCCGTGTCGACGCGGTGGATGTCGACGAGGGGGCGACACGACCGGCAGCGAACACCTCGGCCCTGTCGAGGGGACCGTCGGGGCGGTGTCCCCTCGGAGTTACGCCCGCACCCGTCCGGGTGTCGGGACTGGACTTTTCATCGAGCGAGGGGAACACCCATCGATGCCCTCCACGACCGACACCGAGCGACCGGAGGCGGCGCTTGCCGTCGTGGGCCGGTACCTGCGCCACGAGCGGCCGGTCACCGCGCTGGTCGTCGTGCTCGCGATCGCCGCCTTCCTCGGGACGCTGCTGGCGACCTCGCTGGTGCCGGCGGTCCTCGTCGCGGCGGTCCTGATCGTCGCCGTCCGCGCCCCGGTCCTCCGGCCGGAAGGGACCGTCCGGCTCCACACCGAGAAGGACCCCGAGGCGGTGCTGGAGGGGTTCACCGGCCCGACGCCGCCGGTGCTCGCGTTCCAGTGGGGCCTCGCCGACGAGGTGACCGCCGGCAACGACGTGGTCACCTACCGCGTCTCGTACCTGTTCGGCCTGCGCTCGGTCGAACTGACCGTCCGCACACGGGTGGACAGCACCGCCGACGGCGACCGGGTGGAGCTGGAACTGACGACCGGCGACCGGCCCCGGGCGACCTACTCGGCGACGATCCGTCCCGACGGCGAGGGGACGGCCGTGGACCTCGAGTACGTCTCGGACCGGCGGTTCGGGCTGCGACGGCTGCCCCAGCGGCTGCTCGCGGCGCGGTACCGCGACGAGGCGCTCGAGGTCCAGGGCTACACCGTCGTCGAGCGGGAAGCGAGCCTGCGCGGCTGACCGCCCGTCCCCCGTCGCGAATCGAGAGCACACGAGCGGATTCCAGAAGCACTACCCGGGTGTGCACCGTCGTCCCGGGCGTGTCGCTCACAGCCCTCCACGCGGCAGTGACGCGAGCCTCGGACCGACGCCGCGACCCGCCCGGGTGGTCCCACCGTGGCTGAGGAGGGGCTCTCGGTGAACGGTCCCGAGACGCTGGGCGGGTCGGTGCTGCTCGTCGTGCTCGCCCTCGGGCTCGTCGGGTACGGCGCCGCCGACTACGTCGGGCAGACCGACGCCGTCCAGGACGCCGTCGAGGTGGATGCCACGGTCCTTGAGGCCGGCGTCGAAACCACCTCGACCCCGGGGAACGGCGACGTCGAGTTCCGGCCGACGGTCCGCTACCGCTACAGCTACGACGGGACCGCCTACACCGGCACCCGTCTGTTCCCCGGATCGGTTCCGCCCACCTACGACACCGAGTCGGCAGCGCGGGACGTGCTCGCGGGCTACGACCCGGACGCCACCGTCACGGCGTACGTCGACCCCGCGGCGCCGGGCGAGGCGTTCCTAGAGGACCGGACGTCGACCACTCCGCTACTGCTCGCGGGGGTCGGCGCCGTGCTGGCGCTGCTCGGGGGCGCGTCCGCGCTACGGAACTACCGGGGACAGTGAGCCGGCGCCCGCGAGGACGGCCGACAGCCTCGGAACACGAGAGCGACCTCACCCGCTCAGGAATTCCGTCAGCACCGACCGGAACCGCTCGGGGCGCTCGACGTGCGGCGAGTGGCCCACGCCGGCGAACACCTCCTCGGTGTAGCTCCCGCCGGCCCCGGCGTACGCCTCCAGGACGTCCCGGGTCTGTCCGACCATCGGCTGTGGCGGGTAGGCCTCCGCGCCGGGCCAGTCGGGTAGCTCCCCGGCCTGGCCGAGAAAGCCCGCGTCGAACGGGGAGCCGTCCGAGACGATGCCGTCGGCGTCCCCGCGGACCCACAGCACCGGCGGCTTGGGGTCGACCTCGACCAGCCCCGAGGTATCGAAGTACTTCGGCGAGATGGCGTTGAGCACGCCGTGCTCGCCGGGGGCGATCCCCGGCCAGTTGTCCGAGGGGACCGCCTCCCCGGGGTAGTTGCCGTCGCCGGTGGCGGTCGCACACATCGCCTCGACGTAGGCGTCGGCCGTCTCGGGGTCGAGTTCGACGTCCGGGCCGAAGTAGAACGCGCGCATCACCGAGCGCGGCGAGGCGTCCGCCTCGGCGCTGGTGTCGCCCGCCGCGAGGCGCTCGACGAACTCGTCGTCGGCCAGCCCGCCGCCGGTGCCGGCGTGGTCGGGCTGGCAGGGCGTGCCGTCGCGCCGCGTGCCGCCGAAGCCGTACGGCGACATCGTGCTGACCAGCACCAGCTCGCTCAGCGTCCCCGGGTGGTCGATGGCGTACTGCATCGCGATTCCGCCGCCGATGGACCAGCCCACGAGCGCTACCGTCTCCAGCCCGAGCGCCTCGAACAGCGCCGTCAGGTCCTCGCTGAACTCCCGGACCCCGCGGGTCGCGTCGACCGGTCTCGTCTCGGAGTCGCCGTACCCCCGCAGGTCAGGGGCGACGACCCGGTAGCGGTCGGGCAGCGCGGCCATCTGCTCGGCCCAGAACCGCGAGGACGAGACGTTGCCGTGGACCAGACAGACCGGCCGCCCGTCCGGCTCCCCCGAGAGGAGGACGTTCGTCTCGATGCGCTCGGTGTCGACACGCCGGGCGGTGACCCCGTCGGGTAGTGCGACGTCCATGGCGCCCGTTTCGCAGGGGAGTGGTATCAACGTGTCCGGGGCTCGACTGTCGCGTGGCTCCCGGGCGCGGCGCTGGAGGTGACGGCCCCGCCGGGGGATTATTTCAGCCGTGAACTTCAGCTCGGTAAACCACGCTCGTACCCTTATACTACCGACGGACGAGCGGAAGATATGGACACGGGTGGGTCGCGGGCGACGGTGCTGGTCGTCGACGACGAGCACGCCGTCGCCGACCTGCACGCCTACTGGCTCCGACCGGAGTACGACGTCCTGGTCGAGTACGGCGGCGAGGCGGCGCTGGAGGCGGTCGACGACAGCGTGGACGTGGTGTTGCTCGACCGGCGGATGCCCGACGTCGACGGCGACGAGGTGCTGGTCGCCATCCGCGACCGCGGCTATGACTGCCGGGTGGGGATGGTGACCGCGGTCCCGCCGGACGTGGACGTGCTCGACCTGGGGTTCGACGACTACCTCTGCAAGCCCGTCGACCGCGAGGGGCTGGTCGGCGCCGTCCACCGGCTGGAGGAGTACGACGCCTACCCGTCGCTGCACGCCGAGCTCACGTCGAAGCTCGTCCGCCGGAACGTCCTCCGGACGGAGCACTCCCGGCGGGAGCTGGAGTCGGACCCCGCGTTCGCCGCGCTGGAGGCCGACATCGACCGCCTCCAGGAACGGGCGGCCGCCCGCCGGGGGGCCGACACCGACGTGCCCGCCCGGCGCCCCCGCCCCGAGGACCGCATCGCGCTCCGGAGCCCGTAGCGGTCGGCCCGACCACCGTCCTCCGTTCACTCCGTCCCGGACAGGCGTGTCCGAGCCCCCCCTGGTCGCAGCCGCGGGCTTCCCCCTCGGGTCTCCGTGCCCCCGCGTCCAGCTCGAGGACGGGGCCGGCAGCCGGAGGGGCGTCCGGACCGTACAGGCTGGTTCGGACAGTGCGTAGGACACTGCTATGTCGGGCAGGCGAGAACGACAGTCCCATGTCCCGTCGCGGGTGGTATCCGCCCAGGACGACGATCGGAACGGAGCGGGAGGCCACGGTGTCGCGGCTGATCGAGGCCATCGACCGGACGGCTCCCCGGACGAAACAGGAGATGGCCACGGAGCTGGGCCTCTCCGAGGACTACCTCTCGGAGCTGCTCCAGGAGCTGAAACGGGACGGACTGGTCAGGAAGGCGTACGTCGTCGACGACGAGGCGGTGTACGACCGCGCCGGGGAGGTCTCCCCGCTCACCGGCGGGACGGGTGACGACGCCGGGCGCGGGCCGACCGTGCTGGAACAGCTCGAGCGGCTCGCGGCGGTGACGACCGACCAGTACGCTGCCGCCCGGGCGGCGTTCGAGGGCGACTCACCCGAGCAGCCCGCCGACGCGCTGGAACCGGTCTCCAACGAGCGCTACTACGCCGTCGTCGAGGAGCTGAAGTCCTACACGCTGACGACCAACTGGCCGGGCAACCGCGTGGCGGCCGACCTCGTCACCGTCGCGACCGACCTGGAGCTGGTCGGCGACCGCGCTTGTTTCGTCGCCAACACCGTCGCCGACCGGGAGACCGGCGGCCACGGCACCGTCGAGGAGCGGGTGCTCGACGTGTTCGACGCCGGGCTACGGATCGAGCAGCTGTTCCGGGCGGTGCTGTTCGACGCCTCGCCCGCGGCGTTCGACCGGCTCCGCGCCGAGGAGGAGGCCGTCCACACGGAGCTCAACGAGCTGTTCGAGCTGGTCACCGCCTACAGCCCGGAGCTGTACGGCGCGCTCGTCGCGGTCACCCGTGCCCTCGAGCGGGCGATCTACTACTGGGTCGACGCCGCCGAGATCGCCGTCCGCCTGCACACCGGCCTCGAAGCGAGCCACGCCGAGTCCTGACGGGCGACCCGAGGGGTTCGACCCCGGACCCGTCAGTCGTCGGCATCCGAGACGTCGACCGCCTCCGAGCGCTCGGGGTCCGACCCCGGGGTGTCGGCCGGCTCCTCCCCGCGGAGCCGGACGAGCGCCGCGACCGAGACGAGCCCGAGCAGGGCGCCCCCGGCGAGCGTGGGGAACGCGAGCGGGTAGCCGCCCCGGTCCAGCGCGAGCCCGAACACGACCGGTGAGACGACGGTCGTCGAGAAGCCGGCCAGCGACTGGAACGACAGCGCCGAGCCGACCCGCTCGTCGGCGAGCACCACCCCGTAGGCGAGGGTGACCGCCACCAGCAGGACCAGCGGGAGCCCGCCCAGCAGCCCGTAGATGCCGCTGACCAGCGCGCTCGCTCCGAGCCCCAGCGCGAGCACCCGCGTCCGGCCGAGACGGTCGCTGAGCCACCCGCCGGCGGCGTTCCCCACGCCGCTGGCGACGATCGTCGCGCCGACCAGCAGCCCCGGGCCGACCCCGCCCAGGGGGCCGCCCCCGGCCCCTGCGAAGGCGGGGGGCGGCCGCCAGGAACGCCAGCAGCCAGTTGCGCACGCCGAACAGCTCCCAGTTGTGCCAGGAGTAGACGCTGGTGGCGGCCAGGAACGTCCGGTTGCGGAGCACGGAGAGCTCCAGACCGGTCGCCGACGACTCGGCCCGTCCCGGGGCGTCCCTGGTGGCCCCGAGCACGAGCGCCGGCACCGCCAGCGCGCCGACGCTGGTGAGCGCGACCGCCAGCCGCCAGTCGACGGCCGTCGCGGCGGTGGTCGCGAACACGAACGACAGCCCGCTACCCAGCTCGAAGGTACCGATGTACAGCCCGAGCGCCCGGCCCCGGCTGGACTCGGGGTACCAGTCGCTGAGAAAGCGCATCCCGGGCACGTACACTCCGGCGACGAACAGCCCGGAGAGAAACCGCAGGCCAGCGCCGACAACGACCCCGTCGGCCACGGCGGCGAACGCGAGAGTCGGCAGCGCGATGCCGACGGCGCCGACCGAGATGATCCACCGTGGCGAGTAGCTGTCCGCGAGCCGGCCGGCAGGACCGCCAGCAGGTAGCCGGCCTGGAACGCGCTCGCCGTGAGCCGCCTGTAGCCCCGACAGCCCCGAGGCGTCGACGACCCGCGGCAGCACCGCCGAGTAGTTGAACCACACGAGCACCGACAGGAACAGCGCCGTCGCGGTGACCGCCAGCACCCGTCGCCGCTCGCTCATCAGTCGGTCGCTCCCGTCGTCGTCACAGATGTGCTATCCGTTCCGACCCCGGCATCCCAGGACCGGAGCCGTCACTCCCCGGCGTCGGACTCGGATTCCGAGCCGGAGCCCGGCCCGATACCGGTCGACGCCGGAACGGTCGGGGAGCCGGGCGCGTACTCCGCGAGGAACCGCCCTGTGTCACGGAACGCGGCCAGCCGGGCCCGGAGCGTGTCGTGGTCCCACTCCCACCACTCGGTCGCCTCGACGGCCGCCGCGACCTCGGCCGGGAACCGTCGGCCCGTCCGCTCGGCGGGTACGCCGGCGACGACCGTGTACGGCTCGACGTCCCGGGTGACGACCGCGCCGGCCGCCACCACGGCTCCGTTGCCGACCTCCACGCCCGGCAGGACGGTGGCGCCGTGGCCGATCCAGACGTCGTGGCCGATGTCGACGGCCTGGTCGGCCCGCCACTCGAACACCGCGGGGTCGTCCTCGCCGAGGTCGTACCGCTCGGCCCGGTAGGTGAAGTGGTGGGTCGTCGGCCGCTCCGTCGGGTGGTTGGTCG
>Ga0207797_1003161_pt1 | contig 11090 bp, 10 predicted proteins | sample PRCRCaboRojoPR_6_FD_187275 | JGI IMG/M metagenome (GOLD analysis project Ga0207797, IMG submission 187275) | Marine sediment microbial community from Cabo Rojo, Puerto Rico - PR CR 10% Liquid 1 (SPAdes) | ecosystem: Environmental > Aquatic > Marine > Coastal > Sediment | place: Cabo Rojo, Puerto... | reverse complement strand
TCCTCGATCTCGCCGGGTTCGAGGTGGCGCTGGCAGCCCTCGTCGCACTCGTCGCCGCGAGCGTGCTCGCCGCAGTACGGGCAGGTGCCCTCGACGAAGCGGTCCGGCAGCGGCTGGTCCTCCTGGGCGTCCCAGGCGACCTGGATCTCCTTCTCGAAGACGTGGTCCTCCTCGATCCAGGTTGAGACGAACTCCTGGGTCATCGCCGTGTTCGCCTCGTCGTCGGTGTGGCCGTAGTTGTCGAACTCGACGTTGTACTCGGGGAAGGTCGCCTCGTACTGTTCGTGCCACCGACGGGCGAAGGCCGCGGGCTCGACCCCCTCCTCGGCGGCGTTGACCGCGACGGGGGTCCCGTGCATGTCCGACCCGCAGACGAAGGCCGTCCGCTGGCCGACGCGGCGCAGCGCCCGGGCGTACAGGTCGCCGGCGACGTACCCACGGAGGTGGCCCACGTGGAGGTCCCCGTTGGCGTAGGGCAGTCCCACCGTGACCACCGCCGGGCGGTCCGTCGGGAGCGTCTCGTGGCTCATGGGGCTTGCTACCGGCAAGGCGCCCAAAAGCCCGCCGGTTCCGGACGGTGGGCCGCCCGGTCGTCAGTCCGAGACCGAGACGCCGCCGAAGGCCGCGAAGCCGGACACCACGAGGTCGACCCCCTCGTGTTCCTCCTCGCGGCGGGGGCGGTCGTCCGAGGCCCCGCCGAGGATCGGCAGGACGTCCATCTGGACGTTCCACTCCCGCGGGACGATGACGTCGACGCCCCCGAACAGCGCGATCGCGCTGACGTGGGCCGGCTTCTGGGCGATCTCGGCGTCGCGCAGGTCGAGTTCGGTCCCGCCGAACAGCGCCGTCAGGTCCGCGCCGGTGAAGGCCGTCGAGGCGGAGCGCGTCTCGCTGCCGCCGAAGACGGCGAAGCTCGAGACGTGGGCGTCGGAGACGCCCTCCGGTCGCCGGCGGACCTGCGCGAGGACCAGCGAGAGCCCGAACAGGACGATCAGGACCGGCCAGAACTGCACCACGTCCGCCCCCTCGAGGAAGTCGAGGGCGACGGCCTGCCAGACGGCGGCGACGACGATGACCACGCCCGGGCCGAAGACGTTCCGGAAGCCGCTGCGGACGAGCGCGTACACCCCCAGGAGGACGAACAGCGAGGGCACGTACCGGAACAGCTCGCCGGCGTCGTACACCCCCGTCGTGTCGACGAGGAGGAGCAGTCCCACGAGGACGAGGAGCGCGCCCAGGACGAGCTGTGAGGACAGCCCGACGGAGCGACGCGAGGCCTGTGACATGGTCGTCGTGACGGCCGCAGCGGGCTTAAAGGCCGGTCCACGCTCGCACGAACAGAGAACTCACAGCAGCGCCATGCCGCCGCCGACGACGCCGATGGTCACGAGCAGGCGGCCGACGCTCCCCGCGAAGGTCGCCAGCGCGAACTTGGTGTAGTCCTCCTCAAGGACGGTGAAGGCATAGATCGAGAGGGTGTCCGGGAAGCCGGGGACCGAGAGCGCCAGCGCCAGGCCGACGTAGCCCATCCGCTGGGCGAGCTGGACGGTCTTGGTCTCTGACCACTCGACGACGTCGAACCGGGAGTTGCGGAGCCACCGGATGACCGGCCCCGACTGTTTTGCCTCCTGGCCGATGTGGAAGGCCACGACGCTGCCGGCGGCCTTCCCGAGGCCGCTGACGAGCATGATCACCACGAGCGTCGCCCAGCCGGGCATGCCAAGCGACAGCGGCGCCGCCAGCACGATCTCGCTCGGGAAGGGCAGGACGATGGCGATGAGGAACGAGTAGGCCGCGATGATGCCGAGGCCGGCCGGCCCGGTGGCGGTACAGACCGTGCTCTCGAGCATCGAGAGGTCCCCCGAACAGGTCCCCGTCGAGAGGGCGACCTCCGGCAGGCCGGCCAGGGCGTCCGGGAGGCCGGCGGTGACCGCGCCCTGGGCGGCGAGGGTCGGGTCCGCGAGGAGGGCGGGCAGGCCGCCCTGGAGGGTGGCGACGGCGGCCTCCGGGGGGGCTGGGACGGGCACGGCGTGTGATTACCTACCACCTGGTGTAAATCTTGGTATTTGGCCTCCGTACCCGAACGTACGGGCCTCGCGCGGGCCGGTCGGTCCGGGCCGGTTCAGTACCAGTCCAGGTCGGCGACGAACGAGCGCAGCATCGACCGGGTGACGTGGGGCATGCAGACGACCCGGAGCTCGCCGGCGCCCGTCTTGGAGACCCGCCAGTCCCGCGCCCGGAGTTCGTCCGTCATCGGGACCGAGAGGTCCGCGGCCACCAGGGGCAGTTCGGGCCCGTAGACCTCGTGGCCCCTGGCCGCCAGGGCGTCGGCCAGCCACTCGGCGTTGCCCATCGCCCGGTGGTACTCCTCGCGGTAGCCCGTCGGCCAGAGGGCGTCCATGGCGGCGACGGCGCTTGCGACCCCCGCACCGCTGCGGGTCCCCGTGAGCGAGACCTGTGCCGTCGACTCCAGGTAGGGGGTGTCGATGGCCAGGTCGTCGAGCAGGGCCGGCGACCGGGCCAGGAGCCCGCCGGCGGGGACGGCGGCCTGGCCGGCCTTGTGGGGGTCGATGGTCATCGTGTCCACGTCGGCGTGGCCGAAGTGCCAGTCGTGGTCGGTGAAGGGGAGGTAGAAGCCGCCCCAGGCGGCGTCGACGTGGAACAGCGCGCCCGCGTCGGCGGCGAGGTCAGAGAGCGCCCGCATGGGGTCGACGGTCCCGTACTCCGTCGAGCCGGCGACGCCGACCACCGCGACGGTGTCCTCGTCGACGAGCGCGTCCATCGCCCCCGGGTCGGCGCGGTGGCTCGCCGTCGGGGCGGTCCGGAGCTCCACGTCGAGCAGTTCCGCCGCCTTCCGAAAGCTGAAGTGGGCGCTCTCCGGTGCGACGACGTTGGGCCGGTCGGTGCGGGCCCGGTTGCGGGCGATGCGGACGGCCTGGATGTTGGCCTCGGTCCCGCCGCTTGTGACGTAGCCGGCGGGGTCGGCGAGGCCGGCGACGGCCCCAAGCGTCTCGACGGCCTCCCGCTCGAGATCCGCGACGGTCCCGTAGGTGCCCGGGTCGCCCGGGTTCGTCGCCAGGAACCGGGTGGCCGCCTCCCGGGCGGCGGGGTGGGGTTCCGTGCACATCGAGGAGAGGACGCGCTCGAAGGTCTGCGGCTCAGCCCGCTGAGCCCGCTGCATGGCGGGTTGAAGTCGTCCGAGCGGTATAGTGGTTACGTTGTGTGAGACGGGGGCACGGGGCGGCGGCCGGCCCGACCCGCCGCGGGGCCGCCGGCCTACCGGACGGAGTCGAGCAGGAGCTTCTGTTCGACGCGCTTGACCTCGTGCTGGACGTCGCGGACGGCGTCGATGTTGGCGCTGATTGAGGTGATTCCCTCGTTGACGAGGTGACGGACCATCGCCGGCTTGGACCCGGCCTGCCCGCAGATGCTCGTGTCCACGTCGTGCTCGCGGCAGGTCCGGATCGTCTCGCTGATCAGCTCCAAAACGGCGGGGTGGAGTTCGTCGAACCGGTCGGCGACGCGGCCGTTGTTCCGGTCGACGGCGAGGACGTACTGGGTCAGGTCGTTGGTGCCGAAGCTGGCGAAGTCGATGCCCTCCTCGGCCATGCGGTCGACGCCCAGCGCGCTCGCCGGCGTCTCGACCATGACGCCCCAGCGCCGGCGGTCGGTGTCGATGCCGGCCTCCGCGAGGAGCTCCCGGGCCCGCCGGACGTCCTCGGCGTCGTTGACCAGGGGAAACATGATCTCGACGTTGTCATAGCCCATGTCGTACAGCTCCCGGAAGGCGCCGAGTTCGTGGGCGAAGACGTCGGGCGTGTCGAGGCTCCGGCGGATCCCCCGGTAGCCGAGCATCGGGTTGTGCTCGGCGGGCTCGTCCTGGCCGCCCTCGAGCTGGCGGAACTCGTCGGTCGGCGCGTCGAGGGTCCGCACGCGGACGGGACGCGGGTAGAACTCGTCGGCGACCCGCTGGACGCCGTCGACGATCTCGCTCACGTAGGCCTCGGCGCCGTGCTCCTCGATGTACCGCGCCGGCGTCTGGCCAAGCGAGAGGATCATGTGCTCGATGCGCAGCAGGCCCACGCCGTCGGCGCCGGTCGCCGCAGCCCGTTCGGCCGCGTCGGGGATGGAGACGTTGACCTTGACCTCCGTGGCCGTCATCGGCTTGACGGGCGCCTGGGGACGGACCGCCTCGATCTCGTCGTGCTCGGTCTCGGCGCTGCCCTCCTCGACGCTGCCCTTCTCGCCGTCGATGGTGACGGTCTGGCCGTCCCGCAGGCGCTCGGTCGCGTGCTCGGCGCCGACAACCGCCGGGACCCCGAGCTCGCGGGACACGATGGCGGCGTGTGAGGTCATCCCGCCCTCGTCGGTGATGATGCCCGCGGCGCGTTTCATCGCGGGCACCATGTCCGGCGTCGTCATCTCGGCGACGATCACGTCGCCCTCCTCGACCTTGTCCAGCTGGTCGAGCTTCCGGACGATCCGGACGTCGCCCGAGGCCCGCCCGGGACTCGCGCCAAGGCCCGACAGGATGACGCCGCCCTCGTCGTCGACCTCATCGGCCACGCCGCCGCCGTCGGCGACGCTCCCGGTCTCGGCGCCGGCCGCGCCCTCGGCGATGGTCGTGATCGGGCGGGACTGGAGGAGGTAGACCTCGCCGTCGGCGATGGCCCACTCGACGTCCTGTGGGTCGCCGTAGTGGGCCTCGATCTCCTCGCCGAGGTCCCGGAGGGTCGCGAGCTCCGCGTCCTCGAGCACGCGGGCCTCGCGGCGGTCCTCGGGGACGGCCCGCTCGACGGTCTCGCCCGTCTCGGCGTCCCGGACGTGCATCACCTTCTTCTCGGCGACGGTCTCCTCGGAGACCTCGCCGCTGGCGCGGTCGATGACGTAGTTGTCCGGCGTCACGGCGCCGGAGACGACGGCCTCGCCGAGCCCCCAGGCGGCCTCGATGGTCACGACCGGGGCGCCCGTCGAGGGGTGGCTGGTGAACATGACGCCGCTTTTGTCCGCGTCGACCATCGCCTGGACGACGACGGCGATGTCGACGGCGTCGTGGTCGAAGCCCTGCTCCTGGCGGTAGTAGATGGCCCGCTGGGTGAACAGCGACGCCCAGCACTCCCGGACGCGCTCGAGGAGGTCCGCGCCCGTGACGTTCAGGAAGGTCTCCTGCTGGCCGGCGAAGGAGGCGTCGGGGAGGTCCTCGGCCGTGGCAGAGGAACGCACCGCGACGGAGGCGTCGTCGCCGATGCGCTCGTAGGCCGCCGTGATCTCCGACCGGAGGTCATCGGGGAGCTCCGTCCCCCGGATGAGCTCCCCCGCGGTCTCGGCCGCCTCGGCCAGCGCGGTCGAGTCGTCGGCGTCCACGTCGACGGCGTCGAAGAGGTCCGCGGCGATGCCGGTGTCCTCGATGAAGGTGCGGTACGTGTCCGCCGTCACGACGAACGCCGGCGGGACCGGGAGGTCCGCGGCCGTCAGCTCCCCGAGAGAGGCGGCCTTCCCGCCGACCGCGTCCAGGTCGTCGGCTCGGACGTCGTCCAGCCAGAGTACAGCCATGCTCGTGTCCAGACCCTACAGAAGTATCATAATGAAGCTTCTGAATCCCCGGGGCCCGTGCGAGCGGACGGCCGGTCCCAGCCCCTGAGAACGCTCCTCGGGTCCCGAGAAGGCGCTCCCTGCTTTACTACCGGTTACCTCGAACTCACCTATGTAGGAGGCGTAACCCTATGGCAACACAGACACAAACCCCACTGCTCGGGGAACACACGCGGCTGAACCTGCGCGGCGGGTGGCAGCAGTACTGGCTGGCCTCCCTCCGCCTGCTCGTCGGCTGGTGGTTCCTCCACGCCGGACTCAGCAAGCTCCTGGCCGACGGCCTGAACTACACCTACGGTCCCATCTACCTGCAGGGGATGACCGACACCGCGCTCGGTGGCATCCCCGTCTGGATGGGGAACAACCTCGCCTGGCTCATCAAGCCCGGCGTGCCACTCTTCGAGACGTTGATCGGACTCGCCATCATGGTCGGGCTCCTGACGCGGCTCGCGGCCTTCGGCGGGGTCTTCTTCATGACCCTGTTCTGGGTCGGCAACGCCGGCTTCGGCCACGGCCTGGTCAACGGCGACCTCATGGGTCTGCTGTTGTTCCTGACCGTCGGCATCCTTGGCGCCGGCCGCTACTTCGGCCTGGACGCCCTCGTCGAGAAGACGGGCTTCGTCGAGAACCACCCGCGGCTGCGGTACCTGCTTGGCTAAGGAGGTGACACAAATGACACTCAACGACATGAACCCGATCGACAAGTGGGCGATGTTCGTGAGCACCGGGCTGATGTTCCTCGGCATCGTCGTGCTGGGGTTCCTCGAGCTGCTCGACGGCACTCCCCACGGGGCTGCACCGATCACGAACGACGCCGGCGACGTCATCGCGACGCCGCTGGTCGACCCGACGATCAGGACCGGGCTGGTCATCGCCGGCCTCGTCGTCCTGCTGCTGCTGGGCGTCTACCGCCTCATGGTCCCGGTGACGGGGCCCGAGGAGACGCCCACCGCACAGACCGCCGACTGACCACGCCTCCGCGGACGCCGCACTGCCGACGCGTCGGCGCCTGGTTTTCTTCGACGCGCGTCGCCGAGCCCCGGTCAGGCCTCGATGATGTCGTCACTCTCCCGTGAGGGCACCACCAGGTCCCCGTCGAGGACCGTCACCGCCCGCCCGCCGACGGCGACGCGGTCATCGACCCGGACGTCCACCAGGCCGGGCCGGTCGACGAAGTGGCCCTGCTCCGCGCGGAGGGCGGCGTCCACGTCGACCGCGCCGTGCCGGCGGACGAAGGCCCCACAGGCCGCCGCTCCGGTGCCGGTCACGGGGTCCTCGGGGATGCCCGCGCCGGGGGCGAAACAGCGGGCGTGCCAGGTGCTCTCCCCCGACAGCGTATCGAAGGTGAAGGCGTAGATCCCGATGGCGCCCGCCTCCTCGGCGACGGCCTCGATGCCCGCCGGGTCGGGGCTGGCGTCGCTGAGGTGCTCGAGGAAGTTCACCGGGACGAGGACGAAGGGGGTGCCCGCGCTCCCCCGCGAGAGAGGCAGGTCCGCGCCCACGTCCTCGAGGGCGGCGACGTCGATGCCGAGGGCGTTGGCCACGTCCGCCAGGGGCACCTCCAGGCGGCGCAGTTCGGGCTCCTCGGCCTCCAGCCAGACCCGGCCGTCGTCCTCGACGGTCACCGCGAGGTCGCCCACCCGCGTCCGGACGAGCGAGTCGCCGGGCGCGAGCCCGCGCTCGGTCAGCGCGGCGTGGGCCGCGACCGTCGCGTGGCCACACAGCTCGACCTCCTGGGTCGGCGAGAAAAACCGCAGCGCCCGGTCGGCCTCGCCCTCGGCCGAGCGGACGAAGGCGGTCTCGCTGGCCCCGAGTTCGGCCGCGATGGCCTGCATCTGGCCGTCGGTCAGGCCGTCTGCGTCCGGAACGACGCCGGCGGGGTTGCCGGCCATCGGCTCGGTCGTGAACGCGTCGACGAGCAGCGCCTCCCGCGTGTCCATACCAACCCGTGGACGAGGGGACCCATTACTCCTGCGACGCGGCGCTCGGTGGGGTCGCCGACGGCGCGGTGGGCGCTGCGAGCGCGCCGGTGATCTGCGCCAGGCCGCCCGGGCCCGCTGCCCGCGGGACCTCTAGGCCCGCTCCAGGCGCCCGAGGCCGTGCCAGACCGCGTCGACGAGGCGCTCGTCGCCGGTCCCCTCGGCCTCGGCCCACCCACGGGCCAGGGCGTCCTCGAGGAGGTCCAGGTCGTGGTTCTCGAAGTTGTTACGCCCCCGCCACTCCTCGAGGGCGTCGCGCTCGGCCGCTCGGAACGACTCCCCCGGCGACCCGTCGAACAGGCCGAGGTCGGCGAGCGTCTCGGCGACCGCCTCGGCCGTCTCGCCGGAGAGGTCCCTGAGGTCTGCGGGCTCCTCGCGCTCGAGCAGCGTCACGTCGTAGATCTTGAACACCCGCTCGAGTTCGGCGATGGGCGCGTCGTGGTCGTCGACCCGGACGTCGATCCACCGGTCGTTCAGGCCGTCGTAGCCGCCCTCCGGTTTGGCGACGTACAGCGCCGCGGACTGCTCGCCGCGGCTGTCGCCGCCTTTCTCGTTGCCCGCCCGCAGTGCGGCGATGCACTTCTCCGGCAGGCCGCCGGCCGTGTCCTCGTAGGCCTCGGCCATCGCCGTCAGCGTCTCACGGTTCTCGAGGATGTTGCCCTGGACGGTGTAGTGCTCGCCCTGGAGGTCGTCCGCGACGTCGAGGCACTCCTCGCCCGTGAAGGCCGCGACGGAGCCGTCCTGGCCCACGACGCCCACCTGGCGCTGTGCCGGGTCCTCGTCGGCGCCGGTGAGGCGGTCGACGACGGTCCCGGCGTCCTGTCCCTCCCGCAGCAGGTCAAGGCCGTCGGGGCCGTAGGCGACGTTGGCGTAGCTCTGGGTCGCGATGGCACCCGCCTCGGCGTCGGCCCAGGGCACCACGGCCCCCACCCCGACGAACTTCGAGTGGACGGCGACGCCGACCGCGTCCTGGGCGGGATCCCGCGCGACGATGGAGAAGGTCATACACCGGGGATTGGGCGGGCTGTGAGAAAAGGATTGGTCCGGCGCCGGCGGCCGCTGGGGGCGGCGACGCCCGCCGGGGGGCCGGCAGTCGGGTCGGGCGCGCTAGTCGCGGCCGTCCTCGCGGACGTAGCTGACGGCCTCAAGGTACGTGTCCAGGTCGATGCGGTCCCGGGACTCGTGGAACCGCTCCTGGAGCGTGGTGGGTGTCATGTGTCTTGGTACCACGGCTCGTGCGCGCTTAACGCTTTCGCCAGTGACAGGACCGCCGGCCCCGAGCAGGGTGCCGGCCCCGGACCTGGCGACGAACTTGGCCGGCCCGCGGCTGCGGGGCGTGACAGACTCAAACGCCAGTTTGAGCTTCGAAAACGTCTTAGGCCCACACGCGAGGAGGCGAAACACGCATGCGCGAGGAATCCAACGGAGACCTCGGACCTGCCGCCCTGCTTGTGGCCACCGGCCTGGTCGTCCCGGTGGTGGTGGCCGGGGTCGCCCGCGACACGGTGCAGTTGTACCTGACCGGCCTGGAGGTCACGGCCGCCACGGCGGTGGCCTTCGCCGTCGTCTGGTGGCTGGCGATCGAGGCCCGGGACCTCGAACGGATCGACGTCGCCATCGCGTCGGTCCTCGTCCCGGCGCTGTTCTTCCTGGCCGTGATCGTCCTCGCGGTGGTCGAGGTTCTCCCCGTCGGGCCACGGTCGTACCTGTTCGACGGCCTCGCGGGTCTGTTCCGGTACGCCAGCCTGTTCGCGGGCGCCGGGCTGGCGGCGGTGGCCCTCTCCCGCCGGCTGGGCGACCACGACCGCCTGCCGGGGCCCCGCACGCTCGCGGCCGGCCTCGCCGTGGTCGTGGTGCTCGGTGGGGCGCTGGCGGTCGGGGTGAACCACGCCGCCGCGAGTTCGGCGACCGTGACGGCCGTAGAGCCCGGGACCCTCGACCACGACAGGGCGCTCAACGTCACCGTCGAGGGGGCGCCAGCCGAGCTCCGGGTCGCGGTCGTCGCCCCCGGGGGCCAGACCGTGTGGAAACGCCTGTCCCGCGGCGAGATGAGCGGCGGCAGTGGCACGGTCTCGATCCCCGCCTGGTTCGACGAGACGCCGCCCCCCGACACCCTGCCGATCCGGGCCGGTGGCTACGAGGTCCGGGTGACGAGCCTCCTGGGCGCGACCGTCGCCACCGACCGGTACGCCGTGGACGGCGAGGTGACGCCGACGGTGACGGAGGTCAGAGCGAGCGTCGGCCCGATCGACTGGGCGAACCCACCGAAGGCGACTATCCACGACCGCCCGGTCGAGGAGACCAGGATCGGCGTCGCGGTGGCGAACGAGGCGCCGTTCCCCGCCGAGTACGACCTCCGGTTGCGGTACGATGGCCCCGGGCCGACCCCCGAAGTCCACACGGACCTCCAGCCCGGCGACGAGGTCGGCCTCGTCCTCGACCTGCCACCCGCGGCCCTCGAGCACGTCCGGACCGAACAGGGGAGCCGGGCCACCGTGGTCCTCTCCCGGAGCCAGGAGCCGGTGCTCGTTCGCCGGGTGACCCTGCCCGCGGAGTGACGACCGGGGCGGCGGTGCGGGGTGGCCGCAGTCGCCGGCTCAGGCCCCGACGGCGCCCTCGGCGCCAGTCACCGCGTCGGGATCCTGGATCCACAGGTCGCCGAAGAGGTCGTCCTGGCGGAGCCGGACCCGGCCGCGGTGGGACAGAAAGAGCAGCCCCAGAAACGTCTCGACGCGGGAGCCGCCGGCGCCGGCAATCTCGCGGAAGAGCACCTCGGCCCGGCCCTGGTCGTACTGCTCGGCCAGGGCCGCCCAGACCGCGTCGATGACCGCGTCGATGTTCTCGGCGTGGGCCGTGCCGGTGACCTCGGCCTCCGTCGGTTCGTCGTCCATCCGCAGGTCGTCGGCGCTGCGGTAGTCCAGTTCCTGGGTCCCCCGCTGGAAGCCCTCGGGCGAGTCGCTTGTGTCGTACTCGCGGTGCTCCTTCCACCAGGAGTCCCGCTCGGCCTCCCGCAGGTCCCGGACGAGTTCGTCGAGGGTCTGGGGCATTCCCCGGGCCCGCCGGCGCTCGAGCCGGCGGTCCATCTCGGCCTCGAGCGTGGCGAAGGGGTCGTAGTCCGCCGGCGGGGCGTCGCCGTTCATCGTGGCCTCCCAGGGGGCGGGGTCGTCCTCGGGCTCGTCCGCGCCGTCTGTGAGCATCGCGTCCCCCTTCATCCGCAGGAGGACGCTCGCGTAGAACAGCGCGCGCCCGGAGGTGCGCAGGTCGGCCTCGTCGAGCGCCTCGAGGAAGGCGTCCGTGACGGCGACGATGTCGATGTCCCAGGGGTCGATCTCGCCGTCCCGCGCGAGCTGGACGAGGACCTCGACGGGTTCGACCTCCTCGTCCTCGCCCGCTCCGGGCTCTTCGGGGTCCTCGCCGCCGGCCTCCGGGAACCCCGGCGTCTCGGGGCCGTCCGGGCGCTCGCGGTCGTCGTGGCCCGCGATGTCGAGCGGGATCTCGCTGTCACTCATCGCCGGCCCC